>Ga0079225_10001855_pt1 | contig 12023 bp, 10 predicted proteins | sample Poulit2012_FD_76344 | JGI IMG/M metagenome (GOLD analysis project Ga0079225, IMG submission 76344) | Agricultural soil microbial communities from Georgia to study Nitrogen management - Poultry litter 2012 | ecosystem: Environmental > Terrestrial > Soil > Agricultural land | place: USA: Georgia...
GGGGAGGGGCGACGCCGTGCGGCCCGGGGGTCAGGAGCTCACGCCGATGCGCTCGGGCAGGGCCCGGCGCCGGCGCTGGTGGGCCTCGGCCTCCTCCTGGCGGGCGCGCTCGGCGCCCGAGGCGATCGGGGCTCGCAGGTGCTCGGGGGTGTAGCCGAAGGCGTCGACGAGGTCGACGGCGTAGGGCCGCAGCCGGGTGAGCAGCCGGTTGATGTACCCGGTGACCACGCGCCCTCGCTGCGCGGTGAGGCGGCCGTTGACGAGGTACCACGCGAGGTTCCGCTCGATGCGCTCCAGCCCGTAGAGGTCGCGCAGCCAGGTGAGCACCTGCCGCGTGGTCCCCTCCGGGACGGAGTCGAGCGCGGCCGTGAAGGCCTCCCACTGGAGCAGCTCGGCATGCGCCCGCGCGGCACCGATGAGCTCGTCCTGGTGCTCGTTGAAGACGGCGGCAGCCCGCTCCGGCGGGGCGTCCTTGACCTCGCGCAGCGCTCCGGCGATCTCCGCGACCATCGTCTCGACGCGGTCCTCCAGCAGCTCGCGCTGCACCTCGGGGTCCCGCAGGTGGCCGGCCGAGCGGGCCTTGGAGCCGGTGTCGAGGATGGACTGGGCTGCGCGCCTCAGCGGGGTGCGGTGCAGGGCCATGTCCCCTGCGCGGGCGGCGACGAAGCGGGCGGCGCCGGCGATGTCGATCTTCGCCATCGCGCGCCCGTAGTCGGTGAGGAGGCGCTTACCCACGAGTTGGAGCAGGACGTTGTTGTCGCCCTCGAAGGTCGCGTAGATGTCGAAGTCCTGCCGCCAGGTGACCAGGCGGTTCTCCGCCATGTACCCCGCTCCCCCGCAGGCCTCCCGCGACTCCTGCAGCGTCTCCAGGGCGAGCCACGTCGTCGTCGGCTTCACGGCAGCGGCGAGGGTCTCCAGGTCCTGGCGCGACTCGTCGTCGTCGTGCTCGCCGCTGAAGACCTCGTGGTAGCGCTCGAGCAGCCCCTGCTGCGCGAAGCCGGCCGCGTAGGTGCGCGCCACGAGCGGCAGCAACCGGCGCTGGTGGCGCTGGTAGTCCAGGAGCGTGACCTCCCGGTGCTCGTCGGCGCCGGTGAACTGGCGGCGCTCGTCGCCGTAGCGGACCGCGATGGCCAGTGCCGCCTTGCTCACGCCGACGGCCGCGCCGCCGAGCGAGACCCGGCCCTGGACGAGCGTGCCGAGCATGGTGAAGAAGCGCCTGCCCTTGCTCTCGATGGGCGAGGAGTAGGTGCCGTCGGGGGCGACGTCGCCGTAGCGGCGCAGGAGGTTCTCCCGCGGGACGCGCACGTGGTCGAACCACAGCTGGCCGTTGTCCACGCCGTTGAGGCCGCCCTTGGCGCCGTCGTCCTTCCCGCCGACGCCGGGCAGGAAGCGCAGCTCACCGTCCTCGTCCCGCTCGCGGATGGGGACGTACAGGGCGTGCACGCCGTGGTTGCGGCCCCCGGTGACGATCTGGGCGAACACGACGGCGGCCATGCCGTGGAGGGCGGCGTTGCCGATGTACTCCTTGCGCGCCGCCGGGAAGGGGGTGTGGAGGACGAACTCCTCGGTGGCCGGGTCGTAGGTGGCCGTGGTGGCGATGGAGGCGACGTCCGAGCCGTGGCCGACCTCGGTCATCGCGAAGCAGCCGGGCACCTCCAGGCTCATGATCGCCGGCAGCCAGCGTGCGTGCTGCTCGGGCACCCCGAGGTGCTGGACGGCGGAGCCGAACAGCCCCCACTGCACGCCGCCCTTGATCTGCAGGGACGGGTCGGACAGGAAGAGCTCCTCGAAACCGGCGAGGTTCCCGCCCGGGTCGTCGGCGCCCCCGACCTCGGCCGGGAAGCCCCGGTGGACGTCCCCGCGCTCGACCAGCCGGTGCAACTGCCACAGCACCCGCTCGCGGTGCTCCGCGACGGTCTGGTCGGGGAAGCGGTGGAAGTCGGGGTCGAGGGCGAGGTCGCGGGCGGCCCGGCGCCGCTCGCGCCACCGGCCGTCGAGCAGGTCGCCGACGGCGCGGGTGTCGAAGACACCGCCGGGGGCGGACTCCGGCGAGGGCGCGCTCGTCGTCCCGGTGGCGGGCGGCAGCGCGCTCACCGCCGTGTCCGGGATACCGGGCGGCAGCGGACGGGCGGACCGTTCGCGGACGACGGCGTCCTCGGTCTGGGGCTGGGTGGTGCCGGTGGTGGTCACTGGGGTGCTCCGATCTCGTCGTCGGGTCGGGTGCGGCGCTGGGCGGTGCGGGCGGCGCGACGGGCGATGCCGGCCGCGCCGTTCCAGAGCCAGTCGGTGATGTGGGCGGCGAGCTGGTCGCGGTCGAGGGCGGCGATCCGGGCCTCCACGACGGAACCGGCGTCGCCGGCGGTAAGTGCGCTCTCGGCGGGGGGGGGGATGGGGGTGGGGGTGCGGGCGGCGATCCAGCGTTCGGTGACACTGCGGACGTGGCCGACGACGCCCGCGACCCACAGGGCGGCGAGCGCGTGGTCGGACTCCCCCTCGGCGCCGCCGTGCCGCAGCACCGGAAGGAGCGCCTCAGCGACGATGTCCTCGATCTCCGCGACGAAGCCGCGCAGCGCGCCGGCGGTGGCCGTGGCCTCCGGCTGGGTGACGAAGGCGTAGACGGCGGCCGAGGACTCCACGATGCCGAGGTAGACGTCGACCATCGCCGCGATCCGGTCGCGCGGCCGGGTGACCCGCTCGCTCACCTCGCCGATGGCGGCCCGGAGGTCCTCGATCACGGCGGCGCCGACGGCGCCCTGGAGGCCGGACTTGTCGGTGAAGTAGCGGTAGATGATCGACTTCGAGGTGCCGATCTCGGCGGCGAGGTCGTCCATGGACAGGTCGGGGCCGCGGTGGTGCACGGCACGTCGCGCGGCCCGGACGAGCTCGGCGCGGCGCGAGCTGCGGTGGGCTGCCCACCGGGCGTCGCGACCGTCGACGCGCGCGTCGTCCTCGTCGCGTGGCGAAGTGCTCTGCATCACGAAACTGAGAGTATCAGGTACTTTGAGTACCACGAAGGCCAGGGACGTTCGTCCCACCCCCGACCGCAAGGAACAACGCCGTGACCTCATCCATCCGCCCGGCGGTCGTCGTCGGCGCGAACCGCATCCCCTTCGCCCGCGCCGGCGGCAGCTACGCCGCCTCGTCGAACAAGGACATGCTCATCGCCGCCCTGGAGGGCCTCGTCGCACGCCACGGCCTGGCCGGCGAGCGCCTCGACGACGTGAGCGCCGGCGCCGTCCTCAAGCACTCCCGCGACTTCAACCTCGCCCGCGAGGCCGTGCTCGGCTCCTCCCTGGACCCGCACACCCCCGCCTTCGACGTCCAGCGCGCCTGCGCCACCGGGCTGGAGGCGATCATCGCGGTGAGCAACAAGATCGCCCTCGGCCAGGCCGAGGTGGGCGTGGGCGGCGGCGTCGACTCCGCGTCGGACGCACCGATCGTCGTCACCGACCGGCTGCGCCGCGTCCTCCTGCGTGCCTCGCGCGCGAAGAGCCTGCCCGAGCGGCTCAAGGCCCTCTCGGCGATCCGCCCGCGCGACCTCGCCCCCGTCGCCCCCGACACCGCTGAGCCGCGCACCGGCCTGAGCATGGGCCAGCACCAGGCGATCACCACCGAGCGGTGGGGCATCAGCCGTGAGGCGCAGGACGAGCTCGCGCTGCGCTCCCACCAGGGCCTCGCCGCCGCCTACGACCGCGGTTTCTTCGACGACCTCCTCACCCCCTACCGGGGCGTCACCCGCGACGAGTTCCTCCGCCCGGACACCTCCCTGGAGAAGCTCGGCAAGCTCCGCACCGCCTTCACCGCGCCGGGCAGTGACAACCCGACGATGACGGCCGGCAACTCCACCCCGCTGTCCGACGGCGCCTCCACCGTGCTGCTCGCCAGCGAGGAGTGGGCCAGCGAGCGCGGGCTCCCGGCCCTCGCGCGCGTCGTCGACGCCGAGACCGCGGCCGTCGACTTCACCGGCGGGTCCGAGGGCCTCCTCATGGGCGGCTGCTACGCGGTGCCCCGCCTGCTCGATCGCCGCGGCCTCACCCTCGCGGACTTCGACTTCGTCGAGATCCACGAGGCCTTCGCCAGCACCGTGCTCACCACCCTGGCCGCCTGGGACGACGCCGAGTTCTGCCGCGAGCGCCTCGGCCGCGAGCCGCTGGGCACCGTGGCCCCCGAGCGCCTCAACGTCACCGGCTCCTCCCTCGCCGCCGGGCACCCCTTCGGCGCCACCGGCGGGCGGATCGTCGGCACCCTGGCCAAGCTGCTCGCCGAGCGCAAGGCCGAGACGGGCGGCACCGTGCGCGGCCTCATCTCCGTGTGCGCCGCCGGCGGGCAGGCCACCGCGATGGTCCTGGAGGCGTGATGGGCGACACGTACCTCGACCTCGTCTCCGGCGGCCTGGGCAAGTCGGCCGCCAAGAAGCTCGGGCTGCCCCAGCCGGTGCGGCTGCGGCGCACCGACCCCGACAGCGTGGACCGTCCGCTCGTCCCCGGCCCCGTGCTCGTCCTGGACGACGGCGCCTCCCAGGCGTCCGCCGACGCCGTCGCCGAGGCGCTGCTCGGCTGGGACCTCGACGTGCGCCGCGACCCTGCCGAGCTGGCCAAGGGCCGGCGCTGGGGCGCCGTCGTCCTCGTCCTCACCGACGCCGGCTCGCCGGCGGCCCTCGGCGAGCCCGCCCTCACCCTCGGCGGGGTGCTGCGGCGGATGGCGCCCGGCGCGCGCATCGTCACCGTCTCCCGCCGGGCCGACGACGCGACCGAGCCCGCCGTCGTCGCCGCCCGGCTCGGCGTGGACGGCTTCCTGCGCTCGCTGGCCAAGGAGCTGCGCGCCGGCGCCACGGCCAACGGCATCGTCCTGGCGGGCGACGTCCCGGCCACCGCCCCCTCGGCCCTCGGCGCGCTGCGCTTCTTCCTCTCCGCCCGCTCGGCCTTCGTCGACGGGCAGCTGCTCCAGGTGGTCAGCGCCGAGGGTGAGGTGCCGGCGGACTGGACCCGTCCCCTCACCGGGATGGTCGCCGTCGTCACCGGCGCCGCCCGCGGGATCGGGGCGTCCGTGGTCCGCGTGCTGGCCCGCGACGGCGCCCGCGTCGTCGGGGTGGACGTCCCCGCGGCCGGTGACTCGCTGAGCCGGGTGATGAACGAGGTCCGGGGCAGCGCACTGCAGCTCGACATCACCGCCGACGACGCCGCCGAGCGGATCCTCGCCCACGTCCGCGAGCGCTACGGGCGGCTCGACGTCGTCGTCCACAACGCCGGCATCCTGCGCGACAAGTTGCTCGCGAACATGACCGAGGACCGCTGGCACGACCTCCTGGCCGTCAACATCCTCGCGCCGCTGCGGATGAACGAGACCTTCGCCGAGGAGCTCGGGGAGGGCGGGCGCATCATCTCCCTCGCCTCCACCTCCGGGATCGCGGGCAACCGCGGGCAGACGAACTACGCCACCGCCAAGGCCGGGATCATCGGGATGACCCGTGCCCTGGCACCCGTCGTCGCGGCGAACGGCGCCACGGCCAACGCCGTCGCGCCCGGCTTCATCGAGACCGACATGACCGCGCGCATCCCGGCCGTGCCCCGGCAGGTCGCCCGGCGGGCGAACTCGCTGCAGCAGGGCGGGCAGCCGGTCGACGTCGCGGAGGCCATCGCCTTCCTCGCCTCGCCGCAGGCCGGCGGGATCAACGGCCAGACGCTGCGCGTGTGCGGCCAGAACATGGTGGGGCAGTGATGCAGGACGTCCACCTCGACGCCGTCCCGAGCCTCGGGTCGCTCTACACCCGGGCACTGGCCGCCACCGCCCGCACCACGGTGAGCCGCGGCCCCGTCCGCGACCGCCTGCCCGACGTCGCCTACGTCGCGGACGGACTGCGGGCCGATCCCGCGACGCTCTCGGCCTACCAGGAGCTGCTCGGCGAGCCCGGCACCGACGAGCTGCCGGCGGGGTACGTCCACGTGCTCGCCTTCCCGCTCGCCATGGCGCTCATGGTGCGGCCGGACTTCCCACTGCCCGTGCTCGGGATGGTGCACACCGCCAACCGGGTGGAGCAGCACCGGCCGGTCCTCCTCGGCGAGAAGCTCACCGCGCGGGCGTGGGCGCAGGCGCCGCGGGCGCACCGCAAGGGGACGCTCGTCGACCTCTGCGTCAGCGTCCGGGCCGGCGGCGAGACGGTCTGGGAGGGCACCTCGACCTACCTGGCCAGGGGCCGCCGGCCGGCGGGCGCGGTGGCGGACTCGCCGTCGTCCTCCCCGCAGGAGCGGGCGCGCGAGGGCGACGGCGACGTCGTCGCCGTGTGGGCGCTCGGCGCGGACACCGGCAAGCGCTACGCGGAGGTGTCCGGGGACCGCAACCCGATCCACGTCTCCCGCCTGGGCGCCAGGGCCTTCGGCTTCCCCCGCCCCATCGCCCACGGGATGTACACCGCCTCCCGCGCGCTGGCCCAGCTCGCCCGCTTCCGCGGAGACTCCTTCGCCTGGGACGTGGAGTTCGCCAAGCCGGTGCTCCTGCCGGGCCGCCTGGCCCTGGCCGTCGACACCGGCGGGGACGCCGTGCGCTACACCGGGCGGCACGCGCGCTCGGGCGCGCTCCACCTCACCGGGTCGGTGACGCCTCGAGCCTGAGCGCCCGGCGCTCCGACCGCCGTCGTCCCGCTGCTCCTCCCCGTGCGGGGAGCAGCGGGACGACGGCGGCCAGGAGGATGAGGACGATGCCCGCCACGGCGAGCACCGACAGCGCCTCGCCGTAGACGGCGGCACCGAGCAGCGTCGCGACGACCACCTCGACGAAGGACATCGCCGACAGCTCGATCGCGCGCAGGTGCTTGCCGGCGACGACGAGCAGCCCGAGCGCGACCAGCCCGCAGACGAGGAAGAAGACCGCGGCCCAGAGCCAGTGGGTCGCCGTCATGCCGGAGAGGTCCGGGCGGGTGAGGGCCACCATGCCAGCCGCGCCCAGTGACCCGAAGACGAAGTTCCAGAAGCTGCGGACGTCGGCGGGCATGTCCCCGCGGTAGCGGTAGCACAGCAGCGCCGCCCCGTAGAGGACGCCGGAGAGGGCGGCGAGCGCGTCCCCGGCCAGCTGGTCCTGCGAGCCGGGCAGGGGTGAGGAGCCGACCAGTCCGGCGGCCAGCATCATCCCGACGAAGCTCGTCGCCAGCGAGATCGTCTCGGCCCGGCTGACGCGCTCCTTGAGCAGGACGCGTGCGAGGACGGTGGCGACCACGGGACCGAGGTAGTGGAGCGCGACGGCGCGGCCGAGGTCGGTGAGGACGGTCGAGGAGAGGTAGGTCGCCAGCGACAGCCCGAGGAACACGCCACCGAGGACGACCGACCAGCTCAGCCGGGTGCGTCGCAGCAGGTGGAAGCGGCGGGAGACCGCGAGGATCGCGAGTACGCCCACGGCGCCGACGAGCATCCGGCCGAGGGTGAGGGCCTCCCCGATGACCGCCCCGGACGGGGTGGCGAGCCGGCCCAGCAGTCCGGCCAGGCCCATGGTGGCGGCGGAGACGACGATGGCGACGACGCCGAGCCGGCGGTTGCGCTGCGGCTCACCGGCGGGCGCGGGGGACGGGACGCGCGTGAGCGCGTCGAGAGAAGCTGCCACGGAACTCCTTCTCAGGGACGGGCGCGCGGGCGCGCGCGACGAACGGGTGGTCGTCCCCGCTCTGTCGTCGTACCTGAGAGCTTTCGCGGGCCGGGCCCGCTTGCACCGTGGGTGAGCCCTGACGGGCTGCTTTCCAGAGGAGCCTCGCCGCGGCGGTCTGGGGGCCTGAGAGATTCCCGGGGAGGTTGCTCCTTCGGCGCCCGCTGCTGCGGGACTCTCCCGCTGCGGTTCGGTGGCATGTGAAGTTGTCCCTCCAACCTTCTCATACCGACCGGGGTGCTGTCGGTGTGCGAGCGGTCACGGGCCTGTTGCCGCCCCGCAGGGGTCGGGTCAGGATCGGGTGTGGCTGTGGACGTGGCAGACCAGGTGGTCGACGTGCTCCCGGACGTCTTCCGGGGCATCGACCTCCTCGGCGTGCTGCTCAACGGGGTGCTGGGCGGGACCATCGCCCGGCGCAAGCGCTTCGACCTCGTCGGCTTCGCGATCCTCGCGATCGTCTCGGCGCTGGGCGGCGGCATGCTGCGCGACACCCTGCTGCAGGCCGGCCCGCCCGTCGCGCTCACCGACCCGTACTACCTCGTGACGGCCCTCGTCGGCGCCGTCGTCGCCTTCCTGCTCCCCCTGCGCGGCCGGTGGTGGAACCGGCTGTTCGTCGTCGCCGACGGCGTGGTCCTCGGCTGCTGGGCCGCCACGGGGGCGACCAAGGCACTGGCCGCAGGACTCGGGGCGCTGCCGGCGGTCCTGCTGGGGGTGACGACGGCGGTCGGCGGCGGGATGATCCGCGACGTCGTCGTCGGGGAGGTCCCGGCGATCTTCGGCGGCAACACGCTCTACGCGACGTCGGCCGTCTTCGCCGGCGTGGCGATGATCGTGCTGCACGAGGCGGGCCAGGAGACCGTGGGGATGCTCGTCGCCATCGTCGTCGGCGCAGGGCTGAGCATCGTCGCCCGCCGGCGCCGGTGGGTGCTGCCGGACGCGGAGTCGCTGCACCTGGCCTCGCTGTGGCCGCCGTCGCGCCGCCGTGGCGACGCGGACCACCGCGAGCCCTCCACGCGCATGGACCGCTGGTGGCACCGCCGGCCCCGCCGCTGAGTCCACAGGTTGTGCCCACCTCCTGTGTGTATGTGCACAAGCCTGTGGACGGCCGCTGTGGACAAGTGGCCGGCGGGTGGCCGCCGGATGGCCCGCGGATGAACACCGCCCGCGGTGCCGCGACCTGCGAGGATGCACGGCATGAGAGTTGCAGTGCCACGAGAGGTCATGGACTCCGAGGGCCGGGTCGCCATCACGCCGTCCGGCGTGCACGAGCTGGTCCGCCACGGCCACGAGGTGGCGGTGGAGAGCGGCGCCGGCACCTCGGCCTCGATCAGCGACGCCGACTTCACCGCCGCCGGGGCCACCGTCCTGCCCGACGCCGCGGCGGCCTGGGAGTTCGGCGAGCTGGTGCTCAAGGTCAAGGAACCGGTGCCCGAGGAGTACGACCACCTCCGCGCCGGGCAGACGCTGTTCACCTACCTCCACCTGGCGGCCGACAAGCAGCTCACCGAGGAGCTCATGCGGCGCGGGGTCACCGCGGTGGCCTACGAGACCGTCGAGCTGCCCGACCGCTCCCTGCCGCTGCTCGCCCCGATGAGCGAGATCGCCGGGCGCCTCGCGCCCCAGGTCGGCGCGCACACGCTGATGAGTGCCCAGGGCGGGCGCGGCGTGCTGCTCGGCGGTGTCTCGGGGGTCTACTCGGCCCGCGTCGTCGTCATCGGCGCCGGGGTGTCCGGGATGAACGCCGCGGCGATGGCCGTGGGGATGCACGCCGACGTCATCCTCATGGACAGGGACGTCACCCGGCTGCGGCAGGCCGACTCGCTGTACCGCGGCCGCTGCCAGACCGTCATGTCCAACGCCTACGAGATCGAGCGGGCCGTCACGGAGGCGGACCTCGTCATCGGGGCGGTGCTGCTCCCCGGCGCCCGCACCCCGCGCCTGGTGAGCAACGAGCAGGTCGCGCGGATGAAGCCGGGCGCCGTCGTCGTCGACATCTCGGTGGACCAGGGCGGGTGCTTCGAGGACTCCCGCCCGACCACGCACTCCGACCCCACCTACCGGGTCCACGACACGCTCTTCTACTGCGTGAGCAACATGCCCGGGGCGGTGTCGCACACCTCCACGTACGCGCTGACCAACGTCACGGTGCCCTACGCGCTCGCGCTCGCCGACCACGGCTGGCGCGAGGCGATGCGCGCCGACCCGGCCCTCGCCCTCGGCCTGTCCACGCACGACGGCGCGCTCGTCTCCGCGCCCGTCGCCGAGGCGCACGGCCTGGAGCACACGCCCCTGGAGACGGTCCTGGGCTGACTCAGGCGGGGACGAGGACGCCGAGCACGCTGGTGAAGAACGCCAGGCCGTCGGTGCTCGGGCCGAACCCGGGCTCCACGGCGTGCTCGGGGTGCGGCATGACCCCGACGACGTTGCCGGCCGCGTTGGTGATGCCGGCGATCTCGTTGAGCGACCCGTTGGGGTTGGGGCCCTGGTAGCGCAGCACCACCCGCCCCTCGCCCTCGAGCTCGGCGAGCGTGCGCTCGTCGGCGACGAACCCACCCTCGCCGTTCTTCAGCGGGACGGTGATCGACTGACCCATGGAGAAGCCGGTGGTCCAGGCGGTGTCGTTGTTCTCCACGCGCAGCCGCTGGTCGCGGCAGACGAAGCGCTGCGCCTCGTTGCGGATGAGCGCGCCCGGCAGCAGGTGCGCCTCGCACAGGATCTGGAAGCCGTTGCAGATGCCGAGCACGGGCAGGCCGCGGCCGGCGGCCTCGACGACGGCCGTCATGACCGGCGCGAAGCGCGCGATCGCGCCACAGCGCAGGTAGTCCCCGTAGGAGAAGCCGCCGGGCAGGATGACGGCGTCGACCCCGCGGAGGTCCTCGTCCCCGTGCCACAGCGTGACCGGCTCGGCGCCCGCCAGGCGGACGGCGCGGTGCGCGTCGCGGTCGTCGAGCGAGCCGGGGAAGGTGACGACGCCGATGCGGGCGCCCTCGGGCCGGGGCTCGGGGACGTCGAGGCGGTGCATCAGCGGGCCTCGGCGTCGTCGAGGGCGGCGACGCGCACGACGTCCTCGATGACCGGGTTGGACAGGAGCGTCTCGGCGGCCTGGCGGGCCTGGTCGAGGGCGGCGTCGTCGACCTCGCCGTCCACCTCGAGCTCGAAGCGCTTGCCCTGGCGGACCGAGACGAAGCCGTCCAGGCCCAGTCTCGGCAGTGCGCCCGCGACGGCCTTGCCCTGCGGGTCGAGGATCTCGGGCTTGGGCATGACCTCGACGACGATTCGTCCCATGGATGACTCCTGCTCGGTGGTGCGGGCCGCCGGCAAGTCTACCCGCGCCTCAGACGCGGTACTGCGCCGCCAGCGGGCAGGCCCACACGTCCAGGCCGCCGCGCCCCACCCGGTTGAGGTAGTGGTAGACGGCGCGGTAGGACTCGACGAGCGTCGTCTCGGTGTACCGCACGCCGAGGTCCTGGCAGTACTGGCGCACCATGGGCGCCACGCGGCGCAGGTTGGGACGCGCCATCGAGGGGAAGAGGTGGTGCTCCACCTGGAAGTTGAGGCCACCCATGAAGGTGTCCATGGCCCGCCCGCCGGAGATGTTGCGGCTCATGAGGACCTGGCGGCGCAGGAAGTCGATCTTCACGTCCGGCGGCACGATCGGCATGCCGATGTGGTTCGGGGCGAAGGACAGGCCCATGTAGAGACCGAAGACGGCGAGCTGGATGCCGATGAAGGCGGCCGCCTTGCCCGGGGACAGGACGAGGAAAACGAGTGCCACGTAGCTGAGGAGACGCACGGCGATGAAGGTGATCTCGACCCAGCGCCGCTTGACGCGCTCGCGGCTCACCACCCGGCGGATGCCCTGGTAGTGGAGGTTGACGCCCTCCAGGAGGAGCAGCGGGTAGAAGAAGAAGCCCTGCTTGGAGGCCAGCCACCGGGTCAGCCGCGTCTGGCGCTGCTCGGTCGCGTGGGCGGTGAAGGCCAGCACGCCGGGCTCGATGTCCGGGTCGGAGTGCAGCTGGTTGGGGCTGGCGTGGTGCTTGTTGTGCTTGCGCTGCCACCAGGAGCTGCCCATGCCGACGAACAGGTTGATGACGATGAGCGAGACCCACTCGTTCCACTTGCCCGACTTGAAGATCTGCCGGTGTGCGGCGTCGTGGCCGAGGAAGGCGGCCTGGGTCATGAGCAGGGCGAGCACGACGGCGGTGACCATCTGCCACCAGGTGTCACCGATGAGGGCGAAGGCCACGGCCAGCCCGACGCCCAGCACCGTGACGGCGATGAGCTTGGTCCAGTAGTAGCCGTAGGCCCGCCGCAGCAGGCCGGCCTCCTGGACCTGGCGGGTGAGCGCGGTGAACGCGCTGACCTGGCGTTCCCGTGCGGCGCCGCGCGGGGGA
>Ga0079225_10001856_pt1 | contig 12022 bp, 9 predicted proteins | sample Poulit2012_FD_76344 | JGI IMG/M metagenome (GOLD analysis project Ga0079225, IMG submission 76344) | Agricultural soil microbial communities from Georgia to study Nitrogen management - Poultry litter 2012 | ecosystem: Environmental > Terrestrial > Soil > Agricultural land | place: USA: Georgia...
ATGAATGACCGCATCGATGGATTCATTTTTAAAAACGTCACGTAAAAAGTCGATATCCCGTATATCACCTTCATAAAAAGTTGCGTCAGGATGAATCGCTTCTCTATGACCTGTTTGCAGATTGTCTACCACAACGACTTCTTTCTGCTGGTCGATAAGTTGATAAACGGCATGTGATCCGATATAACCCGCTCCGCCTAAAATCAATACACGCATTTAAATCTCTCCTTCTGTTATTTTTTTCGCACCGTCGCCAATCATAGCAGTATAAAAAGTTGCATCATAGCCTATTTTATCGCGGTATGTGCGGTTTACGTTTTGCTTGAAATGAACTACTTTATCTTTTTCAACGAGTGCAATGGCACATCCACCGAAGCCTGCCCCGGTCATACGTGCACCGATTACACCGTCCTGCTTGCGTGCCGTCTCAACGAGGGTGTCAAGTTCTGCACCTGTCACTTCATAATCATGTTGTAAGGAATCATGGGATGCGTTCACTAATTCACCGAATGCTTGCAAATCGCCGGCCCGTAATTTTTCCAGTGCTTCGATTGTCCGGGCATTTTCATAAACCGCATGCTTGGCACGTCTGCGATTTGTTTCATTTTTGATGACATATTTATGGGCTTCAAATTGCTCTTTTGATAGTTCGCCAAGACTTTGGACGGCTAGTGCTGTTTGCAGATCAGCCAGTGCCTGCTCGCATTGTTCACGGCGTTCATTGTACTTGGAGCCAGCTAATGTCCGCTGTTTATTCGTATTGATAATCATAATAACATAATCATCCAGATTGACCGGGGCATATTCATGCTCCAACGTTTGACAGTTTAGTAGAATCGCATGATCCTGCTTGCCCATACCAATCGCAAACTGGTCCATAATGCCGCTGTTGACACCGATGTATTCATTTTCTACTTTTTGTCCTAATTTCACCATGTCGATGCGGTCGATTTTCAGATTAAATAGGTTTTCGAGCAGCACTCCTGTCACCATTTCAATCGATGCCGAAGAGGAGAGACCAGCCCCGTTAGGTATATTACCGTAAAATAAAATGTCTGCACCTGATGATATGTCATGCCCGGATGCTTGGATATACTGAATCATACCCTTTGGATAGTTGGCCCAATCGTGTTCCTCATTAAAAGACAAGTCAGAAAGGGAGCATGGGATGATACCGGTGTGTGCAAAATTCATGGAGTAAAAGCGAAACTGCTGATCTGTCCGTTTCCTTGCAACAGCATATGTTCCAAAGGAAATGGAAGCAGGGAAGACGTGACCACCGTTATAATCCGTATGTTCGCCAATCAGGTTGATACGACCTGGGGCGAAAAAAATCTGTGGTGTTTCTTTTGTGTTAAATATGTTCCGGAATTCTTCCGTTAGATTTGGATTTGGCATAGAAACCTCCTGTATAAATAAACATTGTCGAGCGCTTACATTTATCTAGGTAAACTTGGTTAATTAATTTAATTAAGTCAAGTGTACTACGGATTGACTAAATATACAACAGCAGGCTTGTACGTTTAGGGATATATACTCTTGCTTATCTACCCATCAATCAATAATCAAATAATCAACTGGGCTAAATGTTTTATTATTTCTAAATGTGCTAGGAGCGACGCCAAGATAAGAACGAAATACTTTTGTAAAATAATTTCCATTTGAAAACCCGACCTTTAAGGCGATAACTTCAATCGTTAATTGTTCGTTTTTTAATAGTTCCATCGCCTTACTTATTCTTAGCTTTGTCAAGTATTGGATAGGCGTTGAATTAATTTTAGCGTGAAATAATCTGGTGAAATGGTACTTGGAAAGACCAGAAGCTGCTACAACATCATCAAGTGAAATGGAAGTGGGATAATTGTTGTCCATAAAGGCTATTGCTTTCGTAATCGCTAATGGCAATGCATCTTCCTGTTTAACATGGAATACTGTAGCATATAACTTCATTAAAAAATCATAAGCAAGGGCAGATGCTGCATAGCTATCATTCATTTGCTGATTGGCGACCTGGCCTAAGATATTAAAGATGCTTTGAATTGGTGGAGAATATATGTCTAGATTTAAGACATGCCCGATTTCTTTTGTCACTTTTTCATAGCAGTGGAAAACTTCAACGCCAAACAAGGTTATATAGATAAATTCCCATGACTCACTGTCATTAGGTAAAAAATACTCGTGATCACTTGGAATTTCTATAAAAAAAGCATCACCTGGATATAATTCATTTACATGTTGCCCGATTCTTATTTTACCGAAACCTTTAAGAGTATACTGAAAAACAATGATATCTTGCTCACTTCGATTTAGGCCGTCCCAACTGTAGGAATTACTATTTTGCTTTTCTTTTCCTAATGCGTAAATACCTGCAATTCTTTGTTGGTGACTTCCTTTAAAACGAAATCCATAGGATTCATTTTTTACTGAATAGAAATTATATAGCAATATATTACCTACTCTCTTAGATATTTACCATTGAAAACTTAAATGGTAGCGCTTAATATGATTGTACAACTACTTCACTCAAAGTTAAAGGTAAAGTAATCAGGATGGTATTTCCGCAACAAATTACTATTTTAAAAAGGAGAAGGTTTAAATGGCTAAAATTACTTTTCTAGGTGCAGGGAGCACTGTGTTTGCAAAAAACGTCCTTGGTGACAGTATGACGGTACCAGCTTTGCAGGATTTTGAATTTGCTTTATTTGATATTGATCATGAGAGATTGAAGGATTCAGAGATTATGTTAAACAATATAAAAAAGAATCTCAATTCCACGGTAAATATTGTAGCTTATACAGATCGAAAAGAGGCATTGCGTGGTGCGAAATATGTGATTAACGCAATACAGGTTGGTGGCTATGATCCAAGCACTATCATTGACTTTGATATACCAAAGAAATACGGCCTTCGTCAAACGATTGCAGACACGATAGGTATTGGAGGGATCTTCAGAAACCTACGGTCGATTCCAGTAATGATGGATTTTGCTAAAGATATGCAAGAGGTTTGTCCGGATGCGTGGTTTTTAAATTACACGAATCCGATGGCGGCACTGACTGGTACAATGTTACGTTATGGCGAGATCAAAACAGTAGGCTTGTGTCACAGTGTACAAGTTTGTACAGATGATTTATTAAAATCATTGGATATGCCAACAGACAATGTGCAGTCTAAAATTGCTGGAATCAACCATATGGCTTGGTTGCTGGAAGTGAACCGAAACGGGAAGGATTTATATCCGGAAATCAAACGTCGTGCGAAGGAAAAACAAAACACCAAGCATGAGGATATGGTACGCTTTGAGTTGATGGAACGTTTTGGTTATTATGTGACGGAGTCTTCAGAGCATAATGCCGAGTACCATCCATATTTTATTAAACACAATTATCCGGAATTAATCGAACGCTTTAATATTCCATTGGATGAATACCCCCGCCGCTGTATTAATCAGATTGAGGAATGGAAAAAAATGCGTGATGATCTTGTCCATGATCAAGATTTAACACATACCCGTTCCCATGAATATGGATCCTATATTATGGAGGCGATGGAAACGGATAATCCAATCAAGATTGGCGGGAATGTGCTGAACACTGGTGGTTTGATCAGCAACCTGCCGAAAAATGCAGTAGTCGAAGTTCCATGTTTGATCGATGCAAGTGGTGTTGCACCGACTTATATTGGTGGTTTGCCGGAACAGTTAGCTGCCTTAAACAGAACCAATGTAAACACACAGTTGTTGACGATTGAAGCAGCAATGACCGGAAAGAAGGAGCATATCTATCACGCTGCCATGTTGGATCCGCACACAGCAGCAGAATTATCAATTGACGATATTGTTTCGTTGTGCGACGAGCTGATTGAAGCACATGGAGATTGGTTACCAACGTATAAATAAAAATAAATGTCAAACCCACTACACAGATAATATGGCGGGTTTGACATTTAATTTGGCCCATTAAAATGAAAGAAGCAAACAAATTAATTTCATAAGGTGGATGTACCTATTGTTGAATATAACAAGTAGAAATTACTAATGGGGGATTTTAGTAAACATTTACTCATATTCATAATTAGCTTTGCTTAAATATCATTTAATAAGCCTAATAGCATCTAGTTATTCTCAAAATCACTTTGAAAACGCTTTATTTATCTGGTAATATGTATTGAAAGTGGTAAATATTTAGTAAAATAAGAGCGGAGGTGGATAGAGAAATTACTAATACCTGTAAAAAGATGTTGTTCTATGTTTCATTTTGAATAGCGAAGGAATTTAGGTTTTATGAAATATGAGGAGATAAATAAATGGTTACAATTAGAGATATAGCAAATAAGGCAAAAGTATCCCCAACGACGGTATCTAGAGTACTAAATAAGGATGATACACTTTCCGTTGCAGAAGATACACGCAACAGAATTGTGGCGATTGCAAATGAACTGGGCTATAAGAAGATACTAAAGAGAAAAATGAACCACCATCAGGAAATGCAGAGGGAACAATTGCAGGTCGGGGTTCTCCTCTGTCAATCATTGGAAGAAGAGATGGATGACAAATATTTTTTATCCATTCGCCAGGGTATTGAAAAGGAAAGTATGGATCGTGGCGGAATGATGACACAAATTATCCGACTAAACGATTTATCTTCCGGGACATCAATAAATAACTTTGATGGTTTAATCATTGTTGGCCGATTGAGTATGGAGTCGTTAGAATTTATTAGTAATCAGATGAGCAATGTTGTTTATATTAATCATTCACCAAATGAAGCGAAGTATGACTCGGTAGTTATCGATTTTAAGCAGGCAACACAACAAGCATTACAACATTTATTGGATCTTGGACACCAACGGATAGGCTATATAGGAGGACGAGAAATAGAACATCACTTTGGACAGCAAGTGGAAATTGAAGATATGCGAAAAGTAATGTATGACCAAATGATGAAACAAAACGGCTATTACCATGCGGAAGATAGTTTCATTGGTGAGTACAGAATGTCTGAAGGATATCGGATGATGAGACAGGCAATAGAAAAAGGTAGGCTTCCGGAAGCTTTTTTTATCGCCAGTGATTCAATGGCTGTTGGGGCATTACGAGCATTACAGGAAAATAATTTGCATGTACCAGACGATGTCGCAATTGTAAGCTTTGACGGTGTAGAATTGGCAAGGTTTGCCAGTACACCGTTAACCACGGTAAAAGTGTACACTGAGGAAATGGGAAAAACAAGTGTGAAACTATTACTGGATAGGTTGGATGGAAGGAAAATGCCTTTGAAGGTCGTGGTTCCTATTGAATTGATTATAAGAGAGAGCTGCGGAAAGTTTAACAATGATCCCCATATTAATACATGAAATTTTTTTACAAAGATGCGCTTTTTGTAATTCTATTTTGTAAAGAAAAAAGGAATTACAGAGGAAAGCTGAGAGTGAACCTCTACCCTTAAGTGAAAGCGTTTGCCTAAAGTGAGGGAACTGGTGAAGGAGGGTTTATGATGAGCAGGATGACAATGAGATTATTATTTATTGCGGTGATAGTCATATTAATTGCAGGGTGTTCGAAAGGCAATGCAGCTAACGACAAAGTGACTTTAGAATTTTTCTCAGTTAAAGCCGAAAATATTAATATTTATCGTGAGTTGATCAAGGAGTTTGAAAAAAAGCATCCAAATATCCATGTTAAATTAGAGCAACCACCGGAAGCGGAAACAGTATTACGAATGAAATTAACTAAAAATGATACACCTGACATTATTGGTTTTAATGGGAATCCAACATACGGTGAAGTAGCTGAAGTCGGGGTATTACACGATTACTCGGGGTCGGAGCTAGTTGAAAAAATTGACCCCAAATATGTTGATATGCTAGATCGTTTGGTAGGTCCAGAAAAAGATGGGGTCTACGGATTGCCATATGCAACAAATGCTGATGTCGTTATTTACAATAAGGGAAAATTTAAGGAATTAGGAATGGAAATACCAGAAACATGGGATGAATTTATCGAGTGCTTGGAAATAGCGAAGAAGGCGGGAGAAACCCCAATTGAATTTACATTGTTGGAACCTTGGACAACCTTGCCAGTGTGGAATACTCTGGCTGCTAACCTTGTGTCGGAAGATTTCGGTGAACAAAAGAATTCAGAAAAGGCATCATTTGTTGAAACGCATCAGGAAGTTGCAGACAAAATGTTGACGCTACTTCAATATGGACACAAGGATAACTTTGGTATTGACTACAATGGTGGGAATAGTGCCTTCGCATCTGGTGAAGGAGTCTTCTATTTACAGATAAACTCGGCTGTTCCGGAGATCGAAAGGATCAATCCAGATATAGAACTGGGAACCTTCCCATTGCCTGTCACCAATGACCCGGCAGAAAATAAATTGGTTTCAGGGGTAGACGTGGCATTAAGCATTAGTGAGGATACGGAACATAAAAAGGAAGCATTATTGTTCATTGAATTTTTAATGCAGGAGGAAAACTCACAAAAATATATAGAGGATCAAAAAACATTTTCAGCGATTAAGGATGTTACACAGGATGAATCAACTTATGAAGGTATTAAAAATTACTTGGAAAAAGGAGAATTAGTAAGTTTTCAAGACCATTATTATCCTGTAGGGCTAGGACCTGAGAATATAATTCAAAGTTTTTTAATTAACCAGAATAAGGAATCATTTTTGCAAAAGTTAGATAAGGAATGGGAAAAAGTGCAGAATCGCTAGGAATAGATGTCTGGAAACAATCACCATTTTAAAATTAAATGAATGCTTAGCGCGGATACAATTTAACTAAAAAGGGGAGAGGAAAATGGCGAAGAAGAATAAAACGTATTTATTAATGATTATTCCAGCGCTAGTAGTATTTTTTGCCTTTCATACATTCCCGATCCTGCAGGGAATATTTTATAGTTTCACTGATTATCGAGGATATGGTACATGGGATTTCGCAGGAATTAAAAATTATATTAATGTCTTTCAAGATGGGCGTGTACTAAATGCGTACGGATTTACTTTTAAGCTTGCTATCGTGTCAACTATCATTGTAAACATCATTAGTATACTTATCGCCATGGGGCTAAATGCCAAAATAAAGTTCCGCAAATCGTTACGAGCCATTTATTTTCTACCATATATTTTAAGTCTGTTGATCATAGGCTATATTTTTAAATTTATGTTTACGAATCTATTGCCGCAACTTGGACAAACACTTGGATGGGACTTTTTGTCCTCCAATATTTTAGGTAATCCAGATTTGGCGTGGATTGGGGTAGTTATTGTTGCAGTATGGCAGTCGGCAGCGTTTAATACACTTTTATATTTGGCTGGCCTTTCCACCGTTGATGAACAAATTTATGAAGCGGCGAGTATCGATGGTGCTAGACCATGGGCCAAATTTTGGAAAATAACATTTCCGTTGATTGCTCCATTTTTCACAATAAATATGGTAGTTGCGATGAAAAATTTTCTCATGGCTTTCGACCAAATTGTTGCATTGACAAACGGAGGACCAGGACATGCAACTGAATCAATATCATTATTGATTTTCAGTAGTGGCTTTGGTGGTGGCGAATTTGCTTATCAATCAGCTAACGCGGTTATATTCTTTATTGTTATTGTCGCTATCTCCGTATTCCAACTTCGTGTCCTTGAACGAAGGGAGGGGCAGTAAATCATGAATAAACGGATTAATTGGAAAATAACTACTCTTTTAATTGCAGGTTCCATTTTTATTTTATTTCCACTATATTTAACGATTGTAGTAGCCTTTAAGTCTCCAGAAGAGATGGTAGGAAATGTGTTATCTTTACCCGAATCCTGGAGTTTGGAAAACTTTATAGAGGCGATAAGAGTAACTAACTTCTTTGGCGCCTTGGGAAATAGTATTTTCGTAACCTTTTTTACCGTTGTATTGACATTGATTGTTCATTCGATGGTTGCGTATGCGATTGCTCGCAATTTACATAAAAAAGGATATAAGTTTCTCTACTATTATATTATCAGTTCGATGTTTGTTCCGTTTCCGGTCATTATGTTACCGGTTGTTAAAGAGGCGAGCTTCATTGGCCTGGACAATTTATTAGGTCTTGTATTGCTAAATCTAGTGATGCAGTTGGCACTTAACGTATTTATATATGTTGGGTACATTAAATCTATCCCTAAAGAACTGGAAGAAGCTGCGATTATTGATGGGGCAAGTACCTGGCAGGTTTTTTGGAAAGTGATATTTCCATTAATGGCGCCGATTCATGCTACGGTTGCTATTCTTACCGCTCTCTTTGCCTGGAATGATTTTATGCTGCCATTGGTTCTCTTAAGTGATTCCAGCATGCATACATTGCCACTAATCCAGCATGCGTTTCAAGGTGAGTTTAGCACGAACTACAATTTGGCATTCGCTTCTTACTTAATGGCGATGTTACCAATGATTATTGTATACGTATTTGCTCAAAAATGGATTATTGGTGGTGTAATGCGCGGGTCTAATAAATGATAACGTCATATATTATGGGGAAGAAAACATGATCATATAACGAGAAAACATCAATTTGTCAACGGCAATGATTGTAAGTGTGTACTTTTTTGACTTTGGTTTAAAAATGCTTTAATTTTCTGGTGCATGTCATGGAAACGGTATGTGCATTGTTTCACCGGGGAGGACAGCGTATTTCTTGTTTCTAGTGAATGGGTGGCAATTAGATCAGTGCTTTTTAGAATCCCTTTCCTACATTAAAGATAACACTTACAATCGTGCCTCAAAGTGAGGTATTTGGGCTTAGCCTCATATATAGTGCAAATCTCCTTACCCAGATGGAAGTTTATCCAGTTTTAATTTAGATTAGCCAAGTGATTCTTGCCGTTTTATCAAAGGATTGGCCACTAATCCCGAAGAGGGCTCTTACTGGAGTTTTCGGGAATAATAATTATCTTGATAACATAGGGAAATTCTGTGATAAGAATATCTTCCTTGGAAATTGATACATGCTGATAAAATCCACGCTTCAGGGAATAAGTAATATCTTTAATTGCAAGTATTTTCGGTCAACCCCTGCAAACTGGTCATATTCCATGCTTGCAAGCAAAAAATAACGTAAGTAATATTGACAATTTCTAGTAACCAATATACTATAAAAATGTAATCGTTTACAAAGAGGTAGAGAAAGAGGTGAATATATGGCAACTATCCAAGAAGTAGCGCAAAAGGCGAAGGTGTCGGTAGCGACTGTTTCGCGGTATTTAAATAACCCGGATATTGTAGCACAAACAACGGCGCTTAGAGTTGAAAAGGCGATAAAGGATTTAAACTATGAACCGAGTATCCTTGGACGTAATTTGCGTAAATCTGAAAGTAAATTATTGATCGTGCTTATGCCCAGCATTTCTAACCCATTTTATACAGATATTATTAATGGTATTGAAGATACTGCAATTGAGCGGGGCTATAACATTCTGCTTTGTCAAACAGATTCTAACCCGAAGCGGGAAGCTATTTATTTTAATTTAATCAAGAATCAGTTGGCAGACGGAATTATTTCAATGGATCCGACAGTAAATAGGGAAAACTTGACCGAGATTGCTAAAGAGTATCCGCTTGTTCAGTGTAGTGAATATGATGAGGAAGGAATTATCTCTTATGTGACTATTAATAATGAATTAGCTGCATATCAGGCTGTGAAACATTTAATTAAAATTGGCCATAAGAAAATTGCAATCATTAATTCAGATGAAAAGTTCTTATATGCACGTGAAAGAAAGCAAGGTTATGAAAGGGCGTTGAATGAGTCTGGACTAGCCATCAATTCAGATTGGGTATACACCACAGATAATCTGGAGTTCGACAGTGGCAGGCAAGCGATGAAAAATTTGCTTGATAAAGATGTGCGTCCAACGGCAGTGTTTGCGGTCTCCGACATATTGGCAATTGGTGCTTTGAAGGAAATCAATGCTTACGGTTTGAATGTTCCGGAAGATGTTGCAATTATTGGATTTGATAAGATCAATTTTTCAAATATGACTTATCCCACTTTAACAACAGTTGCACAACCGAGATACCAAATGGGATCTATGTCCGCACGTATGTTAATTAATAAAATAAAAGGTAAAAAAATAGATAGTATTATTTTAGATCATGAGTTGGTAATTCGAGAGTCTACATAGGTTATTATCAGGTGATTTATGAAGGGAAGTCCTTAAAAAAAATTAAATATTAAATTAAAGTTTGAATTTTTAAAGAGTATGTATTACAATCAAATTGTAATCGTTTTCAGTAATCGATTACATATAAATTAATTAGAGGGGGAATTAATGTGAAGGTCAAGAAAAAGTTGTTTGGCGGTCTTTGGATTCTTTTGTTAGTAGTTATACTTGCAGCTTGTAGTGGGGATTCAGAAGCAGATGGTAATGATAATGATAGTGATGATTCGGGTTCAGATTCAGATGAAGTAGTTACGCTTACTTATGCACGTGGTGTGGATACAACTGGTGCGACTGAGGTTCTAGCGGAAGCATTTGAAGAGGAGCATCCGAATATTAAAATAGAGTTTCAGGAGATGCCTTCTGATTCAGGGGAACAACACGATCAGTATGTAACCGCATTCAGTGCGAAGAGTTCTGAAATTGATGTGTTTGATGCCGATGTTATTTGGCCAGCTGAGTTTGCCCAGGCTGGTTATGCATTAGAATTAGACCGATTTATTGAAGCGGATGATATTGATATGGATGCTTATTTCCAGGGTACGGTTGATGCAGGAAACTTTAAAGGAAAACAATGGGCTATGCCAAAATTCACCGATGCCGGTGTGTTATTTTACAGAACAGATATTGTAGATGATCCACCGGAAACCTGGGATGCACTGATCGAACAGGCGGGTGAACTCCAAGGGGAAGAAGATACAGAATTTGGCTATTTGATGCAGGCTTCCCAGTATGAAGGATTGGTTACCAATGCTATCGAATATATCGGTGCTTATGGTGGGGCAGTATTAGATGAAAATGAAAATGTGGTTGTAGATAGTCCTGAAACAGTGAAAGCAATTGAAAAAATGCAGGAAATTGTCGATTCCGACTTTGTTCCAAGTAATATTTTGAACTTTACCGAAATAGAGACGGAATCAGCATTTATTGAAGGAAATGCAGTATTTGCCAGAAATTGGCCTTATCTGCAAGCATCTTCAAATGATGAAGAAAAATCAAAAGTAGCTGGTAATGTTGACTTTACGACCATTCCAGCCGGTGATGATGGTTCAGCTTCAGCACTTGGTGGATGGATGTCAATGATTAATCGCTATACCGAGCACCCGGAAGAAGCTTGGGAGTTTGTTAAATTTATGACAGGACCTGAAGGCCAGAGAATTACAGCTATAGATGGCGGAAGCGCACCAACGTTATCCGAATTATATGATGAACAAGAGGTACAAGATGCCGGCGTTTTATTTGGTGAACCGGATTTTGTAGAAGTATTGGAAAATGCAATACCGAGACCTGTTTCCCCGATTTACCCGGAAATCTCAGACATTATGCAGATTGAGCTTTCTAAAGCGCTGACAGGGGATATTACGGCGGAGGAAGCGGCAAGTAACATGCAGACAAAAATGGAAGAGGCTATGGAAGATTAATAACCTAAAAATGAATAGTGCAAGTTGGGTAGGATGCCCATCTTGCACATTCCTTCCATCCCTTTCGTTATTATAGGGTCTCAGGTGTTCCATAAAACTGCGAGACTAGTAAAAGGAGGACCATCGTGAAAAAGCGTCGTCGGTTTCAGCTAAATGAAAAACAACTCGGATATGCTTTTGTAATGCCGTCTCTTATTTTGGTTTTTGTTGTTATATTATGGCCTGTTACCCAGTCTTTTTGGAATAGTATGTTTGATTACAGATTGAATGATCCAACACGTTCTGAAAAAATGATGGATGCAAATATAGACTTGGAAACATATGTAGACAATTATTTTTTTATCGACAGTCAGCTTGAATCATTAGCAGATGCTGCTGATGGGGATAATGATAAGCAAACTATTCTTG
>Ga0079225_10001857_pt1 | contig 12017 bp, 9 predicted proteins | sample Poulit2012_FD_76344 | JGI IMG/M metagenome (GOLD analysis project Ga0079225, IMG submission 76344) | Agricultural soil microbial communities from Georgia to study Nitrogen management - Poultry litter 2012 | ecosystem: Environmental > Terrestrial > Soil > Agricultural land | place: USA: Georgia...
CCCCACTATCTTCCATTACTTTTCCAAAGATCGCACCAAACAGAAAAATTAAAAAGTATTTCCCTGCGAAGTTTATAAAACCTTCCATATAAGAATCTGTCAAGGCCGCAGTTATATTAATTTCACTTGTTGCAGCGACTAATACAGCGAGTACAGGCGTTATAATTAAGAGACTGTATCCTTTTAATGCAAGGAAAATCAACAATCCAAGCGCAATTATTACTCCGATAGTACTTAGCAGATCGATCCCCATATTGCCCCTCCTAAGTTTTAAAAATTAACGCTACACTCCGCATACATACTTTTTAAAAAAATAAACGTTATGGTTTCACTATCAATTTTCCATATGTTTGACGATCAGCTAATACTTTCAGTGCATCGGGTACATCTGAAAAGTTATATTCTTTATATAGAAGGGGACGAATCGCTCCCAGTTCATATAATTGCATTAAATTTTCATGAATCTCTTTCACTTTGTCCGGATTTCGTTTGCGGAATAAACCCCAATGTACCCCGACAATGGAATAATTTTTGATTAATGCATGATTTACGGGAGCGTCTGGAATACGTCCGCTCGCAAAGCCGATCGCCAGTAAGCGGCCATCAAATGCAATACACTTCCGTGACCGATCGAATACATCGCCACCAACGGGGTCAAAAATCACATCGGCACCAAATCCATCAGATTCTTTCTTCACGATATCTACAAAGTCATCAGATAAATAATCAATGGCAACGTCCGCTCCAAGATCTTTGCATATCTGTACTTTTTCCTGTCCCCCTGCAGTTGCAATGACTTTTGCGCCTTTTGCCTTTCCCAGTTGAATAGCTGCAGAACCTACTCCACCTGCTCCAGCATGGACTAAAAGCACTTCTCCTTTTTGGATATTTGCCCGGTGATATAATGCATAATAAGAAGTGTGATAAGTAATAAACATGGCTGCTGCTTCGCCGGCTGACACGGATTCTGAAATGACATACACCGAATCTTCCGGAACACTGACCCATTCAGACAAGCCACCTTTAGGTAATTCCGGGGTTGCGATGACACGTTGCCCTGCTTTCAGTTTACAACCTTCACCGACAGACCGGATTATTCCCGATATCTCTGCTCCAGGTGTGAACGGGATAGGTGGTCTTTCCTGATACTTTCCCTGGCAAAGCAATATATCAAAAAAGTTAAGTGAAGAAGATTCAACTTCGACTAGCACTTTTCCCGCTTCAACAGCAGGTTTTGGAACTTCCTCTAATTTAAGTACATCTTTTGGTTCTCCTAATTCTGTAACCATCCAACTACGCATATCCATTTCCTCCTTTATATAAATACCAACTGACTAGTATTTTGGCTCAGGTCTTATTAGAATCCCGTTGGCCAATTGGCAAGACGGCGTTCACTTTTTTTAAATCCTTGATGTTCCGCTCCTGGATTTTCTGACCATCGTTGCTCCGCACATGTTTGTACAATTAGTGGGTAATTTCCCTTAACTAAAAACAGTAATTATCTTCTTATCTTTAATGCTTTCATCCTCAAATTTAGAAAACTCATACCTCCAAATAATAAACCAACAATAGCCCCTGGTGTATTTGCCTTTTTCCACCAAATTCCAAGTATCATTGGAACAAAGAAAGCAGCAACCATAAAACCAACTGCCCCTGTATAAAGTACAACTAGATATTCAGGTGGATTCAAAGTTAGAACCATGATTACAAGTCCAATAATCCAAGTTGCAATCATTGATACAACTAACGTTTTTCTTTGATCTGCTTGAGGATTAATTACTCCTTTATACAAGTCATAGGCTATTGCACTGCTAATCGCCAACAACAGAGAATCCGTTGAAGACATTACTGCTGCCATGAGCCCAGCTGCAAAGATTCCCATCAACAGTGGTCCAAAAAAGTTTTCAGCAACAAATAACAACCACATGTCTGATGCGTTATTTTGTAATATAGAATCCCCTAGCATTCCTAGGAAAGGTACAGTTAAAAATGTCACTCCCAACATTAAGGTTCCATATATTAACATACTTACATTTAGAGATAACTTTGCAGATCTTGCATCTGTGGAAGTGAAAATTCTCATGACTAAATGTGGTGTTACACAAACTGCCGTAGCCCACGTCACAAATGCGCCTAGATATCCTGCCACCGGAACTGTTGCACCTATAGTTCCCAAACTAGGTCTTTGTGCGGCTGTTTCTCCAAAAAATACAGACCATGCGGACGGCAAATTTATAATACAAGCAATAAACAATGCAAGTGTAATACCTATTATTAAGAATCCTTGAAGGATATTTGTCCAAGTTACAGCTAGCATCCCTCCCATCGATACATATAAAATGAAAACCAATGCAATAAGAATTACTCCCCACTCATAAGACAATCCGGTTACGTAAGAAGTAATTAGACCGCCTGCCTTCATTTGTGACATCATATACATTCCTGAACCTATAATAATAACCGTAGGAACCGCAATCATAAAAAATTTGCTTCCTTCGTATCGATCATTTATAAACTCTGAAACTGTTACTTTTTTTGAATTACGTAAAGGTTTAGCCACCAAAATACTGGCTAATGTAAAACCTACAATAGAGCCAACGGTCATCCATGAGAGAAAAGGAACTCCTAACTCCCAAACCGTTCCGGGTCCCGCCATAAATGACCCTCCACTCCCTAATGCAGCCATAAGCGCCAACGAATTTGCCCCGGTTCCAACTTTTCTGCCAGCGGCATAATAATCATCCATTTCCTCACTGGAGGAAGAAATTTTTTTCTGCGACCAAAATCCCAATATTATACAAAATAAAATATAGATTATAATAATTGTAATTTCAGTTAGCCTCATTTCGTCCACTCCCCCCATTTGATAAACATAAATATTTTTTTACTAGCTAAATTTCTATTTCATTTGTTTCGCTCTGACTTCTCTACCAACGTTAATACGAGTCCTGTCACTGGTGCAAGTAGAAATAGTAAAGCTGCTGCCCAAGCAAGCAAGGAAATATTTAATATTTTTATATCATAGCTCCACGGGAGAAAAAAGAGAACAACATACAAAACGATACTAACACCAAAGATACCATCACGTTTGGGGATCTTAAACCAATTATTATTCGCCATTGAATAACCTCCAAATAACACTATTCTAACAATCCATTAGCAATCCACTTTATTCCTTTAGACTAACTTCAAGCAGATAACAATCGCTTCCATTTTAATTTCGTAATCAACTGCAGTAATACAGCAAATCTGAAACGGGGATATGCTAATATATTCCATGGCTTCCCTGAACAATGGTAAGTAAACTCTCGTAAAACAATTGCTAATTCTTTTCTTGATTGTTTTTTATAATGAATAGATAGAAGTGTAACCCCATTAAAATTCGATGCAGTACCTAGCAATGATGTAAATAGCCTTGTTAATGGGTCAGCAGAAACATAGATTAGTGATATAACAAATTTACTTGTTTTAATTACGATTTGTTTATTTTTTTGATCATACATGTAATTTGGAGGAGCCTCCGTAATTTTATAGTGTATGTTTTTATTTCTAAGAATTCCCCTAAGTATAGACAAGGATTTCTTCTGCGAAATATTAGCATAGGCTTCCCATTTTTTAGCTGACATAACAATCGTTTACCTCCCTTGTGTTAATTAATCGTACTCACGGATAATTCCACTAATCCCCATTCCTGGTATGAAATTACTCATATAAAATTTTGTAAAATATAAACTAACTAAATGGTTAGTACTATTATCAATAAGTTTATTAATATCCTGTCGGCCAGTTTGCCAGGAGACGTTTACTTTTAGACCCGTTATTAGCACATGCATATTCCAATGTTTGCGATAAAAATTTTCTTGTCTCTCTCGGGTCAATTATATCGTCAATCAAATGTTTTCCGGCAGCTTTATATGGGGAACTGTCAAAACTCCAAGACTTTAATAACTCTTTTCGTTCTTCTTCTGGATTTTCTGATTCTTGAAGTTTAGGTCCATGAACAACATTGATTCCAACTTCAGGTCCAGTAAAATTTATCTCTGCTGTTGGCCACGCTACAACAAAATCAGCCCCCATTGTCGGGCCGCACATATTTCCGTACGCTGCACCAATACTTTTCCTGATTACAATTGAAATCTTTGGAACGGTTGATTGGGCAAGTGCTTGATTCCACATCATGATCTTTGTAGGCATTTTTAATTTTTCGGCTTCACTTGATACGCGAAATCCTGGAATATCATGTAAAAATACAAGTGGGATGTTATATGAATCACATAACACTATAAAGTCAGTAGCCTTTTCTGCTTCTTTTACTCCAGCTGCCCCTGCAAATTTTATCGGTTGATTTGCTATGATACCTACTACTCTTCCGTTTATTCTAGCTAAAACAGTTATAAGAGCTGTGCCATATAATGATTTGAGCTCAAAATAATCACTTTTATCCACAATTAACTTTATAACTTCTTTCATATTATAAGCACGTTTCCTTCTCGTTGGTACAAGATCGACTATTTCATCGAGAATCCGGCATGCATCATCATTCGTTTCTTTATATGGTGGCTCTTCTCCACAATGTAAAGGCATATATTCTAGGAATTGTTTTATTTCTTCAATTGAATCGCCTTCATTATTCACAAAGCTATCTACTTGCCCAGTATAATCTGCATGAATTTCCCAACCACCAAGTTCCTCATTTGAAATTTTCTCACCTGTGGCTACTTCAAGCATACGGGGCCCTGCTACTGCCATTGAAGTACCTTTTAATTGTGTAACAAAGTCGGAAGAAACCGCCATCCAAGTAGGTCCCCCAAAACTGTCTCCCAAAATTGAAGTAATCATAGGAACTTCACGATTATGCGTTAATAGATTATTTGGAAATAGCATTTGGCTTATCCCGTCTGACCCCATTCCATCAGGCATTCGCAAGCCTCCACCCTCCATTAAATTAAGCAATGGAAAACCGCGTTTTACAGCAAAGTCATGGACGGCCTGAGACTTGCGAAAATATACCATACCCTCTGTTCCAGCATAAACTGTTTTATCAGCTGCTTGTAAAACCACTGGACGCCCGTTTACTTTTGCCAATCCTGTAACGATCCCATCGCCAGCGCTTTTACCTTCACTGCCAACTTGATCGGAATGGGCAAGCAAACCCAATTCCAAGAATGAATCAGAATCGACAAGTTTATTAATCCGTTCCCTTGCCGTATAATACCCCAACTTATGTTGACGTACAATTTTGTCTTCTCCACCTCCATATTTAGCTTTTTCCTTTCGTTCTAATAATTCATCTATTTCTTTTTTCATATTCTTTATTTCTACCTTTTCCATACTAATCTCCTTTCTATAGCTGATTTCTAGGAAAATTACTTTAACTGCACAAGAAGTCCTCTTTGATACTCACTAGGATTTTAACTATTATTTACCTTTTAGTAGTCTTCGCAATACCTTACCCGATGTTGTTGCAGGTAATTTTTCAATAAACTCTACCTCACGCGGATATTTATACGCCGCCATTTTTACCTTAGACCATGCGACTATTTCTTCTTCTGTTATCTTCCCTTTATATTCTGGTTTTAGTACGATATAGGCTTTTACACTTTCTTCTCTTTTTTTATCAGGGATTCCTATAGCTGCAACCTGTAAAATAGCTTGATGATCACTCATCAGAGCCTCTACATCTTCAGGAAAAACACTGTAACCTGATGATTTAATCATTTCCTTCACTCGCCCGTTAAAGTACAAATATCCATCTTCATCCAGCATACCTATATCACCAGTAAATACCCATCCATCCCTTAAAGTTGCTTTTGTAGCATCTGGACGATTAAGATATCCTTTAAATACTCCTGGATTTTTCACAACAATTTCTCCTTGTTCTCCAGGAGGGAGATCCTCTCCTGTTTCCATACTTACAATACGAATTAATGTATCATACGTTGCAATTCCACACGTACCATATTTTATTTGATCAATTGGCATCATGGTATCGCATGTATGAGTCTCACTCAAACCATAAGAAGATTCAAAAATTACACAACCTTCAGTTAATTCTCTCCATCTTTCTGCAAGTTCCTTGTCTATTTTCATCCCAAAACTGGTAGCAAAATTATACTCAAGAGAACTTAAGTCTTTCTTTTCTACCCCCGGGTAGTTTAAAATAGCAGCATTCATTGTAGCAACTGTATATAGTTTATTCACCTTGTAACTTTCAACTGCTTCTATAGCGGTTTCGGGGTCAAAACGGGTAAGTAAGACACATGATGAACCAGTGTATACGGGAATATTTACTCCCATTACCATACCAGCAATATGACAAAGTGGAGCAGCTGCCAATGTTTTATCCTTTCCTCTGATCTGGTATCCATTAACAGTCGCTGCAGTTTTAAACAGTGCGTTTCCATATGTGAGCATCGCAGCTTTTGGTCTACCTGTTGTTCCCGAAGTGAAAACCATCAAACCGATATCTTCCCAGATATCAATTTTTTCGGTTGCACTAATAGGCTGTGATACCTTTACAACATCTGTAAAATCAAAAATTCCCTCAATTTCTTCCTTGTTTTTTTTAAGTTCATCCGGTAACGGCAAAGTAACATCATTCGGGAGAAACTCTGCATAATTTGTTGTAACTATTAAACAAAGCGATGACGTTTTATTTTTTATTTCTTTCAAGTGATTGTATAGCTCCTGTCCTGATATAATACATTTGATTTCGGCTTCGTTTATGAAATACTCCAGTTCCGATGACTTATACATCGGATTTAAAGGAACAACTACCGCACCAATCATTTGAATTGCGTAATGAGAAATCAGATACTGAGGACAATTTTGCATATAGATACCAATTCGATCACCCTTTATTACCCCCTGACTTTTTAGAAATTGTGCAAAACGCTTTGTTTTCTCTGACAGCTGTCTCCATGTTATGTTATTTCCGTAAAATACATATCCTGGTTCGTCTGGTAGATCAACAGCGTTTTGAATTAAATACTCATGTAAAGGTTTTTCACCAAATCGGTATTTCAAGGTCTTTGGAATATCCTTTGGCCAACTTTTCTTTAAAATAGGATTCATGTAAATTTCATCTCTCCCTTTCGAGTACAATTCATTTCAAATTGCCTTCTTTTTAATAACATTATTTTGAAAATATTAAGCTATACCCCTGACTAATCTAGTATAAATAAAACGTCTCCTTCGTTAACAAAATCTCCTTCACTGACTTTAACTTCGTTTATTTTTCCGCTCGCCCTTGCTTCAATCGGGATTTCCATTTTCATAGATTCTAAGATAGCCAGATCTTGATCTTCCTTTATTTCATCTCCTCGATTAACCAATATCCTCCAAACGCTTCCTGCCATTGTTGCAGTAATTGGATGCATTTTAATTCCTCCCTTATATTTTATTTCCTTCTAACTCCATTAGGAACATTGATCTTAACTTATATTTTTCAATTTTATTCGTGGGTGTCCTAGGTAAATCGGATATAAATCGAACATATTTTGGCCACATATATTTTGGCATTGTTAATTGGATCCACTCATTTAAGTCTTTCATACTTATTTCTTTCTTTAGAACAATATAAACTGCAATATCATCCTCATCACTTTCTACAGCAGGAACAGGAAATGCTGCGCAAACATTAACATGTTCATGCTGATTAATCATATCTTCTACCTGAAATGATGAAATGTTTTCTCCCTTATGCCTAATCACATCTTTCATACGATCGACAAAATAATATACATTATTTTTATCTTTATATCCAACGTCTCCCGTATGGAACCAAAGATTTGTAAAAGCGTTCACAGTAGCTTCGGGGGCCTTGTAGTATTCCTTCAGAATTAATTGTGGAAAACGGGGCCTAAATACAAGTTGACCTGCTTCTCCTATTTGACATTCTTCATCATATTCATTTAAAATTGTAGTTTCATAAAATGGAGCTACGCCACCCATATAACCCTTTGGTAAATTTCGATATCCCTTTTCAAAGGGAACTCCGATTGAAGCTGCAATTTTTTCAGTTTCTCTTCGTGAATATCCTTTATAGAGATCGGACGGCGTCCCACCTTTTTCTAATTCATCAATAATCCCGACAAATCCATTCCCTGCCTCTGTTTGCCCATACCCCCCAGAAATAAAATTAATACCAAATCGTTCTGCAACTTGTTTATGGTATTTTGGGAGGGGTTGCATGTGTACTCGATTTAAAGTGTTTTTATGATCATTTTCTTTTGGTTCCGCATTCATTAGCCAGGGTATCATCACATCCAATAAAATTGCGTTTGATGCGCCACTGATTTCTATTCTTTCCCAAAATTCATTTGGACTGAATTTATCCCACATAGAAACTGTGCAACCAAGAAACGCCGCCCTTGCAACAAGAGCAAATGCACCACCAACATGATACATTGGTAAATCATTATAGATTACATCCTCTTGCTTATTAAAAGCTCTAAACATATAGGTATATCCATGTATCCAGCGATAAGATTGAACTACACCCTTTGCAGGTCCAGTTGTCCCAGAAGTATAGATTATATTTGCAGTGTCATAATAATTAAGTTCGATATCCGGTTGTTTTTCTGATCCTTCTAACATTGTAGAAAATAGGTGTAATGGAAAATAATAATCAAGCTCGGTTTTTTCTATTTCTATCTTATAATCATGATCTCCCCTTTTAGGTTTGTGAAGAATAACAGGTATTTGTGCTAATTCCGCTTTTACATCATTTATTAGCGGGATCATCTGCTCTTCTGTGATCAATATTTTAGGTTCAGTATCATTGATCTGATAAGATAATAATCTCCCCTTATAATTAAAGTTAATCGGAGAAAACACAGCTCCAGCTTTCCAGATACCAAACATTGAAATTGTTGTTATAAGTGAGTTTTTTAAAAATAAAGAAATCCGATCTCCTTTCTCAATACCCATATCCCGTAAATTGTTAGCGAATCTGTTTGTTAAATCATCAAATTCTTTATAGGATAGGGCTGTTTTATCCTCGCCATAATAAATAAAAGTTTTGTTTCCTATTTCCATTGCCCATCTTTCTAATTTTTTTGTTACCATTTCCTCATCCGTTCCCAATGTGTCCTCGAATTTCCCTATAACCATTAATATTCCTCCCTCGCTTTTTATATACTTCTTTAAGTATTATGGACGCATTGTATGGCTGGATGTACCTAAATGTTGGGGTAATAATTCATAAGCATCACCAACCCAATCACATAAAATTAATCGTGTATCGCGAGGATCTATGATTTCTTCTACACCAAATGCCTCCGCTGTTCGAAATGGTGATCTTACACCTTCCATTCGTGCTGCTATTTCCTCAAGTAATTGTTGTGGGTTATCACTGTTCTCTAAATCTCTTTTAAACGCAACCTGAATACCACCTTCGACCGGAAGAGATCCCCAATCACCTGAGGGCCAAGCATAGCGTAAATGCAGACCCTGGCCATTAATCATGCCAGCACCTCCCACTCCAAAAACCCTCCTTAATATAATTTCAATCATCGGCACTGTTGCCTGATAAATTGCAGAAATCGCTCTTACTCCTTTCCGGATCGTTCCTTGCCTCTCCGCTGCAAGTCCTATCGCTAGCCCCGGTTGATCAACTAGGTTAACGATTGGAAGATGGAAAGTTTCACACAAGTCAACAAATCGTTCAATTTTTTCACTGCTTTCTACAGTCAGTCCACCTCCGCCTACATATGGATCATTTGCCAGGAAACCAATAGGATGACCGTCTAACCTTGCAAAACCAGTAACTGTACCCCCTCCGAAATACCGGCCCATTTCAAATATAGAATCGATATCAAATATTTTCTCAATAATAGATCTAATTTTATATGGCTTTCGACGATTTTTAGGTATAGCGGAAATAAGATCATCTTCTTTTCTGCCGGGGTCATCTTTTGACTCTACTGTTGGTGGCAATTGCCAGACATTGTTCGGAAGATAAGATAGAAATTTCCAAATCTGTTCAAACGCCTCTGTTTCTGTTTTAACAACATTATCAATTACTCCACTTGAACGATGTACTTGTGCTCCACCCAGTTCCTCTTTATTCAGATTCTGTCCAACTCCAAAATTAACAATCTGGGGACCGGCTACAAAAAGCTGCGATATTCCTTCGACCATAACTGAAAAGTGAGAAGCTGAAACTCGAGCAGCCCCTAATCCAGCGACTGATCCCAGACAAGCAGCCACAACGGGAATTCTTCCCATGTTTTTCACAACATAATCCCAAGCTGGATTAATTGGGATATACGTATGGCCTTCTGTATCAAGATGTTTTACGCTCCCACCGCCTCCAGTCCCATCAACAAGGCGCACAATGGGTAATTGAAGATCATGAGCCATTTGTTCTGAATAAATTTGTTTATCGATTATTGCTCCATCCGCGGCGCCACCGCGAATTGTAAAATCATCTGCACCAACTACAACTTTCCTATCATTAATTTTTCCAGTACCTAAAAGAAAATTAGCAGGGGTAAACTCTTTTAATTCATTATCTTCATAAATCGCTTTACCTGCGATAGCCCCCTTCTCATGAAAACTATCCTTATCAAGTAACTGTTGAATTCTTTCCCTGACAGGCAATTTTCCTTTGTTACGATGTTTTGCTACGTTTTCTTCTCCACCCATTTTAGAAGCTAAATCTTCTCTTTTTCGCAGCTCGTTTATTTCTGTTTGCCACGTCATAAATCTACCTCCTGTATTCAACCAAAACATTAATACTTAAAATATTTTTTATTAATAAATGTTCCTACATCTTCTGTAACATCCTGATGAAGCAGCTACTTTTTATTCCTTTATGATAAACTTACTTCCATCCATATTTTAATTCGTGATAGTGCTTAAAGGTACTTACTGCTGAACTGAAAGTTAATTCAATTTTCCGTCTTCGGTTTTTGGTGCTTTACCACAATACTGACCTCACTCATTAAACTTATCTATTATTTCAGGGACTTCACAAGTATACGAGTTTTACTTAGATGCTGCGACTCGAGGGAAATTTCTTAATAACATTTCTATCTATTGAAACCTATCCCACTATTATCAATAGTGGATAAAGCAAAATATCTTTTACATCCGGGTTAGCTGTTTAATATTAAATCTTAAGTCGTATCAACATTCTCCATTTTTATGCAAGGGCCATTGATAAGTAACTCTTCATATGCTCTCTTCTCTAACTTTCCGCCTTAAAATTTTACCCACATTCGTTTTAGGCAGTTCCTCTCTAAATTCAACAACGCGTGGAACTTTATATGCTGCCATATTCTTACGGCAATAGGCGATTAACTCCGCTTCACTGCATTGTTTATCGTCTTTTAGAACAACAACGGCTTTGACTGTTTCTCCCCGATATGGGTCAGGAATTCCGACAACTACCGCCTCTTGCACTGCAGAATGTTCATAAATGATTTCTTCCACATCACGCGGATAAATATTATAGCCACTCGCGATAATGAGATCCTTTTTACGATCTACAATATATAAATATCCATCCTCATCCATACGGGCAATATCCCCTGTGTAAAGCCATCCATCACGAAGGGTTTGCGCAGTTTCTTCCGGCATATTCCAATACCCCTTCATCACCTGTGGGCCTTTAAGTATGAGTTCCCCTGTTTCTCCCACTGGAAGTTCGGTCTCCCCTTCTGCCAGATCAACAATTTTATAATCGGTAGATGGTAATCCGATTCCGACACTACCAGGTTTTCTTTCAGCAAAACTTGGATTACAGTGTGTTGATGGAGAACTCTCTGAGAGGCCATACCCCTCTAATATCTTTGCTCCTGACTTCCCCTCAAATGTCCGCAATATTTCACCCGGCATCGGTGCACTGCCACTATTACATATTCCAATACTATCTAAATCATATTGATCCATATCTGGATGATTTGTGATGGCTATATACATTGTCGGAACACCTGGAAAAGAAGTAGGTTGCATGTCTTTTATCGTTTGCAGTACCTCTTCCAAGTTAAATTTCGGTAAAATGATACTCA
>Ga0079225_10001858_pt1 | contig 12016 bp, 10 predicted proteins | sample Poulit2012_FD_76344 | JGI IMG/M metagenome (GOLD analysis project Ga0079225, IMG submission 76344) | Agricultural soil microbial communities from Georgia to study Nitrogen management - Poultry litter 2012 | ecosystem: Environmental > Terrestrial > Soil > Agricultural land | place: USA: Georgia...
AAGGGCAAGTCGATATTTGCTCGATGGGCAGCAATGAGAGCATTGACGACCCTATCAACATTACCCCCAGCTAAATAGTGACTCTCAAGTTGATTTGTCGTTACATTAAGCCCCGCTTTATGAGCTTTAATGAGTGGATTAATAACTCTCGATGGTACAACTCGACGTAAACGCATTCCAACAAGGGTAAATAAACCTACTCGTACACCTGCCGCAAGCGCACTGATCCAGAGCATAACTGGGACAAATGTAAATAAAATCGCCAGTGCAATTAAAATGATTGCAATAATTAGAATGGGTAAAATTTGTAATTCATCCATAAATATTTGCCTCCTAAACATCTTTTAAATTATTTGTTAATTTACGTACGACAACTCGCATCCCCTCTACATGAATGACTTCAACAGGGACATCTTTGTTTAAAAATTCTCCTTCTGAAACAGCATCGATTCGTTCATTATTAATTAAAATCGTTCCCGCTGGTCTAAAGGGTGTTAGCGTAACTCCATGTTCACCAATCAATTCTTCACGAGTAACTGAAGATACATAACCTAAATCTGTTGATGTACTATCTTCAAGAACGAGACGACGGAATAAACCTTTTTGTAAACCGATTGAACGAAACAAAATAATCGCTACAATAACAGCTAAGCTAAACGCAATGGCGATACTTAAAGTCATATGACCAATATCGTAACCAGCTAAAAACAATGAACCGATAACTGATCCTATCCCTAGTAACCCTAATATACCACCGGTGACAAAAAATTCGGCAATAATTAATAAAATACCAACAATAAGTAAAATAATTGCTTCCATACCGGCTAAGCCAGCGATAATATGACCATAGAAAAATAAAACTAACGCAATTAACCCCATCGTACCTGCAACACCGAATCCTGGAGAATATAGTTCAACGATTAGGCCTAAACTTGCAATCGAAAGTAAAATAGGAATGACGAGTGGACTTGTTATAAAACGGGCAATTTCTTCTGCTAACGTCGTTTCCATTTCTACAATTGTCGCATCTTGTAAACCTAGTTCTTCAAGTAACGACTCACGACTGTCTACAATTCCTTCTGCATAATTAACTTCAACGGCTCGATTTGGCGTTAATGTTAAAAACTCACCCTTAGGAGCCCCATATTCGGGTAAATCGATATCTTCATTTGCCATTGCTTCAGCATAAAGTGGATCGCGCCCTTTTGATTCAGCAGCAGATCTCATCGCTGATATCCATGCTGATTGGGCTTTTTTGTCAGCGGCTGTTCCATCCTGCGTAATGATCCCACTTGCTCCCATTCTTGCATGGGGTGCCATATAAATTTCGTCAGTATGCAAAGCGATATATGAACCAGCCGAAAGGGCTTCATTCACGATGTAAGAAATTGTAGGTATGTGGATGTTTTGAATAATTGTTCCGATTTCACTAGCGGAATCTACGCGACCACCTGGAGTATTAATTTCAAAAATAATGTATTTAGCATGATTTTCGATAGCCTCATTTGTCGTTCGTTTTAAAAATGCCGCTAAACCTCTTTCAACTTCCTTTTCAACGGGAATAATATAAACGAGATCATCTTTTCCATCGCTTTTAGCTATATTTGGCATTGAGAATGCAAAGCATAATAGAAGAATCATCATTAAGCTATAGAAAAAAAGCTGTTTCAAAACTCTTTGTTTAAAGGACATTTAAGTCAACCCCGATAATTTACATTAATACAGAAAAACCATTGGTAAGTGGGGAAACATTATAAGCATTCTTTATTTATAAAACCATATTAGTGTAGTGTGACAAAGTCTATGAACACTTTTTATAGAATATGATTTATGAAGTGAATGAAGATTGCTAACCACTTCCAATGGTTTAAGTCATCAAACAAAATTCATTTAATTTTATGAAACAAACGACTATCAATTTTTAAAAAATTAAAAACTTATATTAATAGCAGGAAAATACCTTTCCATGTAGTTTGTTCACTCATTGTGAAGACTGGAGAGAAGTAAAACGCACTACAAAATACTAGCGACGTCTCCTTTTAGCTCTTGCACGAGCTGCTTCAGACTTCATTTTGCGTCGAACGCTTGGCTTTTCATAAAATTCACGTTTACGATATTCAGATAATGTGCCACTTCTAGAAACATTACGTCGAAATCTTCGTAAAGCATCTTCAAGTGATTCATTATCGCGAATTCGAGTTGTATTTGACATACGATTTCCCTCCCTCCGGAGTTTAAAGCAAACTTAAGATATGACAAACTTATGTCTCTATTGATTATAATACAGCCGATATATGAGGTCAAATAAACATTTGTCACTTTTTTCATTATTTTTTTAAATTTTGTTGACGCATAATCTCAACACTTGCACTTGCTCCGATTCGTTTCGCTCCCGCTTGAAGCATTTTTTTTACATCTTTCATTGTCCGAATACCACCTGATGCCTTTACAGAAACATGCGGACCTACTATTTCTGCCATTAATTGAACATCTTTTACGGTAGCACCGCCTGAAGCAAAGCCAGTTGATGTTTTTACAAAATCAACACCTGTTCTTTTCGCTATTTGTAAAACATTTTTTTTTTCCTCATTAGTTAATAGAGCAGTTTCAATAATAACTTTTAAAAGTGCTTTATTCTCCACTGCATTTACGAGTGCTTTAAGTTCCTGTTCGATATATTTGTCATCCTTTGATTTTAAACGACCAATATTAATGACCATATCGATTTCAGTTGCACCATTTTTGATCGCTTCCTTTGCTTCAAACACTTTTGTACTAATCGTTTGAGCACCTAGCGGAAAACCGATGACAGTACAAACGGATATATTAGTTTGTTCGAGTCGTTCAGCGCAAAACTTCACCCATGAAGGGTGTATGCACACAGCTTTAAATGAATATTGTTTCGCTTCCACTATTAACTGTTCAATCATCTCTCTAGTCGCATCGGGTTTTAATAGCGTGTGATCGATATATTTAGCAACATTTTCAGTCATTAAATCAATCCTTTCATATATACAAAAAAATCCCGAAAACATCGGGATTTATATGATTAAGTCCATTTCTGCATGTGTAGCATCTTCCATAACGCGTACGAATGTCCCTTCATTTAACGGATAACCGGGATTTGTAATTTTTACTCGAACGATTTCACCTATTAAATGTTCTGGTCCTGCAAAATGAACTTTTAAATAATTGTCTGTATAACCAACAAGATGACCTTTAAAGTTTTTGTCTGGAAGTGGCTCTTCAGGAATAACTTCTAAAACAGTGTCAGAAAACTGACTGGCATATTGTTTAGCGAGTTCATTTGATAATTCAATCATTCTTTCAACGCGCTGATCCTTTATTTCTTTATCAACTTGATCTTTCATCCGTGCAGCGGGTGTTCCTGTTCGTTGTGAATATGGAAAAACGTGTAATTCTGCATAACCTAAATCTTTAACGAAATTGTACGTCTCCATGAATTCCTCTTCCGTCTCACCTGGAAAACCGACAATGATATCTGAAGTAATCGCTAAATTCGGTAATGCTTCTCGGATGTAGTCAATTTTTTCACGATAAAATTCAGCACTATATTTGCGGCGCATTCGTTGTAAAACAGTATTTGAACCTGATTGCAATGGCATGTGTAAATGACGAACAATTTTTTTAGAATCATTTAATACTTGGATGACTTCATCAGTTACTTGGCTCGCTTCAATAGATGAAATTCGGATACGTTTTAAGCCATCAACTTTATGTTCTAAATCTCTTAAAAGCATCGCAAAATTGTAATCTTTCATATCTTCACCATATCCGGCTGTATGAATTCCAGTTAGGACAATTTCTTTATAACCCGCATCAACGAGCTTTTGTGCTTGTGAAATAACGTTTTTTGGATCCCGTGATCTTAATAATCCCCGAGACCAAGGGATAATGCAAAACGTACAGAAATTATTACATCCTTCTTGAATTTTTAAAGATGCTCTAGTACGATCAGAAAACTCCGGAACATCCATCTCTTCGAATACACGATTTCTCATAATATCTTGAACGCCATTAATTGGTAGTCGAGTTCTTTGATGCTCTTCAATATATTCGATCATTTTTTTACGGTTTTGTGTTCCGACAATAACATCAACTCCAGGTATTTCCATCACTTCTCCTGGGGACGTTTGGGCATAGCAACCAGTGACACAAATAACGGCATCAGGATTATTACGAACGGCTCGACGAATCATTTGTCGACTTTTCCGATCACCTGTATTCGTCACCGTACACGTATTAATGACATAAACATCTGCACGTCGGTCAAAGTCAACCCGTTCATAATTATGATTCATAAACATTCGCCAAATACCTTCAGTTTCATAATGGTTAACTTTACAACCGAGCGTATGAAAGGCTACTGTTTGTTTCAACTCAAACACCTCACTTTATTTATTTTTGAGCAACAATACACACCCAACCATCTTGTTTATTAATTTCTACAATATTAAATGATGCACTTTTTAAACTATCAATTACGAGTTGTTTTTTTCGCTCTATAATGCCTGAAGTAATAAAAAGTCCATTTTCTTTTAAACAGTCATAAGCATCATGGGCAAATAATGTGATAACTTCTGCTAATATATTTGAAATAATAATGTCAGCATTTAATTGAACATTTTGTAATAAGTTACCTTCTTGAACGATAAGAGAATGCTCTACATTGTTTAAGGCTGCATTTTGCTTTGTACTTTTAATCGCTTGCTTATCGTTATCTATTGCAATAACTTTTTTTGCCCCCAATAATAAAGCAGCGATACTAAGAATACCCGATCCTGAACCAACATCAATTATTGTTTCATCTTTGTCGATATATTTTTCCAAAGCTTGTAAACTTAAAATAGTCGTTGCATGTGCACCTGTTCCAAAAGCTAATCCAGGGTCTAGTTCAATAATTGTTGTATCATCGTCCTTAGCGAAGTTTTGGTTTTCCCACGTTGGAACGATCATCATTTTCTCTGAGATCTTAATAGGTTTATAGTATTTTTCCCATGCTGTCATCCAATCGTCACTAATTCGTTGTGTTGAGAAACTGGCAGAACCAATATTTATTTGAAATGTTTTTTCTAGTTTTAAAATATTTGTTTTAATACTATTTATCATTTTAGGTGTTGTTTCCTCTGATGGCATGTAAAAACTTAAACAAACATCATCTTGAGCTTTATTGAGTTCTTCAATTTGAACACCTTTAATATTAAATGGTTCCAAAATATGAGTAATTGCATCTATTGCTGCAAACGTTGTTAAAATTTGACATTTAGTCCATGACATATCGATGGCCACCTTATGATTTCTAGCAAATTAATCTGTTTTAAACGCTTTTTTAAATCGTCCGAAAAAAGAATCATCCTCTTCAATGGGATCATTTCCACCGATTTCATGAAATTCACGTAATAATTCTTTTTGACGTTTTGTCAATTTCGTAGGTGTAATAACTTTTATTTGAACATGTTGATCACCGTTACCACGGCCATGAACATTTGGAAAGCCTTTATTTCTTAGACGAAATACACGACCCGTTTGTGTACCTGCAGGTATTTTTAATTTAACATTTCCATGAACGGTTGGAACTTCAACTTCATCACCAAGAGCAGCTTGCGTAAATGTGAGTGGCATTTCCATAAAAATATGGTCTCCTTCACGCTCAAAAAATTCATGAGATTGCACTTGGATGACGACGAATAAGTCTCCTGGAGGTCCACCATTTTTACCAGCTTCCCCTTTACCTGAGAGACGAATTTGTTGCCCTGTATCAATACCCGCTGGGATAGATATTTGAATACGGCTATGTTTTTTCACACGACCTGAACCACCGCACGTAAGACATTTTTCCGGAATAATTTTACCCGTTCCTTCACAATGGTGACAAACACGGCGGTTAACTACACGGCCGAAGGGGGTATTTTGTTCAACGTTTAATTGACCGGTTCCATGACAATGAGAGCATGAATTCACTTTTGTTCCCGGCTTTGCTCTCGAGCCATTACACGTATCACATGTTTCTTCTTTTGGAATATTTATTTCTGTTTCTTTACCAAAAACAGCTTCTTCAAAAGTTAAAGTCATCGTATATTTTAAATCGGCGCCACGTTCCGGGGCGTTTGGATCGCGCGTACGTCCGCCACCAAAAAACATATCAAATATATCATCAAATCCAGAAAAACCCGAAGCGCCACCGCCAAAGCCCGAAAATCCTTGACTTTGTGCCCCGGCATGACCAAATTGATCATATTGAGCGCGTTTTTGATCATCACTCAATACTTCGTAAGCTTCCTTGACTTCAATAAATTTTTCCTGTGCGCCTTCTTCTTTATTAATATCTGGATGATATTTTCGTGCTAGTTTTCGATATGCTCGACGAATATCTTGTTTAGAAGCGTCTTTATCGACACCAAGTACTTCATAATAGTCACGCTTACTCACTTACTATCACACTCCTAGCCAATCATAGCATAACTTTAATTTTACCATTGTTTATAAACGATTAGCAAATATTTACTAATCATTAGGTGCGTAAAAAAATCAAAGTCAAGGATACCCTGACTTTGATTTTTTTATAATTTATTTTTCGTCCGCTTCGTCATCTACTTCTTCATAATCAGCATCGACGATATTATCATCTTCTGCTTGCCCGTCCGCACCTTGAGCTTGTTGTTCTTGTGCCATTTGTTCATACAATTTAACAGATAATTGTTGAACTTCTTGTTCAAGGGCTTCCTTTTTCGCTTTAATATCTTCAAGATCGTCGGCGTCTAATGCTTTTTGTAGGGCATCTTTAGCTTCTTCAGCTTTTTTCTTTTCATCCTCAGAAACTTTATCGCCTAGATCTTTTAATGTTTTGTCTGTTGTGAAAATGAGTTGGTCTGCTTCGTTGCGTAAATCAACTTCTTCACGACGTTTCTTATCTGCTTCAGCATTTTCTTCTGCTTCTTTAACCATACGTTCAATCTCTTCCTCAGATAATCCAGAAGATGATTTAATCGTAATTGACTGTTCTTTATTCGTTCCTAAATCTTTAGCACGAACATTGACAATTCCATTAGCATCAATATCAAATGTCACTTCAATTTGTGGAATACCTCGTGGTGCTGGTGGAATGTCTGTTAATTGGAAGCGACCTAATGTTTTGTTATCTGTGGCCATTTCCCGCTCACCTTGTAACACGTGAATATCTACGGCCGTTTGATTGTCAGCAGCTGTTGAGAAAACTTGTGATTCACTTGTAGGAATCGTTGTATTACGTTCGATAAGACGTGTTGTTACACCGCCCATCGTTTCAATACCTAATGAAAGTGGTGTGACATCAAGTAACAGTACGTCTTTAACATCTCCTTGTAAAACACCGCCTTGAATGGCCGCCCCTAAGGAAACGACTTCATCAGGGTTGACACCACGGGATGGTTTTTGACCTGTTTCTTTTTCAATAGCTTCTTGAACAGCAGGGATACGTGTTGAACCACCGACTAAAATAATTTTGTCAATTTCATTTGCTGCCATATCAGCATCACGTAAAGCTTGACGAACAGGCTCCATTGTTCTCTCAACGAGATTGGAAGACAATTCTTCAAATTTTGCCCGGGTTAAAGTCATTTCTAAATGTAATGGACCGGCATCACTTGCTGTAATAAATGGTAAAGAAATTTGTGCTTGTGAAACACCTGATAGATCAATTTTTGCTTTTTCTGCAGCATCTTTTAAACGTTGCATAGCCATTTTGTCTTGTGATAAATCAATACCGTTTTCTTTTCGAAACTCTGCGACCATATGTTCAATAATAACTTCATCAAAATCGTCTCCGCCGAGTTTATTATCACCGGCTGTTGCAATAACTTCAAAGGTGCCTTCACCGATATCTAAAATGGAAACATCAAACGTTCCCCCACCTAAGTCATAGACAAGAATCGTTTGATCGCCTTCTTCATCCATTCCATAAGCTAAAGCGGCAGCAGTTGGCTCGTTAATAATTCTTTCAACCTCAAGACCGGCAATTTCACCTGCATCTTTTGTCGCTTGACGTTGTGAGTCGTTAAAATAAGCCGGTACAGTAATAACAGCTTTTTTAACTTCTTCGCCGATGTAATCTTCAGCATAGGATTTTAAATGTTGTAAAATAATCGCTGAAATTTCTTGAGGCGTATATTCTTTTCCTTCAATTTCTTCTTTATAATTTGAACCCATATGACGTTTAATTGATTGAACGGTATTTGGGTTTGTAATCGCCTGTCGTTTAGCAACTTCACCGACTTGGCGTTCACCATCTTTAAACGAAATAACAGATGGCGTTGTCCGGTTTCCTTCGGGGTTAGGAATCATGACCGGTTCGCCACCTTCAATAACCGCTACACATGAATTTGTCGTACCTAAATCAATACCAATAATTTTACTCAACTTCAATGTCCTCCTAAAAAATATAGTATATTATTTATTTACTTTAACCATAGTAGGTCGAATGACACGATCATTAAGTTTGTATCCTTTTTGTAATTCTTCAACAACGATATTCGATTCTTTTGATTCATCTTCAACTTGCATAACTGCATGATGCAAGTTCGGATCAAATGGTTCACCTTCTGCCACAATTTCTTCGATTCCTTGTGTGGCAAGGGCTTCTTTAAATTGGTTATAAACCATTGAGATCCCCTCATATAGTTGTTTGTTTCCTTCATTTGTTTCAACTTGTAATGCACGTTCAAAATTGTCTAAAACAGGAAGTAATTCATTAGCTAAATCTTGAGCTTTATACTTACGTTCTTCCGATCTTTCCTTTAATGAACGTCTCTTATAATTTTCATATTCCGCTTGAATGCGGACCATCCGATCATATAACTCAGCTTTTTCTTGTTTTATTTGCTCAATCTCTTCTGTAAGTTGTTCAACTGATATTTCAGCCTTTTTTTCTTCATCTTCTTCTAACTGACGTTTTTCTTGCGTTGTATTCACTTCGTCAGTAGCTTCTTCTGTATTATGATCCACATTTATTTCAGTTTCTCGTTCTACTTCATTTTCTTGTAAATTTTCATTCTCCACGATCGGCACCTCCTAAACAATCACCAGGTTAGACTATAACATGAATAGTTTGGAAAATAAACTAAAGCGGCTATTATTACTTATTGATTTATATTAATTTAAATGACTATCCTTATACCAGTGATAAAATGCTTCGGTCATTTCATAGGATAAAGCTTTTAACAGTGTAATCGTTCGTCGATATTGCATACGTGTTGGTCCAATTAAAGCAATTGTCCCCATATAATCATTACCTAAACGATAAGGCGCTGTTACGAGCGTAAAATCTTGAATTAGTTCATATTCATTTTCTCGGCCAATCGTTACTTGTAATGTGTCTTCAGCTCGTTTTAAAATATCGGCAATTTTATCTTGTTCTTCCATCATTGAGTAAAATGAATGAACTTTTTCGATATCTTTAAATTCCGGTTGTTTTAATAAATTTGCCTTCCCACCGAAATACAATTTTGCTGTTAGCTCATCTTCCATCTTTAAAACTTCTTTCAAATGATCTAACACTGTATCAACAATATTTATATTATGTTTAATAAGAAGTCGCAATTCTTCATCTAATTTCTCGGACAATTGGATCATTGGAATCCCTGCTAATCGCTCATTTAATATGTTGACGAGTTTCTCAATATCAGAAGAATTTATTTCAGCTGGGATAACGAATGTTCGATGTTCAACAAGTCCTGTATTCGTTACTAAGATAGCAATCGCTGTATGGGCTGTAAGTTTAACGATTTGAATTTGCTTTAGCCGTGTTTCATAAACTTCCGGACCTAAAATGATCGTCGTATAGTTTGTCAAATCGGAGAGCACTTCAGCGGACATTTGTACGACTTTTTCAAATTCATAAAAACCATCTTCAAGTATATGACGAATAACGTTAACATTGCTTATATTTTTCGTAACAGGTGTTACTAAATGATCAACATAAAATCGGTAGCCTTTTTGCGATGGTATTCGCCCTGATGAGGAATGTGTCTTTTTTAAAAAACCCATTTCCTCTAAGTCTGCCATAACATTTCGAATAGTTGCTGGACTGACGGATATACTTTCATTTTCTGAAATTATGCGAGAGCCGATTGGACGAGCTGATTTTACAAATTCATCAATGATCAATTGAAAAATTTTCAATTGCCTTTCAGTAAGCAAGGAGTTCACCCCCTGTTAGCACTCATCATCATTGAGTGCTAATTCTTCTTATAAATTATCAAATACAATTTTTTTTGTCAATATTGTTGTTCCTTTGTCGAACAACTAACTTATGTAAAACCCGCTCATTATTACAAATAAGCGGGTCCTTAAAATTATCGTCATCATTGTCTAATTAATTTTCTAAACGTTTGCTTGCCAGGTATACCGTCGACCATTAAATGATTGTCACGTTGAAATTGACGAATCATTTCTTCTGTTATATTTCCAAAAATAGTATCGACTGCTACAGTGTATCCTTTAAAAAACAAAAATGCTTGCATCGATTTAGTTAAAGGACCTCTTGCCCCTTTACGAATCGTAACTGCCGCAGCATCGGTTTTAGGTCCGGGAATACCATCGACAACTAAATTAGCCTTAAACTGCTTATTTAGTTCATATTGATATGCTTTAACAAGTGCCTTATGAGTTTCTCTTCCATATTTATCATCAACGTCAATGTTATTGACTGAGTACGTATTTAACCAACGTTGGATCTTTGCTGTTTTACCGTTTAATTTCGGTTTTGGCTTTGGTTTTATCGCATTAATCATGTCTTGCACAAGTGTATTACCTAATTGATTAACAATAGCTGTACGTACGTTAACTGCAGGACATGATGTGTTTGCACCTGTAAATTCCCGATGACCCTTTATATTTTTATCGTTTATTTTAAAACTACTTTTTGCACGTTTTACTCTTTTACGTAACGTTTTTAATTGAGACTTATTCGGTTGACTAGCCCCTACGTAACAAATATGGTACGTACTAATATTATGACCTTTAACACCGTTACTAATAACGGTAGGACGATAGTTTAACTCAACATCCCCATTTACTAATATAACTTCATGGTATCCACCCGTTGTCCAACCACGATTATTTTTCCAATATTTTTCAAAGGAATCTGTATGACCTGTAATTGTTGCGCTATAGTGAATCGCTATATTTTTTATTTGATTTACCGTACGTTTACTTTGCCCACCCATCGCAATTTGGCGGCGGTCGATAATTTTCATTTTAAAATCACCCCTTACGACACTCTATGTCGCAAGGAATGAGCCTGTATATGATGTAAAACTATAAAAAAAGCACATATGTTCATATAACAATATTTTTTAAAATTAATATGACATTAAAAATTCCACCCGATTTACAATCGCTAGTAAAAAGGGTGGAAAATAAACATCTATACTTTTAATAAATGGTGATTCATCGTTGATCAATCATCAAGCTGCAATACCGCCATAAACGCTTCTTGGGGTACTTCTACCGCACCAACCATCTTCATTCGTTTCTTTCCTTCTTTTTGACGTTCGAGTAGTTTTCGTTTACGGGTAACGTCTCCACCATATAATTTAGCGGTAACGTCTTTACGAACAGCTTTAATCGTCGTGCGTGCAATAATACTATTTCCAATCGCTGCTTGTACGGGTACTTCAAACTGTTGTCGCGGCATTAATTCTCTTAGTTTCTCAACAATTTGTCGGCCACGTTCATAGGAAAAATCACGATGAACGATTAAAGATAAAGCGTCAATTGGCTCACGATTTAATAAAATATCCATTTTCACAAGGTTTGATTCACGATTGCCAATAAACTCATAATCAAGGGAAGCATACCCTTTCGTATGGGATTTTAATTGATCAAAAAAGTCATAAACGATTTCTGATAATGGCAGTTCATAAATGACATTGACACGAATATCATCTAAATATTGCATATCAACGTATTGCCCACGTTTTCTTTGACATAATTCCATAACTGCACCGACATAATCTTG
>Ga0079225_10001861_pt1 | contig 11994 bp, 10 predicted proteins | sample Poulit2012_FD_76344 | JGI IMG/M metagenome (GOLD analysis project Ga0079225, IMG submission 76344) | Agricultural soil microbial communities from Georgia to study Nitrogen management - Poultry litter 2012 | ecosystem: Environmental > Terrestrial > Soil > Agricultural land | place: USA: Georgia...
GGAACCGATCGCGATGCGGGTGGTGCGGGCGATGCCCGATACTAGTGTTGAACTATCGCCATGGTATTCCTGGCCGGAGCCACCGGGAGTGCCCGTACATCTGGAGTGGCCCAGCCCGGAGGAGGCGCCATGGCCGTGACCGACGAACCGGCGCGGGAGCCCGCCCGCTCGGACCTCGCCGCGCCTTCGAAGGAATACGGGTGGGTCGCGCTCCTCACGAGCGCGCTCGGGCTGTGGGCCTCGGCTGCGCTCGCGATCGATTACATCCGCCGGCTCGCCGACGACGATTACGTCGCGAGTTGTGATATCAATCCGATGATCGGATGCGGGTTGTTCCTCGACTCACCGGCGGCGAGCACGTTCGCGATACCGAACGTCATCGTCGGGGTCGCCGCCTTCCCAGTGATGGCCACCCTCGCGGTGCTCCTCCTCACCGGCGCCCGCTTCCCGGCGTGGGTATGGCGGGGGATGACCCTGGGGGCCCTGTTCGGGGTGGCTTTCGTGACCTACCTGCAATACCAGGCGATGTTCGTGTTACACGGACTGTGCCCCTGGTGCCTCGTGATCTGGGTGATCATGATCCCCCTGTTCGTCCACACCGCCGGCCGGGCGGGCGAGGCGGGCGCACTCGGGAACCGCCGCTGGCAGGGGTGGGTGAAGAACCGGTGGATCATCACTGTGTTGTGGTACCTCATCATCATCGGCGCGATCATGCTCACGCTCGGCGCCGACCTTATCGCGGTGCTCTGACCGCCGCGGGCGCACCCCAGCGGATGAGGCCCGTGGGGGAGTGCCACGCGCCTCCGCCTTCGAGCCGTTCGGCAACCACCCGCTCCAGCCGCGTGCGCCGGGGCAGGGCCGCGTAGTCGGTGGCCGCTCGGTCGCCGAAGGTGAAAAACAGGGCGTCGTCGCTCGCCTCCCGGGGCGCGGGTTGCAGCTCCCACCGGCCGGCGAACGTAGCGATGTTCGACTCCGGGCCGAGCCCGGCGGCAAGGTTGGGATCGAGCAGCCAAGAATCGAGGTGGAACCCCGCGATGGCAAACTCCCCGAGGTGGCGCGCAGCGAACTCCCGGGCGCGGTCGAAGGAGTCGCGGACGCCGGCGAGCGGCCCGGTCTGGGGAATGTGCACCGATAACCAATACTCACCCTCGTAGCGCATGAGGTTGAATTGCAACCGGCCGAACCACCACAGGCTTCCGCCCCAGGCGAGGGTGAGCCACCACTGGGTGAACAGGCCGAAGGAACCCGTTGCGAGCCGGTGCACGCGGGCCTGCTGTCCCAGATCGCGAAGCCCGCTGCCCGCCGTCTCGGTCGCAAACCCCTGCGCACGGCCGAACTCGACGACCTCGGGGGCACACACCCCGAGGGCGATCATGGGCAGCAACCCGGGCGGCTGCCCGGGCCGATCGGGCAGGCCGTCGAAGAACGATTTCGCGGCGGGGCCGAGCCGCTGTCCGGGCAGGGCGAGCACCTTCGCGCTCGCCGCGGCGATGCGCCGGATATCCGCCGCGGACACCGCGGCCCGCCAGCGCGCGAGCTCCTCAGCGTCTGCCGGTGTGAACCCCAGCGCGTCCCAGACCTGCGAGGCGGCCAGCCGCTCCCGCACCGTCTCAGGCGGGAGGGCGGGCGGCGGCGGAACGGGAACGAGGGGCCAGGACGGGCCGGTCACGAGATTTTGGTCTCGCTGCGGTCAGCGCTCCATTCGATGTGGAAGTGACCCTCGTCGTCCACCCGCTCGTAGGTGTGGGCGCCGAAGTAATCGCGCAGGCCCTGCAACAGGGCGGCGGGAAGCCGCTCGGCGCGCACCGAATCGTAGTAGGCGAGCGCGGCGGAGAAGCCCGGCGCGGGAACACCGGTGCGGGCGGCGGTGGCGACGGTCGTGCGCCAGCCCTCCTGGGCGCGGTCGAGTCCGTCGCGAATCGAGGGAGCGGTGAGCAGGGTGGGCAGGTTCGCGCCGGCGTATTCGCTGCGGATCTGTTCGAGCAGGCGGGCACGGATGATGCAGCCCGCGCGCCAGATCTTCGCCACCTCAGCGATATCGATATTCCAGTCGTACTCCTCTGAGGCGGTACGGATCTGGTCCAGGCCCTGAGCGTAGGCAACGACCTTCGCCGAGTACAGCGCGTCCCGCACGTGGCCCACGAAGTCGGGGCCGGCCTCGATAGCGGGTTCAGGGCCGGTGAGGGATTCCTGCCCGGCGCTGCGGAGGCGGGGGTGGGAGGAGACGGCCCGAGCGAACACGGATTCTGCGATCGTGTTCACCGGCACGCCGAGGTCGAGCCCGCTTTGCACCGTCCACATCCCGGTGCCCTTCTGCGCGGCGGCATCGGCGATGACGTCGACGAGCGCGGCGCCGGTGCGCGGATCGGTCTGGCGCAACGCGATCGCCGTGATCTCGATGAGGTAGGACTCGAGTTCCCCGGTGTTCCACTCCTCGAACACGTCCGCGATCTCGGGCACGGTCATCCCCGACGCGCGAAGGAGGTCGTAGGCTTCGGCGATGAATTGCATATCGGCGTATTCGATGCCGTTGTGCACCATCTTCACGTAGTGGCCCGCGCCGTCGGGTCCCATGTAAGCGCAGCAGGGTTCGCCCTCGTACTTCGCGGCGATGTCCTCCAGGATCGGGCCGAGGGCGGCGTAGGACTCCGTCGATCCGCCCGGCATGATCGCGGGCCCGTTGAGCGCGCCTTCCTCCCCGCCGGAGATCCCGGCGCCCACGAAGTGCAGACCCTTCTCGCGCAGTTCCGCCTCCCGGCGGCGGGTGTCGGTGAACTGGGCGTTACCGCCGTCGACGACGATGTCGCCCTCCTCCAGCAGCGGGGTGAGGGATTCGATCGTTGCATCGGTCGGCCCACCGGCTTGGACCATGAGGATGATCCGGCGCGGGGTGCTCAGGCTGTTGACGAAGTCTTCCATTCGTTCCGCGGGAACGAACGTGCCTTCGCTGCCGTGGGCGTCCATCACCTCTTGGGTGCGGGCCGTGGTGCGGTTGTAGATCGCGACCCGGTGGCCGTGGCGGGCGATATTGCGGGCAAGATTGCGGCCCATGACGGCCATTCCAATGACACCGATGTCTGCTGTGCTCACTGGGGCTCCTTCCGTGGTGTTGGAGACGAATCTACCGCTGACCCGCCCTCCCGAGCGAATGGTGTCCACCAGTTGCCATTCGCCCCCAGAGTTCCGGCGACCGGGGTTGGCGGTGGGTGTGACACGTCCCACCGAGGCGAAGGAATTAAATTTCAACTACCTTCGTTAGGGTGTATGCAAACGCATATAACTTTGGAGGCGACATGCAGTTCGGAATCTTCTCCGTAGGAGACGTCACGACCGACCCGACGACGGGAAAGACCCCGAGCGAGGCCGAGCGGATCCAGGCGATGGTGAAGATCGCTACCCACGCCGAGGAGGTGGGCTTGGACGTGTTCGCCACCGGTGAGCACCACAATGAACCGTTCGTGCCGTCGTCGCCCACGACGATGCTCGGCTACATCGCCGCCCAGACGGAGCGGCTCGTGCTCTCGACGGCGACCACGCTCATCACCACCAACGACCCGGTCAAGATCGCCGAGGACTTCTCGATGCTGCAACACCTGGCCGGCGGGCGGGTGGATCTCATGCTTGGGCGGGGCAACACCGCGCCGGTCTACCCGTGGTTCGGTAAAGACATCCGCCAGGGCATCCCGTTGACGATCGAGAACTACGACCTGCTGCGCCAGCTGTGGGACGACCACGTCGTCAACTGGGAGGGAAAATTCCGCACCCCGTTGCACCACTTCACCTCCACGCCTCGTCCGTTGGACGGGGTCGCGCCGTTCGTGTGGCACGGCTCCATCCGCAGTCCCCAGATCGCCGAACTCGCGGCGATGTACGGGGACGGTTTCTTCGCCAACCACATCTTCTGGCCCAAGGAACACTTCCAGCAGCTCATCTCCCTGTACCGGCGTCGCTGGGAGCACTACGGGCACGGCAGCGCCGACCAGGCGATCGTCGGGCTCGGCGGGCAGGTGTTCATCCGGAAGAACTCCCAAGACGCGATCAACGAATTCCGCCCCTACTTCGATAACGCGCCGGTCTACGGCGGTGGGCCGTCCCTGGAGGACTTCATGGATCAGACCCCGCTGACTGTGGGCTCCCCGCAAGAGATCATCGACCGCACGCTGAGCTTCCGCGACCACTTCGGCCACTACCAGCGCCAGCTGTTCCTCGTCGATCACGCGGGGCTGCCGCTGAAGACCGTGCTCGAACAGCTCGATGAGATCGGTGAAATCCTGCCCACCTTGCGCGAGGAATTCGCCAAGGGGCGCCCCGCCCACGTTCCCAATGCGCCCACCCACGCGAGCATGGTCGCGGCGAAACGGGCCGCGGGGGAAGCCACCGAACCACGGGAGGCGGCGGTGGATACCGTGACGGGGCGTGCCCCGAATGCCTGACCGGATCCGCCAAGCGGCACAGACTTGGGAGGCGCTCCTGCGCACCCAATCCCACCTCATGCGCAGGTTCGAGCAGGCGGGGGATTTCGATCCCCTCACCGCGCGGGAGTACGACGTGTTGTTCAACCTCGCTGAACGCGGCGGGGTGCTCCCGATGCGGGAACTGGTCGCCCACGCGCTGCTGAGCCAGCCCTCGATGTCGCGCATGGTCGACCGGCTCGCCGCGAAGGGGTTCGTTGAACGGCGCCCCAACCCCGGCGATGGGCGGGCGGTCGACGTCGCGCTGACCGACGCCGGTGCCCGGATGCAACAAACCCTCGGGCGCCGGCACGTGCGTACAATCGCTAAGGAACTAGCGCCCCTCACCGACGCCGAACTCGCCGAGCTCACTGACCTGTGCAGAAAGCTCCGAAGGACCAACTGATGAAGATTACCGCTTTCATAGGGGGATTCGGATTCCCCTCCTCAACCACCGAACTCACCCGGCTCCTTGCCCGTCACCTCACCGAGCGCATGGGCGCGGAGGTGCAGTTCATCGAACTTCGCGACGTCGCCAGCCACCTCGCGGACGCTACGACCCTCGGGTTCCCCGCGCCCGCGCTTGCCGAAGCCCTCGAGGCCGTCGAGAGTGCCGACCTCCTCCTCGCCACGACGGCGACGTTCCGCGGCTCGTACGCGGGGCTGTTCAAGGCGTTCTTCGACCTCGTTGACCCCGTGGCGATGCACGGCAAACCCGTGGTACTCGGGGCCACCGGCGGCAGCGTGCGCCACCAGCTCGTCATCGACCACGCGCTGCGTCCCTTGTTCACCTATTTCGGTTCACTTGTCGTGCCCACAGCCGTCTACGCCACGCCGGAGGACTGGCAGGCCGGCGGGGTTCCCAGCGACGAACTCGACCGCCGAGCGGGACGTATCGCCGAACAGGCCCGCGCCCTCGTGCAGGGCAAGCTCGCAGAAGCGGTGCGCTAGAATGGCCGCCATGGCACCGTCGGATCTGCTTAGTTAGCCGCGCTGGTCAGCAGGCGGGCGCGCGATCGCGCCGCACCAGCGCGGACGACCTCTCACGTTTGTTGAGGGGTCGTTGTTGTGAGACCGAACAAAACTTCAAGGAATTAAAACATGTCGACCCCTGCAGCACCGCCGTACCGATACACCGCCGAACTCGCCCAAGACATCGAGCTCGGCTGGCAACAGCGGTGGGACGAAGAGAGAACCTTCCACACCGATGACCCCGCCCCGGGGGACACCCGCGAAAAGTTCTACCTCCTCGACATGTTCCCCTACCCCTCGGGCAAGGGGCTGCACGTGGGCCACCCCCTGGGGTACATCGCCACCGACGTCATCGGCCGCTTCAAGCGGATGACCGGCCACAAGGTCCTGCACGCGCTCGCCTACGATGCCTTCGGCCTGCCCGCCGAGCAGTACGCGCTGCAAACGAACCAGCACCCGCGGATCACGACGGACGAGAACATCGCGATCATGCGCAGCCAGCTGCACCGGCTCGGCCTCGCCCACGACCCGGAGCGTTCGTTCGCCACGACCGACGACGACTACGTCAAGTGGACCCAATGGATCTTCCTGCAAATCTTTAACTCCTGGTTCGACCCGGACGCCACCGCCCCCGACGGCTCTGCGGGCGCCGCCCGGCCGATCGCCACCCTGATCGACCAATTCGAGGCCGGCACCCGGGCCCTGCCCGGCGCGTTCGAGGGCCGGGCGTGGGCGGACCTCACCGGTGCGGAACGGGAAGAGGCGCTGGGCGAGTACCGCCTCGCCTACGTCGCCGACGTGCCCGTGAACTGGTGCCCCGGCCTCGGCACGGTGCTCGCGAACGAGGAAGTGACCGCCGAGGGACGCTCCGAACGCGGGAACTTCCCCGTCTTCCAACGCAACCTGCGCCAGTGGATGATGCGGATCACCGCCTACGCCGACCGCCTCATCGCCGACCTCGACCGCCTCGATTGGCCCGAGAAGGTCAAGCTCATGCAGCGCAACTGGGTGGGACGTTCGACCGGTGCCAACGTCACGTTCGCCCTCACCGGCCCGGCGGCCGATTCGAGCGTCGAGGTGTTCACCACCCGCCCCGACACCCTGTTCGGCGCGACGTTCATGGTGTTCGCCCCCGAGCACCCCGCCCTCGACCCACTCATCCCCGCGCAGTGGCCGGCTGGCACGAAGGACGCCTGGACCGGCGGACACGCGACCCCGGGCGAGGCGGTCCAGGCCTACCGCCGCGAGGCCGCGGAACGCACCGAGGCAGAGCGGACCGATGAGGCCCGCAAGAAGACCGGGGTGTTCACCGGGGTCTACGCGACGAACCCGGTGAACGGCGCAGCCATCCCGGTGTTCATCGCCGACTACGTGCTCATGGGGTACGGCACCGGGGCGATCATGGCCGTGCCCGCCCAGGACGACCGCGACTGGGAATTCGCCGAAGCGTTCGATATTGACATCGTGCGCACCGTCGCCGTGCCCGAGGGCCACGAAGGCCCGTGGCTGGGCGACGGCGAGGCGATCAACTCGGCGAACGAGGAGATCTCCCTCAACGGACTCGACGTCGAATCGGCCAAGGCGAAAATCATCGGCTGGCTGGAAGGCAAGGAGCTGGGCAAGCCGACCGTCACCTACCGGCTGCGGGACTGGTTGTTCTCCCGGCAACGCTACTGGGGAGAGCCGTTCCCGGTCGTCTACGACGAGGACGGGCGGATCTACTCGCTGCCTCAGGAGATGCTGCCCATCACCCTGCCGGAGATGGACGACTTCACCCCCCGCACCTACGCTGATGACGACGTCACCAGCGAACCCGAGACCCCACTGTCCCGTGCGGAGGAATGGGTGAACGTCGAACTCGACCTCGGCGACGGCGTCAAAACGTATCGGCGGGATACGAACACGATGCCCAACTGGGCCGGTTCGTGCTGGTACGAACTGCGCTACCTCGACCCGGACAACGAAGCGGCGTTTGTCGATCCCGATCTTGAAGAGTACTGGATGGGCCCGCGTTCGGCCGGGGCCACCGGGGGAGCGGATCTGTACGTGGGCGGGGTGGAGCACGCAGTGCTGCACCTGCTGTACGCCCGGTTCTGGCACAAAGTGCTGTTCGACCTCGGCCACCTCACCTCGGTGGAACCGTTCGCGAAACTGTTCAACCAGGGCTACATCCAGGCATATGCCTTCACCGACGAGCGGGGCGTGTACGTGCCCGCCGAAGAGGTGGAAGAACACACCGACGAACACGGGAACTCCGAGTTCTTCTGGGGCAGCACCCGGGTGTTCCGCGAATACGGCAAGATGGGCAAATCGCTCAACAACATGGTCACCCCCGACCAGATGTACGCCGAGTACGGCGCCGACACCTTCCGACTGTACGAGATGAGCATGGGCCCCCTCGACCAATCCCGCGCATGGGAGACCCGCGCCGTGGTCGGGGCTCAGCGGTTCCTGCAGCGGTTGTGGCGCAACGTCGTCTCGGAGGAGACCGGGGAACTCACCGTCACCGACGCGTCGATGGATGAGGAGACCGCCCGCCTGCTGCACCGCACGATTGCGGAGGTACGCACGGAGCTTGAAGAGATGCGCCCGAACACGGCGATTGCCCGGCTCACAGTGCTCAACAACCACCTCACCGGGCTCGCGCAGGTGCCGCGGGAAGCGGCAGAGGCGCTCGTCGTCATGGTTGCCCCGTTCACTCCACATATCGCCGAGGAGCTCTGGCAGCGACTCGGGCATACCGAGACGATCACCTACGAACAGTTCCCGGAGGCCGATCCGGCGCTGTTAGTGGAAGAGACCGTCACCTGCGTCGTGCAGATCAACGGTAAGGTCCGCGACCGACTCGAGGTCTCGCCCTCGATCTCCGCCGCCGACCTCGAGGCCGCAGCTCTCGAAGCACCGGGCGTCGTTCGGGCCCTCGGCGGGGCGGACGTGCGCCGCATCATCGTGCGCGAGCCCAAGCTCGTCAACATCGTGCCCGCGAAGTAACCGTTATCCCCACCCGGCCTGCCCTCCACAGGGCTGGCCGGGCAGCGGGGCGCTCGCGCGCCGGGCTCGTAACGTCCGATGTGTGAGCAGCCTACATTCCACCCGCACCTTCGACGACGACGATTGGGTCGCCGACCCTGCCCCGCCCGCCCGCAACGAGCCCAGGCGGGCAACCTGGTGGGGCATCACCCGCCGGACGGCGGCGACGGCGGCCGTGGTGGTCCTATCCGCCGGCGCGGCGGGAGTGGGGGCATGGAAACTCGCCCCGTCCCCGGCCCCGGTGCAGGTGCCGGATCAGGTCCTCGCCGGGGCGGGTGAACCCCTGTCCGCCGGAGCCGGCGCGGAAGCGGACGCCGCGAATTCAGAAACGGTGTTCGTGCACGTCGCCGGTAAAGTCGCCACTCCGGGGCTGATTGAGTTGCCCGCAGACGCCCGGATCGCCGACGCCCTCGCGGAGGCGGGCGGTCCGGCGGCAGATGCCGACCTCGCGGCGGTCAATCTTGCTGCCCGTGTCGCCGATGGGGAACAGGTCTACGTCCCCGCCGCCGGTGAGGAACCGCCCGCGGCGGCGGCCGGTGCCGCTGACGGCGGTGCCCGCGGCACCGCAACGGTGAACATCAACATTGCCAGCGCCGAAGAACTCCAGCAACTGCCCGGGATCGGTCCGGTGCTCGCGGAGCGGATCACCCGGTACCGGGAGGAACACGGCGAATTCGCTGCGGTCGAGGATCTGCAGGCCGTGCCGGGGATCGGCCCGGCGCTCATGGGCCAATTGCGCACGGAGGTCACCGTGTGAGCACCCCCGCGAGGGCGGGCACGCCCCTGGATCTCCGGCTCGCCCCCGGGGCCATCGGAACGTGGGCGGCGTGCCTCGTCGCAGTGAAGACCTCGCTCGCCCCCGCTTTCTTCGCGGCAGTAGCGACCGCCGGGCTCGTGTGCCTGGGTTGGCCTCGCCGCGCTCCCCGGCACCGGCCCCACTGGCGCGGGTGGGCGAGCCTTGCCGCGGCACTGGGCTGCGCCGTCACCCTCGCCGCCGGGGCAGTGGCGTGGGCGCAGGTCACGCACCGAGCCCACGCAGCGGAGGCGGCAGTTGATTTTGCCGACCCCAGCGGGCGCATCCACCTGCGCCTCACCTCCGAGGTGAAACGCGGCGCGGCGGGCCTCGGCGCGCACGGTCTCCTCACCCACCTCACCACCGGCGAGGAGGAGATCGCGGTGAGGGTCCCTGCCTACCTCATTGGTGCGGACTCCGCTTGGCGGGTAGGCCAGCGGGTCGTCGTGAGTGGAAACCTCGCCGCGGGGGAGGAACAGCGGCTGTTCCTGCGGGTGAGTGACGTCCACCGCGCGGCGCCTCCCACAGGGTCGTTTCGGCTCGTCGATCAACTCCGAGAGGGGCTGCGCTCCGTCAGCACCCACGTGCCGCCACACGCCCGCGGGCTCGTACCCGGGGTGGCGATCGGCGATGACCGCCGTCTGCCCGAGCACATCGCGGCCGCGATGCGGACCACGAGCCTCACTCACGTCACTGCGGTCTCCGGGGCCCACGTCGCCGTCGTCGTTGCTACCGTGTTGGTCCTCCTCGCCCGCACGCCCACCTGGGTCCGCGCCGCGCTCGCGAGCCTCGTCCTCGCCGCGATGGTCCTCGTGGTCCTGCCGACTCCGAGCGTGCTCCGCGCCGCGGGGATGGGGCTCCTCACCCTCGCCGCGCTCGCGGCGGGCCGCCCCCGGCTCGCCGTTCCCGTGCTGTTCTTCACGGTGACGGCGCTCCTCGCTTATGACCCCTGGCTCGCCACCTCGATCGGGTTTGCGCTCTCGGTCGCGGCGACGCTGGGAATCATGCTGTGGGCGGGCCCGATCAGTCAGTTCCTCGGATCCTCCCTGCTCAGCCGCGCGGTCTCTGTTCCTCTCGCCGCGCAGGCCTGGTGCTCCCCGCTGCTATTGACCTTCGAGGCGACGCTCGCCACCTACTCCGTCCCCGCGAACCTTCTCGCCGTTCCCGCGCTCGCCCCCGCAACGATCCTCGGGCTCGTGAGTGCGCTGCTGAGCACCGTTGCGCCCAGTGTGGCCACCCTCGCGGCGTCGCTGGCGAGCTACTTCACCGGCTGGATCGCCGCCGTTGCACTCTTTTTCGCCGGACTACCCGGCGCGAAGGTCGCGTGGCCGGCGGGTTCGCCTGGGGTGGCTGCCCTCATCGCCCTCACCCTCGGCGCGGCGGCGTGGCTGCGGCGGGTGGGGAGGAGGAGAACGTGGCAGGCTTAGAACATGCCCCCTAAGAAGAAGACCCTCAACATCGACGCGCTCAAACTCGCGCCCGTGACCCTCCTGAAAGGGTCCGAGGGGTATTTCGTTGACGCGGCGACGGATAAACTCCGCGAACTCGCCCTCCAGCGGGATCCGGATGTGGAGATCATCTGGGTCGATGCCTCGGTGTACGAGCCGAACATGCTGCACGTGTGGACGAGCCCGTCCCTGTTCGACGAACGCCGCCACATTGTCGTCGATGCGCTGGAGGCAACGAACGACGCGTTCCTTGCGGACATGATCGACTACGTCGAAGCCGTTACCGGCGAACCCGACACGACGATCGTGCTCCGGCACCAAAAGGGTACGCGCGGCAAGAAACTTCTCGACCTCATCGCGAAACGCAAATTCCCGGTCATCCCCTGTGATCCTCTCACCCGGGAGACCGACAAGGTGGACTTCGCCGCCGGGCTGTTCCGCCGCGCCCAGCGAGACGCCTCACCCGACGCGGTGCGTGCGCTGGTAGAGGCAACGGGTAGCGACCTGCGCGAACTCGCCTCCGCCTGCAAACAACTCATCGCCGACACCACCGGGCGGATCACCCCCGACGTCGTGGACACCTACTACGGCGGTCGGGTGGAGACCACCGGGTTCAAGGTTGCCGACGCGGCGGTCGCCGGCAATGCGACGACGGCGGTGACCCTCCTTCGGCACGCCCTCGCTACCGGGGTCGACCCCGTGCCCATCGTCGCGGTGCTCGCCTCCAAACTGCGCACGATGGCGCTGGTGTCGGCCAACCACGCACCGAAATTGCCGCCGTGGCAGATGGATCGGGCGCGGCGGGAGCTGCGCGGCTGGTCGCCGAGTGGCCTGGCGGAGGCGATAATCGCCGTCGCCGATGCCGACGCCGCGGTCAAGGGAGAATCCCGGGAGCCAGAATTCGCCGTTGAACGCGCCATCCTCACGATTGCTGGCGCGCGCGGGCACTAGGAAAGGGAAACACGACATGATCCAATTCGGTTACAAGGCCTCCTCCGAACAATTCGAGCCCCGCGAACTCCTGCGCTTCACCCAGGAAGCCGAGGCGGCAGGTTTCGATTCGGTGTTCTTCTCGGATCACTTGCAGCCCTGGCGCCACCACGGCGGGCACGCGCCCGCCGCGCTTCCGTGGCTCGGTGCCGCAGCCGCGAGCACCGAGCGGATCACCATCGGTACTGGGGTGCTCACCCCGACCCTGCGCTACCACCCGGCCCTCATCGCCCAAGCATTCGCCACCCTCGGCTGCCTCGCCCCGGGCCGGATCATTCTCGGGGTCGGCACGGGGGAGTCGATGAACGAA
>Ga0079225_10001862_pt1 | contig 11994 bp, 10 predicted proteins | sample Poulit2012_FD_76344 | JGI IMG/M metagenome (GOLD analysis project Ga0079225, IMG submission 76344) | Agricultural soil microbial communities from Georgia to study Nitrogen management - Poultry litter 2012 | ecosystem: Environmental > Terrestrial > Soil > Agricultural land | place: USA: Georgia...
CGCCGTGTCCACGAGTTCGGCCCACGGGATGAGGAAGGCGGTGATCGCGGTGATCTGCAGGACCGTCTTGAGCTTGCCGCCCGCTGACGCCGCCATGACCGAACGGCGCAGCATGACGAAGCGCAACAGGGTGATGCCGAGCTCCCGCACGATGATGATGGCCGGCACCCACCACGGCAGGGTGTTCGCCACCGCCAGCAGGACGAGCGCCGTCAGCACCAACGCCTTGTCCGCGATGGGATCCGCGATCTTTCCGAAGTTCGTCACCAGGTTGCGGCTGCGCGCGAGGTAGCCGTCGAGCTTGTCGGTGAGCGCCGCGAGAAGGAAGACCCCGGCGCCGATGAGCCGGAGCTGCCAGCTGTCCTGCATGGCGAGCCAGGCGAAGACCGGGACGAGCGCCACCCGAATCATCGTGACGAGGTTGGCCCAGTTCCACACGGGGGCGCTCGCGCGGGCGGTCTGCTGCACGCCGTCTGGGCTGGTCATGCCTCCCAGCGTACGACCACAACGCCACCGGCGTGGCATCGCATGAAATGCCGGCGGGCATAATGCCCACCATGGCCCGCCATGCGAAGAGCCGCGCTCTCTCCCGCTTCCTCATGCCCGTGACCGTCGTCCTCGCCGTCGGGTTAGCTGCCCTCCTCATCGCCGTGTGGCAGCCGGCGGGGACCGAGCATCCGGGCCCCCCGGCGGTGCAGGAGCAACCGACGCAAGCGCCGCCGACACAGACCGCCACGCCGCCGCCACCCCCGCCACCGGACGCCGTCTTCACGATCATGACCGGCGGGGACGTGCTGCCCCACGCAACGGTCATCCGCACGGCCCTGGAGGATGGCACGGACGGCGCCTACGACTTCGTGCCGATGCTGGCGGCGACCCAGGAATGGACGAGCGGTGCGGACTTGGCGATCTGCAATATGGAGGTGCCCCTGGCGCCGCCCGGCACCTCGCCGAGCGGTTACCCCGTTTTCGGTGCCCCCGACGAGCTCGCGCACAACCTGCGGGAGCTGGGCTGGGACGGCTGCTCGACGGCCACCAACCACACCCTCGACCGGGGCATGGCGGGGGCCAGCCATACCCTCGACGTCTTCGACGAGGTGGGCTTAGGGCACGCGGGCAGCGCCCGCGACGCCGAGGAGGCCGAGACCGCCCAGTGGTACGAACTCGAGCGGGAGGGGCAGCGCATCCGGGTCGCCAACATCGCCGCGACGTACGGCACCAACGGCATTCCGCTGCCGGAGCCGTGGGTGGTGGAGCTCATCGACGCCGAGCGGCTCATCGATCAGGCCACGCGCGCCCGAGAGGCGGGCGCCGACCTCGTCGTCGCCTCGATCCACTGCTGCTCCGAATACCGGGGGCAACCCGATCCCGAGCAGGTCGACCTCGCCCAACAGCTCGCCGATTCCGGTGTCATCGACCTGTACGTCGGTCACCACGCGCATGTGCCTCAGCCGATCGAGAAGTTGTCGGGTGGCCCGGACGACGAGGGGATGTGGGTCATCTACGGGTTGGGCAACTTCATCTCCAACCAGGACGAGAACTGCTGTGTGCCGCAGACCGCCACGGGCCTGTTGGCCACCGCCACGGTCGTCAAGCCCCACGACGAGCCAGCCCGGGTGCGGGAGGTGGAATGGACCGCGGTGACGGTCGATCGGCTGGGGCGGCAACGCCTGCACGTGCTGGCCGAGCTCGCCGCCAGCGATCGGCCGGACGGCCTGACGCTCAGTGATGAGCGGATCGCCAGTCGCTACGAGGGGGTGCGCGAGGTCGTCGGCTCCCAGGCCACCGAGCGCACGGAGCCACCGACCCCGACCGGGGAACCGGCCGTCGTCCTCGACCGGCAATAGGCCGGTGACGGTCAGGCGTGCCGGCACGCGGCGCTAGCTTCGGCCGGTGAGCTCCCAGGCGTCACTGTCGCTGGCATCAAGTTCCTCGCCCTGCGGCAGGACGGTTGTCGCGTCGGCGTCGTCGTGCTGGTCGTATGGTTCCTGCCCCTCGCCGCGCAGCATCGCAAGCGTCGCGGGCAGGTCGTCGGGTGCCACGAGGACGTCGCGGGCCTTGGATCCCTCCGAGGGTCCGACGATCTCGCGTGATTCCAGCAGGTCCATGAGCCGTCCGGCCTTGGCGAAGCCGACCCGAAGCTTGCGTTGCAGCATGGATGTCGAGCCGAACTGGGTGGTGACGACGAGCTCCGCCGCCTGAAGCAGTACGTCGAGATCGTCCCCGATGTCCTCATCCACCTGAGGTTTGGCCGTCGGTGCCGTCACGTCCTCCCGATACATGGGCTTGAGCTGCGCCTTGACGTGCTCGACGACGGTGTGGATCTCCGACTCCGAGACCCACGATCCCTGCACGCGCATCGAGCGCGGGGAACCCATGGGGAGGAAGAGCGCATCGCCCTGCCCGATGAGCTTCTCCGCGCCCGGCTGATCGAGCACCACCCGTGAATCGGCCAGCGAGGAGGTGGCGAACGCGAGCCGGGAGGGCACATTCGCCTTGATGAGGCCGGTCACCACATCCACCGACGGCCGCTGCGTGGCGAGAACGCGGTGAATGCCCGCGGCGCGGGCGAGCTGGGTGATGCGCTGCACCGAGGCCTCGACGTCGCGGGGGGCGACCATCATGAGGTCGGCGAGCTCGTCGACGACGACGAGGAGGTAGGGGTAGGGCGCAATCTTGCGTTCCGAGCCCGGCAGCGGCGTCACCCGCCCCGCGCGCACGGCCGCGTTGAAGTCGTCGATGTGCTTGAAGCCGAAGGTGGCGAGGTCGTCGTAGCGGACGTCCATTTCCCGCACCACCCAGTCCAGCGCCTCGGCCGCCTTCTTCGGGTTCGTGATGATGGGGGTGATGAGGTGAGGGATGCCCTCGTAGATCGTCAGTTCGACCCGCTTGGGGTCGATGAGCACGAGGCGGACCTCCTCCGGCGTCGCGCGCATCATCACCGAGGTGATCATCGAATTGATGAAGCTCGACTTCCCTGCACCGGTGGCTCCGGCGACGAGGAGGTGGGGCATCTTGGCGAGGTTGGCGACGACGTAACCGCCTTCGACGTCCTTGCCCACGCCGATGACGAGGGGATGCTCGCTGCGCCGAGCCACCGAGGACCGCAAGACGTCCCCCAATGCCACCGTCTCGCGGTCGGCGTTGGGGATTTCGATCCCGATAGCGGACTTCCCGGGAATCGGGGAGAGGATTCGCACGTCGGCACTCGCCACCGCGTAGGCGATGTTCTTACTGAGCGCCGTGACGCGTTCGACCTTCGTGCCCGGGCCCAGCTCCACCTCGTACTGGGTGACGGTGGGGCCGCGGGAGAATCCGGTTACTTGGGCGTTGATGGCGAACTCGTCGAACACGTTCGTCAGCGCCTCGACGACGCGATCGTTCGCGGCCGAGCGAACCTTGTGGGGCGCTCCCTTGACGAGCATGTCGTCGCCGGGCAGCACGTAGGTGGTGTCGGGAGCGAGTGTCAGCTGCTCCGCTCGCGCAGGCAGGGGCTTGGTGGGCGGGGCCACGAGCTCGGGGGCCGCCTCGTCCGCCGTGGCTGGCGCCCCGACGCCGGCTGCCGCGGCGTCCTCGGAGGGCGCTTCGTCAGATGCGGCCCCCGATTCGTCGGCCGGTGCCGCCGTCGCGGCCTGGGCGAAGGCTTCGTCGTGGTGGTAGGCCATCGGTTCGGTCGCCTGGGCCTCGCGCTGCTTGCGGCCCCGCGCTCGGCGTTGGCGGCCGGTTCGCTTCGCCGTTGCGGGCGCGGCCGAGCGCTCCTCGGACGCCTGCGGCGTCGAACGGCTCGCCAACGCCCGCACGCGCCGCGGTACGGCCGCCACGGGGGTCGCGGTGATGATGAGCAGCGCAAACGCTGCGAGCAGCACGAGCAACGGGATCGCGACCCACGCGCTGAGCAACACCGTCAGCGGAGTACCGAGGAGCCAGCCGAACAGGCCGCCGGCCCGCTGCACGCCGGCGAAGTCATCGATCGGGTGGGGGGTGCCGCTGGCGACGTGGATGATGCCGGTGACCGCGATGACGGCGATGAGGGTGCCGATGGTCACCCGGCCGTGGTCGGCGCTGCGTTCGGGGTGGCGCATGATACGAACGGCGAGGACGACGAGAAGCACCGGGAGGAGCACGCCCAGGACGCCGACGCTACCGGCCGCCACGGCGTGAATGACGTCGCCCGCGGCTCCCGATAGTCCGAACCACTCCCGAAACGCGATGACGATGGCCAGGCCGAGCAGGAGGAAGCCGATCCCGTCCTTACGCAGGGCGGGATCGAGGTCGCGCGCACCGGAGCCCATACGTCGCAAGGTACCCCCGATGAGGTGGGCAAGGCCCATCCACACCGCGCGCACGGCTCGCAGCGGCCACGGTGCCCGCTTAGGAGAATCCGTTGAGCCGTTGCCGGATTTCGCTTTTGCGGACCGTGCGGGGGAAGTCGTACGGGTCGCCATGTCTCGCGCTCTCCTCCAACTCGGCGCAGTGGGCGCCGGGCTTCCACTGAATCAGAAGATCCGGCTCCGGTCGCGCAGGACACGCGGTCAGGCCGCGCTCAGCAGCCCGACCCCGAGTGTGACCAGCCCCGCGATGAGGAATGCGGCGCCGATGGGCACGAGGGCGGCGAGCCGGGCGGGACGCTCCCGGCCCTTGCCGAGTGCGCCCAGGAAGAATCCGGCCGGCATGAGGATGGCGGCGCACAGGGCCCCGGTGCGCGCGAGCCAGGCCCAAGCGCCGCTGAGATCGGTCGCCTCGGTGAGCAGCAAGCACACCAGCCCCAGAATGATGAGCACCCCGGCATGCCCGTGGCCCGCGCGGAAGTAGGACGCCTGGAACGGGGTGGCCGGCACGTCGCCGCGAGCAACGCGGGTGAGGAAGTACCCGCCGGTCGTCACGGTGGTCGCCGCCAGGACGGCGATGCCCGCGGTGGCGAGCGCGGGTGGGGAGAGTTCGAGCATGGTGACCTCCTCGACTGTTCTAACAGTGTTATCTAACGCTGTTAGACATCGTGGGTCAATACCCTTAGGCTCCCGTCGTGGCCCGACCTCGCCCCCATGACGATGCGCTACGCGCGGCGCTCGTCGAGCTTGCCTCGCGTGCGATCGCGCAGGGTGGGATCCGCGCCATGTCCCTGCGCGCGGTGGCGGCCGAGGCGGGGACGACGACCGCGGCGGTCTACACGCTCTTCGGCGGGCGGGCCGGCCTGGTGCGCGCCATCGTCGAGGAGGGGTTCCGGCGCTTCGCCCGCCACCTCACCGCCGTCCCGCACACCGGCGATCCGGGCGCCGATCTCCTCGCCCTCGGGATGGCCTACCGGGACAACGCATTGGAGAACCCGCATTTCTACCGGGTGATGTTCACGCCTTCACCCGAGGGTGGCACACCGCCCGGCAATGGGGTTCCCGCCGTGGTCCGCCCGACGTTCGGTGTGCTGCGCGAGGCTGTGGCTCGGCTCCCCGACGTCTGCGACGCCGAGGAGCTCGCGCTGCGACTGTGGTCACTCGTACACGGCCTCGTCAGCCTCGAACTCGCCGGCCTCCTGCCGGGCACGGCAGAGGATCGGCGGCGCCGATACGAGGCGACGCTGCGGGATTCCCGCCTCAGTCCTCGGCCCTAGGCCTCGATGACCACCGGGATGATCATCGGTCGGCGCCGCAGGCGCGAGGAGGCCCAGCGCCCGACGACCCGACGCATGATCTGCTGCAACTGGTGGGTGTCGGTGACCCCGCCGGTCACCGCCGCGCTCAGCTCCTGCGCCACCTTGGGCAGGATGGCATCGAACACCGAGTCGTCCTCGGCCATGCCCCGGGCCTGCACGTGGGGTCCGGCGATGACCTGCCCGGAGCTGACGTCGACCGCTGCGAAGATGGAAATGAAGCCCTCCTCGCCGAGGATGCGGCGGTCCTTGAGCTCGGCGTCGGTGATCTCCCCGACACTGGAGCCGTCCACGTAAACGTAGCCGCAGGGCACCGCGCCGACGATGCCGGCTCGACCATCGATGAGGTCGACCACCACGCCGTCCTCGGCCAGCACGACCCGGTCGGCTGGAACGCCGGTCTGTACGGCGAGCGCGCCGTTGGCCACGAGGTGGCGGATCTCGCCGTGAACGGGCATGACGTTCTTCGGGCGCACGATGTTGTAGCAGTACAGGAGCTCACCGGCGCTGGCGTGGCCCGAGACGTGCACCCGCGCATTCGCCTGGTGCACGACTTTGGCGCCCAGGGCGGTGAGGCCGTTGATGACGCGGTAGACCGAGGTCTCGTTGCCCGGGATCAGGGAGGAGGCGAAGATCACCGTGTCCCCCGGCCCCACGGAGACGCGGTGGTCGCGGTTGGCGATGCGGCTCAGCGCAGCCATGGGCTCTCCCTGGGAGCCCGTGGCCATGAGCACGAGCTGATCGTCCGGCAGGTCGTCGACCGCCCTGATGTCGATGAGAGTGTCCTCGGGCACCTTGAGGTAGCCGAGCTCGGAGGCGATCTTCATGTTGCGCAGCATCGAACGGCCGACCATCGCGACCTTGCGGCCGTGGAGGTAGGCGGCGTCAAGTACCTGTTGGACCCGGTGGACGTGCGAGGCGAAGCAGGCGACGACGATCTTCTGCGCGGCGGCGGCGAACACGGAGTCCAGGACCGGGCCGATCTCCCGTTCGGGGGTGGTGAACCCCGGGACCTCCGCGTTGGTGGAGTCGGTCATGAACAGGTCGACGCCCTCTTCGCCGAAGCGGGCGAATGCGCGCAGGTCGGTGATGCGACCGTCGAGGGGCAGCTGGTCCATCTTGAAGTCGCCGGTGTGCAACACGTTTCCCGCCGGCGTGCGGACCATGACCGCCAGGGAGTCGGGAATCGAGTGGTTGACCGCAACGAACTCGCAACCGAAGGGCCCAAAAGGCACCTGGTCGCCCTCGGTGACCGTGCGGGTCGTGGGCTTGATGCGGTGCTCCTTGAGCTTCGCGGTGACGAAGGCCAGCGTGAGCTCGGAGCCGATGAGCGGAATGTCCTCCCGCAGCCGAAGCAGGTAAGGCACCGCTCCGATGTGGTCCTCGTGGCCATGGGTCAGCACGATCGCTTCGACGTCGCCGAGTCGATCGGCGATGTAATCGAAGTCGGGCAGGATGAGGTCGACACCCGGCTGGTGATCCTCGGGAAACAGCACGCCGCAGTCGATGATGAGCAGCCGTCCGTCATACTCCAGTACGGCCATGTTGCGGCCGACTTCACCGAGCCCGCCCAGGGCGACGATCCGCAGGGCTCCCTTGGGCAGTGGTCCGGGCGGGCTGAGCTCCGCTACAGCGTGGGTCACAGCAATCCTTCCTCGAGCAGCACCGTCTTCAATGCCGCGATTTCCTCATCGGTGGCGCGCACGAGCGGCAACCGCACCGTGGGCGACGGTAGGTGTCCCTGCAGGTGCATCGCCTCTTTGGCCATGACCGCGCCCTGGCCGGTTCCCATCATGACCTGCACGATCGTGCGGGCGGCGGTCGCCACGCGGCGGGCGGCGACGAGGTCGCCGTCGTCGACTTCCTGCACCATCTCGGCGTACAGGCCGGCGATGACGTGCCCGACAACGCTGACGACGCCGGAAGCGCCGTGCGCGAGCCAGGCGAAGTTGAGGTCGTCGTCACCGGAGTAGTACTCCAGGCCGGTGCGGGCCATGCGCTCGAAGCCGGCCGGCACGTTTCCTGTGGCGTCTTTGACCGCCAGGATCCGGGGGTGCTCGGCAAACCTGTCGAGGGCCTCGTCGCCGATGGCCAGCCCCGTGCGGCCGGGGATGTCGTAGAGCATGAGCGGCACGTCGGTGGCTTCGGCGATGGCTTCCACGTGCGCTATGAGCCCCTGCTGGGAGGGTCGGTTGTAGTAGGGGGTGACGATGAGCAGGCCGTGCGCCCCAGCGGCCTGTTGGCCCTTCGCCATCCGCACCGCGTGTGCCGTGTCATTGGAGCTGGCCGCGCCGATGATCATCGCCCGGTCGCCAACGGCCTCGAGCACGACGCGCACGAGGGCGTCCTTCTCCGGCTGGTGGGTCGTGGGAGATTCGCCGGTGGTGCCGTTGATGACGAGCGCGTCGCAGCCGAGCTCCACGAGGTGGGTCGCGAGCGAGGCAGCGGTGTCGAGGTCGACTTTCCCATCCTGATGGAACGGCGTGACCATCGCGGTGGCCACCGAACCGAAGGACCGCGGCGGTGTGGCGTTCGTGCTCATGACCTGAACGGTACCGCTCCGCGCGCCTTGCGCGCCCCACGCGTCCGGGAACGGGGCGTCGGCCGGGCACGCGGTGCGAGCGTTGTTAGCCTTGGCGCTGTGACCACACCAGGCCAACCTCACCGCGACGACCTCCTGGGGCAGCTTGCCGCCGGTGCGGAACCGACGCTCACCCCGGGCCCGACGTCGCGCCCGAGTGGGCCCGACGCCTCGGTTCGCCCGGCGATCGATGAGGACGTCAGGGCGATCGTCGATATTCAGTTCGCCGCGTGGCAAGGACGTGGTCTCGTCACCGCCGACGACCTGCGCGGTGTGGATCGCTCCGCCGTCGAGGAGCAGTGGCGGGACGCCATCAGCCGCCCACCCTCTGCGGGGCATCGGGTGCTCACCGCCGTCGCGGGACCCGCCGTCGTCGGCTTTCTGGCCGTGGCTCCGGCCACGACCGACGATCCGAAGGCCGATGCCGCCGGTGAGATCATCGCCATGGAGATCGCCGCGGACCGGACGCGCGAGGGCCACGGCGCTCGGCTTCTCGCGGCGTGTGTCGACCTATCGCGTGACGGCGGGTACTCCACCCTGCACACCTGGGCGAGCGCTGACGACGAGGCCCGCACCCGTTTCCTCAACTCCGCTGGGTTCGGCCCCACCGGGCAGCGGCGCACCCTCGGGGCCCTCCACGGTGAGGTCGTCGAGCACCTGTGGCGCACCGCGCTGTAGCAGGTCCACACCGCCGCGCGCCGGTGGGCGCGGCGGTCAGAGGTCGAGCAGGGACTCCAGCCCGACCGTGAGGCCCGGCCGGCCGCCCACCTCGCGCACGGCGAGCAGCACGCCGGGCATGAAGCTCGTGCGGTCGAAGGAGTCCGTCCGGATGGTCAGCTGCTCTCCCGGGTTTCCCAGGAGGATCTCCTCGTGGGCGACCAGCCCGCGCAGCCGCACCGCGTGAACCGCGACGTCCTCGACGACGGCGCCGCGGGCCCCGGGCAGGGTTTGTGTCGTGGCATCGGGGGCCGGCCCGAGGCCGGCGTCACGGCGGGCCGCGGCGATTCTCTCCGCCGTGGCGATCGCCGTTCCTGATGGGGCGTCGAGCTTGTCAGGGTGGTGGAGTTCGATGACTTCGACCGACTCGAAGTACTTTGCGGCTTGGGCGGCGAAGTGCATGGCGAGCACGGCCGACATCGCGAAGTTCGGCGCGATGACGACGCCCGCGGCCGGGTGGCTCGCCAGCTGGTGGCGAACTGCGCTCAGCGCCTCGGCGTCCCACCCCGTCGTTCCGACGACGGCGTGCACCCCTGCGGCGATGAGCTGCTCGACGTTGTCGCGGGTGGCCGTGGGGACCGTGAAGTCGACGGCGACGTCGGCGACGCCGCGCAGGTCGGCAACCGAATCTTCGGGCCCGAGGCGAGCAACGAGCGTCATGTCGTCGGCCGCCCCCACCGCGTCGCACACCGTGCGCCCCATGCGCCCCTCGGCACCCAATACCGCCACACGAATACTCATGGCCTCAGCGTACGGCCACGGGCGGGGACGGGATACGACCCATGCTTGACGTTACCGAGTAACCATGGAACTGTTCGCTCAACAGTTACCCAGTAACCAAAAGGGGCGATCATGTCCGTCAAACAGGGGTTGCTCGCGCTGCTCGCCGAAGCGCCCGCCGGGGCCTATCAGCTCCGCAAGGAGTTCGAGGCGCGCACCGGCGGCACCTGGCCGCTCAACATCGGGCAGGTGTACACCACGCTGCAGCGCCTTGAGCGCGACGGGCTCGTCGCCGCGCTGCCCGCGTCGCCCGACGGCGGTGAGCCCTACGAACTGACCGCCGAGGGCCGCGCGAGCGCCGAGCACTGGTGGCTGACCCCGGTGCAACGGGGCACGGCCGAACGCGACGAGCTCGTCATCAAGCTCGCCCTCGCCCTGGCGTCACCAGGCGTCGACATCGCTGCCATCGTCCAGGCCCAGCGCGCCGAATCGATGCGCGCCCTGCGAGACCTCACACGCCTGAAGATGCAGGTTCCCGAACCGCCCAGTACGGCCGACCACACGTGGTCGCTCCTGCTCGACCACCGGATCTTCGCCACCGAAGCCGAGATCCGCTGGCTCGACCACCTCGAGACGGCCGCCCGACTGGCCCCGCGCCCGCGGCGCGGACGCCACGCGGACGCGCCTGCCGAGGCCCCGCCGGCGACCAGTTCCCCCCATGCCTCACCCACAGCCGCCGACCGGAGCCCGCGGTGAGCGCGGCGACGATCCTCACCCTGTCGGGGGTGGGCCGGGTCCACGGCGAGGGCGCCACCGCCGTCCACGCGCTGGGCGGCGTCGACCTCACCGTGCGCCTGGGGGAACTGGTCGCCGTCATGGGCCCGTCCGGATCCGGTAAGTCCACGCTTCTCAACATCGCGGGCGGGCTCGACACCCCGACGGCAGGGACGGTGACGGTGGCGGGCGACCTGCTCTCCGGGCTGGACGCCAAGCGGCGTGCCGCGTTGCGACGGCGACGCATCGGATATGTGTTTCAGGACTTCAATCTCATCCCCGCCCTCAATGCCGTGGAGAACGTCGCGCTCCCGCGCGAGCTCGAGGGGGTCGACGCCCGCAAGGCGCGGCGTGAGGCCCTTGCCGCGCTTCGCGAGGTTCAGATGGCCGAACTCGCCGCCCGGTTTCCCGAGGAAATGTCCGGCGGCCAGCAGCAGCGCGTTGCCATCGCTCGAGCTCTCGTCGGCCCCCGGCGGCTCCTGCTCGCCGACGAGCCCACCGGTGCGCTCGACTCGGCCACCGGCGAGGACATCATGCGCCTCTTGCGCACGCGGGTCGACGCCGGCGCCGCCGGCCTCCTGGTGACCCACGAGCCGCGATTCGCCGCCTGGGCGGACCGAACGATCTTTCTGCGCGACGGCCGCGTCGTGGACGCCACCGTGGCCGAGGACCCCAGTTCCCTGCTATCCCCGGCCGCCCGCCCGGGCACCCAACGATGAGGACGACGAGGCTGAGCCCCTGGCGCGCCGCGCTTCGCATCGCGCGGCGCGACGCCCTGCGCCAGCCGTTGCGGACCGCCATCGTCGTCCTGCTCGTTGCCCTTCCCGTCGTTGCGGCCACGTTCATCGGCTCCGCGGTGCGGTCCCTCACGCCCAATGTCGAAACCCGAGTGGCCTGGGAGCTCGGCGATAGCGCCGAGGCGTATCTCACCCGAGGCCACTGCGACGGCCCCCTGTGGCAAGACCCAATCGACATCCATTTCACCCACTGCGCCGACATCGGCGCGAGCGCGCCCGCGGACGACCGCGAGGCGCCGCCTGTGGGCGCACTCCCTCCGGGAAGCAGGATCATCGAGCGACACACCGCCACGGTCTCCGTGGCCACGGCCGATGCCCTCGTACCGGAGATGGCTCTGGCGATCACCGACACGACCGCCGTCACCGGCCTCGCCGATCTCCTTGAGGGCCGCATGCCCGCACGCACCGGCGAGATCGTCATCTCGCAGCGGCTGGCCGAGCGGCTCGACGTCGGCCCGGGCGCCACGATCGACGTTTCCCACCGCAACCTCGACGCCCCCCTGCCCATCACCGTCGTGGGCGTCGACCGCCATAGAACGTGGGAGCAGCCGGCCCTGGCGCTTCCCGGCACGGTGCCCTTGCCCGACAGCGACCCCACCGGCTGGTTCGTCACCGGGCCCTCGCCCGTCACCTGGGACGAGGTCACGGCTCTCAACGAACTCGGCTTCGTGGTGACGAGCCGGGCGGTGTTCCTCGATCCGCCCCCGCCCTCGGAGGTGGTGTACGGCGCCGGCGACGCCGGCATCGACCCCCAAGCCATC
>Ga0079225_10001863_pt1 | contig 11994 bp, 11 predicted proteins | sample Poulit2012_FD_76344 | JGI IMG/M metagenome (GOLD analysis project Ga0079225, IMG submission 76344) | Agricultural soil microbial communities from Georgia to study Nitrogen management - Poultry litter 2012 | ecosystem: Environmental > Terrestrial > Soil > Agricultural land | place: USA: Georgia...
CCCACGGCGTACCAGCGGCGCCCGAGAGTGGTGAAGCGGAGCATGAACCAGATGATGAGGGCGATCGCGGTGGCGAAAATGACGGGCATCGGGATGCCCGCCGGGCGCCCTTGGCCGAGCACATGGAACTCTTCTGGCATTCCGTAGAGGGTTGTGCCGCTAGTGACAATGAACGCAAGCCCGCTGAACGTCGTCATTGTCGCCAAGGTCGCGATAATTGCGGAGATGCCGAGATAGGCGACGAGTATTCCGTTGACGATCCCGATACCGAGCCCAACGGCAAGGCCGGCGATGATGGCAATCGGGATGGGGGTCTCATTGATCATGAGGGCAGCCGCCGTGGCACCGGAGAGCGACGCGTTCGATCCGACGGAGAGGTCGAAGTCACCGACGACCATGACGACCGTCTGAGCGGCCGCAATGATCGCCAGAATCGATATTTGCATCAGAATGTTGCGGACATTTCCGAAGCTGAAGAATGCATCTGGCCGCATGATGCCGAAGAAGGCGATGAGGCCGAGGAGCGCAATGAGCGTCCCGCCCTGCCACATGAGTTGGGTCACGGGGGTGCGTTCAACCGTTGGCGCTTCCGTGCGCGCGGGAGCCGTTGTCGTCTGCGTCATTGTCAGACGTCCCTTCCATAGAAGTACGAAAGAACCCGTTCCTGATTCGCCTCTTGGGCGTCGACTTCTCCGGCGATACGTCCCTCGTGGAGGACGATGAGCCGGTCGGAGATGCCGAGGAGCTCCGGCAGTTCGGAGCTGACGACGACGATGGCCGTGCCCTGACGCGCGAGCTTGCGCATCAGGCGGTAGATCTCGGCCTTGGTTCCGATGTCGATGCCACGGGTGGGCTCGTCCATGAGGAGCACATCGGGATTGCGGGCCAGCATCTTGGCCAGCACGACCTTCTGCTGGTTTCCCCCGGATAGCTGCCCCACGACTTGGCGGGGGCCGCGGGCCTTGATGTGGAGGTCGCGCAGGGACTGGCGGGCCAGCGAGTTGACCTTGCGGCCCGAAACGAGTCCCAAGGTGCTGACGGTGTTGAGATTCGAGACCGCGATGTTGTCGTGGATGCCTGCGCCGAGAATGACCCCTTGCGATCGGCGTTCCTCCGGCACGAGGACGATGCCCGCGTCGAGGGACCGCCCGACCCCGTTGAGCGCTACCTCGCGGCCTGAGACCGCGACGGCGCCGCTTGCGTGTCGCTGAGCTCCGGCAAGGACGCGTAGTAATTCGCTGCGGCCCGAGCCCGCCAACCCGCCGACGCCGAGAATCTCCCCGCGCCGTACTTCAAAAGAGATGTCCTGGATCCTTCGCCCGCACAGCTCGCCCACCTCGAGCACGACCTCACCGAAGTGGCCGTCCCGCCGGGGGTAGAGCTCGCCTTGTTCGCGGCCGACCATCCAGCGAATGACCTGGTCGATCGTGGTGGCGGCCACCTCGGTGGTGGCGATCGTCCGCCCGTTGCGCATGACCGTGAGCCGGTCGCACAGTTCGAAAACCTCTTCGAGCCGGTGGGAGACGTAGATGATCGCGACGCCTTCGTCGCGCAGCGCGCGCAGCACAGTGAACAGGTCGAGGATCTCGGTGTCGGTAAGCGCCGCGGTGGGCTCATCGAGAATGAGCACCCTCGCGTCGGCCGTCAATGCGCGAGCGATGGCCACCATGGTCTGCTGCACAGGCGATAACCGGCCGGCGAGTTTGCGCAGGGGGATGCGCTGGTTGAGGCGGTCAAGTTGGTACTGCGCGCGGCGATAGAGCTCTCCCCACTGCACGAGCGGTCCGCGGCTCGGGGTGGCGCCACCAAGCACGATGTTCTCCGCGACGCTGATGGTCGGGACGATGGACAGCTCCTGGTAAAGGGCGACGACGCCGTAGCGGCGGGCCTCTCGCACGTCCTGGAATCGCGCCGGCTCACCGGCGACCGCGACGGTGCCGGCGTCCGGACTGTACACCCCGGTCATCACCTTGATGAGGGTCGACTTGCCCGCCCCGTTCTCCCCGAGCAGGGCATGGATCTCACCCCGTTGCACCGCCAACTCCGCTTCGTCCAATGCGACGACGCCGTCGAAGCGTTTAGTCACACCTGTCGCGGCGACGGCGGGAGCAGCCACCGCGGTGGCGACGTTCACGGCCTGTCCGTTCCGTCGACGTCGTCGTTGCACTGCACGATGACCTTGACGTGCTCGCCGCTGAGGTGGGCCTCGAAGGCGGCGGGGGCGTCTTCGAGGGGAAATACCGCACTGGTCATTGCCTCGAGCTGCAGGCTCGGCAGGAGTTGTAACGCCCGCGGGAAGGCGTACGGGGAGACGAAAACGCCCGTGAGAGTGAGTTCCTTGAGGTACAGGTAGCTCGACAGGTTCAGCGGCATCTCGAAGGCGGCAGGGTACATCGCCCCGTAGACGACGCGGCCGCCTGGCGCGGCGATGTCGAGGAGGCCGGCCACCGCCTGGGTCGCTCCCGAGGCGTCGATGACGACGTCGAATCCGTGGCCCGCGGTGATCCGGTCGGCCTCGGCCGACTGATCCTGTGTGCTCGGGTCGATGACGTGTTGGGCCCCGGTCGCACGTGCGAGTTCCCGGCGGGCAGCAATCGGCTCGATGAGCGTGAGGTCGGTGGCGCCGAATCGGTGCATGATCTGCAGCGCTAGCTGGCCGATGGGCCCGCCGCCGCAGATCGCCACGCGGTCCCCCACCCGCATGCTCGTCTTGTCCGCGATCCGCACAGCTACCGATGTCGGTTCGAGCAAGCAGCCCGCGAGCAGCGAGACGTCGTCGGGAAGTCGATACACCTGGGACTCGTGCCACGTCACCGTCTCGGCCATGCCGGGTCGGTTGTAGGCGTGCAGCCGTTCGCAGAACTGCTGGCGGCCATCCTGGCAGGGGCGGCAGGCCCCGCAGAAGCGGACGAAGTTCCCGGCGACGCGGTCGCCTACCGTGATGTCGCCAACGACATCGGGGCCGACCGCCTCGACGACCCCAGAGATCTCATGCCCCAGCCCGATCGGCACCTCCGTGCCGAAGTAGCCCTGCGCCAGCTGGGGATCCGAGCCGCAAATGGAAGCGTAGGCGACCCGGATCCGGACATCCTCTGCCCCCAGCGCGTGATCCGGCATGTCGACGACGCCGATCGCCCCACGCTGCTCCGGGTCAGGGTCTCGCAGATCGCCTATGCGCGTGACAGCAACAGTTCTCACGTTCGTCCCTTCCGACAGCTCACGCCGCGACGGCACGTCGCAGCGCCCCGATAGTGTCGTTGAGGCCATAGCCGTGCTTGTCGCGCAGCTCTTCGTCCTCCCCGAACCCGGCATACACCTGCGGGATGCCCAGCCGCTCGAAAGCCGTGAGCCCGATGCCGGCGTCGGTAACGACGTCAGCGATGCGTGAGGCGAGACCGCCATAGGCAAGGTGATCCTCGACCACCACGAAGCGCCCGCCGGTTTCGGCGGCGCAGCGCTTGATGAGCTCCTCATCGATGGGTTTGAGCGTGAACATGTCCACGACCCGAACCGATACGCCGTCCGCGGCAAGCTGGTCGGCGGCGGTGAGTGCCTGCGCCACGGTGGTGCCGTGGGTGAAGAGCGTGACGTCGTCCCCCTCGCGAGCGACGATGCCCTTGCCTATCCGGATGTCGTGGGCGCCGGGTTCGTACAGGACCATGTCCGACTTGCCCACGGCCAGGCGGATATAGATGGGCCCGGGCATCGCCATCGACTGGCGCAGTATCTCCCCGACCATGACCGGGTCGCCGATCGAGGTGACCGTCATGTTGGTCAGTGCGCACATGAGCGCGAGGTCTTCGACGGCGTAGTGGGTCGATCCGCCGTTGCCGACGAGGCCACCGTGGGTGCCGATGATCTTCACCGGCAGGTTCGGGTAGCACACGTCGGTGCGCACCTGCTCCAGCGCGCGCATGCTCAGGAAGGGCAGCATCCCGCTGACGACCGGGATATTGCCGTCGTAGGCAAGTCCGGAGGCGATCCCGACAGCCACCTGCTCGGCGAGCCCGACGTCGAGGAATCGGTCGGGGAACGCCTCGCGGAATTCCACGAGGGTGGCGCCGATGTCTGGGGTGATCACCCACAGGTTGGGGTGATCCCTGCCGAGGTCCGCGAGTGTCGACCCGATGACCGAGCGGGCCGAGAGCATTTCGCCAAACGTAAAGGTAGTTGTCACGCCACACGCTCCTGTTCCCGGCTGGCTTCGAGTGAGGCAAACGCGCGGGCGAGGTCTTCCTCCCCGAGCGATCCGGCGTGCCACGCCAGGTTCGCCTCCATGAAATCCACGCCCTTGCCTTTGACGGTGTCGGCGATGATGACCGTCGGCCGCGTGCTGGACGCCGCAGGAAGCTGGTCGACCGCCTCGACCAGCTCGGTCATGTCATGGCCGTCGGCCTCGATGACGTTCCAGCCGAACGCCGCCCACTTGTCGGGATATGGCTCGAACACGACCCGCTCCTCGGCGAAGCTCGTCATGAGCTGGCGGTTGCGGTCGATGACGGCGACGAGATTGCCGAGTTCGTTGCTCCGGGCGGCCATCGCGGCTTCCCACACCGACCCCTCCCCCGTTTCGCCATCGCCGAGAAGGCAAAACACGCGGTGGTCGTCCCCGCGGTGGCGGGCCCCCAGCGCCATGCCGACCGCGATGGGGAGGCCGTGGCCGAGCGACCCCGTCGAGGCCTCCACCCCGGGCAGCTGGACTTTGCAGGGATGCATGCCGTAGGCGCTGTCGAGCTGGGCGTAGGTGGCGACGATGTCGTCGAAGTCGAAGAACCCCCGGATGGCCATGGCGATGTACATGCACACCGCGGCGTGGCCCTTGCTCAGGACGAAACGGTCGCGCACCGGATTGGCGAGATCGTTCGGGTCGACGCGCAGAGCGTAGTTGTAGAGCACCGTGAAGATGTCCGCCGAGGAGAGGTCGCCGCCAATGTGCACGGCGCCGCCATAGCTGCCGCAGAGGTGCAGGAGTTTTCGGCGAAGATCGTAGGCAAGGTCTTCTAGTTCGGTCACGCTTGCCCGCTTGGCCTCGAGCGGGGTGTGGTTGCGAGCCATGGGTACTCCTCATTGATTACCTCGACCGGCGGCGGTGCCGGTCGCACTCTCCGGCGGTCGAGCGCGCCGGAATGAACGCAACATAACAGGGTTCGGTTTAGATGTGAAGCAGAATACGCGTGAACATTGCGAGATTGGGGGAACGCTGCTTTCGAAAGATGCATCCCAGGGGCATACTCTGAGGTTGGCGCGTCGCCACGTCGGCGGCTGTCGTCGCTACTTGACGAAAGAGGCGGGATGACCACGTACGTCGATCACGAGCCGCTGGCGGAGGACATCGTCACCGAGCCTCTCCCCAATGCGCTCGATCCCAACAACTTCACGCCTCGGCTGCTCGCCCTGCTGTCGAATGCGCTTGTGCGTCAGGAATCCTCGCGCATGCGCCAGCAGTTCGGCCTCGGCACCAACGACTGGCGGGTCATCTCCGCCCTCGCCACTCGGCCGGGGTCTTCCGCCACGGAGGTGTCAGAGTTCCTCAGCCTCAACAAGGCGCTGATCTCCGGCAGCGTCAGCGGCCTGGTCGAGCGCCACCTCATCGTGCTGCGCGACGGGCCGCGGGGATCGCGCCCGATGTACCTCACGCGGGCAGGCGCCAAGATTCACGACGAGATGCTGCCGCTGTCGCTCCGCGGCCAAGACGTCATCCTCGAGGGCCTCACCCCCGATGTGGTCAAGGGGCTCAACCTCCTCCTGCAGGACATGCATAAGCGGCTCAACGCGGCCGCCAACGACTAGCGTCGCACTCGACAACGAGGCGCCCCACAACGACGATCGGGGCGGGCCACCTGTTGGCGGCCCGCCCCGATCGACGTCAAGTCTCGCGTACTAGGAGTTCGCGCGGTACGCCGTGCGGGCGTACTCGTGGTACGGCGAAGGCACGACCGTGGCCCGTATTCGTACCTGCCGGTGGCGGGCGTCGACCTGCGGCTTCGCCGAGATCGGGTCCTCACCCCACACGACTTCCACTTCCGCACCCTCGGGCACGTCGTTGTCGAGCGTGGCCAGCGACATGTAGCGCTGGTCGTAGGCGACGTAGCCGGCGTCGGTGGAGATGCCCACCCGCTTGTCGCCCTGCATGACGTCATCCATCTGATAGAGCCCGTAGCGGCCCTTGGGGAATTCGAGGAACTTGCCCGGCGTGCCGTCCTCGAGCTGCGACCGCACGAGCGCTGCCACGTCCTCGGGGTGCCACATGAGGGTCACCTTTCGGCGCGGCGGGTTCTCTGCGTGGCGCTCCAGGGCCGCGCGGCCGTGGAAGTCGTGGTCGAAGCGAACCGAGCGGCCGAGCCCGAAGTCATACGGCGTCGTGTAGTAGTCGGTGATGTCGTCGCTGTGGAACGAACCGGCCACGGCGCCGGCGCGGTTGGCCGGCAGCCATTCGCGGTACTCGGCGCAGTCATCGCCGAAGATCGCGGGCAGGTGGGTGGGCACCCAGCCCGATACCAGCGGGGTGCTGGAGTAGGCCTTGGCGCCGATCGCGCGGATGTCCCACGGCTCGCCGACATCGAGGATCGTGCTGCGCACGTGTTCGGCGTCGGCCCATGGCCCGTACAGCTCGAAGCCGGGCTGGCCGGCCATCCCGTGGCGCAGCGCGTAGACGTTCTTGCCGCCGATCTCGAAATCGGCGATGTGGAAGAACTTCACCTCCGGCACCTCGGTGCCGAGCAGCTTCTCCATGATCGCGTGGGCGTTGGGGCCCTGGAGCTGGTAGCGGTAGAACGTGGGCGGCTCGTCGCGCATGATCGAGTTGGCCTCGAGGCGGTGGTGGACGTCCTTGCCATCGCCCGCAGCCTTCTCGAGGTGGAAGCGCACCCAGTCGATGAGCACGTGGTGGCCGATGAGGACGATCCCGTCCTCGCCTTCCCAGTTGTAGAAGAGAATGCCGTCGCCGATGAGGTACCCGTCGACGTTGACGGAGATGAGTTGCTTGGCGACGCCGCGCCGGAAGTTGCCGAACGTGTTGGGCGAGATGCCCGAGATGACGTCGATGAGGTCGTCGCCGTGCATGAACAGCTGGGTCATGTGGTGGGACTGGTCCATGAGCGCTGCCGAGATCGCCCAGGAGCGCTGTTCGTCGCGCCAGTTGGTGAACTCCGGCGCCACGGGGAAGGTGAATGCTGGCCAGTCTTGGTTTCGCAGCAGCTCGACGGGGCTTCCCGCGCGCTGCAGGGCTTGTGCAAGGCTTTCTGTGGACATCGTCATCCCTCGCTCACTGGTCGTTGATGCGCAATGTGCGCCCGAACCTGTCGTGCGAAAGGTTATGTACCCCCGGCGCTCGCCGCGCGCGAATTTCGTATCATACGAATCGGTAGTCGACGTGGGGAGGCTGGATGGCGCGCAACTCGAACGGCGTTTCGCGGCTTAATCGAGCCTTGACCATCCTCGATGCCTTCACGATCGAGGCGCCCTTCCTCAGCCTCGGTGAAATCGCCGCTCGCGCGGGCATGCCGCCCTCCACGGCGCATGGCATCGTCGCCGAGCTCGTGGCGGAAGGACTGCTCGAGCGGATGGCCGATCGCAGTTACCGCGTGGGAACCCGGCTGTGGGAAATCGGCAGCCGCACCCCGGGAGTGCTGGGGCTGCGGGAGATCGCCCTGCCCGTCCTCCACGGCGTGCAAGCCGCCATCCGGCAGCATGTCCAGCTCGCCGTCCACTCCGGCCTCGACGTTCTCATCATCGAGCGTCTCTCCGCCCGCGACGCCGTCGTCAACGCCTCCATCGTGGGCGGGCGCATCCCCTTAGAACACTCCTCCAGCGGCCATGTGCTCCTCGCCCACCTCGAGGACGACCTCGTGCCCCAGATCGTGGGTCTCGCGCGCCCGTCCCCCATCACGGGCCGGGCGCTGCAGGAAGAGGAACTGCGCGGCATCGTCAGGCGCGTGCGCCAGGCCGGTTACGCCGTCGCCGAGGGCTACATTCACGAAGCCTCGCGCGGGATCGCCGTGCCCGTCCATGGCGCCCAAGGCGTTGTCGTCGCCGCTCTGGGCCTCGTCGTCGCCAACGACGGCAGCTCCCCCGCCCCCTTGGTGTCGGTACTACGCCGCGCGGCGGCCAGTCTCTCCGACGCCCTGCGGCGCAGCTACCTACCGTCGGGGCACCCCCGTGCTGGGCCGGGCGGCTCGTATCGCCGCATGGTTCATTCCTCGGATCGGTCGATGCAGTATCTCGAGGACCACGCCGGCACGGAAGTCACTCCTGCGCGTCCGGCGCCACCCGGTGGCCCGCGCCGTTGAGCGCTCGGCGCAGCCTGCGCAAGTAGTTGCCGAGCTCGGCACGCTCCTCGGGCGTGAACTCGACGAAGAGCATCTCCTCCAGCTCCCCGATCGCCGGCGCGAGCTTGGCAATGGCCTCGGCGCCCGCGGTCGTCAGGTACAGCAGCATGCGCCGCCGGTGCTCGGGGTCCTCCTCGCGGCGGACGTACCCCGCGGCGATGAGTGAAGTGACGGTGGCCGCCATCGTCTGGGCCCGCACGAAGGATCGCCGCGCCAGCTCGGAGCTCGTGATGCCGGGGCGCAGCTGCAGCACGGTCAGCGCCGTGTACTGGGCTCCCGTGAGACCGCCGGCCGCACACGCAGCCATGAAGCGCGGGCGCAGCCCAAGTTCCAGCTGCTTGATCGTGTAGACGACGCTTCCATGCGGCTCCATCTCATCCCCTTCGACCACCACACGCAGTCCTTCGCAGCTACGCCCGACCACGTCCGCCCCCGGCGACGGGTGTGGTGAAGCCGGCCCGGTCCAACATACCGGCGGCGTCGCCTTGGCGTCTGCCGCGGCGCAGGGCGGTTTGCGTCACCCGCCGCTCAGGCGGGCTTCGCCGCCGGGCCCGGCCGCGAGCTGACGGCCAGCCGATGCGGCGTGAGGAAGATGGCGGCGAGCACCAGCCCGATGAGCGCGGCCGAGCCGGTGACGAGCCACGACATGTGCCACCCGCCGGCCGCGGTGGCGAGCGCCGTCAACACGATGGGGCCGATGAAGTTGCCGCCGTTATACACCTGGCTCATGAGGCCGATGACGGCGGACGGGGCACCCTCCGGCGGGGCGACGTCGACGGCGATGCGGTTGATGACCGAGGGGATGACCGCCGCGGCGCCGGAGAAGATGCCGGCGATGGCGAGCTGGTACCAGTGGCCGCCGGGCACCGCCGACCAGTTGGGCGCGAAGATGAGGGTCGTCGTCACGATCATCGAGGCCATGCCGAACATGACCATGCCCCGCGGTGACACCCCCCGTTGCAGGATGGCTACGGCCACGATGTTGCCCACCCCGTTGAGGCCGCCGACGATCGCGGTGGCCAGGCCCGCGGCGATGGCCCCCAGCCCGGAGGCGGCGGCGATGTCGGGGAGGAAGCCGATGATCGCCCCCCATTGCAGGGTGTACAGGGCGAAGAGCACCGCCATGATCCACGGCATGAGCCGGCTGATCGTCGCGGTGATCCGCCGGGTCGCCGCCGCGAGGTTCACCGGCTCGGTGTGATCCTGCGGAACGTAGAGGAGGGCCAGCACGGCCACGACGAGCGAGGCGGCCGCCATGACGAGCCACCAGCCGTGCCACGTGATCACCCCGGTGTATTGCAGTAGCAGGGTGGAGACGATCATCGCGAGGAAGACCGCCGCGCCCTGGAACGCCGACCACCAGCCCATCGCCGTGTTGGTGCGGTGTGGTGGGGCCCAGTGGCGGATGAGTGGGGGGCCGACGACGGTGACGAAGAGGAAGCCGATGCCTTCCAGGGCGCGGCTGGCCATGAGGTGCCACGTCTGCGTGGCCAGCGCGCCCAGAATCGAGCCCACCATGAGGAGGGCAAGCCCGGTGGTGAGGGTATTTCGCAGTCCCGTGCGCACCGAGTAGATGGACACGGCCAGGCCGAGCACCATCGAGGCCACCTGCACGATGCCCAGCAGGGTGCCGGCCTCCACGAGGGTCATCCCGAGATCCGCGCGGATGAACTGCATGGCCCCGGGGAACTTCCACACGTGCATCGCTGCCACGACGCCGCAGAAGAAGACGACGATCCACGCCCGGGTGGAGGGTTCGTGCCCTGCCGGCGAGGCCTCCCGAGGAGATGCGTGATCCCCCTGCGAGGCAGCACCCGAAGCGGTCATGCGTTCACCCTAACCGCACGAGATCCCGCAGCTGTTCCCGGCTGCGCGTGGCAGTCGCGGCAGATTCAGCCGACGCGGCGGGCGGCCGAGGCGAAACCTAGCCACGTGTGGCGGTTGTTCCACCAGCACCACCCGAGCTTCGGAGCGCCACGGCGCTCGCGACCATCGCGGCCCGTGCCGTTCGATATCCACAGCGCGGGTGTCCGGGAGTCGAAGCCCTTTGCCTTGCGCAGCCGCGAACCGATCATCATGTAGCAGGTGTTGCGGTCGAGGATGTCGGGGAGCTGCAGCGCCCACTGAACGCCCTCGGTGATCGTCATCGGCGTCCGCCCCTGCTGAGATAGCGCTTCCTGCGCCTCCGCCGGAGACCAGTTGCGCATGTCATCGCCTCGGCGTGGGTCCTCGATCGCGTAGACCGGGGCATCCGGAACGGGGGCTTCCGCCGTCGGGACGAAGTCGTCGACGTCGTCCAGGTCGACCACGACGAACCCAGACTTCTCCTCGCCACCTTCCCGGCGCGTCAGATGTGGGACCAGCGTTGCGGCCGACAGCGCGCGCTCGGACACTACGAGCAGCGCCCCGGGGCCTACCCGAGTTTCCAGCTCGGCTGCGGCGCTTCTTAGCCCGTTCGCCGTCAACGCAGGGCCGGCATCCTCCAATGCCCCCGTTGAGACGATCCGCTCAGCCTGCGCGGTCAGCGCGGGGAGCGCAGGCACCCCGCCCTGAAGTTCCGCGTTGGCGCCGCTTAGGGCGTTCGTCGTCGCCGTCTCACCGCTCATGCTGTCTCCTCACCTATCGACCCCAGAGCCGCACCGCTCACCACCGGGGACCAATTCAACGGCGCGGAGCGTCGAACCATTCCCCGCACCACAGGTGCCGGAGGGAACCGACCGTGGCCGCGGCTGGGGCAGCTAGAGGACCTTCTTGACCACGCTGGACTTCAGCTGCATCCGTCCGAAGCCGGGAACATTCGCGTTGATGTCGTGGCCGTCGACGCCGTCGTCGGTGAGGCGGATGCCGCGCACCTTGGTGCCGACCTTGACCACGCCGCCTCCCCCGCCCCTGATCTTGAGGTCCCTGACGACGGTGACGGTGTCGCCGTCTGCCAGCGGGTTGCCGACGGCGTCCGTGATCGCGGCCGCGGCCGCGTCCGCGGATTCCCCGGCCGGCGTCTCAGCCCACTCATGCCCGCACATCGGGCACACCAGCAACGCGCCCTGCTCGTAGGTGTAGGCCTCGGCGCACTCCGGGCACGGCGGCAGAGCGTCAGCCATCGAACCGGAACTCCGGTAGCGCGGCATTGGTCATTGTCACTGTGCCTCCTGGCGTGCGGAAACTGTCGGCGAAACACGGCGAATGCGCTGCGCCGAGGGGCTCCGGTGCAGGAGCGTCCCAGCGCCAGGTCGCATCGCCTGCGCCAACTCTAGACTTGCGCCATGACGAGGAGCGCCGAAGGAGAAGGCGCTGCCGGCGAGCGCGCCTCGGCTGGCGCTCGCGCGGACGGACCGACCGAGGATGGTCGGTACATCGTGGTCAATGGTCGAGCGTGGCGGGCCAGCGACCCCGGCATCCCTGGCGCTTTGCGGCAAGAGCTTGTCAACGAGCTCATGGCTGCCCGCCGCGCGGTGAAGGGCGCTCAACCCGATGCCCGCGCGCGGGTGAACGACGCCAAGGTCGCACTCGGGGAGCGGGGCCGGGCGTGGTGGGAACCGCGTGAACCCGAGCATCTGCGGCTGCGAGCGCGCAGCGCCATGCTTGCGCTGCTGAGGAGCCGTGACGGCGCGACGATCTCCTCGAGTGAGGTTGCTCGAATCGTGGGCGGCAAGCAATGGCGGCAACA
>Ga0079225_10001864_pt1 | contig 11991 bp, 11 predicted proteins | sample Poulit2012_FD_76344 | JGI IMG/M metagenome (GOLD analysis project Ga0079225, IMG submission 76344) | Agricultural soil microbial communities from Georgia to study Nitrogen management - Poultry litter 2012 | ecosystem: Environmental > Terrestrial > Soil > Agricultural land | place: USA: Georgia...
AATTGTGTTGCCTAGTGGTGAAAAAGAAGAAACAGAACGTTATTGTATTGCGCTCGTCGATGAACCGGAAAAACAATTGCAAACATCGTATTATTACGAGGCGGTAGAGGATGGAAATATCGGCGTGTTCGGTAGCCCTGGGTATGGAAAGTCTTTTACACTAATGACAATATTACTAAATTTTGCGCTTAGAAACAGTCCGGAAACGTACCAGTTTTATATATTTGATTTTGGCAATGGTGCGTTACTTCCGTTAGAACAGTTACCGCATACGGGTGATTATTTCCGTTCGGATGATGTTCGTAAGATTGAGAAGTTTTTCAGTTTCATAGAATCGGAAATAGAAGATAGAAAAGAACGTTTTCGTCGGGAGCAAGTAAGCAATATTAATATGTACCGTTCTATGTCTGAAGAATCTATGCCACTTATTTTCATCGTCATCGATAATTTTGATCTCGTCAAAGAAGAGTTGTCAGATTTTGAAAATAAGTTCATACAATTAGCACGTGATGGGCAGTCGTTAGGTATTTATATCACGCTAAGTGCGACACGCACGAATGCTGTTAGACACGCATTATTAAGTAATTTAAAAACGAAAATTGCTCACTATTTCCTCGATCAAATGGATAAACATTCGCTTATAGGGCGAACGGAATACGAAATTGAACCGTATCCCGGAAGAGTTTATATCAAAACAGACGAAGCTCAATTAGCGCAAATATATTTACCGGTAGAGGGCGAAACAGATGTTGAATTATTGCAAAATATTCGTAAGCAAGTAGCACATATAAACGAAACATATAAAGCAGCGATGAAACCAATATCTATTCCAATGCTTCCTGCAAAACTTGATATCGAATCGTTCCATCGTGATTATGTGTCGCAAGAGGCGCAAGGTCGAGTTGCGATTGGACTCGATGAGCATAGCGTGCAACCAGTGTACATCGATTGGCAGCAACAACATCATTGTTTAATTATCGGGGAAGCACAAAAAGGAAAAACGAATACGTTAAAAATTTTATTATCACACGTTTTACAAGAGAAATGTACCGTTGGGTTATTCGATTCTCTCCAACGTTCCTTATCGGAATTTGCGACGAACGAGCAAGTTCATTACATTCAGTCGAAAGAACACGTACAGGAGTGGGTTGAACGAGTAGAGAGCGTATTTCTCGAGAGAGAAGAACGTTACCGGGATATACTTCCTACAGAACGAGAACAAAATGAAAGGATGTCACCGGTCGTTCTCATTGTAGATGGTATGAGTAGTTTTCAACAGTTGTTAGATACACAATTGCAAACAGCATTAGCTAAGCTCGTTAAAAACTATAGTCATTTAGGTTTTCGTATGATTTTAACGGGAATGCCTACCGACTTTTCACGAGGCTTCGATGCGTTTACAGGAGAAGCAAAACAAATTAAACACGTCATCTTACTGATGAAAAAATCGGATCAAAACTTGATCCAATTACCATATACGAGAAAAGAGCCTGATTTAGAACCTGGATTCGGCTACTATGTCGTAAACAACCATGTGCGTAAAATCCAAATACCACTATTCGATAGAGAAAGGGTTACTACAGTATGAAAGCAAATGTCATGTCGTCTCTTGGATTAATCGTAAAAATTCTCGTTATCGTTTTATTACCGATCATTCTTTTCTATTACATTGATACACAACCTGCGAACGTTACAACAAAAGATGAGGACGATGAAGGAACGAGAAAAATAGCGATTGTCAATGAAGACAATGGATTTTTAAGTGGCGATGATGAAATAGAGTTAGGAAAAGAAATAAGTTCACTTTTAGCTAAAAGAGATCGTTACGCCTGGACTGTAGAAAATCGTAATGGGGCGGAAAAGAAGTTTGCTGAAGAAAAGTACGATGGTATTTTATACATTCCATCGAATTTCTCAGAAAATGTCATGAATTTTAAAGCAACGTCTCCCTTACAAGCGGATGTGAACTATGTTGTTCAACCGAATTTGGACGCGAAAGAAAGGCAACGCGTGCATCGGGAAATGTCTGACGTAAAACATATCGTTAATAAAGAAATGTCGACGATCTATTGGAGTTACGTCGCCCAAGAAGTCGATCATATTCAAGAACAATTTGATGATATTTTGGAAAAAGAAATTGCTTTCCAAGAAGCGATTTATGCTTTCTATGCACCGACATCGGAAAAATTAGCGAATGAAATAGAATCGTATAAAGAGCGTTTATCGATGATCGTAGAGCAAACAGGGTCCATCGATGATGTTGTGTCCGATAATATTGCGGATGCAACTGATACAGAACAACGGATGGAACAATTATTGCAATCCTTTTCGGCTTATAAGGAATTGCAAGAGGAACAGCAACAATTATTCGATGACATGCAACGGGAAAATAGAAGTAAGGTAGAGACGGGAGTCGACGCCTTCGAAGAAGCGTTTTATAAGTATATGAGTACTATCTCTACAGATATGCGAGAATATGAGCACCCGGAATTTCACGGTCGTGAACAGATCCGGGAAATTAGGAATCGGTACGATGAAGTACAAGGAGAAATTGAGGCTGGAAAAGATGAATTAAACGATTGGGAAGAGGGCGAACATGCTGATACATATGCCCGAGTTGTGTCGTTAAATGAAAAGTTTTTACAAGAGTATAACTACGCGATTACGCGTAATACGAAAACGAAAGTACTAGACACAATTAGCGCTTTAGATGAGAGAGAAAGTGATGGAGAAAATGGAGATTTCGCGATCGAAGATCGCTCTTCTTCGATAGATATGACGGATGTTGAACAGAGAGTACGGGAGTTAAAGCAAGTAGCTGAATCGTTAAGAGAAACGACAGCTAATGAATTCCATGCAATGAATACATCTGCTTCGACGGTAGATGGTTCAACTACCGATGAGAATGAAGAAAGTGCAGCAGAAGCCGCAAATGAGGTGGATGAAGCGGCTGGGGAAGAAGAGTTAGCGGAAGCAGAAGAAGTGCAGGAACCACAAGAAGTAACGATCGCGGTCGACTTTCAGCCATTAAATAAAGCGATAAATAATGTAGAACAATCGATTGAAACGTTAGAGGATGCGGCGGAGGAAGATGACGATACAATTGAAGAACTTGAACAATTAATCGAAGAATTATATGAACAGCTCGAACAGTTGGAAGCGGAAGTTTATGGGCCGCTAATTGATCGGATTTTAAGTTTACAACAACAAGTCCGTAATTCATCCTATAAAGAAGATATATTTACAGAGGATGAAATAGAAGAGCTATTAGCTGCCTTTCTCGATAGAGACGAACTTGAGACGAAGACAGCCGAATCATTATTGAATTACGTAAATGAACTCGAAGTGTTTAACCGATTTTTAGAAACAGGTAGTGAAATCGATCAAGGCCTCGTCGAGGAATTGTTAGAAGTTGAACGGTTACAAGAAGAATTACAAAAGCTATATGATATCGATCTTGAAATGATTGAAAAACTGCAAGGTATCTTTGATCGATTGCTTGGTAACGACGAAGAGGAGGAGGAAGGGCATTTAGATGTCATTGAGCGGAACTTTGATCAATTACTTTATCGCACCTATAGATTGTTGCGTGAGTATGATGAGAGTTTAGAACAATTATTTTCGGATATTTCCCACACGGTTCATGCGCTCGAAACAGAGGCTGATCATATTTTACGTGCCATACAGCTGACGGATGACGATATGTTCGTTTGGGAACCTTCTATACAGGCAGAGGAAACGGAGGGAGAATTAGTCTATCAACTGCAACGAGGTACAGTGACGAACTTAGATAATGTAAAGAACCTGATCGGTTCCTTAAATGAGCAGCAAGAGCGAGTATCCGAGGATACGAGCAAGTTACATTCGAACATTTATGGGGTGCAAAGTGAATCGGATGACTTGAATGAACGTTGGGCAGCGAATGTGCTTACGACTGAACGAATTCGTGATGATGTACATGATATTCTCGATAATGCAGTAATCGATGGTCAAGAAAATTTCTCGGTTTATGACTACTTAACAAACCCAGTTCAAATCGATGAAAAAGCGGGCGGTCAAGTGTTATCAGAACGAGAAGATCGAATGCCGCCGGTCATTTTATTAATGATTATTTTAATTAGTGGGTTATTAATCGGTTTTATTACCCATTATTATTCGCATAATTCTTATGTGATTCAGAAAACTTTATTCATTCTATTGAACTTAGGGGTTGGGATTCTGATCGGTTACTATGGCATTAATTTATATCCATTACCTGACTCAAGAGCGGTTATTTGGATTATATTTACGATTATTCTTTTAGCTGCAACATCAAATATTGTAAGAGGCGGACTCTTTATTAACCCTTTTGTCGGTTGGTTAATGAGTATCGGTTTAATTATTTTCTATACGACGCCGTTATTAAACATCGTCGTACCTGAGTTTCATTTCTACAATCCGATATCGAACGTATATATCGGTATGTTATATCAAAATAACGTTAGTTATGGTATCCCGTTATTCGTTCTTAGTTTGATCATCGTCATCGTATCGGCACTCATATATACGTTACAAATATATCGCAACGAAAAAAAGGTGGCCGAAGAGGATGAAAAAGAAGCGAGCTAACTTTTTATGGATGATAATATGCATGTTTCTTTTCGGTGGCATCGGTAAAAGCTATGCTGCCGAAAAGAACGAATTTGTAGACCCGAACGTATATGAAGAAAAGGAAATATCGATATATAAACATTATGAAAGAATAGATGACGTGACGCGAGAGCTGCATGAGGACCTTAGGGAGTTAACATTTGAACGACAACGTGGAAATGATAGAGATACACTGCAAAACGATTTATTTCTTACAACATCTAGTGAAAAAAATACAATTTTAGCAAAGGCAACGAACTTAAACTTATTCTCCGAACAATATTCTGTCGTTGAAATAAACGATAATTCCGAGGATAGGGGGACTTTCAATCGGTTGAATATACTACTTATAACGATCTTTGTCTTAACGATTGTCATGTTAATCGCCTTAATTCCAAAGCTAAATAAGACGGAAAAATGAATGAGATTGTAGGGAGGCTCTATTCCCATCAGTCGAAAGGTTAAGGTAGAAAAAAGTATGTTTATAGAGTGCACACTTAATGAACGAGGGGTGAATAAAATGGGCTCATTATATTCCATTAATAGACGTATAGCAAACGTGGACGCTTCGATATCGTCGGCGTATGACAGGATGTATGAAAGATCAGAACAGTTAGGCAGGATGAGAACTGCAAAGAGCGAGTTTACAGGAGTTCGAACGGACTTTTTGCAGGAAAGATCCCAATGTACAGAGCCGGAATTTACCGCTAGTACATTTCACGGGGAACAGGCAAACAAAATAAATAATTTTCGTAAGGACTATATAGAAGAAAGTTTTTTTGAAATTATAAATGATCAAATGCTAGAAATATTATCGCAAATAAATGATGAAATTGATCGTTTAAGTGACGAAGTAATTGAGTTAAACGATAGAATTACGTCGTTGAAAAATGATCGTTCCACATTGATCGCACGAAGAGAAAGCGAGTTGTTGAAGAATGGGTAATGAAATTAGAGTTCAAAGTGAAGTCGTTTATGATGCTTTAGCGGAACTAAGATCATCCATCCAAGCGCTAGATACGTCCTTTTCTAAGACGATCGATGGAAACAACAACTTAGATATTGTCGATAAAATAAATCATATTAAGGAAAGATACGATGAATTGTTAACGAAGTATGAGGCGTTACTATTGCAAAATGTCACAGCGACTGAAGAAGCAATGGAGACGTATAAAGAAGCCGATGAAGCAATCGAAGCGAGTATTCGTTAGGAAAAGGGTGTAAATAAGATTTGGAAATTGCTGCAAATAATGACAGCATATTATGTTGCTTTGAATAGAGTAAGTTACATGCCCATGGTGAAAAATAGTATTTTTGATAACTTTTGAAAAAGTCATTAAATGCTTCCAATTGAACGATTAGCGGTTAGGTGTTAAGGAGTGATCAAATAATGAAGAAGCTTGATAGCGCCCCATTACATGGTGGGATCGATGAAACCGTTTCGGATATATCAGAATTGCATAGTCAAGTAGAAAGAATTCAACGGGCGATTAGAGATTTTGCATCATTGAAAGATGCATTGAAGGGAAAAGGCGGTGAATCGATTCGTACCTTTTATGAGGAGGGGCACCAACCAGTTTTAATCCAGCTACATCAGTCCTTTACAGATTATCAATTTGCTTTAAAAGATTTGAAAGATGCCCTTCTCTCCTTTGAATCTTTTGAGGATGGATTTATAAGTGAGGAGTTTTTAGAGAACGACGTAAAACAAGGCTTAGATAAACTGAAAGATATTTCAAGTGTTTATACGGATGAGGCTAACGCTGTATTAGAAGATGTAACGGACATTGCTACTTTTCCTAAAGTCGATGATAGCGATTTTGTTGCAACGATTTCAGATGGTAAAGATAAAATAAACAACTTAATAGAGGAGCTACATATAGTAGATCAATATTTTGCTAGTCAATTGGAAGATACTGAATTTACGCTTGAATTAATGCATAGTTATATAGATGATCTTAGTTCTATGTTTCAACGGGGCGGGCAAACGGTTGAAAACTTTGATATAAAGAAACTGCAAGAGTTAGAATCCTTTAATCAATTGAATCCACAACTTAAAAATAGTAACGATACGGAATTGACTGCCGTCTTTAGTGAGGAAATACACGAAATGCCCCTCTCTGAAATAAAGAAGACGAAAGATAGTATTATTGAACAGTTGCCAGAGGAACGGAGGGCGGAAGTAAATCAAGCTTTTTATCTTTTACAAAGCGGTCAGATTAGTCGTTCCGAATTTTTAGATATAGCCCACGGCCATCTCGTCGCAAGTATTGAAGAAGGCTATCCATCGGACAGCTTCTTGAAAAACTTAGGCCATCAATTAAAAATGAATTCTAAAGATGCCGTAGCTGACACGTTAGTAGAATCATTAAAGGCAAGCGGTGTTTTAGTCATTCAACGCACTGGTGACTATGTTTTGAAACATGGTATTAGAGGACCAGTTGGGGATAATTCCTTCGTAATAATGGATGACGAATTAGCGGATAAGTCGCGAAAAATGTATACGAAAGGGAAGTGGATTACCCGAGTTGCTAAGGGAGGCGGAGGATTATTAACGGGTATTGGTTTCGGCTTTGGTATGCATGACGATATGACGGAGAGGGATAAAACATTAGGTCAAGCGATTAGTCATAATAGTGCATCGTTAGGTGTCGTTGCGTTGGCAACAGCTGGTGTCGGAGCAGCGGTGGCAGGAGCGCCTGTCGCAGTAGCGGTCGGTGTAGCTGTTGGGGTAGGTATCCTTGCGGCTTCTGTCTTTGAGGCAGCCTATGATTCGAACCTTTTTGGTTTACAAGATAAGTTAGATGACATTGGTGAAAATATAGATGGGATGATTAATGACATTAAGGAGTCAAAAATAGGTCAAGCAGTTAGTAGTGGTTTTGGAAAGCTAAAAGGTGCTTTTGGCTTTTAATTGAGAAAAAACGGAAGGGGATTGACAATATGTTACCAATAGGATCTATCGTATTTTTAAAAGAAGGTACGCAAAAGATTATGATTTTAAATAGGGGTCCCGTTGTTGAAATGGATGATGGCGAATATATTTTTGATTACTCGGGGTGTACTTATCCACAAGGATTAACACCGGATGATATTTTATATTTTAATAAAGAAAATATCGATCAAGTTGTCTTTGAGGGACATCGTGATGAACAGGAAGAACGATGGCAACAGCTATATGAACGGTGGGTAAAAGAAAAAGAGGGTTCGCTAAATCGAGGAAAAGTGACTGATGCGATTGGAGAATAATAAGTCTAAAAAATTAAATGGCTTTCTTTCGACGGCGCTATTTTGACAGTTTCATATTCAAATTCTAAGGCTATAAAAACTGTCGAAGGGCGATTACGTCATTTATAGTAGATTAAATAACATAGTATGGGGTTGAATTGTTTGCAAGCTTATGTGTCGATTATTAAAAGTATAGCTAGATATCGTGTACTACAAATAAATAATCAATATTACGTCGTAGATATCGAAGAAAGCCCTCGCTTCTTTTTCTTTCCTTTCATGACGTGGACGCACATGTATACGTTGTATGAATTAGAGGAAAAACAAGCCCGTAGGATCTCTGAGTATAATAAGGAAAGGGGAGCTGTCGGACTAGAAGCTTTCTCCGTATATTATTTCTTGATCGTTGGTCTTAGTCTTGCTTTAGGGAAAACTATCGTCTCCTCTGGGATAGCTTATATACCCTTTTTGAACAATACAATTGTTCAATGGTTGTTTTTGTTACTCGCGGTCGCTGCTATCGTGTACTTTCGGTTCGTGCAACATCGAAAAACGTATGAAAAGATGCATCAGTTAGTCGATTTAAAACCGTTAAACCGACAGTACGTTAAGTTTTATCCTGTAAACAAGATGAACTACGTTTTTGGTTTCGTTATGTGGTTGTTTTTTCTCGGATTTACATGCCTTAGCCTAGGGTTGTTTTTACAACTTAATTTATTGCTCGGATTAATCAGTTTTTGGGCATTTTTGTCTGTTGTAGCGATTGCTTTTCGATTGTTTGTTCATCCGAACTATGTATATAAGTGTGCGTTTTACGAATAAGAAAATAGTAATTGATCGTTGGACACTAGTGAGGTTAGGTTTTTTTATAAGACGCGTTCATTTCTACAATGAACGCTCTTTACTTGTTTTCTTACGTGTAAAATGGACTTTGTTCCATCGTTCTGTTTGGTACAGCTTTGTGAAAGTATTTTGCGAGAAGATCAAAAGGGTGACAAAGTTGAAACAATTCATTCCGCTTTATCGAGAAAAGGAATTGTATACTGTTTTTTATGATGTGCAGGAAAGAAGATTAGTAAAATTACCCCATCGTAAAAAGACGTACATCGTTTATGTCGTTTTATTTCTTTCTGTTTTACATGGTACTCCGTATGTAACGCGCTTTTACGATCATTTACCATACAGTTTGCTAAAATTCATCGTTCTTTTTGTCATAATCGGAATTACTTGTTTCGCTGCCTTTATGACTTACTACCGTTATTACTTATGGGACGAAATAAGTCCCGTATTTGCCCACGTGAACAATTTGGAAAAGATCGTTTTGAAGGGTCGGGAGCAACTACGATTGGATTCGGTCATCTGTTTCTTTTGCATGATCGTAACGTTCGTGCTCGGATTCATTTTTTTAATCACACAAGACGTCGTATGGTTCGTCCTTACAAATTTGTTTTTGGCTCCGAGTCTAATTTACCTGTTAATGAGGCCGATAAGGCGTATGAAGCTGCTACGGGATTACGAATGGTTTGAATAGAGTCTTTAAAGCGGCCTTAATAGAGAGGGTTTATCATTATTCGTTTCGTTCATGTAGATTGTTTTGGATAGAAATATCCGGACCAAATCTATGGTGGGCATTTGATCCGGAAAGGTTTTAATCGTTTCACATTGTAGTTCTTTGATCTGTTTATTAATAAATATCGTAAATGTACCATTTACGCTTATATTTTTCTAATTCGACGTAAACTTCGTCCGTATATCGTTCGTCGCCGAACGAGGATGAGCTGACCGACATGAGAACGATGGCATCGGCGTAGTCGTCATAGACGTCAATATCGTAAATACGATGTACTTCGATTTCAATGTCGAATGGGAAATCGGTGAAATCGTTTAAGTCATCGATGTACGGTGAATGTGGGTGATGTATTTTTTCTACTTTGTCGAAATCGAACTCGCCAACAGCATCCATATAAGTATGGATCGTCTTTTCAATTTTCTTTTCATCATTTGCAAATCCACCAGAAAAATAAGCAATAATAATACCGATAATGACGATCGCCCCGATTATAAATGGAGGCTTTTTAAAGATGGGCTGTTCCTGTTCGCCTTGTGGCGCTTGCCCTTGTTGTGTGGAAGGGACGTTTTTTGCGCTAGCAGCAACTTGTTTTTTCGCAGGGTTTTCAACTGCCGGTTCACCAGGTGTGCTTTCGATTACTGTTTCACCAGGTGTGCTTTCGATTACGGGCTCACGAGGTGTACCGTCGATTGACGATTCACCAGATACGCTTTCACTCGTCTCATTGCGCGTTTTGTTTTCCGTTGCTTCTTCATTCGCTACGCTTTCTGTTTCTTCTTCGCCTTCCGACTTTTCAGTTGGATGTTGCTCGGCCGAGCTTTCAGTTGCTTCTACTTCCGTTGTATCGCTGCTCGTTTCTTCATCGTACGCACTTTCAGTCGCCTCTTGATTGTCAGAGTCTTCAGCTACTTCCTCTTCCGCTATATGACTGGTTACAACTTCTTCTACTTTTTGTTCGTCCACTTCATCTGTTTCTTGCGCTGCTTGTTCGACGGGATTTTCTCGTTTCGTTCCACAATTACCGCAAAATCGTTCATCGCTTTCGAACTTCGTTCCACAATTTACACATTGTTGGGGAAGCCCGCAAAATGGACAGAACGTGACGTCACCTATTTCTTTACTACAATTTCCGCATACGCTCTGCAATAAAGTCAACTCCTCATGAATTTAATATATGATGCCTATTTTACAATAAACGACACGTAATTTAAAGGTTTTCTGAACGATACAGGATACTATAAACGGATACATATTATAACAGAAACTTCTTTTATGTTAAGAAAACTTGCACTCGTCCCGTCTAGTGCATGTTAGCTAAGCGTGTGGTCTGCCTCATGCACTTCGGATAGTAAACTTGCAGCGGCCTTGTCTAGTGTATGTCAGTTGAACGTTTGCGCACGTATGAAAAGTGAATAGATCTAGTCGTGTAAACATGATGGTTTGCGTCAAACGATTTTTTACCACGGTTATGAAGTTCTCTAGGAGGAGATCTTCCGGATGATCGTCATGTTGTGTCGAATAGTCCGTTTGCTGCGACAATGGAAGTTTTCTAAAATTGGGCTGTACGATTGATGGTAGTGTTGTGTCAAATGATCCGTCTGCCGCGACAACGGATTTTTTATAACTGGGCCGTCAGAGTGATGGACATGTTATATAGAGCGATTGTTTACCGCGACTGCGACATTTATGCAATTTTGGGTGTCGTTGAAGTTTTACGTGGAAAAAAATGATCCGTTAAGTGCTTGAATATATCGATTGGCGGAACGTTGAACAATGTCGTTTGCGTCGTGTGTAATGACGCGGTTAAACGCACCGTACATCGTCTTAAATGGGATTGTTCGAACGTCGTTGGCGATTTGTTTTACTTTTTTTGCCGGAAGTGGAATAAGGTTCGGATAACTGTACATAAAGCTAACCCATTGTAAGTCAGGGAGGATTTGAATAATGTCGCCGCTAAATAATGTCCCGTTATCTTTGTTCCAATGGAGGACGGTGCCGCCGGAAAAATGTCCGCCTAAACAGTGCAAAGAAACGTCTTCGGTAAGTTGTAACGTGTCGCCGGACCAAGTCTGAATGTAGTCGCTTGATTCGGCGATCCATTTTGCATCGTGTTCGTGGAGATATATCGGGGCATCGAACATGCGCGCCCACGTATTCATCGTAGAGTAATAGTGTGGATGGGAGATAGCGATTAGATCGATGCCGCCTCTTTGTTTGAGTTTTGCAATCGTCGGTGAATCTAAATACGTGATACAATCCCATAAAATATTCAGTTCTTTCGTTTGGATGTAATATGCTGTTTGACCGATTGCAAACTTCGGTGTTGTCGTGATGCTGACGATGCGTTCACTTTTTTGTTTTATGTCGTTACGCCAAATTTTTTCCGTTTGCATGTCGTTTAATGTCGTCCATTTTTGTCCCGATGGGAGGACGTATTGCCGTTCGTCGGTGCAGATCATACATTGTTCGGGTTCGTTGTTTACCGCTTCGTACTGTGTGCCACATGTCGTACAGATGAAGTTTTGCAAATGGATTCATCCTTTCTTCTAATATTCCATAAATGG
>Ga0079225_10001867_pt1 | contig 11989 bp, 10 predicted proteins | sample Poulit2012_FD_76344 | JGI IMG/M metagenome (GOLD analysis project Ga0079225, IMG submission 76344) | Agricultural soil microbial communities from Georgia to study Nitrogen management - Poultry litter 2012 | ecosystem: Environmental > Terrestrial > Soil > Agricultural land | place: USA: Georgia...
GGCATACGTCAGCTACGGTTTTGCCTTCTGCGAGCAGGCGATCTGCTTGGCCAAGTTTCCGGACAATTTGTTCCGGTGTATGGCGCTTTCGTTGAGTACTCATTGTGTGATCCATTCTTCCTGAAAACCTCAGGTTTATGGACTCACATAAAGCATGGACCTAAAAAATGGGGTCAGGCCACGTGGTCGGTGACAGCCCAACGGATGCTCGTCCACAATGGGTGAGATGAACGCCTCAAATTGGCTCCATAACGGGTCCATGATGAATAATGGAACAGCAAACATAGGGCTCCTGGCAAACGATGAATTCTGAACAAATCCATGTTCAACAGGCCCCTATGCCTGCCCTATTATTTAATGACCATGAAAGACACACCAATCAGACCCTATTGGCGCACATTCTAAATGGAATGTTTTTGTGACTCAGTGGTAATAGTTTCCAACATGGCTTCGATTTTACGAAAGCGTCTTTCATTTGCATGGATTTCATTCTCCAAAGAACCGAGGAAGCGACGCTCTAGCAGTTTTATTCTTTCGGCAAGCGCGATCATCTCATCTGATCTGATAGCGATTGAAGAAGCATCCCGACCCGGGATTTGTAATTCCTCCGAGATAAGGTCCAACTTGTGTGACAAAAGGTCCAAGTGTTGTTCTTGTCGATTAAGTAGTCTGACCAAGTTCGTATTGCTCCTTATATACCGGTGAGCAAATCGTCGGCTTACCATCGGAGCTGATAAAATCCCAAGGATCAGCGGAAGCACCGCAAGCCATAGTGCTATTACGACCAGGATATTTTGCTGGTGCATTCCAATTGTTACAAGAAGCGCGACCGCCAAGATTAAGGAACTCACCAAGATTGACGCTGTTTTAATGAGCCGCATTCTTCTCCACAGGTTGATCGACGGGATAAGCATGTTTCTGCACTTGTTGCAGATATGCTACTAAATACTCTTCGCTGTAGTTGTTATTTATTCTCTGTTGGATTGCACGGACACTCATTTGGTACTGTGGCAGATCGTTCCAGAGAGTCTCTATGATCTGCGGAACGTTCTCTGCTGACGTACAGACTGTGACCGGACCGAGAGTTTTTGCAAATTGTTCCGGTAGGATTACGACTGCGCCTGAAGCAGCAGCTTCTAAGGCCTCGCGGCTAAAACTCTGGCATAGCGAATCATCAGGAAAATAGATAAAGAAATCAACGTTGGCCATGTATGCTTCAGGGGTAATATCCCGGTCACGAAAGACAATCCAGTTGAGAGGATAAGTTTGCATACCGTGGCGCCGAAGCAAGGAGCGAGCATCACCTAAGATGCGTACATCCTCGCTTTTACCTGTAGGCCAAAGGTTGGTTACCACACCGAAGTCATTTGGCCAGTGCAGTTCGTAGTCTTCGGCATGACGCCCAATGATGGGGCTATCGCGTTGATCGTGTGTTTGGTTGAGACTCCAGGGGCTGGTATCAATGACAATAGGCTTATCGGCTTCGTCAATGAAGAGTGAGTCTTCAAACTCATGTAATTGGCTTTTAACCATTGGGTCCGACGAATTCCAATAGACTGCGCCGTGGAATATTTTGAGAGCGATGGCATCGCATATATCTGGCAGATACAGTCCTCCAACGGAGTTTTCAGTCTGGGGCGGCATGGCGGGAGTGATGAGGGTTGTGTCCGCACTCATTTGGATTTCGTCGAGCGCGGCAAAATGGAGAACGGTCGGATCATGGATCAGCACTAGATCAGTTGTCGCATTTTCATCAGATATTACTTCGTCGACGTAGTTGGAATTCACTAATCGCTGTATTTGGTCAGCGATGCGAACCTTTTCTTTTGACTGAGATAACACTGAATCGAGCTGCATAATGCCTACCTGTTTGCCAGCATTTCTCAACGCTTTTATCTCATCTACCATCTGACGCTGTACCCCAGAGTAACTGCGCCAGTCGCCTACAAAGACTGCGTCGAAATGCCGTGGCTCCGTTTCAGGGAGCACCCTAAACTTATTGGGTATAGGTATGTAGTCTTGAGCCGTCTCGTTGTCTAAGCGAAGTGCGTTTCTTTGGGTGTTCTCATGCCAATATTGACTCGAGTTCCAAAACGAGCGCCGTGCTGGATGGGACCAGCCTGGCTTAAAATCGCTATGCGACAATGAACCATGACCAATTCGAATGAGATATAGCGGTTTTTCTATACCGTGCACCGAATTTCCTGTGAAATGTTCAATGCGTCTACGAAACTCGCTGTCGGCTCCTTTACGGGCTTCAATGTATCCACCGATCTCGTTGGCGAGATTAGCGCGAAGCATTAAGCTGACTTCACATAGGCGATTGGGTATTCTCCCCGGAAACATCCGTACTAGATCGTTGTTCAGTCGTATCGCTTCTACTACCACACCAGATACCTCAGGATTGGCCTCCAAGTATTGCACCTGGTGTTCGAGACGTTGTGGATGCGACCAGTCATCGGAATCCTGGCCTGTTACGTATTCACCTGAGGCGGCAGCGAATCCCACATTACGTGCCTGGTATGTGCCACGATTCTCAGTGCCCCGGAGCACTTTAATCCGGGGATCTATAGACTCGATTCTTGAAAGTATCGGGGCAAATTCAGCAGGACTCGCGTCGTCAACGATGATGAGTTCAAGGTTTCTCCAACTTTGGCGAAGGATAGAATCGGCCGCTAATTTTAGACTTCTTTCCTCAGGTTTGTAGCTCGTCATAATGACAGATATGAGGGGGCCAGCCTGGCGAGGTACTGGTTTTTCTGTGAGTAGATAGTCGTACTGTCCAGATTCAAAAGTTGATTCACTAATCGGGAATAAATTATTCTCGATGAACGGCCGGTTGAATCCCTCGCGCCATGCCTCGAAGTGAAGCATTGACTTTGCTAGTGCTGGATTTGCAAGATCAGCATGGAGATACCCGTAATAATATTCGTCGAGAATATTATTAGAGTGGAGTAAGTCTCGCGCTGTCGCGGTCTGGTCGTTCCACCCTAAGGTCTCAATGTGTAAGCGGTGGTAATGCTTATAAGCGTCATTTTGCGGCAGATGTTGGAGGGCAACCTCTAAACAAGCAGTCCCAAAATGAAGATCAGTCTCACGTTCTGCCGCATCCGAAATTTGATCTGCCTGTAGGACCACCACACGGCCGAGTGCAGCTAGCCACTCATAACGAACATCATTGATATCATTTGTCGTGGCTTGTAGATGCTGACGTAGTTCGTGGGTTGACATTTTGCAGTAGGTCGCGACGTAAGAAATCACGTCGCGAAGAGCAGTAGAGCGCATCCTTAGCGCAAGAGCTGTAGCTTCGTTGTGCCCTTGACGGCGAAGATGATCGGCATATTCACACAGGAGCTTATGATATTCGTCTGAGTGTATTTTTGCTGCCGCCATCCTGCAAACCTCCGGAGTTAACCCTGAGCGGTATTTGCTCGGGGATAATTTATCTGATCATCGGGCACTGCAACGATACTAGGATAAGCCATCTCCGTTCACCACTCGGAGTGGTGGCCTGGGCTTAGATTTTCTCGGAGTTAACATCAGTCATTACCCGGTAAATACTGCGTAGGACATGCGTGTGGACCTAAACGCGGGGGCGGCTCACCTCAAACGGATATCATGCGATTCAGACATTCGTCGGGTAGGCGCGCGTTGTATGAGCTATTTGACCGCTCGAGTACCGAAGTATTGAGTTGCATCTTGTTGAGGCATAAGAACACCCAACCGACTGAGAGCCTGGTCGACGCGTGTATACCCTGGAAGAGATATGAGCCAGCTTTTCAAGATTTCTTCCTCGTCGGGTCTTGTCGAGTCATCAAGAATAATAGTCGCATTGGGGGATAAGCGATCCGACAGTTCAGGTACTGCAGGGAATCTCGAATAGCGGCCTACCGATCCTGGAGGACCATCAACCAAGAGCAAATCAATAGTTGGTGGCAGCTTCGAGCGATCGAGATCATACCAGGAACGTTTGTCTTCTTCAGTTTGGATTTCTGACAATGGCATGGTGTACACCTTAGTGGATGTGGCCAGGGCATGCTTCGATAGATAATTACGCGTCTGCGCCGCAAATTCTTCCAAATGATCTATAGAAGTTACTTGGAGACCATGTGCCTCTGCCTCGTAACCGAGCCAAACTGTGGAGGTGCCGGAGCCAAGCTCTACGATGTTGTGAGGTTTAATTGTTCTCACGATTTCAAGTAGATGCAGAAGGGAACGAGCATCCATAGCCCATCTTCCAGACGGCGGCATCACGCTTCGGAGCGGATGCCGTGAGAAGAGCTGAGCGATAGATTCAATCTGCCTGGTTTCGTTCCAAAGCATCTTCTGAACGGTGTCAGAAACCTTACTGAACTTTCGGTCAATTTGTTGAACTGAGACCGTAGACGGTGGCTCCAGCTGGTTTCGTGCATTAACCATCATGTTTTGACTCGCACGCTGAGCTTCTAAGATTGAGATTAGCTGTTTTGATTTAACTGATAGATGGTCAAGGAGCTCCTCCGATAAGCCGGTCTGGTGTTTTTCAAGCCTAACCAGAGCTTCCCTAAGGCGCTTTTCAGTGTGTGCATTGACTTGTTCGTGGAGGGACTTCTGAAGTTCAGAGCTAACAGCTTGCAATTCATCGTTGAAGTTTTTCGAGAAATGCTCAAAGTTGACAGAAAACCCTGTTGAGATACGCTCAAGTTCGGGCTGAAACAACTGAATTTCAGCATTAATACTCTTTGATACCTGTTCGTTTGCGTCTTGCTTCCGCTGAATTGCCGTTAACTGTTTTTGAGTCTTATCGAGGCGGTTTTGCAGGGTGCGGATCGACCTATCCGCGCTCTGCAGTGCCTTGCGGGCATCCTCGTCCAAATTTGCCATGGCTCGTTGGAGCAATTTTGTTTCAGCCCGATGGATCCGAAGTTCGGCAAGTTGTCGCTTCGAGGCTTCACGGCGTTCTTGGAAGAAATACTGGACACTAATAAGTGCTCGAACCGAGGTGCCGCAGACGGCAACAACCGTTACTGCGAGCAGGATCCGGTAAACCAGTGTAGAAGGAACCATGGTAAAAGCGATTGTCGTGGCGATAATCAAGCCAAGAAGAATGAGGGCGAGTGCACGCGTTATTTTGCTTCTAGACAAGAAGACCTCGAATCCATACTCTATTGGTGTGTCAGTGTATAGAAGATAATCCTAGACGATGCTATTGAGTATGGGGTTGAGCCGCCCCCGTGTTTAGGTCCAGGCGATATGCGAGTCAATTTGTCGCTATTGTATGGGTGCAGGTTTGAGCATAGTCGGCCGGTGACAGGTATCCTAGCGATGAATGCCTGCGGTCGTGGTTGTATTGGTGTTTCCAATCGCCGATGACAACTTGTGCATGCAGCAGCGAGTAGAAACTGTTGATGTTCAGACATTCATCGCGCAGGCGCGCATTGAATGATTCAACGTAGCCGTTGTGCCAGGGCTGACCTGGCGGAATATATGACAGCGCGGTCCGATTGGCCGCCCAGTCCGTTACGGCCTTGGCAATGAACTCGGGTCCGTTGTCACTGCGCAACACCGCAGCAGCGCCCCGCTGAACGATCAGTGCTTCCAGGTGGTCGATGAATCGGTCTGCCGTCATCGAGCGCTCGACCAGACCGCCGATGCATTCGCGGGTGTGTTCATCCACGATCGAGCAGATCTTGCATGCTGTGTTCTGCTCACAGACATCGAACTGGAAATCCACTGCCCACACCACATTGGGAGCATCCGCCGTCGGAGTGTTGATTGTGGAGGTGCCGACTCGTTTGCGTCGACGACGTTGCGGGACTCGGAGCCCTTCGTCACGCCAAAGACGCTGGATTTTCTTGTGATTGACGTGCCATCCTTCCGCCCGGGCATCGTAGTAAGCGCGACGATATCCCCAGCGTGGATGGTCTGTGGCATATTGACGCAACCAGGCACGCAACGGCCGGTCAGGGTCAGCCACGGTGTCCTGGTTCAGGGGTCTGCGCCAGGCAGAGCGTGAAAGCCCAGCCAAACGGCATGCCAGTCGCTCACTGATCGCAAAGGATCGAAGCAAATGAGCAATCGCGGCACGGCGTCTGCCTGGGCCTAGAAGTTTCCCTCTGCAAGTTCTTTCAATGCGGCTTTTTCTAGCTCTGCGTCGGCCAGGAGCCGTTTCAGCGTGGCGTTTTGTTTCTCGAGTTCTTTCAGTCGTTTAGCCTCGTCGGCTTTCATGCCACCGTATTGGTTGCGCCACCGATAATAGGTTTGCTCCGCGACTTCCAGTTCGCGGCACACATCAGCCACGGTCTTGCCTTCCCCGAGAAGGCGATCTGCTTGGCCAAGTTTCCGGACAATCTGTTCCGGTGTGTGGCGCTTTCGTTGAGTACTCATCGTGTGATCCATTCTCCCCGAAAACCCGGGGTTTATGGACTCACACAACGAATGGACCTAAAAAATGGGGTCAGACCAGGGTCATTTGTATTTTGATTTGAGATCCGTTCGTTCGAAAGATCTTCTGTGACGTATTCCGTGTTAACGTGGTGTTATATCTTAGAGATGATCATCAACTCGTACTTGCCATAGTTCACTGGAAAAGGACAGTCCTGTGCCTAGAAGCTTGGAAGATCTTACATATACAAACCTCATCGAGGACTATTCTCAAATATCCGAGAGAAGAAAACTTGCAGCCGAGGCTACTGCGCTTCGAACGCAATCAAGCGAGTACCGAAAAATCCTAGTCTTTCAGGCAACATCGGGTGCATTATCTTATGATGAATTTCGGGAACTAGTCTTAGATAGAGACGATACACTCTCGTCTAAAATTGCAGATCCAGTTCATGTTGGAGCCATGGGTCGATTAGCGTTGTTGCAGCAGTTTGAGGCGCGTGACAGAGAGTTTGGTCTAGCTTGTTTGCAATTGGCTTCAGGCCTTTGTCCAGTCGATGCTAAATCTGTGCGATTCCGCAAACTTCTCGTAGAAGACGCCGTACTGTCCGGGAACTATGACGCGGCGAAGAGACGACTTGATGCGGATTTTGACTTGCAGCGTGAATATTATGGATACCTCTACGCGGAGATGCAAAATCCTCACTTTCGACCTGTGGAACTTCAAGACGACCAAGTGGTTTCTGATCGCGATGAGGATGAATGGCTCACGAACTTCAATAGACCATATAAGTCACATAGACTATCGCCAATTAACCTGAATAATCCAGGTGAGACAGCGTTCGATCGATTGAACGTGGATGTCGAGATTGATTCACATATATTCGACGAAGCTCTAGTAAGCGTTGTTATTACAGCCTTTAAACCGAAGAAGGACGAGCTGCGTGCTTCGGTTCTTTCCCTTGTAAATCAAACGTGGCGAAACTTAGAAATTATTCTGGTCGACGATGCCTCCGGTGCGGACTTTGACGAAATTTTTCAGGAGATTGTAGAACTTGATCCGGAGCGAATTAGGCTAGTCCGCTGCCTTGAAAATGGTGGGACGTACGTTGCTAGGAACATCGGGTACGGGCATTCCAGTGGCGTTTTCGTGACTGGGCAGGATGACGACGATTGGTCGCACCCTCAGAGAATTGAAGACCAAGTGGCGCTGCTGCAACAAGACGAATCAGTGCCCGGCTGTCGGGTGACGGCAATCCGGTGCGACTCGAATCTCGGAAGAGTTCGCCTGGGGTACAAACCGTTGGGTCCTAACGCTTCCTCTCTCATGATAAGACGTGAACTTTTTGATGCGATCGGAGGTTTTCTGCCAATTCGTAAAGCCGCAGATACTGAGTTCGCTAAACGACTTGAACTTTGGACATCGCTGTCAATTGTCGATCTCAAAAAACCCTTGACGATTATTCGGATTTCGAAGGATTCGTTATCCAGAGACCATTTTAATGTTGGTTGGCAGCATCCTGCTCGTCGTCAGTTTAAATCGTCTTATGGATATTGGCATAGTACCGCCAGTAAATCCGATTTGGTACTCGACGAGGCGCAACGACCACCTATTGCGATCCCTCGAGCTCTCAGCGCCTTTCCGGAGGATTATCCTACTGAGCTAGACGTAGTATTTGCCGGGGATTGGCGGCAATACGGAGGTCCTCAAAAGTCCATGATGGAGGAAATCAAAGCTCTTAAAGAGGCCGGATACTCAGTCGGCGTCCTTCATCTTGAAGCGCCAAGGTTCATGTCGGCCACAGTGAAGCCGATGTGTGATCCTATTCAGGCGTGGGTTAACGAAGGATTCGTGCACGAGGTCTTATATGATGATCCAATTCATGTGAAACTCATGATTCTGAGATACCCGCCGATTCTGCAGTTCAGACCACACCAGGCAACGTCATTAGACGTCGACCAGTTGATCGTATTGGCAAATCAGGCGCCGTCTGAACTCGATGGCAATGATATTCGATATAGGGTCCCGGATTGTCACGAGAATGCGGAATTTATGTTCCGTTGCAAGCCCTTGTGGGTGCCTCAAGGACCGTTGGTGCGAGACGCCATCTCCGGTTACTTGACCGCGCCAGCGCTCGCGAACTTCGATATGCCTGGCATCCTGAGCCTTAAAGATTGGGAAACAGAGCGTGACGGTACTCGGAGCATCCTCCCGGTAGTGGGTCGCCACTCTCGTGACAATGACATGAAATGGCCTGATACCTCAAAAGTGCTCCGACAGCTGTATCCGCTTGATGGCAAATATGATGTTCGGGTTCTGGGTGGGGTATCGGCACCATTGCGTGTGCTGAAAAGATCGACTGTGCCTGCGGGATGGACCGTGTATAAGACCAACGAGGTGACTCCGATACAATTTCTGAGGAGTCTAGATTTTTACGTATTTTACCAGCACGAACAGTCAATCGAGGCTTTCGGGCGAGCCATTTTAGAAGCGATTGCCACAGGTCTCGTGGTGATTCTCCCGAAAAAATTCGAACGTGTGTTCGGAGAAGCAGCTGTGTACCGGGAACCTGGTGAAGTCGAGTCCACGATCCGGGCGTATCAAGCAGCCCCGACTTGTATAAGCGACAATCGCAAAATGCGCTAAGTGAAGTCCAGAAATGTTTTAGCTACGATGCCTACCAAAAGATGGTTTCAGGAATTCTGGCACATGTGTAGCTGGAGTATTGGGTTACCCTAGCTTGACTGCGATGAATTAACAGTGATTAGAAATATCAAGCACGCCAAGAGTGTGACCTGAGAGTGAGATAAAGACCGCTATATGTTGCACCCGTTCACTAGAGACCGTGATGAGATTGCTGCGCTAGAATTTCAGCACCTCGAAGATTACACACAATTTGATCCTGTTCATGGCAACGGAATTACTAAATATTCTGGCAACTTGGATGATGCAGCGACGCTTGACGCATTGTTCGTTAACCAACGTTCAGACACGTTAATCGTTAGTTGTCACGGAGCGCTCCCGCGAAAGGCGACCGTGCTTCCTCGGTTTGAGCGGCTGCGGACCTTCCTCAACACCCCATACAGCAGCCTTTATTTTGGGGATCCGACGCTGCATCTATCAGAACAAGTTAGCCTGGCTTGGTATACCGGGTGGAAGGAACTAGATCTTTACCCCATTCTTGCTCGGTGGGTTACTTCAGCGGCTGCAGCATCAGGTGCGAGCAGGATCGTCTTTCTGGGTTCGTCAGGTGGGGGCTTCGCATCGTTACAAATCTCGGCCCTGATCCCCGGTAGCATGGCTATTCCGCTTAATCCACAGACCGCGATTTGGAAATATCAACCGTCCGGGAATCTGGGGTATGCCCGGAACTACATTAAACACATCATGCCTCATCTCACACCCGTTGGTGGAGTCAGAGAAATCATGCCTGACGTTGACTGGTCTGAGCCGTTAGGCGATCGAGCTTCAGCAATATCTAGGTACGATCAGCCGGTTGAGAATTACGTTTTCTATGCACAAAACCTGAATGATGTGGCTCATCGTGAGGACCACTATCTGCTATTCCGCAAGAAAACTGAGACCGGACCTAATCGAGAACGAATCCGCTACTTTACATACGAAGGTCAGCACACGCATACCTCCCCGAAGCCAGATATTTTTTCGGAGATTATGGCAGATGCTCTCAGCTGGTTTAATGAAATGTAGAGCGAAGGTTATCTGGACTGTCCTGGGTTTGTTCCGTCCTAATTTGAGAGGATGGAAGCATGCCGAGTAAGTACCCTCAACCATTTAAGGATCGTGCCACGCGCATGGTGTTTGATCGGTTGGACGATGAAGATGCCCCAAATCGGTACACGGTGATTCGTGAAACTGCACCAAAGTTGCGTATTGCGGCGGAGACGTTGCGCCGATGGGTGGAACAGGCTGAGGTGGACGCCGGCAATCAACCCGGTGTACGTATGCAGTCTCAAGAAGAGATCCGCAAGCTGAAACGCGAGAATGCTTCAACTGCGGCGTGCCAATGGGATCCTCAAGACCGCTTCCTTGGATTCCACTGGTCGTCGCAACATCTTGCCCAAGCAGAACTGGCCGCCTCGGTGGGCACCTATGACAATACGTTCGCTGAAACCGTCAACGGTTTATACAAAACGGAGCTGATCTACGCTCGGCTAGTTCGGCCCTCAGCTACTGAGGTCGAATTCCAGACCATGAACTGAGTGCAGCGGTGGAACACTACCCGATTGCACGAAGCACTGAATTACCCGACCCCAGCCGAGATCGAAGCCAGCTATCCTATGACCCAGGCTCAAGCCCCTGAGCCCCACATAACAAGCGGAACAAAACCCAGGTCGCTTCAGGTCAGGCTTAGACGATTTTTTCTTCAATTGCGTTTTCGAGACGCGTAAAACCCATTTGTATGAAGTCTTGACCCCAATAATCCGAAGAAACTGCAAGGTTAATTACCTGTGTAAGAAGACTCTTAGGTGGAGGTGAATGGCCCTCTTGCCAATGTTCCTTTAATAAGAGGAGCTCATTATTAGCATGCATTTTCGCGATAAACGGACGTAAATGCGATTCAACGTGTGTATGATCATTGCCATTTTGCATATATGCAATTTTGGTGTTGATGGGCGTTTCGTAAACTTTGCAGAGGTCAGAAACTACGTCAGTAGGTAGCTGGCTCATTGGGTCCTCATGGGTACTGTCTATCTGGAACGCTTTTTCTGTGAATTTTTTTACAGCACGTTGTGAATATTTCGCAATATTTGTTTGTGGGTTGAATACAAGTGCTAGTGAGTTTTGGAAGTGACTGGCAAAGTATAGTGCGGCGAATCCACCTCCTGATCCACCGAAAAAGACTGCTCGCTGGGTTTGAAGGCTTGTCGTTATCTTTTTTAAAACTCTGACAAGGTTTGCTTGGAGGTCGGGTTGTCTATAATTTCCTGCATACCAAGCAAGCAACATGCCATAGTCCAAAGCTAACGATGGATCGGAGATAAACACTCTATTCGCGTCTAGACCGCCTGAGATACCTAAACCAGAAAGCACAGGAAGTGTGAAATGACGCTCTATTGCACCGTGAAAGAAAAATATGGTGGTGTCAGAAGTTCCGGGACTCACCAGGAGATCTATAGGTATACCACCGGAATGTATGGTCGATATACCTGCGCGAACAGTGCTGTTTTCAAAGTCCATTACAGATGAGTACTCAGAGACTTGATGTATGTCCCTATCAATTACACGTTCGCGTTGCAATGGTTACCTAACTCTACAATGACTCTCCGAATACAATAACAACGTCAACCGAATTTTGCTCGTAGACTTGCAGGTCATAGTTCGCACGAGCAGTTGGGACGGGCGTAAATATCACTTAGTTATTACTGAATTCCGGCACGCTGGTTGGCATACGTAGCTTGGACTTTTGTGAGGAATTCTTGGGCGTAGTCGTATTCTTCGCGTGCGAGAGCAGAAACGTAGACCATGTACTGTTCCATTTTTTGTTTGGGATCTCCATCAGCAACGATTTGACCATCCTCTAACCAAATAACACGGTTACACATTTCTTCAATGGCTGGTCTGGAGTGGTTTACGAGGAAAACGGTGCCGGCACGTTCGATCATCTTA
>Ga0079225_10001869_pt1 | contig 11983 bp, 10 predicted proteins | sample Poulit2012_FD_76344 | JGI IMG/M metagenome (GOLD analysis project Ga0079225, IMG submission 76344) | Agricultural soil microbial communities from Georgia to study Nitrogen management - Poultry litter 2012 | ecosystem: Environmental > Terrestrial > Soil > Agricultural land | place: USA: Georgia...
GGAAGCTCACAGCCAAAGACTTCCTTTTCTGACAAATGGCACTAAATAATCGTGTTCTCATCAGTACTTTTAAATGTTCGATTTGTCAGTTATTATATCGAGCCGACGTTTATATTTCAAGTTTAAACTACTTTTTGTTAAACGAATCCTGAGAATTATGAAACATTTTCATCATCGTTATTTTCCACTTAATGTTGTAAGCCATGTCTACAAAAATTCATCCACTAATTATTGCTCAAACGGAAAATCTTGTAATGGTTTCATAATGACTCGTTCTTGAAAAACATTCATAAGCATTAACATTTTTGCTTCGGAAAGTTCACCATAAACAAAAATTCGTCTTGGAGATATGGCAATTAACGGAGCTAAATTCCATTCTTGGAGGTTAAGGCCAAACAAATAAAGAGGTGTTTGTGACATGAGCGGTCGTAATTGTTGTTTCGTTAACCGCTCACCTGTTGGCGTATAAAAGCGAAAGTTTCTTCCATGTAACAAATGAATCGTTTCATATACAACATATTTATCCTCGATATATTCTCGAATCATTTGAACGATCGCTTGATGCTCTTCTTCACGCTTAAAATCATCGATGACTAAACCAACTTCATCGACTAATTGCTGTTTAAATGGTGTTAAGCAAAATTTGACGATTGAATCATAATGAAATGAGTCTGTTTGTTGTAATTGCTCGATGAAAATTTTTTGTAAAAGATTATGTAACTTCCGTTGTTTGTAAACAGGTAAACCATGATCATCATGTTGTAAAATTATTTCTTGGGATAGTTCAAGGATGCGCCGAATTTCTTCATCTTCAGTAAAATAATATGATTCACGAACGATTGACTCAATGAATTGTAACAAGCGAAATGAAGTAAAAATAGAGACGAGCGTTTCACTCATATCATGTAACAACTGTTTTGACAGATAGTTTTTTTGAAAGTTTATTTTTTTACCCCAAGTTTCATCCGTTTCAACTGTGCAACTAATATCTTTTTGTAAAAGTTGCAGTCGTTCACAAAATGAGTTCGCCTCTTTAACAAACGGTAAATATAACGTTTTCAATAACAATCACCCTTATCCTCTAGCAAACTGTTACATTATATGGGATAAGTGGTTAAAAAATGTATAAACAAAATAACTCCCGTCTATTCTTTAGTAATTATTTTGATCATAAAAAAAGACTAACAACGATATATGCATTGTTAGTCAATTTATTCATAACGGCGATTTTTTCCCGTCATCTGGACCTCAGTACTCACTTGACGAATCCGCTCCATAATACGACCTGCTTTTAAAGTTTCAACTTGTCCACGATTGGAAATCGCTAATTGTTGTTCTAATTGATCCATCGTATAATTTGATGTGAAAAAGACGGGTAATTTATGCATCATTCGATACTGTAAAATAGACCCAAGAACTTCATCACGAAACCACGGGGATAGTGGCTCAGCACCGATATCATCTAACATTAAAACATCAACTTTCTTAAACAGAGCAATTTTTTTATTAATGGATTGGTCTTGGATGGAACTACGAATCTCTTGGACAAATTCTGGCATATAAACGAGCATTGTCGAGCGGTTATACTCTTTTAATTTATTCGCTAACGCACCTAACATAAAGGTTTTCCCAACACCAAACGGTCCTGAAAAATAAATTCCTTTTTCCGGAAGACCTACTTCTAATTCATCAATAAATCGAGCAATTTCACTAATCGCTTGTCCACGATGTTTAACATCCGGATCGATATCATCATATGTTGCTTGTAAAATATCTTCAGGAACGTACAAACTTTTAATCAATTCACGTTGTTGGCGAGTTTGTTCAGCCATCGTTAATTGATTGCATTTGACATAAGCAAGATGAATTGTTTGGTCGGTCGCTTCTAAAACTGGGTAATAGCCCTTTAAAATATTTTTACAAGCCGCTAATGACGAACAGTCCGCACAGTTTTTCGATTGTGAATGATATTCGTGTAACGTATTTAAATTTTTTTCAATCATTTCATCAGATAAAAAGTTATGTTTCACTAAAAAGTTGCGAATATATGGATCATTTAAAATATCGGCTTTTAATTTCGCATAGTCTGATTGAAAATTTTCATTCGCTTGTAGCCACTTTTTTAATGAGGCGTTTATCGGTTTCATCAGATCGCTCATCCTTGTTTGTTTTTATTTTCACTTGAATGTTTATGAAAAAGTGCTAAAATTTCCGCTTCATCGTATGAGCTCGCTTGTTTTTGTTCAGATGTTTGTTGAGCTGATTGTTTGCGTGCTTGTTTTTGTTGTTTAAACCATTCTGGAATAATTTCTTGTTGTTTCATTCGTTTCGTTCGTCGACGATTTTTCCTTTGTTGGGCCTTTTCAATTTCTTTTTGAACAAAATCCATCGCTTCCCGAGCTGTTTTTAACTGCAACCGTGCCCAATGACTCGCAATCGCTTCTAAATATTCTCTTGTTAATTTTCGATTGGATTGCATGAGCACATAATGAACAAGTACATTCATGACAGGTGGTTTTAGTCGATTCGCCCGCATAATTTCTCCAATCATTTTTAAATCTTTCTCAGATGCTTGTCCATCGGTAAATCCTTCTAACAATTGCCGTAACGAAATTGTCTCTAGTCGCTCACTTAATTGGTCCTTTTTTGACTTTTCCTCTGTTTTTTGTGTGGATGTTGACTCTAGAGACTTTTCGTTATGTTTATTATGTTTATTTTGCAATCTAATGAAAGCATTTCTTTCAGTTTTAAACAAATCATGACAAGCTGCTTTAAACTCTTCGTGATCTAATCTATGGTCTTCTCTTAGCGCCCATAAAACACATTTTTCAACATCATATTCTGTTAAGTGATAGAGTCGCATCATATCAGAAATAAGTCGTCGATTAGCCGGTGTTAGTACTTGTTGTGGTGGGATATGGCGTTGCTTTAAGGTTGTTGCTATATTTGTAAACTCATTTGTTACATCAGGGCGTTTCATTTGCTTTAAGTGATTGTTAGGCATTGATTTACTTTCATGTAAATTCGGTTTTATCGTCGTAAATACATCAGAGAAATTGGCGGTAACTTCCTTTTCATCAAGATGGACAATTGATTTTTTTACGAACTGTTCTTTAAGTTGGCCAAACATCTTGTCACCCAAATGATGGTATAGCAATTCAGATAACATAGGATCATGGAAAAATTCATCAGGTGCAAAAGGACGTTGCAAAGCATACGTAAAAACAGTTTTTTCTTCATCTGTTGCTTCATATGTTTTGACTAAGCCGATTGCTTCTAATTTTAAGCGGTTTTCATAAATAACATCTAGCGGACAATCTAAATAATTCATTAATGAATGGTGAGTGCGTATCATTTGTTCGGTAGATAAAGCATGTTCATTTAAAAGTGTTTGATAAAGCATAATCGCCTGCATACCGATCAGTGGTTGATAAAGGTGGGATAATGATAGTTGGTAGTTTTTCGTTAAATGATCGCTAACCAGGACACGATAGCCGTGTATCGGTAAAAGTTTGCCAATAAAACTCATGATGCTTCCCCCCCTTTCGTTTAATAGCCACTAATCACTATGATTGCCACTGTCATGACGATCAGTCGTTTTTATGAGATCTTCAAGCTCTTTTAAAAAAACATTTATATCTTTAAATTGTCGATAAACTGAAGCAAACCTGACATAGGCGACTTCATCAATTTCAGACAGACGCTTCATAACGAGTTCACCGATTTCTTCACTTTCAACCTCTGAATGCCCGACATTGCGAATTTCTTTTTCGACATTTAATGCGAGTGTTTCAAGCGTTTCTAAAGCAACCGGACGCTTTTCACATGCTTTAATGAGTCCACGAATAAGTTTTTCGCGACTATATTCTTGACGTGTACCATCTTTTTTTATAACAATTAATGGTAATTGTTCAATTCTCTCAAATGTCGTAAAGCGAAACCCACATTTGTCACATTCTCGTCGCCGACGAATCGCTTGCCCTTCTTCAATCGGACGGGAATCTAATACTTTTGTACTTTTGTAATTACAATTTGTACAATTCATCTTGTTTAACCTCTTTTACTTGAATTCGTAGCTTTCTATTAGTTTATCATGATTTTAGCATATCATCTAATAAAAGAAAATTGCTTAAACCTCCCGAAGTTACGAGAACATTTAAGCAATTTATCGATTGATGTTTATTGTTTTGTCATTTTTTATAAAGATTTAGCAACATATTTTGTTAAATCGACAACTCTTGTTGAGTAGCCCCACTCATTATCGTACCAAGCGAGGACCTTTACTTTACGATCATCAAGAACAATTGTTGATAATCCATCGATAATGGCCGACGCTTCTGTTGTCGTATAGTCAATGGATACGAGTGGTTCATCACTATATTCAACAATTCCTTGTAAATCACCCGCTGCAGCTGCTTTAAACGCTGCATTAACATCTTCTGCTGTAACATCTTTTTCAACATCAACGACTAAGTCGACGAGTGATACGTTTGGTGTTGGTACACGTAAAGCCATTCCGTGTAGTTTACCCTTTAAATGTGGTAAAACTAAGCCTAACGCTTTAGCAGCACCAGTTGATGTTGGAACAATAGATTGTGCAGATGCACGGGCACGGCGTAAATCTTTATGTGGATTATCTAAAAGCACTTGATCGGTCGTGTATGCATGGACCGTCGTCATTAAACCATTGACAATTGTAAAGTTATCATCTAACACTTTAGCGACAGGTGCTAGGCAATTTGTCGTACATGAGGCATTAGAAATAATCGTATCTGAGGCTGCATCATAAACGTCATCATTCACACCCATAACGATTGTTTTATCGACACCTGAACCTGGTGCTGTTAAAACGACCTTTTTCGCGCCGGCTTTTAAATGAAGTGATGCTCCGTCTTTAGAGTTAAAAGCACCTGTTGCCTCAATAACAATATCAATACCAAGTGTTTCCCATGGGAGTTCTTCTGGATTTCTATTACTCGTTAAAGTAACTTTCTTACCATTAACTTCTAAACTGTCTTCATGTGCAGTAATTTCTCCTGCAAACGTTCCGTGAACGGTATCATATTTCACTAAATGAGCAAGCGTTTCTGGCGGATATGACGCATTTACGGCGACAACTTCTAATTGATCATCATTAATTGCTTGCCGAAACACCATCCGTCCAATTCGGCCAAATCCATTAATTGCTATACGAGTTTTACTCATTTAAAAAGCGCCTCCTAAATATGTTATACAGTTAATAAATATCCTTCATTAGTATAACATAATTGATGATAAATGTATGTAAAAAATGTTGTGGAAAATTGCGTTTATTTTATGAATAAACGTTCCATTTTTTTAGTGTATCAATCAGTTTATTTTTTGTTTGTTCGATCGTTCCATTATTGTCAATGACAACATCAGCTTGTTTAGCTTTTTCTCCTAAAGACATTTGGGCATCGATTCGTTGTCTAGCTTCTGTTTCAGTTAATTGATCTCGCTTCATCAGCCGCCTGAGCTGTGTCTGTTCATCAACATAAACAACGATAATTTTCTCGACATAATGGGTCAGTTTACTTTCAAATAATAGTGGAATATCTAAAACAATACATGTTTCATCAGCTTGAATGTACGCATCCCGCTCATGGATCATTCGTCTACGAATCGCAGGATGGATCAATGCATTTAACTGCTTACGCTTTTTATTATCAGCAAAAATAATTTTCCCTAATTTTTGACGGTTTAATGTCTCATCATCATGTAAAATATCGCACCCAAATGTTGCAACAATTTTTTCATAAGTCTCTTCACCGGGTAGAACAACTTCTCGGGCAATCTTATCCGCATCAATCACAGGTATGTTCAGCTCTGTAAACATCGTTGCAACGGTACTTTTGCCACTAGCAATTCCACCCGTTAAACCAATTACTAAAGTCATTTGCCTACTCCTTTATAACGGTTGACACGATGGACAAATATGTGTTCCACGTCCACTTACTTTAATTTTTTCAACTTTTTCACTACATACTTGACAAGGCTCTTCAGCTTGACCATAGACGTATAATTTTTGTTGAAACATCCCCATGTCACCATGACCATCGATATAAGAGCGAATCGTCGTTCCACCTTGTTCAATCGCTTCTTGTAATGTTTCAATCGCAAATGCTCGTAAAGCGGTAATTTCTTTATGCGACAATGTATGTGCGCGACGCATGGGGTGAATATTAGCTTTAAACAATGTTTCATCAACATAAATGTTGCCTAGTCCTGCGACAACTGATTGATCGAGTAATACCGCTTTGATCATTCGTGTCGTTTTTTGCAAACGTTCCGCAAAATAATCGATTGTAAACGCCTCATCAAATGGTTCAGGCCCAAGTTGATTTAATGGCTTCACATTATTTTGTTCGCCTTTTTTAAAAACATGCATCGTACCGAATTTACGAACATCTCGATACCGTAGCGATTTTCCCGATGAAAAGTTAAAAATTATATGTGTATGTTTATCATACGGTTCATCTTGTTTGTGCACTGAATAATTCCCTTCCATTCTTAAATGGGAAACGAGCACATGTTGATCAAAATAAAACTTTAAAAATTTTCCCCGTCGTTTAATATCTTGAATGGACTGATTGACTAATAGATACTTGAAATCTTCTACGAGTGGATATTTAATAATATTTTCCCAATTCACTTGAATTGATTCAATCTCTTCACCAATTACGAGTTGTTTTAATGTTTGGCGAATCGTTTCAACTTCTGGTAATTCTGGCATTTTCTCTCTTCCCCTTAACCTGTTTCGTACCAACTTTTTCCATGTGACATATCAACTTTCAGTGGTACGTTTAGCGAAACCGTTGATTCCATCACACGTGGTACGATTGTTTGTATAGTAGCTAATTCATTCTCTGGTAATTCTAAAATAAGCTCATCATGCACTTGTAATAACATTCGGGCTTGTAAGGCTTCTTCTTTTAATGTCGTGTGCAAATCTATCATCGCTTTTTTAATAATATCTGCAGCACTTCCTTGAATCGGGGTATTCATAGCTGTTCGCTCGGCAAAACTTCTTTGATTAAAATTTCGACTCGTAATTTCTGGTAAGTACCGCCGACGTTTCATCAGTGTTGTCACATAACCTTCATGTTTCGCTTGCTGGACAATGTCGTCCATATATTGTTTGACCCCCGGATAGATTGAAAAATACCGATCAATAAATTGTCTCGCTTCTTTTCGTGTAATTCCAAGGTTTTGTGATAAACCATAATCACTCATTCCATAAATAATTCCAAAATTAACCGCCTTTGCTTGATCACGCATCTCAGGAGTAACGGCATCATAAGCGACATCAAAAACTTCTGCAGCTGTTTGTGTATGAATATCTGCGTCATTTCTAAAGGCATCAATTAATTTTTCGTCATTAGCAATATGTGCTAAGACACGCAATTCAATTTGTGAATAGTCTGCAGCAAAAATGATCCAATCTTCCTTATTTGCTGTAAAGGCTTCTCGAATTTTACGCCCTTCTTCTAAACGAATCGGGATATTTTGTAAATTTGGCTCAAGCGAACTTAAGCGACCGGTTTGAGTTAATGCTTGATTAAACCGTGTATGAATTTTATCCGTCTGCCCATCAACAACTTTTAAGAGTCCTTCGATATATGTTGATTGTAATTTACCAAGTTGACGGTAATGTAAAATATGTTCGATGATTTCGTGTTTGCCTTGAAGTTTTTCCAGAACATCAGCCGCTGTCGAATAACCTGTTTTCGTTTTGCGTACAACCGGTAATTGAAGTTTTTCAAATAAAATAACACCTAACTGTTTCGGTGAATTTAAATTAAATGTTTCCCCAGCAAGTTCAAAAACTGCTTTTTCAATATCTGCTAACCGTTTCTGTAATTGGTCTCCCATTTCATTTAAGCGAGCAACATCAACTTTTATGCCTGTATGCTCCATTTCGCCAAGAATTAAGGCGAGTGGAATTTCTAATTGATCAAGCAAATCGGCTTGTTCATTATCTTCTAGCAATTCATGAACATGATCTTTTAATGCAAATAATAAATATACTTTACGTGCGACATGATCCATGAACGTTTTTTCATCAGGTAATTGACGTTTAGCCCCTTTTCCATAGACATCTTCATCAAGCAATACTCGATAATTGGCTACTCGACGGGCAATTGTCGGAATATCATGATGGCTATCTGATGGATTTAAAACGTAAGAAGCTAATAATAAATCAAACGTTACGCCACGCAAATGAATGCCTTCACGTAATAAAAAAACAAATGTTCGTTTCGCATCAAACACATATTTTTGTTGTGAAGGATCTTCAAGCCATTGTTTAAAAATATCGGAATTTAAAGCAATATCAACGGGAATGACATAACAATTCGCTTCATTAGCAACTGTTATTAATTCAATTTTCCCTTGATGATAGTTTTCTGCGAGTGATTCAATGTTCAAAGCTTCTTCACCAGAAAACATCGCTTCGGTCACTTCAGAAACAACCGTATATTCAATATCTTGTAAATCAGCATCATCAGTTTTACCAGCAATATCTAAACGATCGATTAACGTTTGGAATTCTAATTCTTTAAAAAGTTCATAAACGTCCTCATCTTTATAACCCGCATATGACAGTTGATCAACTGAGATCTCAACAGGTGATTGGCGATTAATTTCCACGAGTTGTTGACTCATATATGCCTCGTCTTTATATGTTGTTAAATTTTCTTTTAACTTTTTGCCACTAATTTTATCTAAGTTTTCATACACTTGATCTAACGTGCCATATTCTTTAAGTAAGCGTGTGGCTGTTTTAATGCCCACACCGGGCACACCCGGAATGTTATCTGAACTATCACCCATTAACGCTTTGAGATCGATGATTTGTTCAGGATTTAATTCCATTTTCTCTTTCATAAATTGTGGATCATATGATTCAACATTAGTTATCCCACGACGGGTCACATCAACTGTAACGGCTTGCGAAACGAGTTGAAGTAAATCTTGGTCACCAGAAATTACTTTAACTTTATAATCATCTTTTTCGGCATCTGTCGCTAACGTTCCAATAATATCATCGGCTTCATAGAGATCAAGTTCATAATGTGGAATATGAAACGCATCTAATAACTCTTTGACTAAAGGTATTTGTTCTTTTAATTCAGGAGGTGTTTTTTCTCGTCCACCTTTATATTCCTCATATGTTTTATGACGAAATGTCGTTTTTCCTGCATCGAAGGCGACGAGCATATGTGTAGGCTTTTCTTCTTCTAAAATTCTCAGTAACATCGTCGTAAATCCATAAACAGCATTCGTATAAACACCTTTATCATTGTTTAATAACGGTAAAGCAAAAAACGCTCGAAAAATAATACTATTACCATCAATTAATACTAACTTTTTTGACATATTATCCTCCTCAGAAACGAGTTCAAGTACTTTATAGTTTAGCATGACAATGAATCAAATAAAAACGAATGGGTTCACTCATGGACTTGGCTATGTTTTGACAAATGGATGGAAAAAGTTGTTCCTTCGTTTTCTTCACTTTTAACTTCAATCGAACCTCGATGGGTTTCAACAATATGTTTGACAATCGCTAACCCTAAGCCTGTTCCCCCTGTATGACGACTTCTCGCTTTATCAACACGATAAAACCGTTCAAAAATACGCGGTAAATGTTCTTGACCGATACCAATGCCGGAATCTGCAATATGAACGATAATTTCATCGGCTTCATCTTCTACCGTTAAGCTGACCTCGCCTTGTGCAGGTGTATAGTTAATCGCATTTGTTAACAAATTAATAAATACTTGTTTAATTTTTTCCCGATCAGCAGTTATGAGCAAATGATGAGGAATATGTGCCTTTAGCGATACGTCATGTTGAGCCGCATGTTTTTCAATATAAGGTAATATGTCTTGCAGAACATTTGCTAAACGAAAGGTTGACAATTGTAACTCAAAATCATCTTGCTCGAGAGTTGATAACATGAGCAAATCTTCAACAAGTGTTTGGATTCGTCGACTTTCTTCATAAATAATTTCAAGAAAATGGTCTGTTGGTTGCTGTTGATGATGATTGTCTAACAATGTTTCCGCAAACCCTTTAATTGCTGTAATGGGGGTTTTTAATTCATGTGAGACATTGGCAACAAAATCTTTTCGCATCATTTCGAGCTTTTTGAATTCCGTTATATCATAAAACATAATGACAGCACCTTTAAGTAAATGCCGTTCATTAAAAATCGGTGCTCCAACTATTTCAAGATGGCGTTGTTCACGACCATTCGCTTTAATTAAAGAATGTTTTATATTTTTTTCATATAAAAATGTATCTTGAACCGTCTCCTCGATTTCTTTATGTTGTAAAACTTCATAATATATATAGCCAACATAATCTTTTGGTTGCTCGCCAAAAATGGATAAAAATTTTCGATTGACAAGATGAATATATCCTTTATCGTCAATAAGCACGAGCCCACTATCGATATTTTCAATGACCGTTGATAATTGTTCTGAATGCATTTGTTCCTGAATAGATAGTTCACTTAAACTACGAGCTAAGGCATTTATTTGTTGGCCTAATTCACCAATTTGTCCTGACGAAGCGATGTGAATTCTTGAGCGATATTTCCCTTTAAGCAATTGGTTCACCGAGTGGATCGCTTCATCGATAGGTTTAATATATTTGTTGAATATATATAACAACATGAGCAAGAAAAAGATATATTGTAATAAAAGCATGACTAAAAGAATCCATTTGTTTTCAATAAAGTGACTTAAGACAAGGCCAATAATGACGGTGATGAGTAATGAGCTGATGACATAAGCGATTAATGATCGATTAAAGAAGGCTTTTTTCATTGTCATTCTCCATTTTATATCCGAGCCCACGAATCGTTTTAATATATGTCGGGTGCTTGGAATCTTTTTCTATTTTTTCACGTAATCGGCTAATATGAACATCGACTATTCGCGTATCACCAACAAAATCATAATTCCACACTTTTTTAAGGAGTAAATCGCGGGATAACACATCACCTTTATGCTTTAATAAAAACACGAGTAATTCAAATTCCTTTCGGGTAAACTCAATTTCTTGCGAATCCAGCATTGCCTTATATTGCCCGGGAAATACGGTTAATAAGCCATTTGTAATTTTTTTATGTTCGTCTTTTTGATATTTGTGGACACGACGTAAAATCGCTTGAATACGTGCAATCACTTCCTTCGGGCTAAAAGGTTTCGTTAAATAATCATCAGCCCCTAAATTTAATCCTTTAATCTTATCTGCTTCATCATCAAGCGCTGTTAACATTAAAATAGGTGTATCTACATCATTTCGCCGTAAATATTTACAAACTTCTAAGCCGTCCATTTTTGGCAACATCAAGTCAAGTATAATCATGTCATAACTTTCGGTTTGTGCTTTTTTGATCGCTTCAAGTCCATCATTGGCAGTATCTGTTTGATAGCCTGCTTGTTCAATGTTGTATGTAAGCAAAGTGACGATTGCAGGCTCATCATCGACAATTAAAATTTTTTCTTTCATTCATTATCACACCTTAATATGGTCATTACATATGATTCCCATGAATAAAGAAAACTTAAACTAAAATTTCACTTATATACTATCATAACATTTTAAGCACAAAAAAAGACTGTCTATAAAGTAATTATTTCATAGACAGTCCGTAAATGTTTATTCAAGAACGTTTAAAACGTTTTTCACCGAATCAGCAGATTTATCAAGGGCTGCTTGTTCATCGTCCGTTAAATCGAGTTCAATGATTTCTTCAATACCGTTGCCACCAAGAATTGTTGGCACTCCTAAGTAAATGTCTGAACAACCATACTCACCTTCTAAATAAGCAATTGAAGGCAAGACACGACGTTGATCTTTCAAAATTGCTTCAGCCATAACGGTTAATGATGCTGCTGGGGCATAGTATGCACTACCATCGCCTAACAATTCAACGATCTCCCCGCCA
>Ga0079225_10001871_pt1 | contig 11975 bp, 9 predicted proteins | sample Poulit2012_FD_76344 | JGI IMG/M metagenome (GOLD analysis project Ga0079225, IMG submission 76344) | Agricultural soil microbial communities from Georgia to study Nitrogen management - Poultry litter 2012 | ecosystem: Environmental > Terrestrial > Soil > Agricultural land | place: USA: Georgia...
TCCTCGGCGATCCGCGAGACCGCGCGCAGCATCGGCATCGGCCCGCATGCGTACACGACGTCGGAGTCGGTCTTGTCGATGAGCTCGGGAAGGACGTCGGTGACCCGGCCTCGATGGCCCATCGAACCGTCCTCGGTGGTGATCCGCACCGAGGACGCCGATCGACCCGCCTCGAGCGCACCGAACAGCCGGGATTCGCTCGCTGCCCCGATCAGCATGTGCACCGAGCAGCCACGTTCGCGTAACCGGTCGCTGAGCGAGAACATCGGTGCCATGCCGTAGCCACCCCCGACGAGGGTGCACGCGACCGGGTCCTTCGGAAGCGCGAACGGTCTCCCGAGCGGCCCGACGACATCGATCGTGTCCTTCGGCGCGAGACGGGTCATCCACCGGGTACCGGCCCCGTGGTCGGCGAACACGATCTCGACCGTTCCACCGCGCAGATTCGGGTTGCCCCGGTAGATCGAGAACGCCCGCCGCAGCACCATCGCAGACCGGTCGCCGCCGACCGACAGCGCAACGAAGTTGCCCGGGCGCATCCGTTCGGGGACGCCTGGTGCCGTCATCGTCAGATGCAGATAGTCGCCAGCTGGCTTGATCGACACGACCTCCCCTCGCACCTGCACGGCTCCTGTCATCCTCGCGCCTTCCGTACGACTCGGGCCCAGTCCTGCAACGAACATACCGGCATGCCCCTGCCGAGGAGCGCTTCGACGCCTTGAACCGCCGCGGCCAGCCCCTGGACCGTTGTGACACAGGGGACGTTCTCCGTGACCGCCGCCGTGCGGATCTCGTACCCGTCGACGCGCGGACTGCCGCCGGTCGTCGCACCATGGGGCGTGTTGACGATCAGCCCGACATCGCCCGAGTGGATCCGATCGATGATCGTCGGCGCTGGGTCGCCCTCGACTCGTTCGCTCAGCTTGCGTACGACCGTCGCGTCGACGCCGTTGCGTTGCAGCACGTCGGCGGTACCCGTCGTCGCGAGGATCTCGAACCCGAGGTCGGCCAGACGCTTGACCGGGAAGATCATGTGCCGCTTGTCGGCGTTCGCGACCGAGACGAACACCTTGCCGCGGACGGGCAGACCGTCCTGCGCAGCCGCTTGGGCCTTCGCGAACGCCTGACCGAAGCCGGCGTCGATGCCCATCACCTCTCCCGTCGAACGCATCTCCGGGCCGAGCAGGCTGTCGACGGTCTTGCCCTCGAGGGTGCGGAACCGGTTGAACGGCATGACCGCCTCCTTCACCGCCACCGGGCCGTGAGGAACCATCGTGGCGCCGTCGGCGTGCGGCAACACCTCGTCGCGACGCAGACTCGCGATGCTCTCACCGAGCATCACCCGGGCGGCGGCCTTGGCAAGTGGTACCGCGGTCGCCTTCGAGACGAAGGGCACGGTACGTGATGCACGCGGGTTGGCCTCGAGCACGTACAGCACGTCCGACGCGAGCGCGTACTGGACATTGAGCAGGCCGCGTACCCCCACACCGGCGGCGATCGCCTCAGTCGACGCGCGAATTCGTTCGATGTCGGATGCGCCGAGGGTGATCGGGGGCAAGGCACACGAGGAGTCACCGGAGTGCACGCCGGCCTCCTCGATGTGCTCCATCACGCCGCCCAGGAACAGCTGGTCGCCGTCGTAGAGCGCGTCGACGTCGATCTCGACCGCATCATCGAGGAACCGGTCGACCAGCACGGGGTGCTCCGGCGAGATCTGCGTAGCGCGGCCGATGTAGTCCTCCAACGCGGCATCGTCGTACACGATCTCCATGCCGCGACCACCCAGCACGTACGACGGGCGTACCAGCACCGGGTAGCCGACCGTCTCGGCGATCCGCCGGGCCGAGTGGAACGTGGTGGCCGTCCCGTGCTTGGGGGCGGGGAGATCGGCTTCGTCGAGTACCTCGCCGAAGGAACCGCGATCTTCGGCGAGGTCGATCGCGCGCGGCGGCGTTCCCACGATCGCGACGCCTTCGGCCTCGAGACCGGAGGCGAGGCCGAGCGGCGTCTGACCGCCGAGCTGGACGACAACGCCCGCGACCGGCCCGGCCTGTTGCTCGGCATGCACGATCTCGAGGACGTCTTCCAAGGTGAGCGGGTCGAAGTACAGCCGGTCCGAGGTGTCGTAGTCGGTCGAGACCGTTTCGGGGTTGCAGTTGACCATGATGGTCTCGTACCCGGCATCGGCGAGCGCGAGCGAAGCGTGCACGCACGAGTAGTCGAACTCGATGCCCTGGCCGATGCGGTTCGGTCCGCTGCCGAGGATCAGCACGGCCGGACGTTCGCGCGGCTCGACCTCGGACTCCTCGTCGTAGCTCGAGTAGTGGTACGGGGTGCGCGCGGCGAACTCCGCGGCGCACGTGTCCACGGTCTTGTAGACCGGACGGATGCCGAGCGCGTGGCGTACCCCTCGTACGACGTCTTCGCGCATACCGCGCAAGCCCCCGATCTGCGCATCGGACAAGCCGTGCCGCTTGGCGATCCGCAACACATCCGGCGACAGCGCCGCCGCTTCTCGTACGCGCGATGCGACCTCGTCGATGAGGAACAGCTGATCAACGAACCACGGGTCGATCGCCGTGGCCGCGTGCACCTCATCGGGCGTCGCACCGGCGCGGATCGCGTCCATCACCGCACGCAGCCGGCCGTCGTGCGGCACCGTCGCGCTGTCGAGGAGCTCGGTCTTGTCGCCCGGTTCGCCCACCCATGAGAACGGCGCTTCGGTACGCTCCAGCGAACGCAACGCCTTGTTCAACGCCTCGGTGAAGTTGCGTCCTATCGCCATGGCCTCGCCGACCGACTTCATGTGCGTCGTCAGCCGGGCGTCGGCGGCGGGGAACTTCTCGAACGCGAACCGCGGCGCCTTCACCACGACGTAGTCGAGGGTCGGCTCGAAGCTCGCCGGTGTCTCCTGCGTGATGTCGTTCGGAATCTCATCGAGCGTGTAGCCGACCGCGACCTTCGCCGCGATCTTGGCGATCGGGAACCCGGTCGCCTTCGAGGCGAGCGCGCTGGAGCGCGACACCCGCGGGTTCATCTCGATCACGACGATGCGGCCGTTGTCCGGGTTGACCGCGAACTGGATGTTGCAGCCCCCGGTGTCGACTCCGACCTCGCGGATCACGCCGATCGCGATGTCGCGCAGCCGCTGATACTCGCGGTCGGTCAGCGTCATCGCGGGCGCCACCGTGATCGAGTCGCCGGTGTGTACGCCCATCGGGTCGACGTTCTCGATCGAGCAGACGATCACGACGTTGTCTGCGCCGTCGCGCATGACCTCGAGTTCGTACTCCTTCCAGCCGAGGATCGACTCCTCCAAGAGCACCTCTGTCGTCGGGCTCGCGATCAGCCCGGCGCCGGCGATGCGGCGGAGGTCGTGCTCGTCGTAGGCGAGGCCCGAGCCGCTGCCACCCATCGTGAACGACGGACGTACGACCACGGGGTAACGCAGCTCGTCGACGGCCGCGAAGCACTCGTCGAGGGAATGACAGATCGCCGACCGGGCGACCTCGGCTCCCCACTCGTCGGGGAGCGACTCGACGACCTCCTTGAACGACTCGCGGTTCTCGCCCTTCTCGATCGCCGGTATCGAAGCCCCGATCAGCTCGACGCCGTACTTGTCGAGCACGCCGTCGGCGTCGAGCGTCATCGCGGCGTTCAGCGCCGTCTGGCCCCCCAGCGTGGCGAGGAGCGTGTCGGGCCGCTCGCGCGCGATGACCTTCTCCACGAACTCGGGGGTGATCGGCTCGACGTACGTGGCGTCGGCGACCTCCGGGTCGGTCATGATCGTCGCCGGATTGGAGTTGACGAGTACGACCCGCAGACCCTCTTCGCGCAGGACGCGGCACGCCTGCGTACCGGAGTAGTCGAACTCGGCGGCCTGCCCGATCACGATGGGCCCGCTGCCGATGACGAGCACCGACGAGATATCCGTACGCTTCGGCATCAGGTGTCCTTCGCGTCGAGCATCAGTTGAACGAACCGATCGAACAGGTATGCGGAGTCGTGGGGCCCGGCGGCCGCCTCCGGGTGGTATTGCACGCTGAATGCGGGTGCGTCGGTCAGAGCCAGGCCCTCGATGACCCCGTCGTTGAGGGACACATGCGTGACCATGGCCGTGCCGAACTCCGTACGGACCGGTGCGTCGGTGGGCATGTCGACTACGAACCCGTGATTCTGCGAGGTGATCTCGACCTTGCCGGTCGTCTTGTCCAGCACCGGCTGGTTGATGCCGCGATGACCGTACTTCAGCTTGTAGGTGTCGAAGCCGAGCGCGCGCCCGAACATCTGGTTGCCGAAGCAGATCCCGAAGTACGGGATGCGCTGCGTGAGCACCGCCCGCAGCAACGCCACCGCGTCGGTCGTGGCCTCGGGGTCACCCGGACCGTTCGACAGGAAAACGCCGTCGGGCTCGATCGCCACGACGTCGTCGATCGACGACGTCGACGGCAGAACATGCACCTCGGCGCCACGCTCGGCCAGCAGCCGCGGCGTCATGGCCTTGATGCCGAGATCGACCGCGGCGACGGTGAAGCGCTTCGCGCCGACCGCCGGCACGACGTACGTCTGCTCTGTCGTCACCTCACCGGCGAGGTCCGACCCGGCCATCGGCGCAGCAGCGCGTACCCGGGCGAGCAACGCTTCGGCATCGTCGGAGGTCGACGAGATACCGACACGCATCGCCCCGCGCTGGCGCAGATGCCGGGTCAAGGCACGCGTGTCCACCCCCGCGATACCCACGACTCCGTCGCGTTCGAGGCGTGCGCCGAGATCGTCATCGGCCCGCCAGCTGCTCCGCACGCGGGCAGGGTCGCGGACGACGTACCCGGCCACCCAGATCCGGTCCGACTCGTCGTCCTCGTGGTTCACGCCGGTGTTGCCGACGTGCGGCGCCGTCATCACGACGACCTGGCGGCGGTACGAGGGATCGGTGAGCGTCTCCTGGTAGCCGGTCATACCGGTCGCGAAGACCGCCTCCCCGATGGTCTCGCCGATCGCCCCGTACGCGTCACCACGGAACGTGCGGCCGTCCTCGAGCACCAGCATCGCGCTCACGGCTTCACTCCTACGCGCATTGCTGGCCGGCCGATCACGCGACCACCCGCTCGCTCGTGTGCGTCGGTACGCCCCGCAAGTACGTCGCGATCACCGCGCCTGGCAGCTCCAAACCCGCGTACGGGTTGTTACGCGACTGCGAAGCGGTGTCGGCGGGGTTGACGACGCGCGTCGTGGTGGGGTCGTACAACGTGAGGTTCGCGGGCTCGCCGACGGCGATCCCCCGTCCGTGCGCGCCACCTACCCGCCCGATCCGGGCGGGTGCGAACGACATCCGGTCGGCGACCTGTGCCCAGGTGAGCATGCCGGTGTCGACCATCGTGTGCTGCACCACCGACAGTGCGGTCTCGAGCCCGAGCATGCCGAACGCGGCCGCACTCCACTCGCACTCCTTGTCCTCCATCGGGTGCGGGGCATGGTCGGTGCCGACGCAGTCGATCGTGCCGTCGGCGAGTCCCTCGCGTACGGCCTCGACGTCGCCGGCTGTACGCAGCGGCGGGTTGACCTTGTAGATCGGGTCGTACGTACGCGCGAGCTCGTCGGTCAGCAGCAGGTGATGCGGGGTGACCTCCGCGGTGACGTGCCAGCCCTTCTCCTTGGCCGAGCGAATCAGTTCGACCGAACCACGCGTCGACAGGTGACACACGTGCAACCGCGATCCGACGTGGGCGGCGAGCAGCGAGTCGCGGGCGATGATCGCCTCTTCGGCGACCGCGGGCCATCCCGTCATGCCGAGCTGGCCGGACACATCACCCTCGTTCATCTGCGCGTCGCGTGTCAGGCGCGGCTCCTGTGCGTGCTGCGCGACGACGCCGTCGAAGGCCTTGACGTACTCCAGAGCCCGGCGCATCAGCAGCGCATCGCTCACGCACTTGCCGTCATCGGAGAACACCCGGACGCTGGCGGCCGACTCGGCCATCGCGCCGAGCTCTGCCAGCCGCTCGCCTTGCAGACCGATCGTCACGGCACCGATCGGCTGGACGTCGCAGTGTCCTGCTTCCTGGCCGAGGCGCCACACCTGCTCGACGACCCCGGCGGTGTCGGCGACCGGGTCGGTGTTGGCCATCGCGAAGGCGCACGTGTAACCGCCGCGGGCCGCCGCCCTCGTACCGGACTCGACGGTCTCGGCGTCCTCGCGACCCGGCTCACGCAGGTGCGTGTGGATGTCGACCAGGCCGGGTAAGGCGATCAGGTCGTCGCCATCGACGACGGTCGCACCCCCTTCGCCGAGCTCGGGGCCGACCTCGGCGAAGACTCCGTCGCGGATACGTACGTCGGCCACATCGGTGCCGAGCAACCGCGCACCACGGATCAACGTCTCACTCATTCGATCCGACCTCCTCGGCCGACCTGTCGGGCCGCTCTCCGCTCAGGAGCAGGTAGAGCACGGCCATCCGTACGGCAACGCCGTTCGTGACCTGCTCGACGATCACCGAGCGGTCGGAGTCGGCGACGTCGGCGCTGATCTCCATTCCGCGGTTCATCGGACCGGGGTGCATCACGATCGCATGCTCCGGTAGCCGGCTCATGCGTCGAGCGTCGAGACCGTACCTGCGGCTGTACTCGCGTGCGCTCGGAAAGAACGCGGCGTTCATCCGTTCCTGCTGGACCCGAAGCATCATCACTCCGTCGGCCTTGTCCAGCGCCGTGTCCAGGTCGTACTCGGTGCGCACGGGCCAGCTGCCGACGCCGACCGGCAACAGGGTCGGCGGAGCGACGAGCGTGACGTTGGCACCCAGGACGTCCAGCAGCAAGGCGTTCGACCGAGCGACCCGCGAGTGCAGCACGTCGCCGACGATCGTGACGTTCTTGCCCGCGAGCGAACCGAGATGCTGCCGCATCGTGAAGGCATCCAGCAGCGCCTGCGTGGGGTGCTCATGCGTACCGTCGCCGGCGTTGACGATCGCCCCGTTGATCCATTCGGCGTTCGCCAGTCGGTGCGGCGCGCCGGAGCCCTGGTGACGGACAACCACCGCGTCGGCGCCCATCGCCTGCAAGGTCAGGGCGGTGTCTTTCAGGCTCTCCCCTTTGGAGACGCTCGAGCCTTTCGCGGAGAAGTTGATGACGTCGGCCGACAGCCTCTTGGCGGCGGCCTCGAACGAGATGCGCGTACGCGTGGAGTCCTCGAAGAACAAGTTCACCACCGTACGTCCGCGCAAGGTGGGAAGTTTCTTGATCGGGCGGCTGGCGACCGACAGGAGCTCACCGGCCGTGTCGAGCACGGTGGTCGCATCGTCTCGGCTGAGGTCGCCCGCGCTGAGCAGATGCCGGATCATGCGCCCGCCCCCGAACCCGGGGTCGGGTCCGTGTCGGGCTCCCGCGCTCGCTCCTCGCTACCCGTGATGATCGTGACGGCGTCGTCGCCGTCAGTCTCGCTGAGATGGACCTGGACCTGCTCCGCGAGCGACGTCGGCAGGTTCTTACCCACGAAGTCGGCACGGATCGGCAGCTGGCGGTGTCCACGGTCGACGAGCACGGCCAGCTGGACGGCTCTCGGCCGGCCGAGGTCGTTCAGCGCGTCGAGTGCGGCCCGGATCGTACGGCCGCTGAACAGCACCTCGTCGACGAGTACGACGATCGCGTCATCGACGCCACGGGCCGGGATGTCGGTGTGCTCGAGCGTACGCGCGGGGCGCATACGCAGATCGTCGCGATACATCGTGATGTCGAGGGAGCCGTAGGGCATCGTGATGCCCTCGACGTCGTCGATGCGGTCGGCGATACGCGCGGCGAGCGGCACGCCGCGACGCGGTATGCCGAGGATGACGAGATCGGACGCATCGCGGTTGCGTTCCAAGATCTCGTGGGTGATGCGCGTCAGTGCGCGAGAGATGTCACGGTCGTCGAGGACCGTCCGGGCCGCCGTCTCGGCAGCCGAATCAGGGGTATGCGAAGACACCGTCTGACCTCCTTGCCCGCCTCACGGGACGGTCGTTAAAGGACGTCTGTCGGAATACAAGGTACCGTATCGCTTGACGGCAGTTGCGGTCGGTCGAGCGCCGACCGGAGGGCGATCACGGTACGTAGTCGCATCCTCGATCGGATTCCAGTCTTCCGGCCCGAATCGACCTGCTGCCGAGTAATCTAGCAACGAGTACTCTTACTCTGTAACTCCACGTGACAATCTCGGGACGAAAGTTGAGTATCCAATGGACTACGCCAAAGCGCTAGGGAGACGACTGCGCGCGATCCGTCAGCAGCAAGGTCTCTCGCTCCAAGGCGTCGAACAAAAGTCCGGTGGCCGGTGGAAAGCCGTTGTCATCGGTTCTTATGAACGTGGCGATCGCGCCGTCACGGTACAACGGCTCTCAGAACTCGCCGATTTCTACGGTGTTCCGATTGAGCAGTTCCTTCCGGACTCCGAAGAAGGACAACACGGCCCACCGGAAGGTTCCTCGCGGCTGGTGATCGACTTGGAGCGACTCAAGGAGATCCGAGCCGTCGAAGGCGCTCCCCTCGCGCGTTACGTCGCCACCATCCAGGCACAGCGCGGCGACTACAACGGGCGAGTGCTGTCGATACGCGATGACGATCTGCGAAATCTGTCGATCATCTACGACGAGGATTCCACCGAGCTGACTCGGCGCTTCACCGAATGGGGTGTGATTCGCGAATCCTGACCGTTCGCGAGTACCCATCTGCCGTGAGCACGACGTTTCGGCCCCCTCCAGTCGACTGGAGGGGGCCGAAACGTAGGTGCCAGGGCGAAATTCTTCGAAATCAGTCGGGCATCGTCACGAAGCCCTCGTCGACGAGCCAGTCACGAGCGACCTCCGCGGGGTCCTCGCCGTCGACATCGACGCGCGCATTCAGTTTCCGAAGTACGTCGTCGGTCAGTTTCGGATTGATCTCGGCGAATATATCCGCGATCTCGGGATGATCCTCGAGAAGATCCCCATTGACGACCTCGGTCATGTTGTACAGCGGGAAGAACTTCTTGTCGTCCTCGAGTACGGTCAGGTCGAGCGCCTGGATCCGACCGTCGGTTGTGAAGACCTCGCCGAAGTTGCAATCCCCCTGCGCCGTGGCCTGGTAGATCTGACCGATGCCGAGCGTCGTCGACTTCACATCGGAGAAGCTCATGCCGTAATGCTTCAACATCGGTTTGAATCCGTCGCTGCGGCTCAAGAACTCGGTATCCACACAGAATGTGAGGTCGTCCGGCGCCACCGTCGCCAACTCCGACAACGTGGAGATGCCGAGTTTGTCCGCGGCATCCGGGCCCATCGCCATCGCGTACGTGTTGTTCATCGGCGCGGGCGGAAGCCAGATCAGGTTGTTCTTCTGCTTGTCCTCCTCAGCAACCGCCTTCCACTGTGCCTCGGCGCTCTCGGTGATCGGCTTGTCATGACCGAGGTAGGTGATCCAGCCGGTGCCGGTGTACTCCGGAGTGATCTCGAACGTGCCGTCGACGAGGCCCCGCCGGATGTTGGCGCTCCCGGTCGTACCACTGCGGTTGGTCACCTGCGCACCCGCGGCGGTCAGCACGGTAGCGATCATGTTGCCGAAGATCAGCTGTTCGGTGAACTCCTTCGAAGCCACCGTGATGTCGACACCGTCGAGGCTGTCGTAGTGCTCTACGGATCCCGGATCGGCTTCGAGCACGCCGCTGTTTGCCGGTTTCAGGCCACAGCCGGCCGTCACTGCCGCCGCGAGTAGGCCGATCAGCACGGAGCAGCCCACACGGCGCACTCGCGATGTACTGCTCATCGACATCAGAGTCCCTTCGGTGCCGCGATCATCTCGATCAGATGCGCGAGCCAGTCGACGATCAGTGCGAGCGCGGCCACGAGCAGTGCGCCGCAGATCAGTACGGGCGTCTGCAAGCGCTTGATGCCGAGGTCGATCGGCGTGCCCAGACCGCCGGCCCCGATCAGCACGACCATCGCCGCCGCCCCGATCATGAGCACGAGCGCGGTGCGCATACCGGCGACGATCACGGGCAGGGCGATCGGAATCTCGACTCGAAAGAGGGTTGCCATAGCCGACATCCCCATACCTCGACTCGACTCGACGAGCTTCGGGTCGACGCCGTTCAGCCCGGCGACGGTGTTGGCGACGATCGGCAAAATTCCGTAGACCGTGAGCGCGGCGACCGCGGCGAGGAACGAGTGATCGAACCCGAAGATCATGATGGAGATGACGATCAGCCCGATGACGGGCGCGGCTTGCCCGAAGCCCGCGACCGCGAGGATCGGGTCGGCATACTTGTGCAACGTGCCCCGCGTCAAGGCGATACCGAACGGAATCGCGATGACGCAGACCAGCACGGTGGCGACCACGCTCACCTTCATGTGCTCGACGAACTGCTCGCGCAAGGTGCTGATCTGGACCGACTCCTGCTCATTCGCTGTCAGGTTGCCGACCTTGGTATAGATGAGGACGCCGACGGCAATGCCGACCGCGAGGAGCGGCTGAACGATCCACCGGGCCACGCCCGGCTTCTCCAGCTCCCCGGCACGGGGCTGCTGCCCGCCTTCCATGTCGATCTCGACTGACGCGGCCATGGCTACTCGGCCGCCTCGTCACGCGCCGACCCACCGCTGGTGGTGTGGATCGTACTCATGGCCTGCATGATCGTCTCGACCCGTATGACGCCTTGATACTTGTTCCGCGCTCCCGTCACGACCACGACACCATGGCTCGACGTCAGCATCACGTCGAGCGCATCGTTGAGGGTCGACTGCCCCGAAACCACGTCGAGCCCGCGGTCACGGCGCACGTTGTCGAGCCGACCGGGTGTCTCCAGATCGCGCAGCGACAACCACCGCTGCGGCCGATCGCGGTCGTCGAGGACCAGGACGTGCTCGCGTCCGATCTCGCGCACCTTCCGTGCGGCCTCGGCCGGGTCGGCACCCTCGTACGTCGTGGCGGCTTCGTGCAGGTCGACCTCGCGTACTCGGGTCAGCGTCAGTTGCTTGAGTGCGGCGCCGTGACCGATGAATCCCTCCACGAAGTCCGATTCCGGATTCGTCAGGATCACATCCGGCGTGTCGTACTGCACGATCTTCGCGCCGACGTCGAGGATCGCGATCCGGTCGCCCATCTTGACCGCCTCGTCGAAGTCGTGGGTCACGAAGACGATCGTCTTCTTCAACTCGTCTTGCAGGCTGAGGAACTCATCCTGCAGCCGCTGCCGCGTGATCGGGTCGACCGCACCGAACGGCTCGTCCATCAGCATCACCGGCGGGTCGGCCGCCAGGCCACGCGCGACACCGACCCGCTGCTGCTGGCCGCCGGACAGCTCGCGCGGAAAGCGGTCGCGATACTGCGCGGGATCGAGCGAGACCAGCTCGAGCATCTCGTCGACGCGCGCGTATCCGGTTCGCGTCCCACCTGAGCAGCTTCGGGACGAGCCCGATGTTCTCGCCGACGGTGTAGTGCGGGAACAGACCCGCGCCCTGGATCACGTACCCGATGCTGCGGCGAAGCGCATCGGGATCCTTGTGGGTGACGTCCTCGTCGCCGATCAGGATCCGGCCCTCGGTCGGCTCGATCAACCGGTTGATCATCTTCATCGTCGTCGTCTTGCCACACCCCGAAGGCCCGACCAGCATGACGATCTCGCCGGCGGGTATCTCCATCGTGACATCGTCGACCGCCGCCTCTGACTGGCCGCGGTAGCGCTTCGTGACGCCCTCCAAGCGGATCCGCTCGCTGCGGACCGCCGCGTGCGCGCCCGGCTCGGGTGTCGGGTCGGTAACGGTTTGCTCAGACACGAATACCCCTTGAGGTGGTGAGTCGGGCGATGAGCCCGAGGACGAGGTCGAGAATGATCGCCAGGACGATGATCAGTACGGTCGCGACGACGACCCGCTCGGTCGCGTCGGCACCACCCAGCTGCGACAGGCCCTGGAAGATCTCGGCGCCGAGCCCGGGACCCGACATGTAGGCCGCGATCGCCGCGACACCCATCATCA
>Ga0079225_10001873_pt1 | contig 11969 bp, 11 predicted proteins | sample Poulit2012_FD_76344 | JGI IMG/M metagenome (GOLD analysis project Ga0079225, IMG submission 76344) | Agricultural soil microbial communities from Georgia to study Nitrogen management - Poultry litter 2012 | ecosystem: Environmental > Terrestrial > Soil > Agricultural land | place: USA: Georgia...
GATCTCGGCGACGTCGATCAGCCAGTGGTCGACGTCGAGCCCGAGCTCACCGAGTCGTTGGGCGCTCCACGCCTGCACCTCGTGCTCCGCATCGGTACCGTCGACGCTGGGAATGCTCACGAGAGCGGCCAGATCGGCTGCAACCTGGTCCTCGTCGATCTGATCGAGGACCTTCGCTTCGACGTCGTTCACAGACACCAGTGTGCCTGAACTCAGCGTGCGCGTCGCCAGTACTGTCGGTTGCCCTCGTCGCGTACGACGAGGCCGAGTTTCGTCAGCTCCTTTCGCAGGTCGGCGAGCTCGTCGTCATCGTCGTCGGCGAGAGCCTTGCCGCGGGTACGGAGGACGAAATGCTCTGCGTCGCTCAGCTCCGGTGAGCCGTCGAGCCAGCGCCGGTACGCGGATGCGTACGGATCGGCGTCGCACCACGGGTAGCCGTTCCTGCGCAGCTCGGCGGCGAGCTTCTCCGGGTGGGCGTCGAACGGCTCGTTCGCGAGCTCGGCGGTCTCGCGGTCGAGCACGATCAGACGTTTGGCCTCGACGTACACGGCATCGATCTCGGTGCGGTCGAACGCGGTGCTCCGGTCGCCGCGGGTCAGCTCCAGGGTTGTCGGGCCGATCGTCACCGTCACGGTGTCGTGCAAGACGTACAAGGCGAGCGCAAGACCGGCGAGCAGGCCGACGGCGGTCAGGACGGCCGTTGCCCAGACGACGTTCCACCCGGCGATGAGGTCGATGACCCTTCCGAAAGGCAGTGGGTCGATGTCCGATGCCCACGTGGCCAGCGGGCGGATGCACCATCCGAGGACGGCCCCGATGAGCGGGAAGCCGATCAGGATGAACGGGCGCTCACCTTTGTCGAAACCAGCGACAGTGCTCAATTCATCACCGGGCGAGGACAAGGCGCTACTCCACGACTCGATCGAGTTGGTAATGCGTCCAGTGTCGCTGTTGCCCTCTGCAACGGGTACGGCATTTGGTCTACTTCGGTACGACTTTCGTCTATAGAGATCCCTGCCGGACTCGGGGAGGCCGGTGTGGGGTGTATCGCCGACGAGCCGGAGTCCACGCCGCTGTCGCGTCGGTGCCGCCGTTGTCCGCCCGCGCAACGCCCAGCACCCAACCCGGAGTCCCCGCTCGCGACGAGGAGCTCCCCGCTCGCGACGAGGAGCTTCCCGCTCAGGGCGCGCCGGCGCCCTGTGTCACGATGTCGCCATGCAGACTCCATTCGTCTTCGACGGCCACAACGACCTGCCGTGGGCACATCGCGAAGCCGTCGGATACGACCTCGAGCGGCGTGACATCGCCCTGTCGCAGCCGGAGTTCCACACCGACATCCCGCGGTTGCGCTCCGGCGGAGTGGGCGCGCAGTTCTGGTCGGTTTTCGTGCCGTCCAGGTTGGCCGGTGAGTCCGCGGTGACGGCGACGCTGGAGCAGATCGACTTCGTGCATCACCTGATCGAGCGGTACGGCGACTTCGCGCTGGCACGGTCGGCCACCGAGGTCGAAGCCGCGATGGAGTCGGGGGCGATCGCGTCGCTGCTCGGCATGGAAGGCGGCCACAGCATCGGCGAATCGCTTGCAACGTTGCGGATGATGCATCGGCTGGGTGTGCGGTACATGACCCTGACGCACAACGACAACGTTTCGTGGGCGGACTCGGCGACCGACGAACCGGTGCTCGGCGGACTGAGCGCCTTCGGCCACGACGTCGTACGCGAGATGAACCGCATGGGCATGCTTGTCGACCTGTCGCACGTCAGCGCGGACGTGATGCGCGACGCGCTCGCCGTGACGTCGGCCCCGGCGATCTTCAGTCACTCGAATGCGCGCGCGATCTGCGATGTCGCGCGCAACGTACCGGACGACGTGCTCGCCGGGCTGCCCGCGAACGGCGGTGTGTGCATGCTGACCTTCGTTCCCATGTTCACCAGCCCCCGCACGGCGCGGTGGTACGAGGAGTGCATGGAGATCACCGCCGACCGTGGGCTCGACCCGCGTGACTTCGCCGATCTCGACCCGGTGATGGCAGAGCGGTCGAAGACCGACCCTGCGCCGGAATCTGTGATCGACGACGTCGTCGCCCACATCGAGCACGTACGTGAGGTTGCCGGCGTCGACCACATCGGACTCGGCGGTGACTTCGACGGTACGGCGTTTCTGACACGCGGCCTGGAGGATGTCGGCTGCTACCCGAACCTGTTCTCGCGGCTCGCCGAACGAAACTGGTCCGGCGAAGAGTTGGACAAGCTCGCGAACGGCAACATCATGCGCGTTCTGCATGATGCGTTGCCGAGCGCCGACGATGCTTGAGTGGTGAGCGATGAGCGTCGCCGGGTTGTTGCTCGCGGCCGGATCGGGCACGCGGATGGGCGGGCCGAAGGCCCTCGTCGAGGGTGCCGATGGCGTGGCATGGGTGGTGTCGTCGGCCCGCGCGTTGCTCGACGGTGGATGCGATGAGGTCGTCGTGGTGATCGGTGCGGCGGCCGACCACGTACGCCGGCAGTTGAGCGATCTGCCGGTCGATCCCGTGTTCGCGCCGGCGTGGGCCGACGGCATGGGCGCATCGCTGCGTGTCGGGCTCAGCGCGCTGGCGACCAGGTCGCGGGCCGACGCGGCTCTCATACATCTGGTCGACCTTCCCGACGTCGGCGCCGAGGCCGTTCGGCGACTCGTCGCCCTCGGCGACCATCGCGTACTCGCACGGGCGGCGTACGGGGAGCGGCGGCTCGGTCACCCGGTGCTGATCGGCCGCGACCATTGGAGCGGGGTGGTCGAGGTCGCCGCCGAAGACCGCGGTGCGCGCGACTACCTACGCGAGCGTGAGGTGCTGGAGGTGGACTGCTCCGACCTCGCGACGGGCATCGACGTCGATACTCGCTGAGCTCACTGCGAGTTGGAGATGTGCTCGATCAGCGCCGTGGTTGAGACCGAGGGCGTACGGGGGAAGTAGACGACCTTGCAGATGTCGCCCATGTCGTCGAAGCGTCCCTTCCAGTCGTCGCCCATCGTGAGGATGTCGGCCTCGTGCTCGAGGATGTACTCGCGCTTGAGGTCGAGGCTCTCCTCGATGAAGACGTCGTCGACGTCGCGCAGGCTGGCGACGATCTCCGTCCGCTCGGCTTGGGTGTAGACCGGCGGGCGGCCCTTCTTGCTGATGTTCAGCGCGTCCGACGAGATGCCGACCACGAGGCGGTCGCCGAGCTCGCGGGCGCGCCTCAGCAAGCGGACGTGGCCGACGTGGAACACGTCGTACGTGCCGAACGTGATCACGGTGCGTTCGCCCACAGCGGTCTCCTTCGAGTCGTCTTGCCGTGTCGGTTCCGGTCGGGTCAACGGTGAACGGTACCTGAACGGGACACAACACACCCGCGCACCGGCACGGCTTGGCGACACGGCCTAGGGTGGGCACGTGTCAGACCACGTCCCCGCGTCGCCCGCCGAGCTCGTCGAGTGCCTCCGGTCGGTTGACTATCTGGCCGACGACGGCCTCGCTACGGTCACCTATCTGGCGCTGGCGATGGAGCGTCCGATCCTCCTCGAAGGCGAGCCCGGCACCGGCAAGACTGCGCTCGCGGAGGGACTCTCCGAGGCTCTCGGCCTGCCGCTCGTCCGGCTGCAGTGCTACGAGGGCATCGACGCCACCCAGGCGTTGTACGACTGGGACTTCACTCGCCAGATCCTGCATCTGCGCACGGTCGAGGCGACATCGACGGGCGGTCTCGATGCCGACGCGGTCGAGCAGTCGCTGTTCGACGAGCGGTTCCTGCTCGCGCGGCCGATCCTGCGCGCTCTGCGCGAGAGCCCGGCTGTGCTCTTGATCGATGAGATCGACCGGGCCGACGACGAGTTCGAGGCGTTCCTGTTGGAGGTGCTGTCGACGAACCAAGTGACCGTGCCCGAGCTCGGCACGATACGCGCGGCCGAGCCGCCGATCGTCGTGCTCACCTCCAACCGCACCCGGGAGTTGCACGACGCGCTCAAGCGCCGCTGTCTCTACCACTGGATCGATCATCCCGGCCTCGAGCGCGAGATCGAGATCGTACGCGCGCGCATTCCCGACATACCCAAGCTGCTCGCCGAGCAGGTCGCGACCGCCGTGCAGCAGCTTCGCGCCACCGACGAGATGCTGAAGCCCCCCGGTGTTGCGGAGACGCTCGACTGGGCCCGGGCACTGCGTCAGCTGGGCCGCGAAGAGCTCGACCTGGAGACGGCCGCGGTCACCATCGGGGCCGTGTGCAAGTACCGCGAGGACACCGACCGCGTACGCGAGTCACTGGACCGACTCCTGCGGACATGAACCCTCGGCCGATCCGATGAACCAGGGCGACGAGATCCTCGCCGGCTTCGCCCGCGCGGTCGCGGCCGCCGGGGTCGGTGTGACCCCCGATCGTACGCAGACGTTCCTCGATGCGACGTCGCGTGTCGGAGCGGATCACCGGGCGAGTGTCTACTGGGCCGGTCGGGCGACTCTGTGTGCGTCGCCCGACGACTTCGCCGCGTATGACGCGGTGTTCGAGGAGTGGTTCCAGCCCGAGCCGCGACGGACGTCCGACGTACGACGAACCGAAACCCGCACGGTGCAGCAGGCCGACCTGTCGAGTTCGGAGTCCGACGACGCGGGTGAGTCGCACACGCTCTCGGTGATGGCCAGCGCCGAGGAGGTTCTGCGCAGTAGGGACGTCGCCGAGCTGGCGCCCTCCGAGCGGGCGTTGCTGAACCGGATGTTCGCGGGGTTGCCGGCGCGGCCTCCGTCGCGTCGCAGCGCGCGCCGCAGGCACAGCACCGCCGGCGAGATCGACCCGGCGCGCACCGTACGCGACCAGCTACGTCGCGCCGGCGAGCCCGGCCCGTTGCGGTATCGACGCAAGCGCATACGACCTCGGCGCACCGTGTGGCTGATCGACGTGTCCGGCTCGATGGAGCCGTACGCCGACAGCCTGCTTCGTCTGGCACACCGAGCCACGATGGCGGCTCCGCGTACGACCGAGGTGTTCACCTTGGGGACGCGGCTCACTCGCGTCACGGCGGCACTGCGGTTGCGAGACCCCGAACATGCGTTGATGGCGGCCGGAGACGTCGTACCCGACTGGTCGGGGGGTACGCGGCTGGGTGAGGTGCTGCAGGCGTTCACCGACCGATGGGGTCAGCGTGGCATGGCCCGTAGCGCCGTCGTCGTCGTGTGCAGCGACGGCTGGGAACGCGGCGACCCGGTGCTGTTGGGGGAGCAGGTCGAGCGCCTGTCGCGCCTCGCGTACCGGCTGATCTGGGCGAACCCCCATCGCGGAAAAGCCGGGTACGAGCCGGTGCAAGGCGGCATCGCGGCCGCTCTTCCGTACGTCGACGAACTCGTCGCCGGTCACTCGATGCGTGCCTTCGAAGAGCTGCTGGACGCCGTCTCCGCACCATGAACCGCCACGGGCTGGGTCTGACATGGCAGTCTTGAAGTGTGCGAGAAGTACTTTCAGAATTGGTCCCCGCGTGGCGCGATGGCGGCACGATCGGGATGGGTACGGTCGTTGCGACCTTCCGCTCGGCTCCGCGACCGCCGGGCGCGTCGATGCTCGTGCTGCCCGACGGGCGCGCGGTCGGATCCGTTTCCGGCGGGTGCGTCGAGGGTGCGGTCTACGAGCTGTCACAGGAAGTCGTCGAGAAGGGGGAGCCGGTCCTCCAGCGGTACGGCGTCAGCGATGACGACGCGTTCGCGGTCGGACTGACCTGCGGCGGCATCCTCGACGTGTTCGTCGAGCCGGTGTCGCAGCAGACGTTCCCCGAGCTCGCCGGCGTCGTCGACGACATCGAGGCCGACCGGCCGGTCGCGATCGCGACCGTCGTCGAGCATCCCGACTCCGACTGGGTCGGCCGGCGCATGATCGTGCGGCCCGAGGCCATCGAGGGGTCGCTCGGCCTCGAACGCGCCGACCACGCCGTCGGCGACGATGTGCGCGGTCTGCTGGCCGCGGGACGCAGTGCGACCCTCACGTACGGCCCGGAGGGACAGCGCCGGGGTGAGGGCATGCGCGTTTTCGCGGCGGCCTTCGCGCCGAAGCCCAGGATGCTTGTTTTCGGCGCGATCGACTTCGCGGCAGCGGTCGCGCGACAGGGTTCGTTCCTCGGGTACCACGTCACGGTGTGCGACGCGCGGCCCGTCTTCGCGACGGCGCAGCGGTTCACAACCGCCGATGACGTCGTCGTCGACTGGCCGCACCGCTACCTGAAGGCTCAGCTCGAGGCGAATGCGGTCGACGAGCGCACGGTGATCTGCGTACTCACCCACGACCCGAAGTTCGACGTCCCGCTGCTGGAGGTCGCCTTGCGGATGGAAGGCGCGCAACGGCCGGCGTTCATCGGCGCGATGGGCTCGCGTCGTACGCACGACGACCGGCTCGCCCGCCTACGCGAGGCCGGTCTGACCGACGATGAGCTGGCGCGATTGTCGAGCCCGATCGGCCTCGACCTCGGCGCGCGCACACCCGAGGAGACGGCCGTGTCGATCGCCGCAGAGATCATCGCGATCCGGTGGGGTGGCGGCGGCGACCGCCTGAGCGAGCTCGACGGCCGCATCCACCACGACGACTGAGCAGAGTTCGTTGCGTCGTTGGTGCGCGCCGACGACATGAACGACTACGCACCGAACTCTGGCGACGCCTCAGCCCCGCAAGACGTGCGCGAGGGCAGGAACCTGCTCGACCTGAGCGTCCAGGATCGCGCGGGCGCGGGTCACCGAGTCGACCAGCGGATGCAGCGCGAGCGCACGTACGGCCAACCGCATGGAGCCCGCGGTGGCCGCCTCGATCGTCGTCCGCTCGACGTCCTTGACCGACGTCACGACGCCCTGCTGGTACGCCTCGAGCGGTTCGACCGGTAGCGGCCGCGCCCCGGAGGCGTCCACGGCACAGGGCACCTCGACGACGGCCTCGGAGTCGAGCCCGGTCAGCGTCGCGCGGTTGGCGACGTTCAACACCAGCTGCGTCGGCTCGTTTCCGGCGATGGCATGCATGAGCTGGAGAGCGACCTTGTCGTACCCGCCGCCGTCGAGGTCGTCCGCGTCACGCTCGCCCGCTCCGCTCGACTCGCGGCTGTCGGCCATGTACGACTCCTCGCGTGCCCGTCGAGTCCGGTCCCAGGCGTCGTACGGGTCGTCGCCGACCGAGGCGTAGAAGCCGACCTGCTGCGACACGAGATACTCGCCGCGGGTCTGCTCGGCGGACTGGGCGGCGGCGACCGCGTCGGCATTGAAGTACCAGTACCAGAGGTACTCGTTGGGTACGGAGCCGAGCGTTTCGAGCCAGTCGGGGCCGAAGAGCCGGCCTTCTTCGACGGTCAGCAGGCGTGCTCGGTCGGCGAGGAGCTCGGGAAGCCGGTCGCGGCCGTCGACGACGACCCGGCGAAGCCAGCCGAGGTGATTGAGGCCGGCGTACTCGAAATGCGCGTCGGCGACGTCGACGTCGAGTCCGCGTGCGACCCGCTTGAACAACCCGACGGGCGAGTCGCAGATGCCGATGGCCCGATCACCGAGCACGCGGGACATCGCCTCGGTGACCATGCCGGCGGGGTTGGTGAAGTTGATGAGGTACGCCCCAGGTGCGTGCTTCGCGACGACCGACGCGATCTCGAGAGCCACCGGCACCGTGCGGAGCCCGTAACAGACTCCGCCGGCGCCGGTGGTCTCTTGCCCGAGAACCCCATTCGCCAACGCGATCCGCTCGTCGCACACGCGCCCGACGAGCCCCCCGACTCGGATGGCGGAAAAGACGAAGTCGGCTCCTCCGACGGCTTCGGTGAGATCGGACGTCAGGGTGACGCGTGGCCCGGGCCTTCCGTCTCGGCGCTGCACTTGCTCGAGTACGGCGGCGATCGAGTCGAGTCGCGCGCGGTCGACGTCGTAGAGGACGAGGTCGCTCACGACACTGTCCGCGCCGAGGAGCGCTCGGTATACGAGGGGGACGCGAAATCCTCCGCCACCGAGTATGGTCAGCTTCATTGCGTCAGTGCTCCTCAACCAGTGGGCTGTCGCGTGGTGCCGGGGCGAGGTGAACGGTCGTACCGGCATCGGTGAAGGTCGCGACGGTCTGCGGGTCGGCGTCCTCGGTCGAAACCAACACATCCACGTCGGGCGCGCCGCATACGCGTGCGAGGCCGCCCCCGGGGAACTTGCTTCCGTCGGCGAGCAGCACGATCCGCTCGGCCGCGGCCATCATCGCTTGTTTGACGGGGACTTCGACGACGGTCGTGTCCAGGACAGTGCCGTCCGGGCGTACGCCGCTCGTGCCCAGGAACAGCGTGCCAGCGTGCACCTGGCGTAGCGCCTGTTCGGTGAGGAACCCGACCATCGAGCGGTAGTTGCGGCGGACGACGCCTCCGAGCAGGATCAGCTCGACCGATGCGTCGGTGGCGAGTTCCTCGTAGACCGCCAGGCTCGATGTCATGACCGTCACCGCTTTGCCGCGTAACGCGGCCGCCAGCCGGTGCGTCGTCGTGCCGATGTCCAGCAGCAGTACGTCGCCCTCGTCGACGAGCTCGGCAGCTGCAGTCGCGACCGCGTCCTTGGCCGGAACGTGACTCGTCGCGACATGGGCGAACGGCGGCTCTTGTGCCGCCGGCAGGGACGCTCCACCGTGGACGCGGGTGACGAGCTCGCGTTCCTCGAGCTGGCGCAGGTCGCGTCGGATCGTTGCCTCGCTGACATGCAGCAGCTGGGCGAGTGCGCCCACCTCGACGGGACCGTCGGAGCGGAGCCGTTCGAGGATGAGTTCGTACCGCTGTTGCGCCAGCATGGAACGAACAATATCAGTCAAATACGTGCATTGCTACGGAGAAATCACGCACAGAACCTCAGTGAAGATACGTACTTGCGCAAAAGTGTGCAGTAGTCGACACTTTCTCTCAGGAGGTGCTCCGTGTCCGAGCCCGAGGCCCGCTCTGGGTCGCCCGACCGGCCGTTCGACCTGTTCGTGTCTGGAACCGTGTTCCTCGACATGATCTTCACCGGTCTGCGCTCGGCGCCCATCGGTGGTCAAGAGATCATGTCGACGGGGATGGGCTCGAGCCCCGGAGGCGCTGCCAACCTCGCGGTCGCCGGTGCGCGCCTCGGCCTCGACACGGCGCTGACGGCGGCGTTCGGCTCCGATCACTACGGTGACTACTGCTGGACGATCCTGGAGGACGGCGAGGGCATCGACCTCAGCCACGCGAAGCGCTTCGACGAGTGGCACTCGCCGGTGACCGTCTCGCTCGCGTACGACAACGATCGCGCGATGGTCACCCATGCGCACCCGCCGCCGGTTCCCCCCGATGAGCTGGTCGCCGACCCACCGCGTACGCGCGCGTGCTTCGCCGACATGGGCGGTGACCGTCCCGCCTGGGTCGATTCCGTGATCGACGGCGGCGCACTCGTCTTCGCCGACCTCGGATGGGACGAAAGCCAGCGCTGGGACCACGACTCGTTACGTCGCCGCCTCGACGGCTGTCATGCCTTCGTACCCAATGCGGACGAGGCGATGTCGTTCACCTCCACCGACAGTCCGGGAGCGGCGCTGGAGGCGATGCGTGACTGGGTTCCGCTCGTCGTCGTCACCGCAGGGGGAGGGGGCGCGTTCGCCGCCGACGCCACGACCGACGAGACGGCCTGGGTGCCCGGCGTCAACGTCGACGTGCTCGATCCCACCGGCGCGGGCGACGTCTTCCTCGCGGCACTGATGTACGCGACGCTCGCGGAGTGGACGCTCACGCGGCGGCTGCGATTCGCGAACCTGTGTGCCGCGCTGTCCGTACGTGACTTCGGCGGTGCGCTCGCCGCACCAGGTTGGGGTGACGTGTGCGACTGGTGGGTCGAGGCGAAGAAGCAGCCCCGTCTCGCTCGCGATTTCGCGTTCCTCGAAGATGTTCTGGCGACCGTCGAACACCGGGTGTACGAGCGCGCGGTCCCGACGATCGGCTTCTTCCACAGCACCGAGGAGCACGGTCGCCACGGACCGCGGCCGACCACCCCGCAAGGGGGTCGTGCCCTGTGAGAACGAAGGAGACAGCTATGAAACGGTCACGACGGCGCATCGGTCGCGCCCTTGCGGTCGGCGGTGCCGCCATCGCGTTGACGGTTGCGGCGTGCGCGCCGGGTGACGACGGTGGTTCCGGTACGGAGACGAAGAAGTCCGACGTCAACACCGACATCGAGAGCGTCGGCGACGTCACGCTCACCGTATGGGATCAAGAGGTACGCGGCGCCGCGAGCAAGACGATGGAGGACCTCAACGCGGCGTTCGAGAAGGAGTACCCGAACGTCACGATCAAGCGGGTCTCCAGATCGTTCTCCGACCTACGCAAGACGCTGCGGCTCGCGATCACCAGCGACCAGGATCCGCCCGACGTCGTCCAGGCCAACAACGGTCGCTCCGACATGGGGCAGTTCGTCAAGGCCGGGCTGTTGCAGTCGCTGGACGGGTACGCCGAGGCATATGGCTGGAACGACCGCTTCCCCGAGAGCGTGCGGTCGCTCGCGTCGTACAGCGAAGACGGCTCGACGTTCGGCGAGGGCAACCTGTACGGCGTTCCACAGCTCGGCGAGATCGTCGGCCTCTGGTACAACAAGGCCAAGCTGAAGGATCTCGGCGCGGAGCCCCCGAAGACCACGGAGGACTTCGAGAAGGTGCTCGCGGCGGCCAAGGACGCCGGCGAGGTCCCCATCCAGTACGGCGATCTGGATGCGTGGCCCGGCATCCACATGTTGGGGTTCGTGCAGAACCAGTTCGTCGCGCCTGACACGATCCGTACGCTCGGCTTCGGCCGCGAAGGCGCCTCGTGGGAGAGCGACGAGAACGAGCAGGCCGCCCAGACGCTGTCCGACTGGGCCGACAAGGGCTACTTCACCAAGGACTTCAACGGGCTCGGCTCCGACCCGGCATGGCAGAACTTCGCCAAGGGCGAGGGCGTCTTCTTGGTGCAGGGCACCTGGCTCCTCGCCGAGGACCTCGTGAAAGCGCTCGGTGACGACCTCGGATTCATGCTGCCGCCGGTCGGGCCCTCCGGCGAGCAGTCGGTCACCGGCGGCACCGGTCTGCCGTACGCGGTCACCGACGCGAGCGACAACGCGGACGTCGCGGCGGCCTACATCGATTTCATCACCAACGAGAACGCGATGAAGGCGATGGCCGATGCGGGCAATCTCCCGGTCGTCGACGCCGACAAGGCAGACGTCTCGGGCGTACGCGCCGAGGTGTTCGAGGCATGGGATGAAGTGAACAAGCAGGACGCGCTGGTGCCGTACCTCGACTACGCGACGCCGGACTTCTACGACACGCTCACCGGACACGTGCAGAAACTGACCGGAGGGTCGGAGTCGGTCGACGAGTTCCTCGCGGCGCTGGAGGAGGACTACAGCGGGTTCGTCTCCGAGAACAGCGGACACTAGTGGTGACTGCCACTGCCTCCAGACCTCTCCGGGAGGGCCGTCGGCAGGCCGGTCCTCCCGGAGAGCCCAAGCATGTCGCCTATCTGTACGTCGCGCCGGCGGTCATCGTCTTCTCGCTGTTCCTGCTCGCTCCGCTGCTGCACGCGGTGTGGCTGTCGTTCTACGAGTGGGACGGACTGACTGCGCCCACCTATATCGGGGTGGCGAACTACCTAGATCTGCTCAGTGATGCCGTGTTCCAGCGGGCGCTCTTGCACAATGGAGCGTTTCTATTCTTCTACACCGTCATCCCGATCGCGCTGGCGCTGCTGCTGACCGTCCTTTTGACCCAGGAAGGCCGCGTCAGGGGACTGTCGGTGTACCGCGTCGGGCTGTTCGTGCCGCAAGTCATCCCGATGGTCGTCGTCGGGGTGGTCTGGACGTGGATGTATTCGCCACGCAACGGGCTGCTCAACGCAGTCGTGGAGGCGGTCGGTGGTAACGCGATCCCCTTTCTGGGGGATTCGGCGTTCGCGCTGCCCGCGGTGGGCCTGGTCGCCAGTTGGGTCCAGTACGGGTTCGC
>Ga0079225_10001874_pt1 | contig 11969 bp, 6 predicted proteins | sample Poulit2012_FD_76344 | JGI IMG/M metagenome (GOLD analysis project Ga0079225, IMG submission 76344) | Agricultural soil microbial communities from Georgia to study Nitrogen management - Poultry litter 2012 | ecosystem: Environmental > Terrestrial > Soil > Agricultural land | place: USA: Georgia...
ACGTCGGCACGATGCTGATCGACCCGATCCCTCTGGGAGACCTCTCCGAGGCGGCGCACGCCGTCGGTGACGTGGAATGGGTGTTGCATGCCGCCAACCAAGACCTGTGGTGCCTGGCCGAGGTGGGCATGACGCCACCGAGCCTGTTCGACACCGAGCTTGCCGCCCGGCTGCTCGGGCACCCGCGCGTCGGGCTGGCGCCGCTGATCGAGGAGGTGCTGGGTCAGCGCTTGGAGAAGGGACACTCGGCAGCGGACTGGTCCACCAGGCCACTGCCCGAGTCGTGGCTCACCTATGCCGCCCTCGACGTCGAGTTGCTGCTCGAGCTGCGCGACGCACTCGCCGAGGAGTTGTCGGCTGCCGGCAAGTCGGAGTGGGCGCGGCAGGAGTTCGACGCCATCCTGGCCGACGGCGGCCGCCCCCGGCCCCGACCGGAGCCGTGGCGGCGAACCTCCGGGTTGCACCACGTACGCGGTCGTCGCCCCCTGGCGATCGTCCGATCGCTGTGGCAGGCGCGCGACGAGCTTGCGCGCACCCGCGACATCGCACCGGGACGTGTGCTGCCGGACGCGGCGATCATCGATGCGGCGTTGTCGCGGCCCACATCCGTCGACGCGGTGATGGAGCGACCGATCTTTCGCGGCCGCGCGCAACGCCGCGAGGCCGATCGTTGGTTCCGCGCCATCGCACGTGCAGAAGAACTACCGGAGAGCGACCTGCCGACACACACGGTTCCCACCGGCGCACTCCCCCCGGCCCGAACCTGGCGCACCCGAGCGCCCAAGGCCGCTGCGCGATTGCAGTCCGTCCGGAGCGTGCTCGCCGAGATCACCGAGGAGACCGCCGTTCCGGCGGAGAATGTGTTGGCGCCCGAAGCGATGCGCCGGCTGGCGTGGCAGCCGCCCGACCCGCCGGATACCGAGTCCGTCGCGGCAGCACTCGAGGCCCAGGGCGCCCGGCCCTGGCAACGTGCCCTCGTCAGCGCCCGCCTCGCCGAGGGCCTCTCGTCGGGCGCTGACCCATAGCCGCCCCGGAGTTACCCGCCAGTAGCATAGAGCCGTTCGCATCCGTCGACCCCGAGGAGCGCCCCTGTGTCGCGCCCACAACGTCAGATCCGGGACGTCGCCTTCGTCGATGGCGTCCGCACCCCCTTCGGCAAGGCCGGACCCGACGGTCTCTACGCCGAGACGCGCGCCGACGACCTGGTGGTGGCGTGTATCCGGGAGTTACTACGCCGACAGCCTGGCATCGCGCCGGATGCCGTCGACGAGGTGGCGGTAGCCGCCACCACCCAGTCCGGGGACCAGGGCTTGACCATCGGGCGCACGGCGGCGCTGCTGGCTGGTTTGCCGTCCTCCGTTCCCGGCTTCGCGATCGACCGGATGTGCGCCGGGGCGATGACCGCTGTCACTACGACGGCCTCTGGCATTGGTGTGGGCGACTACGACGTCGTCATCGCCGGAGGTGTCGAGCACATGGGCCATCACCCGATGGGCGAAGGGGTGGATCCCAACCCGAGGTTCGTGGCCGAAGGACTCGTGCATCCCGACGCGCTGGTGATGGGCAAGACCGCGGAGAACCTGCACGACCGCTTCCCCGCGATCACCCGCGAGCGTGCCGATGCCTTTGCGGCGGGGAGCCAAGCCAGGCTTGCCCGGGCCTACGCCGACGAGCGGATCCAGCCCGACCTGGTACCGATCGCCACCCGCAGTGTCGAGCACGGCTGGGGCTATGCCGTCGCCGACGAGCCCCCACGGCCGGGCACGACCGTCGAGGCGCTGGCTGGCCTGCGCACACCGTTCCGCCCGCACGGCCGGGTCACCGCCGGCAACTCGGCAGGGTTGAACGACGGCGCCACCTCAGCCATGCTGACCTCCCTCGACACCGCCGTGTCGCTCGGGCTGGCCCCCAAGATGACGCTGGTAGCCTCGGCGTTCGCCGGCGTCGAACCCGAGCTCATGGGCACCGGGCCGGTGCCTGCCACCGAGAAGGTGCTGACCAAAGCGGGCCTGAGCATCGACGACATCGGCCTGTTCGAGATCAACGAGGCTTTCGCCGTCCAGGTCCTGGTCTTTCTGGACCACTTCGGCATTGCCGACGACGACACCCGAGTCAACCGCTACGGCGGCGCGATCGCACTCGGACACCCGCTTGCCAGCAGTGGGGTGCGGCTGATGACCCAGCTCGCCGCCCAGTTCGCAGAGCACCCCGAGGTTCGCTACGGCCTCACCACACTCTGTGTCGGAATGGGGATGGGCGCCTCGGTCGTCTGGGAGAACCCACACCACCCCGATTGGTCCCCCGCCGGGCAGAGCTGAAGGAAGAGGCTTCGTTTCGATGAGCGACACCACCGCGACATCCATCCCGCCAGAGTTCCCGGACGAGGTGGTCACGCACGCCCACACGCGCGCGATCGACCTGCCCCTGGAAGCCGGCCGGGCCGCCCTGGTGACCCTGGACAACGGACACGACCATCGCAAACCGAACACGCTGGGCCCGGCCAGTCTGCAGGCCCTGGATGCCGCCTTGGACGAGGCGTTCGCGATCCAGGACGTACAAGCGGTCTGCGTGACCGGCAAACCCTTCATCCTGGCTGCCGGCGCAGACCTCAAGGGCGTCGAGCTGATCAGCCGCCACGAGCAGGCCCTCTCGGTGGCCCAGCTTGGGCACCGGGTCCTCCGCCGGCTCGGCGAGGCGCCGGTGCCGACCTTCGCATTCATCAACGGGCTTGCGCTGGGTGGTGGTCTGGAGATCGCGCTGAACTGCACCTACCGCACGGTCAGCTCCAGCGTCACGGGAGTGGCGTTGCCCGAGGCGTTCATCGGGCTGGTCCCCGGCTGGGGTGGCGCCTACCTGCTCCCCCGGCTCGTCGGGCCGGAACGAGCGATACGCGTGATGATCGAGAACGCACTGAACCAGAACCGGATGCTCAAGGGGCCCCAGGTCGCCGAACTCGGCATCGCCGACGTCGAGCTCGAACCGGCTGATTTCCTCGAACAGTCCATTCGGTGGGCAGCATCCGTCCTGACCGCTCAGGTTGAGGTCCAACGCCACGAGGTCGATCTGAGGGACTCGGCATCCTGGGACGCCGCCGTGGCGCGGGGCCGCGAGGTGGCCGATGAGAAGGTTCGCGGCGCAGCGCCAGCACCCTACCGCGCCCTCGAGCTGGTCGCGGCCGCGCGCACTTCCGAGCGCGATCACGCGTTCGCCGCAGAGGACCAGGCGCTGGCTGACATGATCATGAGCGAGGAGTTCCGCTCATCGACGTACGCCTTCGATCTCGTCCAGCGGCGCGCGAAGCGACCCGCGGGCGCACCGGAGCACGAGTTGGCTCGCCCGGTCACCAAGGTCGGCGTCGTCGGCGCCGGGCTGATGGCCACCCAACTGGCCACCTTGTTCGTCCGCCAACTGCAGGTGCCGGTGGTTCTCACCGACCTCGACGCCGAGCGGGTCGAGCGCGGTGTGGCCGGCGTGCACGCCGAGATCGCACGGCAGGCGGGCAAGGGCCGGCTGTCCAACGACGAGGCCAATCGGCTCACCGCCTTGGTCAGTGGTAGCACAGACCGCAGTGTGTTCGCCGATGCCGATCTGGTCATCGAGGCGGTCTTCGAGGAGATGCAGGTCAAGAAGCAGGTGTTCGGCGAGTTGGAGGGGATCGTCCCGGCTCAGTGTGTCCTGGCCACGAACACCTCCTCGCTGTCCATTACGGAGATGGCCACCAACCTCGAACATCCCGAACGGGTGGTGGGCATTCACTTCTTCAACCCCGTGGCGGTGCTGCCACTGGTGGAGGTCATCCGGGCGGAGCAGACCGACCAGGAGACCCTCGCCACCGCGTTCGCGGTGGGCAAGGAGTTGAGGAAGTCTTGTGTGCTGGTTGCCGATGCGCCAGGGTTCGTGGTCAACCGGGTCCTGCTGCGCATGATGGGTGAGGTCATCGACGCTGCCGACGAGGGCACCCCGTGGGACGTCGCAGACGCCGCCTTGGACCCGCTCGGCCTGCCGATGTCGCCGTTCGTGCTCCTGCAGTTGGTCGGTCCGGCGGTGGCTCAGCACGTGGCCAGCACGCTGCACGAGGCATTCCCGGAGCGGTACAACGTCTCCCCCAATGTCCAGGCACTCGTCGACGCGGGTCTTTCCGGGATCTGGACCTGGAACGAGCAGGGGGAACAGGTGGTCGACCCAGCCGCTGCGGAACTGTTCACCCAGGGCAACCGGCCCAGCACCGGCGAACAGGTGCGCGAGCGAGTGCTGGGCGCCGTCGCCCAGGAGATCCGGGCCATGCTCGACGACGATGTGGTCGCCTCACCAGCGGATATCGATCTGTGCCTGATTCTCGGCGCCGGATGGCCGTTCCATCTCGGCGGCATCACTCCGTATCTGGACCGCACCGGTATCGCTGAACGCAGCACAGGTCAACGGTTCCTCCCGCTCGGGACAGCCAGCGTTCCCTCAGCCTGAACGAATGCCGAGGACCGATTCCACCCGAGCGCGCATAGCCGTGTCCATATTCTGAACAAACCGTGTCCATTAGATGGTCCAGGTTTGGTTGAATGGTGGAATGTCGGCAAGAGTACGCGCATGAACGATGCTTGGTCCTTCGAGACGCGCCAGGTCCATTCCGGCCAGACACCCGACAAGGAAACCGGCGCGCGCGCCCTGCCCATCTACCAGACAACCTCGTTCGTCTTCGACGACACGACTCAGGCCGGGGACCGCTTCGCCCTGGCTGAGCTCGGCCCGATCTACACCCGCATCACCAACCCCACCCAAGCCACGGTCGAAGATCGGATCGCTGCGCTCGAAGGTGGCGTGGGCGGCTTGTTCGTCGCGTCCGGCCAGGCGGCGGAGACACTGGCCATCTTGAGCATTGCCGAGGCTGGTGACCACATCGTCTCCAGCCCCAGCCTCTACGGCGGCACCTACAACCTGTTCCACCACACCCTGCCCAAGTTCGGCGTCGACGTCAGCTTCGTCGACGATCCCGACGACCCCGAGTCCTGGCGGGCCGCCGCGCAGTCGAACACCAAGCTGTTCTTCGGCGAGAGCGTTGCCAACCCCCGCATCGACGTGCTCGACATCGAGGGGGTGGCCGCCGTCGCTCATGACCTCGGGGTGCCCCTGATCATCGACAACACCATCCCGACCCCGTACCTCCTGCGGCCCCTGGAATGGGGTGCCGACATCGTCGTGCACTCGGCCACCAAGTACCTCGGCGGGCACGGCAACGCGATCGGCGGTGCGATCGTCGACGGCGGCAGTTTCGACTTCGGTGCCTACCCGGAACGCTTTCCGAACTTCAACACCCCGGACGAGAGCTACCACGGGCTGGTCTACGCCCGCGATCTCGGCGTGGGCGGCAAGTTCGGTGTCAATCTCGCGTTCATCCTCAAGGCACGGGTTCAGCTGCTGCGCGACCTGGGCCCCGCCGCAGCACCGTTCAACGCCTTCCTGGTGGCCCAGGGCCTGGAGACCCTGTCTCTGCGGGTCGAGCGGCACGTCCGCAACGCCCAGGCCGTCGCAGAGTGGTTGGAGCAGCGTTCAGACGTGCTCTCGGTCAACTACTCGGGCCTGTCCTCCAGCCGGTGGTACGAGTTGTCGAAGAAGTACGCGCCCAACGGCGTGGGCTCGGTGCTGGCCTTCGAGATCGACGGCGGAGTCGAGGCGGGCAAGAAGTTCGTGGATGCGCTCGAGCTGCACTCCCTGGTCGCCAACATCGGCGACGTCCGTTCCCTGGTGATCCACCCGGCATCCACCACACACAGCCAGCTCACCGAGGCCGAGCAGCGCAGCACAGGCGTCACGCCGGGCCTGGTGCGGCTCTCGGTCGGCATCGAGCACATCGACGACATCCTGGCCGATCTGGACGCCGGTTTCCGCGCCGCTAAGCAGGTCTGAGCCGGTACGGTGTTGGATATCGTTTCCCCGACCCTTACCGAGCTGCCCGGTGGGCGGCTCGTGCAGCCGATCGGCGATGTCCACACGGAGACCGGGCGCACCGTTCCGGATGCCGAGATCGCATTCCAGACTTGGGGACAGCTGTCCCCAGACCGGGACAACGCGGTGCTGGTGCTGCATGCATTGACCGGGGATTCGCACGTCGTCGGTCCTACGGGTCCGGGTCATCCCACGCCTGGCTGGTGGCCTGGGCTCGTCGGCCCGGGCGCGGCCCTGGACACCGACCGGTACTTCGTCGTCGCCCCCAATGCCCTGGGCGGGTGTCGGGGGTCGACGGGGCCGTCCTCGCCGGCTCCGGACGGTCGCCCCTGGGGGTCGCGATTCCCCTCCTTGACCGTTCGCGACCAGGTGACCGCCGAGATGCAGTTGGCGGACGCGCTGGGCATCGACTCGTGGGCCATGGTCCTCGGCGGCTCCATGGGCGGCATGCGCGCGCTCGAATGGGCGGTCATGGCGCCGGAACGAGTACGCGCGGTGGCTCCGATCGCCACCACGGCACAATCAACCGCGGACCAGATCGCCTGGTGCCATACTCAGGTCACCGCGATTCGCGCCGACGCAGGGTGGCACGGCGGCGACTACTACGACGTTCCCGGCAGTGAGGGGCCGATCGGTGGGCTCGAGGTGGCCCGCCGGATCGCGCACACGACCTACCGCAGCGCGGCCGAGCTGGAGCAACGGTTCGCGCGGGATCCCCAAGGTGATGGCGCACCGCTAGATGGAACCGGGCGGTTCACTGTGCAGTCGTACCTCGATCACCATGCCGAGTCGCTGGTGCGCAGGTTCGACGCGAACACATACCTGAACCTGACCCAGGCGATGATGACCCATGACCTCGCCCGCGGGCGAGGTGACGTGAAGGCCGCACTTCAGCGCATCACCGCGCACGCCGTGGTGATCGCCGTCGACTCGGATCGCCTCTACCTACCGGAGCAGTCCAGGACGATCGCCGACGGGATCGGCCGCGACACACCGGTGCACCTGATCCACTCCCCGCACGGGCACGACGGGTTCCTCATCGAGATCGACCAACTCGCGGCACTCGTGCGGGACGGGCTCGCGCGCCGGTGAACGGGTTCGGCAGCTCCCGATCCAAGACGACGCCCTTCCACGCCAGCACACCGGAGACCACAGCACCGGTCAACGGCACGGCCAGGAACAACCCGACCAGACCAAAGGCGGTCGCAGCGGTGGTGGTCAACAACAGGATCACCAGGGGGTGGAAGCTCAGCGCCTTCGCCATGAGCAGCGGCGAGAGCACGTTTCCCTCCACCTGTTGCACGACGAGCACGATCACCAACGTCCACACCGCGGTGCCCAGCCCGCCGCTGAACAGCGCGACCGCAACCGCGACCGCGCCGGCAAGCGTCGCCCCGATCAGCGGGACATAGGCACCGAGGAAGGTCAGCGCGGCGATCGGGACGGCGAACGGCACGTCCAGCACGACGAGCCCGAGACCGATGAGAACGCCGTCGACCAGCCCGGTGACCGTGGAGGCGTAGAACCAGTTCCCGACCGTTCGCATGATCGCGCGGAAGGCCGCGTGGGCCGGGATCTGTTTGGTGCTCGGCAACGCGGATCTGAAGTTCTGCCACAGCCGGTCCCCACTGCTGAGCGCGAAGATGGCGAAGAACGTGGCCACGAGCCCCACGGTCGCGAGATTGCCGAGCACGCCCAGACCGGTGACCGCCGCGCTGCTCACCCCACCGAGCACCGTCCCGACCATCGACTGCAACTCGCCGAGCGCCTCCTGCAGGCCGGCCTGCTCCATGCCGACTTGCGATTGTTCGAACCAGCGGACGACGTCGTCGACCGCGCCGGTGATCGCGTTGACGATGGATGGGATCGAGTCCACGAGCTCGGACAGCACGAAGGTCAGCAGCAGGGCGAAGACACTGATGAAAGCCGCGACGCTCACGAGAGCCGCCAGCACCTGCGGCACCTTGTGGTCGCGCAGCCAGCGCACGATCGGCCAGAGCAGCGCGACCTGGGCGAAGCCGATCAGTACCGCGGCCGCGATGAACTGGACCTGTAGTCCCATCCAGATGACGGCGGCCGTCGCCAGGCCGACGGCGAGCAGCCGCACGGCGATGATCGCCTCGTCCCGCAGGAACGAGGTGGGCGCTCGACTGGGCTCAGCCCCGGTCATGCTGCCCGGGCTCGTCAGTGAGCTCGGGGCTGTCCTTCAGGGCGGCCGCTACGCCCGATACCTCTCGGGCGATGTCTTGAGCGGTGAGGCCGAACTGGGACAGCAGCGCTGCTCGCTTGCCGTGGGCGAGGAACATCGGCGGGATCCCGTACTCCCGCACGGGTGTGGTGACATCGCGGTCCCGCAACAGCTGGGCCACCATCGAGCCGACACCGCCGCTTCGGTTGTTGTCCTCCACGCAGACCACGAGCCGGTGCTCGTCGGCGAGCCGTGCCAACTCCTCCGGCAGGGGTTTCACCCACCGCGGGTCCACGACCGTGACCCCGAGTCCTTGGGCGGCGAGCCGGTCGGCCGTGTCGACACCGAGCTCGCCCATCGAGCCGACCGCCACCAGCAGCACGTCGGGAGACTCTCCCTGCGCGAGGACGTCCACACCACCGAGTCGTTCCACCGGCGTGATGTCCTCCCCCACGGGGCCCTTGGGAAAGCGCAGCACGGTGGGCGCGTCGTCGACCTCGAGCGCCTCGTCGAACAACTCGGTCAGCCGGGTCGCATCACGCGGGGCGGCGATGCGCAGCCCGGGTACCACCTGCAGGACGGACATGTCCCACATGCCGTTGTGCGAGGGGCCGTCGTCCCCGGTCACCCCGGCGCGGTCGAGCACGAAGGTCACGCCACACTCGTGCAGTGCACAGTCCATGAGCACTTGGTCGAACGCGCGGTTGAGGAACGTCGAGTACACCGCGACGACCGGATGCAGCCCCGCCATGGCCATGCCCGCTGCCGAGGTCGTGGCGTGCTGTTCTGCGATGCCGACGTCGAAGCATCGTTGCGGGTACGCCTCGGCGAAGGGCACCAGACCCGTGGGGCCAGGCATCGCCGCGGTGATCGCGACGACATCGGGACGACGATGCCCTGCCGCGACCAGGGCGTCGGAGAAGACATTGGTCCAGCCCTGCTGCCGTTGCGCGGCGGGCGCCCCGGTGCGCGGGTCGAACGGCCCGGGTGAGTGCATCAGGTCGGTGTCCTCGGTCAACGCGAACTCGCAGCCCCGACCCTTCTCCGTGACCGTGTGCACGATCACCGGTCCGCGGAACCCGTTGGCCTGCTCCAAGGCACTTTCCACCGCGGCCCGGTCGTGTCCGTCCACCGGACCGATGTACTTCAGCCCGAGATCCTCGAACATCCCCTGTGGCGCGACGACATCCTTGAGCCCCTTCTTGATGCCGTGCAGGGCGTCGTACAGCGGCGGGCCCACCAGCCGGGTGCGGGACAACCGTCGCTTGATCGCGGCGAGGGTGCGCTCGTAACGGGGGTCGGTACGCAGCCCGTTGAGGTGCGCGGCCAGTCCGCCCACTGTCGGCGAGTACGACCGTCCGTTGTCGTTGACGATCATCACCAACGGCCGGCTCGGCTCGCTGTCCGCGCTGGCCGCGATGGTGTTCAGCGCCTCCCAGGCCATACCGCCGGTCAATGCCCCGTCCCCGACCACCGCGACGACGGTGCGTTCGTGCTCGCCACGAACGGCGAACGCCTTGGCCATGCCGTCGGCGTAGGACAGGGCCGTGGAGGCGTGCGAGTTCTGTACCCAGTCGTGCTCGCTCTCCTCCGGGCTCGGATAACCGGAGAGCCCGTCTGCCTGCCGGATCGTGTCGAACTGCTCGAGCCGGCCGGTGAGCAATTTGTGCACATATGCCTGGTGGCCGGTGTCGAACACGACCGGGTCGTGCGGTGAGTCGAACACCCGGTGGATCGCGATGCTCAACTCCACCACCCCCAGATTGGGGCCCAGATGCCCACCGGTGCGGGACAGGGTCGCGACCAGCACGTCGCGGATCTCCTGCGCCAGGGTGTCCAGCTGGTGGTCGGTCAACGTGTCGAGATCGCGGGGGCCCCGCAACCGGCTGAGCACACGCTCAGGGACCAGCTCACCCATCGTCGACGTTCCTCCTCAGCGCACGTCCAACAGTCCACGTAACACGTACTGCATGATGCCACCGTTACGGTAGTAGTCCGCCTCGCCGGGGGTGTCAATGCGCACATCCGCCTCGAAGGTGGTCTCGTCCGCGGTCACGGTGACCGTTCGCGGTACGTCGCCGTCAGTCAACTGCGAGATCCCGGTGACCGAGATCGTCTCCTCGCCAGTCAACCCGAGGGACTCGGCATTCTGATCCGCTGGGAACTGTAGGGGGAGCACGCCCATGCCGATCAAATTGGAGCGGTGGATCCGCTCGTAGGACTCCGCGATCACCGCCCGGACACCGAGCAGCGCGGTGCCCTTGGCTGCCCAGTCGCGCGACGAACCGGAGCCGTACTCCTTACCGGCAAGGACCACGAGGGGAATCCCCTGGCGCGCGTAGGACTCGGAGGCCGCGAAGATCGTCGTCACCGGGCCGTCCGGCGCGGTGAAGTCGCGGGTGAACCCACCTTCGGTGCCGGGAGCCAACTGGTTACGCAGCCGGATGTTGGCGAATGTGCCACGGATCATCACCTCATGGTTGCCGCGGCGGGAGCCGTAGGAGTTGAAATCGCGGCGTCGCACCCCGTGGCTGGCCAAGTACTCGCCCGCAGGTGAGTCCTTCTTGATGGCCCCCGCGGGGCTGATGTGGTCGGTGGTCACCGAGTCGCCGAGCTTCGCCAGTACCCGCGCCCCCACGACATCGGTCACCGGCTCGGGCGCTCGACCCATCCCGTCGAAGTAGGGCGGCTTGCGGACATAGGTGGACTCGGGGTCCCAGTCGAAGATGTCGCCTTCTGGTGTCGGGAGGGAGCGCCACTGCTCATCGCCGGCGAAGACGTCGGCGTAGTCGCGGGTGAACATCTCGCTGGCCACCGCGGACTCGATGACTTCTTCGATCTCGGCCGGACTCGGCCACAGGTCGGCGAGGTAGACCGGCCGCCCGTCGGTGCCGGTACCCAGCGGCGCGGTGGTGATGTCGACGTCCATCGAGCCGACCAAGGCGTAAGCGACGACCAGTGGTGGGCTGGCCAGGTAGTTCATCTTGACATCCGGATTGATCCGGCCCTCGAAGTTGCGGTTGCCGGAGAGCACCGACACCACGGCGAGGTCATGCTCGTGCACGGCGGCGCTGATCTGCTCGTGTAACGGGCCGGAGTTACCGATGCACGTGGTGCAACCGTATCCCACCAGGTTGAAGCCGAGCTTGTCCAGGTACGGGGTCAGTCCCGCCCGTTCGTAGTAGTCCATGACCACCTTCGAGCCCGGTGCCAGGGTGGTCTTGACCCATGGTTGGCGGGTCAGGCCGCGTTCGACGGCCTTCTTCGCCAGCAGAGCAGCACCGATCATCACGCTCGGGTTGGAGGTGTTGGTGCATGACGTGATCGCGGCGATCACGACGGCGCCGTGGTCGAGCTCGAACTCGGTGTCATCGACCGTGACCTTGATCGGAGCGGACGGGCGTCCGGAAGAGCCATGCGCCGCGGAGGCCGGCTCGGCGTCGTACGTCCCATTGCCCTGGTAGATCGCGATGGGGTCACTGGCCGGGAAGGTGTCCTCGACCGCGTCGTCGAGCTCGGTGTACGGGTGCTCGTCGTGCACCACGTAGTCCCGCAGCGCATGCCGGAACGACGGCTTGGCCTCGTCCAGCGAGACCCGGTCCTGTGGGCGCTTGGGCCCGGCGATCGAGGGCACGACGGTGCCCAGGTCCAGTTCCAGGGTCTCGGAGTAGACCGGCTCGGCGTCCGGGTCATGCCACAGTCCCTGCATCTTGGCGTAGGCCTCCGCCAGGGCGACCTGCTCCTCGGTCCGACCCGTGAGCTGCAGGTACCGCACGGTCTCGGCGTCGATCGGGAAGATCGCGATGGTCGAGCCGTACTCGGGGCTCATATTGCCGATCGTGGC
>Ga0079225_10001877_pt1 | contig 11961 bp, 10 predicted proteins | sample Poulit2012_FD_76344 | JGI IMG/M metagenome (GOLD analysis project Ga0079225, IMG submission 76344) | Agricultural soil microbial communities from Georgia to study Nitrogen management - Poultry litter 2012 | ecosystem: Environmental > Terrestrial > Soil > Agricultural land | place: USA: Georgia...
ACTTTTGTATGGCGGATTGAATCGAGCAATGTTGTTTTACCATGGTCAACATGCCCCATAATTGTTACAACAGCTGGTCTTTCTTCTAAATCTTCTTCACGTTCTTCTGGAATATATTTATCAAAGTCAGTTTCATCTAGCTCAATAACTTTTTCAACTTCATAGCCGTATTCATTACAAATAAGTTCAATCGCTGCATCATCTAAATCTTGGTTTTTCGTCGCCATAACACCTAAAAACATTAAATTTTTAATAATTTCAGCGGTGTCTTTATTTAGTTTTTCGGCTAGTTCACTTACGGTTAAAGTATCTGAGTACGTAATTTTCCTTTGTGATGATTTTGTTTCTTCTTTAGGTAGTTCTTTTTTTGACGGTTTCGTTTGCTTTTCCTCACTTTTCATTTTTTTCTTTTTGTCTTGTTTTTTCCTATTCATTTGCTGTTTTGATTTGTCTTTTTCTTTTGGTTGTTGAAATGATTTATCTAGCTCTTGTTTAATTTCTGTCGTAATCATTGACATATGATTCGTAATATCGATATTTAACTTTTTTAACTCATCTAAAACTTTACGGCTCGTTAAGTTATTTTCCTTTGCATATTCATATACACGCATTTTATCCATACGTTCACCCCCGAAATTAGTTACCCTTAATTAAAGTTTTTAATTTATGGGCAAATCCATCATTAAGTATAGCGATAGCAACACGATTCGTTTGTCCAATAGCATGCGATATAACTGCTTTTTCATCGACCATCATATAAGGTATTTCATAACTAGTACATTTATCCGTTAATTGTTTATACGTTTGTGGGCCACAATCTGACGCTATTAAGACGAGCTTAACCCGTCTTTGTTGAATATGTTTAATAATTTTATCAACGCCTAGTGAACATTGATTCGCTCGGTATGCTAAACCTAATAAATTTAAATAACTTTCCTTCATATCATCACTCTTTAACGAGCTTTTTAAGTTCCTCATAAAGCTCTTTATCTACAGGAACTTTTAAATGGTCACTTAAAATATTTGTTTTTTGGGCTTTTTCAATGACTTGTTCATTTTTTGATAAGTAGGCGCCACGACCATTTTGTTTTCCTGTTAAATCAATAAATACTTCGCCTTCTTTATTACGAACAATTCTAATTAAATTTTGTTTTGGCAACATCTCTTGCGTAACAACACATTTTCTTAAAGGTATTTTTCTTTTTCTACTCATAAAAATACCCCCTCTATGGTTCTAACAAAGGATCATTGTCAGAATCGTCTTCTTCCAAATCATCAAATAAACTATCGTCGAACAACGGTTCTTCTTCTGAAATGATTCCTTCTTCTTTAGCAGCTGTTTCACTTTTTATATCAATTTTCCAGCCTGTTAGTTTGGCCGCTAAACGTGCGTTTTGTCCACGTTTACCAATGGCTAATGACAATTGATAGTCCGGGACGACAACCGTTGACTCTCTTTCTTCTTCATTTAATATGACTTGTGACACCTTAGATGGACTTAACGCATTAGATACGAAAATTGCTGGATCATCTGACCATTCGACAATATCAATTTTTTCACCATTTAATTCATCAACAATCGCTTGAACTCTTTGGCCTCTTTGCCCAACACAGGAGCCAACAGGATCAATATCTGGGTCATCTGCATAAACAGCAATCTTCGAACGATCCCCTGCCTCTCGAGCAATCGACTTAATCTCAACGATACCCGAAAATATTTCGGGAACTTCCATTTCAAAAAGTCTTTTTAAAAGACCTGGATGGGATCGGGAAATGAGTATTTGTGGGCCTTTTGTCGTCTTTTCAACTTTTGTCACATAAACTTTTATTCGATCATGAATATTGTATTCATCGGTTGGCATTTGATCGGATTCTGATAATTTCGCTTCAATTTTCCCTAAATTAACATAGACAAAACGGTGATCTCTACGTTGAATAATGCCAGTAATAACATCTTCTTCATGATCGATATACTGTTCATAAATAACACCGCGTTCTGCTTCTCGCACTCGTTGCGTAACAACTTGTTTAGCAGCTTGAGCAGCAATTCTTCCAAAATCTTTCGGTGTTACTTCTACTTCAATAATATCGTCGACTTCATAATTAGGATCTATTTCTTTAGCTGCTTCTAAAGAAATTTCAATTTGATCATTTTCCACATTTTCAACGATGTTTTTTTGGGCAAATAAACGCATTTTGTTTTCTTCGGGATTTAAGTCTACCCGAACATTCGTTGCTGATTGGAAATTCTTTTTGTAAGCAGAAATTAATGCGGCTTCTAAAGCTTCTAATAATATTTCTTTATCAATTCCTTTTTCTTTTTCAAGAAACTCAAGCGCTTCGAACAGTTTGCTATTCACAATACTTTCCTCCCTTATAATGCAACAGCTAACCTTGCTTTCGCAATTTTATCATACGGTATTTCGACGATTTTTTTACGCGCTAATACTTGATATTCAATCATTGCAATATCATTGTCAAAGCTTTGTAAAACACCTTGAAATTCCTTCTCACCATCAATATGGACATATAGTGTAACGTAAACATTTTTGCCAACACTTTTTTGAAAGTCTTCTTTCGTTTTTAACGGCCGTTCAACTCCAGGTGAAGAAACTTCTAAAAAATAAGCACCATTAATAATATCGGCATCATCTAACTTTTCACTCAACTCTGTTGATACTAATTCACATTCTTCTAAAGTTACCCCAGATTCTTTGTCGATAAAAACTCGCAAAAACCAATCCTGCCCTTCTTTAACGTATTCAATGTCGAATAATTCAAGGTCATAATGTATGAGAATTGGTTCAACAAGTTCTTCTGTTACACGTTTAATTTGGCTCATCTTCAAAACCTCCCTAAGACCATTCTTATACAATATTATGGGCTAATAACTAAAATTCATTTGTACGAATAAGTTTCTGTATTCAATATGACTAGTAAGTGATTAAAACAATAATATTTTACTTTATTCAATATAAAACCCCTGCCAACCATTTGGGCAAGGGAATAACAGAAAGGTGTATAAAGAAAGAGTGGTTAGCCCACTCTTTAACGTAAACTTCATATCAATAGGATTGTAACATATAGGTGATGTGCATGCAAGTTTAAAATAGAGATAATTGATTTTCCTCCGCCATTCCTTCTAAACATCCGTGACGATCTAAATAATCTAGCACTGTTTTTGATATTTTACTACGTTCGCGCAAATCTTCTTTTGACAAAAACTCACCTTGTTTACGAGCATTGACGATGTTCAATGCTGCGTTCGTTCCAAGACCATCGACGGCATTAAATGGTGGGATAAGAGAATTATGATCAACGATAAAATCTGTCGCATCAGATTTATATAAATCGACCTTTTGAAATGAAAATCCGCGTGCATACATTTCTAAAGCGACTTGTAAAACAGTTAATAAATTTTTCTCTTTTGGTGATGCATCGTTGCCTTTTTCTTTTATCTCAGCAATTCGCTTTTTCAATGCATCATAACCTTTTGTCATCGTGTCTAACTCAAAGTCTCGTGCCCGAATAGAAAAGTAAGCTGCATAAAATTGTATCGGATAATATACTTTAAAATAAGCGATGCGAACAGCCATTAAGACGTATGCAGCTGCATGTGCCTTCGGAAACATATATTTAATCTTTTTACACGATTGGATATACCATTCTGGAACGCCGTGATTTTTCATTTCACTAATCCATTCATCCTTTAATCCCCGGCCACGGCGAACATGTTCCATAATGCTAAAGGCTAATGACGCTTCTAATCCTTGTTGCATTAAATAAACCATAATATCATCACGGCAACCGATAACTTCAGATAGTTCGCAAATACCATCATTAATTAAATCTTGAGCATTGCCTAACCAAACGTCCGTCCCATGCGAAAGTCCAGATATAATGACAAGTTCCGCGAAGCTTTTTGGTTTCGTTTCTTCTAACATTTGTCTAACAAATGATGTACCAAATTCCGGAACACCTAATGTTCCTGTTTCACAATCGATCTCTTCAGGTTTAATATCGAGTGCACAAGTACTTGAAAAAATACTCATTACTTTTTCATCATCAATCGGCACTTTTTTCGGATCAATTCCTGTTAAATCTTGTAACATACGAATAACAGTCGGATCATCGTGGCCGAGTATATCTAGTTTTAACAAATTATCTTCAATCGAATGGAAATCAAAATGAGTCGTTTTCCATTCGCTCGATTGATCATCTGCTGGAAATTGGACAGGTGTAAAATCGTAAATTTCTTTATCTTGGGGTACAACGATAATTCCGCCAGGGTGTTGACCAGTTGTTCGCTTAACGCCTGAACAGCCGATGACGAGCCGATCAATTTCAGCATTTTTTAAATGTAAATCATGATCTTGCGCAAAACCTTTTACATATCCATAGGCGGTACGCTCAGCAATCGTTCCAATCGTACCTGCACGATAAACATTATCTTCTCCAAAAAGTTCCTTTGTATAGTTATGTGCTTTTGGTTGATATTCTCCCGAGAAATTCAAATCAATATCAGGTACTTTGTCACCTTCGAAACCTAAAAATGTTTCAAAGGGAATATCTTGTCCATCTTTTATTAAAGCTTCACCACATGTAGGGCAGTTTTTATTCGGTAAATCATAACCACTAGCGAATGAACCGTCTGTAATAAATTCGTTATAATGACATTGCCTACATACGTAGTGTGGTGGTAATGGGTTTACTTCAGTAATCTCAGTCATTGTCGCTACTAACGATGACCCAACAGAACCACGGGAACCGACAAGATAACCGTCGAGTAACGATTTGTGGACGAGTTTATGAGATATTAAATAAATAACGGCAAAACCATGGCCAATAATACTCGACAATTCTTTTTCTAATCGTTTTTCAACAATTTCAGGTAAGGGATCACCATAAATTTTCTTCGCATTCCCATAAGTCAACTGGCGTACTTCTTCTTCCGCCCCGTCAATTTTCGGTGTATATAAATCTTTTTTCAATGGTGAAATATTATTAATCATCTCATTGATTTTTTGTGTATTAGTGACGACGATTTCTTTAGCAATGTCATCTCCCAAAAATTTAAACGTTTCAAGCATTTCGTCAGTCGTACGAAAATGAACGTCTGGTTGTGTTTGGCGGTTTAAAGGGTTACCTTTTTGTGACGCAATTAAAATACGACGAAACATTTTTTCATGTTTATCAACATAATGAACATTACCTGTTGCAACGACAATTTTATCCTTTTCTTTACCTAATTCTACAATTTTACGAAGGATGTCTAATATTTGTGCCTCCGTTTCTACGACATTTCTTTCGATAAGCCCTATGTAAGTTTCTGGAGGTTGAACTTCTAAATAATCATAAAATTCTATCGCTTTCTTCGCTTCATCAGGTGTTTTTTGCATCACTGCTTCAAAAACTTCACCATTATCACAAGCCGAGCCGACTAACAATCCTTCGCGATGCTGTTGTAATAATGAGCGTGGTATGCGCGGCACCCGATAAAAGTATTTTGTATGGGAAAGAGAAACGAGTTTATATAAGTTTTTTAAACCTGTTTCATTTTGAGCTAACAATGTGCAGTGAAATGGTCGTGATTGTTGGTAAGCGTTCGTATCGTCTAAATGATTATTTAACTGAGCGAGATTAGTCATATCTTTTTCATTTAATTGCTGAACAAATTTCCAAAACAAATAAGCTGTCGCTTCAGCATCATAAATCGCCCGGTGATGTTGCACAAGCTCTACATTTAAATGTTTACACAACGTATTTAAACGATGATTACCTAATTTTGGATATAAAAATCGTGCAAGTTCAAGGGTATCGATGACCGGTTGTGTAATCGTTTCAAGATCTAACTGTTTATAACCTTGGTTTAAAAAGCCAATATCAAACGTTGCATTATGAGCTACTAAGACGCTGTCCCCGGCCCATTCTTTAAATTGATGTAAAACAACGTCAACTTCTGGAGCGTCGACTAACATTTCATCAGTAATTCCCGTAATTTCCGTAATAATTTCTGGAAGTGGTCGATGCGGATTAGCAAAGGATTCAAACTTATCGATGACTTCACCACGATGTAATTTAACCCCAGCAATTTCGATAATCGTATCATAAACGGCTGAAAGACCTGTCGTTTCAACGTCAAAAACAACATATGTTGCATCATTTAATGAAAGTTCAGCTTCGTTATAAACAATAGGTACACCATCATCAACTAAATTAGCCTCAAGACCGTAAATGACTTTTAAATCGTGCTGTTTACTCGCCATATGTGCTTCTGGAAACGCTTGGACGACTGCATGATCGGTAATTGCTATTGCTTCATGTCCCCACTTTTTTGCCTGTTTAATAAAATTACTTACTGAAACGACACCATCGAGTTGACTCATCGTTGTATGTGTATGTAATTCAATTCTTTTTTCTGAAGGATCAGCTTCATCCATTCGTTCAGCAACATTTACCGATTGAATGTCGTTGGCCATCATCGTCAATTGGTTCGAATAAGTATCTGTTTGAATGCGGCCCCTGGCTTTAATCCACATACCTTCTTTAACACGCTCAAGTTGTTCAACATGATCATCACCACGAGAGAACATTTTGATTTCTAATGAATCTGTATAGTCTGTCGCTTTTACGATTAACAAAAAGCGTTCTGATCTTAATTTTCTTAGCTCCACTGCAAAAACATGACCTTGTACCGTAACTCGGCGTTCCTCCTCAATAATTTGTTCCATTTGTAATGGTTCATCATTAATGACTTGACCGATTACGAGTGGCCCGTTGTTATTCGTTTGATTGTTATCATTATTTCGTTTCACTTGTACTTCTCTTGTTTTTGCTGCTAGTTGTTTATCTTCTAACGCTTTTTCCTCGGCAAATTTAGCAAATTCTTCAGCCGAATTGTTCACATCAATCGTTAAAACAACGGGTGGTAATCCAATATTTTTACAAAAGGGTATAAAGGATTGGTCAATACGTTTTTTTAAAGCTACAGCTTCAGCATCATTTCTAGCTATTAAGGAAAAGTTGTTTCCATCGACTTTCGGTTGCTGATTCATTACGAGATCTTTTATCCCAGGAGATAAGCCATTTTTCGTTTGTAAAAACAATTGCCAATAGTCTATAAACATTTGTTCGTTTGCGATGTCGTTTATTACGTTTATCGTTAATTTAATCGTTGCAATTGACTGAAAAGCACTCGTTAATCGCTCTTTAAATTGTTTAAATACAGTTGCTGGGAGTGTTTGTTCAATCCGAATGTGGAAATGCCAAGTTTTCGTCTGACGATAAACATCAAGGCGATCTAAAAAACTATTAGAAAAATACTCATCAATTAATTCCGTTGGCATTTTTATTTGTTTAAGTAAAAGTATCAACTTTTCTTGTTTCGTAAGATCCATTCATAATCCCCCTAGCAAATAATACATATTTTAAAAACGAATCGGATCCATTTACTGGACTTGTTTAAATCGTTATAAAAACAGTCGTTGAATATCATTCCATGTGACGACAATCATTAATAACATGAGTAAAGCAAAGCCGATAAAATGAACGAGACCTTCTTTTTGTGGGTCTACCGGCTTTCCACGCACAGCTTCAATACCGACGAACAAAAGTCGTCCACCATCAAGAGCTGGAAGGGGAACTAAATTAATAATTCCTAAATTTACACTTAACATTGCTGTCCACATAATAAAATTAACAAATCCTGTTTTAACGACTTGATCCGTCGCATCATAAATACCTACTGGACCAGCAAGCATATCGATTGATAACTGACCAGTAATTAACATGAATAAACTTTGTAAAATTAATCTTGTCGTTTCATAGGTTTGGATAAATCCATATTTAAAAGTTTTAATAAAGGATTTTTCAACCCCTTGATAAACACCAATTTGACCGATCGTAATTTCCGAACCATCAATATCAATCGCTTCTTGTGGCTGTGGAGTAACTTCAATATTCACCGTTTCGCCATTTCTAACGACAACCATTGCAAGGGGCTCGTTTGGATGTTCCCTAACAATCGATGTGAATGCTTTCCACGTTGAAATTGCTGTACCATCAATTTCAACAATTTCATCCTTCGCTTGAAAGCCTGCTGTATGTGCTGGACTATTTTCTACGATATCAGCGATAACTGCTTTTTCAGTAGGCGTGCCATGAATTAAACCTAAAATAATAAAAAGTGCTATTGCTAATAAAAAGTTCATTAGTGGACCAGCAAAAAGCTGCATCGCCCGTTGACCGACTGTTTTTGATGCGAATTGTCGATCATAAGGTGCTATTTGTGTCTCCACTTCATCCATGACAAAAAAAGCTTGCCGATCAACTTTAAACGTTAATTTTTCATCATGTTCCCCTATTTCATAACCTTCTATAATTAATTCATGGTCAAGGTCAGTTCGTTCAACTTCTATGACACGAGCGTTCGGGTGCTTTGATTTATTATTAACGATAATTTTTTGCACAAGTCCTTGCTCATTAAATTCTAATCCAATATGATGACCTGCTCTTAATTTAATGATTTCAGGATCTTCACCGGCAACACGCACATAACCACCAATTGGAAGCAAGCGAATTGTATATACCGTTTCATCTCTTTTAAAGGAAAACATTTTCGGGCCAAAACCAATCGCAAATTCACGTACTAACATTCCTGCACGTTTTGCGAAAATTAAATGCCCGAATTCATGAACAAACACGAGTAAGCCAAACATAAAAATAAACGCAATGACTGTTTTCAAAATAAGCACCCTCCTAGCTAATGCCAGCTTTAACTATTTCAAAAAATGTTTAAATAAATTGGATAATGTATAAAATGGGTAAAACAAATAACAAACTGTCGAGTCGATCAAGAATACCACCATGACCAGGTAATATGTTACCAGAATCTTTCACACCGTAATGGCGTTTATATGCAGAAGCGACGAGATCACCAACTTGACCAAAGATTGAAATGATAATTGCTACAACGATAATCGAGTATATAGGGATAGAAAAGGGATAAACAAGTTGGAAAATAATTGCGATCACAACAGCAGATACTAGTCCACCAATTGCTCCCTCGATCGTTTTATTCGGGCTAATTTTCGGCCAAAGTTTTCGCCTACCAAGCGCATAACCCGTGAAATATGCGCCGGTGTCTGTCGCCCATATCGTAAACAAAATAAATAGTAAATAATTTAATCCGAGTAACCGAGTGTGTATAAAAAAATAAAAGCCCATACTTATATATATTAATGTTATGACAATAAATCCTACTTCAGTAAATGTAAATTTATTTTCTGTTATAACCGTGTAAATGAGCAACAATATAGCTAAAATTATTAAAACATTAGTTTTTGGCAATGATGTAAGTTGAATTTGTTCGGGTAATAAAATTAACCATAAACTTATCGTTCCTAAAATTGTCGGAATTAAAAACAATTTTTGCGTCTTGTACATTTTCAGTAACTCAAATAAACCAATTGTCGCCATAACATATGTTAATGCGATAAATGGCCAATCTCCGTACAATATAATTGGTATGAACACAATTAATGCTATAACAGCTGTAATAATTCGCTGTTTCATTTTGAAATCCCACCATATCTTCGTGTTCTTTTTTCATAATCATATAATGCTTGCATAAAAACTGTCTTATTAAAATCAGGCCACAAAACATCAGTAAACCAAAATTCAGTATAAGCTAATTGCCATAATAAAAAATTACTTAAACGTTGTTCCCCACTTGTACGAATTAATAAATCAGGATCACTAATATTGTTTGTATACAAATATTTAGAAAAATGTTGTTCATCAAGAGAATCAAGGGATAAGCGATCCCCATTAATATCAGAAACGATTTGTTTAATCGCACGGATAATTTCATTTCGACCGCCGTAGTTAAAAGCAAAATTTAATAATAAACCATCATTATTTTTCGTTTTATTTATAGCATGTTCAACCGCTTTTTGTGTGAAGGGTGGTATTTGTTTAAGATCACCAATAACAGATACTTTAACATTGTTTTCCATCAACTCAGGTAAATAGTTGTTCAAAAAAAGTTTTGGTATTTTCATTAAATATTCTACTTCAGCTGGTGGCCTTTTCCAATTTTCTGTTGAAAAAGCATACAATGTTAAAATTTTTATTTTTAGCTGGGCTGCTACTTTCGTTATTTCTCGAACAGTATTCATACCTTCTTTATGACCTGCAATTCTTGGTAAGCCACGCTTTTGTGCCCAACGACCGTTACCATCCATAATAACCGCGACATGATTAGGCAAATTGACTAATTGAGCAGTTTTAATATCTTTTGTTTTTTCATTTTTAAAAAATGGAAGTTTCATTGACTTATTGTCCTCCACATACTGTTAATTAAAAAATGACATAAGTAGTCATCCAAGTTAAATAAATAACAGTAGTTTTAATATTGTACTTTTTAAATGATGAGTCTTTATTATATCATTATAAAAGAAAAAAATTAACAAGAAAATAAAAGCCCACTCATCAACTAGGTGGGCAAAAGTCGAGCACATAAGAAGTTAATTTTATTATACTTCCATAATTTCTTCTTCTTTATTTTTTGCTAATTCTTCAATCTTTTCAATATATGCATCTGTTTCTTTTTGGACATTATTTTCTGCCGTTCTTAATTCATCTTCTGTCAATTCACCGCTTTTTTCTGCTTTTCGGTACGCTTCATTCGCTTCACGACGGGCATTACGTACTTGAATACGTGCTTCTTCTGCGTATTTGCCGACGATACGTGTTAATTCTTTACGTCTTTCTTCTGTTAATGCAGGGATGTTGATTCGGATAACATTTCCATCATTTGATGGTGTTAAGCCTAAGTCCGCTTTTAAAATAGCTTTCTCAACATTGTCAATCGCTGATTTATCAAAGGGTGTTACAACAAGTAAGCGTGCTTCCGGTGCTGAAACAGTAGCTAATTGATTAAGTGGTGTATAAGTTCCATAATACTCAACAGTAACCGTATCTAACAAACTCGTGTTCGCTCGCCCCGCTCTAACTGTCGCCAAATTTCTTGTAAAAGCTTGAATCGATTGTTCCATTTTTTCGCGCATTTGTTTCATATATTCAGCCATCTTATTTCCCCCTTATCGTCGTTCCGATCGTTTCCCCTTGAACGACTCGTTTAATATTGCCTTCTTCTGTAATTGAGAAGACGATGAGTGGTATATCATTATCCATACATAATGTTGATGCGGTTGAATCCATAACACCTAAACCTTCATTTAGCATATCCATAAATGATAGTTCATCATACTTTTGAGCATCTTTATTAATTTTTGGATCATCTGAATAGACCCCGTCAACATTGTTTTTAGCCATTAAAATAACTTCAGCTTCAATTTCGGCTGCTCTTAAGGCAGCTGTCGTATCTGTTGAGAAGTAAGGGTTTCCTGTACCTGCAGCGAAAATAACGACACGACTTTTTTCTAAATGGCGAATCGCTTTTCTACGTATGTACGGTTCAGCAACTTGGCGCATTTCAATCGAAGTTTGAACGCGTGTTGGAATACCCATTGCTTCCAAACTATCTTGTAAAGCTAAGGAATTCATAATTGTTGCAAGCATTCCCATGTAGTCAGCTGTTGTACGATCCATACCCATTTCACTGCCAACTTTACCACGCCAAATATTACCGCCACCGACAACAACGGCCATTTCAACGTCTAGTTCAACGACATCTTTAATTTGCTTAGCAATTGATTGAATAATTGTCGGCTCGATTCCATAGCCACGTTCACCACTTAATGCTTCTCCACTTAACTTTAAAACAATTCTTTTATACTGAGCTTTAGTCATGATTACCTCCAAAGCAATTAGTTTTATGTAAATATATTTGAGAAAGAGGGAACAACAATGTGTTCCCTACATAAACAATTAATTCTTTTTCATTTGACTCATGACTTCTTCAGCAAAATCTTCTTCTCGTTTTTCCATACCTTCGCC
>Ga0079225_10001880_pt1 | contig 11955 bp, 7 predicted proteins | sample Poulit2012_FD_76344 | JGI IMG/M metagenome (GOLD analysis project Ga0079225, IMG submission 76344) | Agricultural soil microbial communities from Georgia to study Nitrogen management - Poultry litter 2012 | ecosystem: Environmental > Terrestrial > Soil > Agricultural land | place: USA: Georgia...
CCCAAAGGACCGATGGGACTTGGTTCGGGCGGATACCTGCTTTGGCCATTATTTGGTACCGCCAATCAACTCCTGGCGGGGATCAGTCTGATGCTGCTCACCATCTGGCTCCGGCGCAAAGGACGACCGATCATCTACACGCTCATTCCTATGATATTTGTCCTGACCATGACCTTGTGGGCGATGGGTGAACAGGTGATTTTGGAATGGTCCGGCTGGGGCGGGGAAGAAGCCAATCTTTTATTATTTGTATTGGGCGCCATCATATTAGGTTTTACCTGTTGGATTCTGATTGAAGCGATTAAGGTTTTAGGAATGCCTGTCCGCCCCGGGCGGAAAAAATCAAGGAGTGAAGAGTGAAGAATGAAGAGTGAAGAATGAAGAATGAAGGAATGAGAGAAAATGTAATAAAAAATAAAAGTTATGATTTTGCTTTACGAATTGTGAAGCTATGTCAAAATCTCAGGAATCAGCATGAATATATTCTTTCGAGACAGCTCTTGAGATCGGGGACTTCTATTGGTGCAAATGTGGAAGAAGCAGATGTTGCTTTTTCGAAAAAGGATTTCATCTATAAAATGCAAATTGCATTGAAGGAAGCCAAAGAAAGTCATTATTGGATTCGACTTCTTCGGGATTCAAATTATTTAGATAAAGTAGAAGCAGAGAATTTATTTGCAGAATGCAATGAATTGATATATTTACTCATCGCAATTTTAAAAAAATCGAAAATGAAAGATTAAACAAGATAGATCCAGAGTTCGGGCGCAGATCGATGCTTATCCGTTCCGCCTATGACAGGAGTACCTCATTTTTTCCGCCCAGGCGGACAGGCATTTTTAATTTCTAAACCCTATTATATGTCCTTTCTATCGCCTCATGCGCCTCCCAGTCAAAGGGCTCAAAAACATCGGAGAGATTCAATGAAAACCCTTTCAGCACCAAGGAGGAAATTACATCTCCACGCGTAAAAAGTCGGCTCGGCTGATATTTTCCTTCATGATCCAGCGTATATATCATCATATTCTTTTCAGTGGGATTGACCACCCAATATTCTTTCACGCCACTTTCTTCATAAAGATCATATTTCCAGGTCAGATCCTTTTCACTGGTGGAAGGGGATAGAATTTCTACGATCAGATCGGGTGCGCCCAGACATCCTCGCCTATCAATTTTTTCCGGATCACAGATTACGCTGATATCCGGTTGTACCACATTGGTGATGGCTTTTGTCGGATCATTCTGATCATAAAAACGAACATCAAAGGGAGCATAAAACAATTTGCATTTCGTATCTGACAGAAAAATGGTGATAGGGGTAGAAATTTTATTTGAAATCATTTGATGCTCTGATGTCGGCGCCGGAGACATCCGAAACAAATACCCTTTGATCAGCTCGACCCGTTCTTTGAATTTCCAGGTCAGATAATCTTTATACGTATATTTTTTGTCAAAATCAAGCTGTGATATATCTGTGATTGTACTCATTTTGCCTTTCCGATTTAGATGTAAATGTATAGCGATAAAATTGATTGAATGGTTCCCTTTTGTAAAATGTCTATACACCAAGGACGGACAGGCATTTTCATTTCCTCCCTCCACTGCCACTTTTTGTCACTCTCCCGCCATATCTTCACATCCCGGCTGCGAACCCCCAGCTAAAATTGGTTCAGTAAGAAAATAATGTTATTTTCATGCGAAATATTTAACCCCGATTCAATTCAACGATTCAAATACCAATTACACGACGATGACACACAGTTCACACAATAGATTGATCTCATTTATCTGGCGGATCGCCGATGACTGCCTCCGCGATGTATATGTACGAGGAAAATACCGGGACGTCATTCTCCCGATGGTGGTATTGCGCCGGCTCGATGCCCTCCTCGAACCCACCAAAGATGAAGTCCTGGAAGAACTCCGATTTCAGAGGGAAGACATGGAATTCACCGAACTGGATCCCAAAGGGCTCAGTCAGGCAGCCGGATATGTCTTTTACAATACCAGCCCCTGGACCCTCCGAAGCCTCTACAGCACCGCGACCAACAGCCAGCAAATCCTGCTGGGAAATTTTGAAGAATATCTCAATGGATTCAGTGCCAATGTGCAGGAAATCATCGACAAATTCAAACTAAGGGATCAAATCCGGCATATGGCTGAGAAGGATGTATTGCTCAATGTCCTGGAAAAGTTCACCTCGCCCGATATCAATCTGACCCCCTTCGAAAAGGTAGATAGTGACGGACGGAAATTACCTCCCCTCACCAATCTCGGGATGGGATATGTATTTGAGGAATTGATCCGCCGGTTCAATGAAGAGAACAACGAAGAAGCCGGAGAGCACTATACGCCGCGGGAAGTGATTCAGCTGATGACCCACCTGGTATTCCTACCGATCAAAGACCGTATCCCCGCCGTGATGACCATTTACGATCCTGCCTGTGGAACCGGGGGAATGCTCACCGAATCCCAGTATTTTATAAAAGATGAGGACGGAAGGATCAAGGCCGGCAATTCCTCTGTGTATCTCTTCGGTAAAGAAGTCAACGACGAGACCTACGCTATTTGCAAATCGGATATGATGATCAAAGGAGACAACCCCGAACACATCCGGGTTGGATCGACTCTTTCGACAGATGAATTCAAGGGAAAAACCTTTGATTTCATGCTCTCCAATCCACCCTATGGAAAAAGCTGGAGCTCCGAAGTTCGGTATATCAAGGATGGTCGTGACGTCATCGATCCCCGATTTCAGATCCGGCTCCGCAATTACTGGGGTCAATGGGAAGATGTGGATGCCGTACCCCGTACCAGCGATGGTCAATTGCTCTTCCTGATGGAAATGATCGACAAAATGAAACCCACCGATGACGGTGGCCTGGGCAGCCGTATCGCTTCCGTGCACAACGGATCGAGTCTTTTCACCGGTGATGCGGGCAGCGGCGAAAGCAATATCCGCCGCCATATCATAGAAAATGATCTTTTGGAAGCCATCGTTCAGCTCCCCGAAAACATGTTTTACAACACCGGAATCACCACCTATATCTGGCTGCTAAGCAACAACAAAGCCGAAGAACGAAAAGGAAAAGTACAATTGATCGATGCCGGACTGATGTTTCGCAAGCTCCGCAAAAACCTGGGACAGAAAAACTGTGAACTCAGTCCTGCTCACATCGAAGAGATCACCCGGTGCTTCCTTGAGATGAGAGAAACTGAAAAAGAAGGCGAAGGAAGTCTTGGCAGTATGATTTTTGACAATACCGATTTTGGATTTTACAAGGTCAATATCGAACGACCCAAGCGGCTCAAAGCCCGATTCACCGACGACCGGATCGATACCTTGCGATGGGATCGGCGTCAGACGGACTTCTCCAAATATCTCTATGCCACCTACGGAGATCAGGTGTACGAAGGTCTGAGTCATTACCGCAAAGAGATCAATGATTACATCGAGCAGGAAGAGATCTCCATTACCGCGCGGCAACTGGCGCCCCTCCTCAAGAAGAATAACTGGATCAAGCAAAAAAACTTGTATGAAACAGCGGTCCGGCTCAAAGAACTGATCGGCGACGCCGAATGGGATGATTTCAATGAATTGGAGAAAAAAGTAAGAAAGGTCCTGAAGGATGAAAACATAGGGCTTACAGCTGCTGAACGAAACCAAATACTGAACGCGGTCAGCTGGTATGACGAATCGGCTGCCCGGGTGATCAAAAAAACAGAAACGCTGAAAGGCGAAAAACTGGAAGAGTTGCTGGAACATCTTGGCTGTAAGGAAGAAGATCTGCCCCACTTCGGCTATTATCCTACGGAAAAACCGCACCGCTATATCACTTATGAAAGTGAAACCGATCTGCGTGACAGTGAAAGCATTCCGCTGAAAGACAACATCCTCGAATATTATCTGAAAGAGGTGAAACCCTACGTGGATGAAGCCTGGATCGATCTGGACAGCGTAAAGATCGGCTATGAGATCAGCTTCAACAAATACTTCTACAAACCCGAACCCCTGAGAAGCCTGGAAGAGGTAACCCGCGAGATTCTGGAACTGGAAAGAAAAGGAGAAGGGTTGTTGGAGGAGATTTTAGAAATGGAAACCGTCTGAACTATGATTTTTATGATGAACTGAAAAATTAAGGAATGAAAAATGAAAAATTAAGGAATGAAGGAGTGCGTGTCCGCCCTGGGCGGAAAGGAATGAGAGAAAATGTAATAAAAAATAAAAGTTATGACTTTGCTTTGCGGATTGTGAAGCTATGTCAGAATCTCAGGAATCAACATGAATATATTCTTTCGAGACAGCTCTTGAGATCGGGAACTTCTATTGGTGCAAATGTGGAAGAAGCAGATGTTGCTTTTTCTAAAAAGGATTTCATCTACAAAATGCAAATTGCATTGAAAGAAGCTAAGGAGAGTCATTATTGGATTCGACTTCTTCGGGATTCAAATTATTTAGATAAAGTAGAAGCGGAGAATTTATTAGAAGAATGCAATGAATTGATATATTTACTCGTCGCAATTTTAAAAAAATCGAAAAGAAACGAGTGATGAAATGAAAAGTGCCTGTCCGTTCGCCAATGGCGAAAAGGAGTGAATGCGTATCAACCGAAGACCTTTCCACCCCCGGTGGAGGAGAATTTTTCATTTTTCATTTTTCATCTTTAACTCCTATAAAATGAAAAGATACACCACATACAAAAACAGCGGCATCGACTGGATCAGAGAAATTCCGGAGCATTGGGAGGTGAGAAAATTGGGCAATCTATTATCACCGATTTCTATAAAAAATCATCCTGATTTACCTTTACTTTCAATTACTCGGGAAGAAGGAATTATACTTCGTGACGTGGACGACAATACTTCCAATCACAACTACATTCCAGATGATTTATCAAACTATAAAATGATCAGAAAGGGTCAATTTGGAATGAACAAAATGAAAGCATGGCAAGGATCCTATGGTGTATCAGAATATGATGGGATTGTAAGCCCTGCTTATTTTATTTTCAAATTTTCTGATAAAGTAGATACTTCTTTTTTTCACATTGCAATTAGAAGCAGTTTATATGTAAGTTTTTTTGGTTCAGCATCTGATGGAGTACGAATAGGTCAATGGGATTTAAATAGAGATAGGATGAAATCAATTCCTTTTATATTCCCCCCTCTATCCGAACAGGTTGCCATTGCGGAGTTTTTGGATGAGAAGACGGGGAAGATCGACGAGGCGATCCGGATCAAAGAACGGGAGATCGAACTGCTGAAGGAACGCCGCCAAATCCTCATCCAGGAAGTGGTGACCGGCAAGAAGGTATGGAATCCCGCCACCGGAACATGGACACCCCCCGAGCGAACCAAAGACAGCGGCATCGACTGGATCGGAGAGATCCCTGAAGATTGGGAGGTGAGGAAAGTGAAACATATTTTACGTTTCACAAATGGTTTGACTATCACTAAGGCTAATCTTCAAGAAAGAGGGGTCAAATGTATTAGTTATGGCGAAATACATTCGAAATATGGGTTTGAATTGGATCCAGAAATTCATCCATTAAAATGTGTTTCAGAAGAATATTTAAAAACAAATCCTAACTCTCTTCTTGAAAAAGGAAATTTCGTTTTCGCTGATACCTCAGAAGATTTAGAAGGATCTGGTAATTTTACTTATTTAAAAACTGAAGAAAAAGTATTTGCAGGATATCATACGATAATAGGAAGACCTATTGATCAATTTGAACCCAGAATAATAGCTTATATATTTGATTCAAATAAATTCAGGAATCAAATAAGAAAAAAAATGAAAGGAGTAAAAGTATATAGTATCACTCAATCCATATTGAAAAATTTATTGGTTTGGATTCCTACGAAAGATGAACAAAATAATATGGTATCATATTTAGATGAAATCTGTAAAAAAATTGATGATTTAATCGCCCTCAAGGAGGAAGAGATCGAGAAGCTGAAAGAATACAAGACGGTGTTGATCGATGCGGCGGTGACGGGGAAGATGAAGGTAATGAAGAATGAAGGAGTGAAGGAATGAAAAATGCCTGTCCAGCGACGGCGGAAAGGAATGCCTGTCCGCCCCGGGCGGAAAGAATATCTCAATCAGCTCGTGAAAGTGTTCTCTCTTTGCTGAACGAATTTGAGAAGACAAAAGAAAAATATATATGCGCACCAACATCCTCATTTTAATTGGAGAAGGGGGCAGTTAAGTATACAACATGTTTATTCAACCAAAAGAAATTTATCATGTCGCAAAATTCATTCAAACTAACGCCAAATTTAGAATTATCAGATTTATGTTCCTATGAAGCGGTATTAGCATACCTTAAGGAAAGCAATCGAAATAAGCATTTACTTATAGGAAATGGACATAGCATGGCATATGACCATGCAATATTCTCTTACAATGCATTATATGATTTTATTGAAGAAATAAAAGATCCTATTTTATCAAAATTATTCTCCGTTATTAACACAAGAAATTTTGAGCAAATAATGAGAGAACTCGATCAGTTTATTCAATTGGCAAAAATTTTTGATAAGAAAAAAGATATGGTCGAAGAGCTGAAACAAGCTCATAAATTATTGCAAAGTTCCTTGATTGATGCTATCACTCAATTACATCCTGAGCATATATTTCAAATTTCAGATGAAGCGGCAGAGTATGGGTATAAGTTTTTTGAAGAATATATAAATAACGGTGGGAAGGTATTTTCTACTAACTATGATCTGTTATTGTATTGGATTCTAATGCGAAATAAAACAAAGAGATATTGTGATGGGTTTGGGAAAGAACTTCTTAATCCTGAGGAAGTAAAAAAAGGTGAAGAAGCCGTATATGATGATCTAGAATGGGGAGAAAATAAAAATCGTCAAAATATTTTTTATCTGCATGGCACATTGCCGATTTTTGACACCGGAATTGCAATTGAGAAAGAGATTTATAAGAACCAGATCTACTTATTGACCAATATAAAAAACCGGATGAGCAAAAAAGAATATCCGATTTTTGTTACCGCCGGAAATGGAAAGGAAAAACTAAAACAGATTTATCGAAACCGTTATTTAAATTTCTGTTACGAACACTTTTCCAATATTGAAGGATCTCTGATCTCGTTTGGTTTCAATTTTGGAGAATATGATACACATATCATTGAAGCTATTAATGTGGCTGCAAAACAAGGAAAACGAGCAGGAAATAAACTATACAGTATTTATATTGGTGTATATTCCGATAATGATTTGGAGCACATAAAAAGGATAGAAAACAAGTTTAAGTGTAAAGTCAATGTATACAATGCTCGGACAGCGAATGTTTGGGGCACTCGGAATTAAAGAAAGTATATAATAATTCTTATTTTTACGACAAACGCAGGCTTTCTTGAAAAGGGTAAAACATAACATAGGGCGAATTGAATATTTGCTGACTTTGTATCAGATGTCAGAGGGGGAGCTTTTGTCCAGAATCAGCGAAGGCCTCAAAAATCCGATCACCAAAGATCAGATATGGGCAGATGAGATCAAAATCTCCCATCTGAAACGGATCGATAAACTATTTGATAAAGGAATTTCCTTCTTCCTCGATCCTTCCCCCTTGCCAGAAAGTAAGGAAGCCAGTATTTTTTTCCGCAAAACGGAATTGGGGGAGCAGTTGAATTTTGAGGCTAAAAAGATCGTTCATCAATTTGAAGAAAATAAATTTTCCATTTTTGCTACTGCACGGCTTGCGGACTTCCGGTTTGATCGAATACTAAAAACCTATTCCACGGAAGATGATCCGAAAGAAACCGCACACACAATCCGGCAAATTCTTCAGCCAAGATTCAGAAAAAACAGCAGAGATTATCTGAAGGAGCTGATTAAAGTAATGGCCGATCAAAATATTTTGGTGCTGGAATTTGTAGAACATCATCAAAAAAAGGAAAAAGTCAACATCGACGGATTTTTCCTGAAACCTAACGTGATCGTGATCAAACGGCAACAAAAATATCTGGAACGGGAAATTTTTACCTTAATCCATGAATTGGGGCACTACCTGCTGGATGAAGAGGTCGCCGAACAGGTGGTTTATGATCATATGACGGATATCACGGCGGTGTCACATGCAGAGAGATGGTGCAATGAATTTGCTTATCATTTCCTGATCGGAGAATGGGATAAAAAACTGATGCAAATTGGTTTTGACGATGAAACCAGCCCTCTCCATTCGCCCGAAATCAGCGATATTTCATCCAAAACTCATCTGAGTAAAACGGCTCTTCTCACCCGGTTGAGAATCCTGAACAGGATCAGTAGTGAAACGTATTTTACATTTAAACAACAGGTGAAAAATGCCATTCGACAGCAGGAAGAGAAAGAAAAAATTGAGCGGGAATTAAAAAAAGAATTGGGTATTCCATCATATGGTCGTACGCCCGTTCCGATCCGATCACCTTTGTTGATTTCTGCCTATCAAAAAGCATATTTGGAGGGAGTGATAAATGAGTATGAGTTTTGTCAGAAGCTGAATATTAAATCAGAGAAATTTGATCAGTATGCCTATGAAAGCAGTGATTGATACCCGCTCCCTAACCGGGTACTTATAAAGTAAACCGGTGAGATCCATATCGAGATCAGACAGCAGGAATAGTGACGAACCACAAAATAAAATGATAGAAACAATATGACAACCAGTCGGACAGATGAGCAAGCATTGGAGATGCACATAGAAGAAGCACTGACAGGAACCTCTACCGAAGTTCTCAGGGATGGGGGCGTACTGGACGAAAGACAAGCATACGGCGGATTGGGATATTATGTAGGGAATCCGGCCGATTTTAATAAAGTTTATGCAATCGATGAAGTGCGGCTTTTCAGTTTTTTGGAAGATAGTCAACCGGAAGAACTGGACAAACTGAAACGGTCTCCGGACTGGAAACTGAAGATCCTGGAACGACTGGACCGGATGGTAAAACGGTATGGAATTCTGAGATTGCTAAGAAATGGCCTCGGCGTGGATCAGGCTCATTTTGATCTTTTCTATGTGGCACCCCTTGCCAATTCGAGTGAACAGGTACGTAAGAATTTTGAGAAAAATCAGTTTAGTGTGACGCGTCAGGTGGCTTATTCGGTAGATCAACCGGGTCAGGAAATCGATATGGTCATCTTCATCAATGGAATCCCGATTGCAACCCTTGAACTGAAAAACCCATGGACGGGACAGACTGCCCGCGTGAATGGAATCAAACAATACAAATTTTATCGTGATAATCGTCAGACACTGCTCCAGTTTGGGCGATGTATCGTTCATTTTGCTGTAGATCCGGATGAGATTTATATGACGACCAAACTGGATGGTGAAAAAACATTTTTTCTACCCTTCAACAAGGGGCACAATCACGGAAAGGGCAATCCTCCCAATGATTTTGGCCATAAAACCGCCTATCTGTGGCAGGAAATTTTTCAAAAGAGAAGCATCGCGGAGATCATTCAAAACTACGTACGGTTTGATGGAAAATCAGAAGAGCCATTGCGTAAGAAGTCGGTATTGTTTTTCCCAAGATATCATCAGCTCGATGTGGTCCGAAAACTGGTTGCAGATACTGCCCGACACGGAGTGGGAAAACGGTATCTGATCCAACACAGCGCCGGATCGGGGAAGTCTTTTTCCATTACCTGGCTGGCATATCATCTGATCGGGGTTTATCCGGAAAATGAGCTCGCTGCCGGATCACGGTCGGTGGATCACCAGTTATTTGACTCGGTACTGGTCGTCACGGACCGGCGATTGCTGGATAAGCAGCTAAGAGATGATATCAGGAGTTTTTCTCAGGCTCAAAATATTGTCGCACCGGCGCATACTTCCGCGGAACTGAGGAGAGCGATGGAGTCAGGGAGACGGATTATCATCACGACGATTCAAAAATTTCCGTTTATCGTGGATGAAATCTCAGATATGAGCGATAAACAGTTTGGCGTGATCATCGATGAAGCACACAGCTCCCAGTCAGGGACGACGGCGGATCAGCTAAACCGGGCGATCGGCAGTGTAATCGAGGATGAGGATGAAGAAGATTATCAGGACAAAATCCTGAGGGTGATGGAGACCCGGAAAATGAGTGCCAATGCTTCCTATTTTGCCTTTACAGCAACGCCTAAAAACAATACGCTGGAAAAATTTGGTGTCCGGCAGGAGGATGGATCTTTTCGTCCTTTTCATCTGTATTCGATGAAGCAAGCGATCGAAGAGGGTTTTATTCTGGATGTGCTTTCCAATTATACCACCTATCGAAGTTATTATGAGATCGAAAAATCGGTGGCGGACAATCCTTTATTTGACTCGATTCGTGCTCAAAAGAAGCTAAAAGCATTTGTAGAAAAACATGAACAAACCATCAGCGCCAAAGCAGAAATCATGTTTGATCATTTTCTCAATTCTGTCGTCAAAACGAAAAAGCTAAAAGGCAAAGCCAAAGCGATGGTTGTGTGTCAGAGTATCGAATCCGCCATCCGGTATTATCATGCGCTGAACCGCGAACTGGACAAAGCAGGAAATCCTTTCAAGATATTGATCGCTTTTTCAGGGACGAAGACCGTGGATGGAATCGAATATACAGAACCGCAAATGAATGGATTTGCAGAAAGCCAGACGCGTGAAAAATTTGATGAAGATGAGTACCGGATGCTGGTGGTCGCCAATAAATATCTGACCGGATTTGATCAGCCCAAGCTGACCGCAATGTATGTGGACAAACGATTGCAGGGGGTGCGGGCAGTGCAGACGCTGTCCCGACTAAATCGGGCGGCGGACCGCCTGGGGAAGCGGACTGAGGATCTCTTTGTACTGGATTTTTTCAATGATCTGGAAGACATCAAAAATTCATTTGATCCATTTTATACTGCAACCAGTCTTGAACGGGCGACCGATATCAATGTACTTCACGAGCTCAAAGAGAATATGGAAGAGGTGGGTGTTTTTGTGGCTGAAGAGGTGGAAGACTTCAACCGCAAATATTTCAACAATATGGATGCACAATTTCTGAGTCCGATCATTGATGCAGCGGCGGACCGGTTCAACACCCAATTGGGTCTGGAGGATAAGGAAAAAGCAGATTTCAAGATCAAAGCCAAGCAATTTGTAAAAATATATGGGCAGATGGCTGCGATCCTTAGTTTTGAGATGATGGAATGGGAAAAGCTATTTTGGTTTTTGAAGTTTTTGATTCCGAAATTGATCGTAAAAGACGCTCAGGCGGATGCGCTGGATGAACTCCTGGAATCGGTGGATCTGTCTACTTATGGAATCGAACGGACCAAGCTGGGCAAAAAAATCAGCCTGGATGATGAGGAGTCGGAACTGGCACCACAAAATCCCAACCCACGTGGAGCACATGGAGAAACAGAGAAGGATGAACTGGAAGGAATCATAAAAGCGTTTAACGAGCGGTGGTTTACCGGATGGGAAGCGACCCCGGAGGAGCAGCGAGTGAAAGTGCTGGCGATCAGTCAGTCGATCCGGAAGCACCCCGACTACGAATCGAAGGTAGCTCAGATCCGTGATGCGCAGAATCAGCAATTGGCATTTAAGGAAATCCTGGATGATGTGATGCGAGAAAAACGGAAGCAGGATCTGGATTTATACAGGATGTATGCTCAGGATCCGTCTTTCAATCAGTCGTTGATTCATCTGTTGATGCGGACGACAATGCTTTAGGAGTGCCTGTCCGCCGAAGGAGTGCCTGTCCGCCGACGGCGGAAAAAATGCGTGTCCGCCAATGGCGAAAAAAATGTCACACCCTGAGCGAAGTCGAAGGGAAAAGATCGATTCCCGGATGAGAGAATCAGACTATATGAATCCATATTAAAGACAACATTTTAAAAATCCTGGTTTTCAATACTCCGGACCAATATAAGATCGTCTACACTTCCCCGTTTTCGGAGGATCATATCAGCTTGAGAGAAATTCGATCGATA
>Ga0079225_10001881_pt1 | contig 11948 bp, 10 predicted proteins | sample Poulit2012_FD_76344 | JGI IMG/M metagenome (GOLD analysis project Ga0079225, IMG submission 76344) | Agricultural soil microbial communities from Georgia to study Nitrogen management - Poultry litter 2012 | ecosystem: Environmental > Terrestrial > Soil > Agricultural land | place: USA: Georgia...
ACCAAAATCTAATTCAGCCAATGTCGACAAAACGGCCTCAAGCAGTACATTAGCCGTTTCTTCGGAAACAGCGGTGCGATCTTGTACACCTTCGATGATCTCTTGGGTGGTCATAAAATCTCCTTAGATGCCTATGAGAGTGCTGTCCTATTGCAGTGACTGCAGATGATCTTCTCATGTGTGTGCATTCCAGCATGTCCTTCTATTGTGTACTTCCGAGCTAGGTAAAATGCAATACATCACCATCAGCAGTTCAGCACTGGCATGGTGCTAGTTTTTTCGTAGGTGGACTATGCTGTCCGAGTGAGAAGTATTTTTGCCGATATCACTCCGCTAAAAACCAGTCGTGATTTCCGCCGCCTGTGGATCGGTAATTCCTTGTCGGCCGTTGGCACCCAGCTAACTTTGGTTGCGGTATCTTTAGAGATTTTCGCGCTCACCGGTTCTTCCGGTTATGTCGGTTTGATGGGTGCCTTTGCCCTTGTGCCACTGATAATTACTGGGCTCTATGGTGGCGCCGTGGCCGACCACTTCGATCGGCGCAAGGTCGCGCTCTATTCCTCAAGTGTGCTCTGGCTAACTACCGTAACGATTTGCGCACACGCTTGGTTACACATTGAAAATGTTTGGTTACTCTACGGTCTGGTTGCTATCCATTCCGGCGCATCAGGCATTAACCAGCCTACTCGAGGTGCCGTAATCCCTGCTCTAGTCGGAGCTAAACTGGTACCTGCAGCCAATGCGCTAAATATGCTCACCACGTCGATGGCTATGATGTTAGGGCCATTATTAGCAGGCGGTTTGGTGGCGACAATCGGCTACCCGTGGACATACACCATCGACGCTGTGACATTCTTATTTACGCTATATGCAGTTTACCGGTTACCGTTTTTGCCACCCGGACTGCCAGATGGCCAAAGCCCAACCGCCCAGCGAGTCGGTCTAAGATCGGTGTGGGAAGGGCTCCAATTTTTAGGCACTCGCAAGAACTTGAGGATGACCTTCATTCTGGACATTATTGCTATGGCCACAGCCTTTCCACGCGCCGTTTTACCGGCCATGGGTGTACTGATTCTTGGTACCAGTTACACTCAAGGGCTACATAGTGGTGGAGAAGATCCATCAGAGCTTATCACTGGACTATTGCTGGCCGGCATCGCCGGAGGAGCATTCGTAGCTGGACTGTTTTCCGGCACGTTCACTCGTATTACAGCACAGGGCAAGGCCGTCTACTGGGCCATTGTCGCCTGGGGAGCATCAATTGCAATTTTCGGGCTATTCGGCTGGTTCGCGATTCGAGCAGCCAACGCAGGTAGTCCCAGCGTCATCTTGCTATGTGCAGCAGTGGCAATGCTGATAATCGCTGGTGCAGCGGACTCAGTGTCTGGTATTTTCCGCAACACTATTCTGCAAACCGCAGCACCAGATCACCTACGCGGACGGCTGCAGGGTGTATTTATCGTTGTGGTGACCGGTGGCCCACGCATTGGTGAATTACTTACCGGTGGTATGGCTGCCGGTATTGGTGAGGCTGTAACCATGATTCTTGGTGGGTTGCTATGCGTCACGGGTGCAACCGTTGCGGTTCGGATGGTGCCCAGCTTTTTACAATATGACTCCCGCCATCCGGTCGCCTAAACACCCTGCTTACCAAAGCAGCGGGGGCCACTGTTATGCTTGGCCCCGCTGCAGGTAAATGGGTAACTAAATTAGTAGGCCTGTTGGCGTTGTTCTACCACTAGGTGAAGCAGCGCGAAGACGCCGTCATTATTAATTGCGTCATGGCAGGCTGCAATAGCGGCTGGAATATCCTCATTCTGAGTGACTTGTATCCCAAAGCCACCAAAGGCGTTGGCCATTTGCGCAAAGTCTGGGTTTTTCAGCTGGGTACCCGAGACTCGGCCGGGATAGTCGCGCTCCTGGTGGGTGCGGATGGTGCCATACTCTTGGTTGTCCATAACGATGATGAACGGTTTGGCACCGTATTGAGCGGCAGTAGCAATTTCCTGACCGTTCATAAGGAACTCGCCGTCGCCGGCAACCGACACAACACACTTATCGGGGTTATTCAACGACACGGTAATGGCCGATGGAATGGAGTATCCCATCGAACCGTTACGGGCGGAGATCAACGATCCGTAGTGGTGAGTCGGGAAGTACCGGTGCACCCAGTTGGTGTGCTCGCCAGCGCCGAAGGTAACCATTGCATCGTGAGGCAGGGTTGGTACCAGGTGAGCCATGAGGGCATCCATTGAAGCAGGGCCTGCTGTGATGTTTTCGGTTGGCAGTGCGGCGAACCGTTCTTGTTGGCTGCGCATTTTCGCCGTCCAGGTTGCCCATTCGGGTTTATTGGGCAGTTCCATGCGGATAAGGTCGCGAACAAAAGCGGCTGGTTTTGCCACGATCTGGTGGGATACTGGGCCGGAGCGGCCTCGCAGGGCCGGGTCAATGGTTACCAGGAAGTTCTTTTTATCCCAGTTTTGTCGAATGGTGAACCCGTCGGTGACGGTATCGCCGGGGACAGTTCCGACAAACACGATCAGGTCGGTTTCTTCTAACAAATTATAGGTTGGTTTTGGTCGACCATATCCCATCGGGCCCACATAGGATGGCGAGTCGAACGGGATAGTGCCCTGAGTGCGCCATTCAACGGCACCAGCAATGGTGTGGTCTTCTAACCAGGTGGTGAGTTGCCGGGAGGCTTCATCGGTCCAGTCATTGCCACCGGTGATGAATAGTGGTTTTTCGGATTCCAGTAGCGCATCATGAAGCTGTTTCCAGTCGGTAACGGTCATCCCGCCGGAGGCTACCGGGATCTGTGGGTGTAGACGCGCGTCGATTTCTTCTTTGATGATGTCTTCTGGCAGTCCAACCACGACCGGGCCGGGTCGACCAGAAGATGCGGCGAACATGGCTTCGGCCACGATTTCCGAGGCGCGTTCGGGGTGGTCAAGCACCATGACGCGTTTGGTGCCGGTACCAAACCAGGCGTGTGGGTCAAATTCTTGGAAGGCTTCTTTTTCGCGGTGTTCGAATGGGATCAGGCCGACAAACAGCACCATTGCTGTGGAGTCTTGCCATGCAGTGTGTAAAGCGACATGGGCATTGGCGGCACCTGGGCCACGGGTCACCATCGCCACGCCTGGAATTTGGTTGAGTTTGCCATCGGCTTCCGCCATGTAGGTTGCGCCGCCTTCGTGGCGGCACACCACATTTTCGATGGGCGAATCAGCAAGTCCATCCAGAACATCTAAGTACGATTCGCCGGGCACAGAGTAGACGCGTTCCACCCCGTGCTCTACCAGAGTCTCGACAATGACATGTCCGGCAGATTTACGTTGGCCATTACTGTTAAGTGGGTAACCCATGAATAGTGCTCCTTGACTGAATTACTTTGCGTTCAGCCCAGTCGCCATTGACCTATGGGCAAGCGCTAACCATCTCAAAATACCAGGCGAGCGCCGAATCATTGAACTGTAACTCAACGTTTCACGCCTCCATGCCCCTGCGTATACAAGTCAAGTCAGGCCCGCTGAACTTCTTGGCACCATGCGTTAGCAACATAATGAGCAGGAAGGCATCGGTCTGGTGCATTCGGATCGCTAATAGAAGCACACTCGGATCATTACGAGTGCGCGTCCCGAGAAAGTTCTGACCTGACGCGATACCATCAGCTAAATCTCGCCACGGACGCCTCCCCATAATCAGCTTGTATAAGGGTAGTGATCACGTTGCTGGTCTGCCGATCACTGCCTCATGGTTGGGAGGCGTTATCAATTCGTACCGCGAGACCGTCGAGGATAAGTTCGAGACCATCAATGAAATCGTGGTTGAGATCGTCGTCCTGGTCGGGGTCGGCTCCTAGGGCTTCTGAGGTAAACATGGTCGAGATGTGAGGGAACTGCTCATTTGAAATAACGAAGTTGAGGGCTTCACCATATTCACGTTCACTCTCAGCCTGGTCTTGGCCCGACTCTCGTCCCTCTTCCAATTCGCGCTGAAGCAAAGCGGAGTGGCGGACAAAACCGCTTAATAGAGTAAGCGCTGCGAGCACCTCCTTCGAGGTGAGTTTTGTCGAAGCCAGCTGGGAGAAACCTCGTTCCAGCCATGCCATTTGATGCGGTCCAGAAGGCGCTCGGTAGACGGGAACTTGAGGAAGCCAAGGTCGCTTCTGGTAAAGGAACCACAGGTCGTGCGCCCACAAACGCAACCCTTCCCGCCATCCCGATGCGACTTGACCCGCGGGTGGCGGTTCGCTTGCTGCATCCATCATGAGCAGGAGCAGTTCATGCTTGGAACCGATATGCCGGTACAACGACATGGCAGTAACGTTCAATTCCTTGGCCACTTTGGGCAACGTTGCAGCCTCTAGACCGTCACGATCGGCAAGCCGGATTGCGGTATCCACCACAACGTCAACATCAAGAGTCGACTTACGGCCCCGCGAAGGCGGATCCGTCGGCAAACGCCAAAGTCGTCGAAAGAAGGCTGGTAGTGCAGTGTTAGCCATCGCACATTCCTTCCTGGCTGGCTAATGTCGAAGTTATCCTTCTACTTAGTGTATAGCATATAGTTTTAGTGTTATACTTTTCGGGATGAATCAACAAGCTATCGTTACGGTCCCAGCTGAGAGCAAGCGCGTTCATGATGTAGATGCCCTTCGCGGGTTTGCTCTGTTGGGTATCTTCGTCGTTAACATTACGTTCATGGCCTCAGCCTATCCGGGGAACTTGGTCGACAACCCCAGCTTTTCCACGCCGTTGGATGACGCAGTCCGTTTTTTGGTGGCGGCGTTGTTCTCAATGAAGTTCTACCTTCTCTTTTCCTTCCTTTTTGGATACAGTTTCGTGCTTCAGATGAACGCAGCTGAGCGCGCCGGTGCGGCGTTCGTGCCGCGGATGCTGCGTAGGTCCCTGGGGCTCTTCGCGCTCGGAGCGGCTCATATCGTCCTGCTGTACGACGGGGATGTCCTGACGACCTATGCTGTGGTCTGTCTGGTGTTGCTAGCGATGTATCGTGTGCGAGACCGGACGGCGCTGCTCACAGCGGGCTCTATTTATGCCCTCGTACTTCTTTCTCTTATCGTTAGTGCCGCCTTCCTCGACCGTTCAATGTTCATGCCTAGTCACGATGAAGCGCTTGCCACTGCAGCCGTGCAGACACAAGCCATGCTGGGCTCACCGGCGGAGATCGTGGGATACCACATCTCAGGACTCGAGCTTCTCGTCATCCAAGCCGTGTCCCTGCAGGGACCGACTGCGTTGGCGATGTTCCTCTTAGGTATGATCGCCGCTCGACACGAGTTTTTCAAGGAGTTTGGCACACGGACCGCATTGCTTCAGAAGATTCAGTGGGTGGGCTTCGCAGTGGGCCTTCCCGGAGGGGTACTCTTTGCGTCGCTGGGCGGCGATACGAATACCTGGGCGACAGCCGTGAGCGTGGTAACAGCCCCCTTCCTCGCGGCCGCCTATGTTGCGACATTGATCCGCATCATGCACGCACCTTGGGGTGCGTGGGTGCGAAAGGCCTTGGCGCCGGTCGGACGTATGGCGCTGACGAATTACCTGGGGCAATCGCTGGTCGGGATCATCCTGTTCTCTGGAATCGGACTCGGACTCGCCGGTCAAGTATCTCCACCCCTGCTTATCATGCTTGCCCTCGCTGTCTTCGCTGCCCAAGTGTTGATAAGCGCCGGATGGCTGCGGCACCACCGCTATGGTCCAGCCGAGTACCTCCTGCGCTGCTTCACGTACTGGAACCGACCCGGGCACACCAGGTACACAATGTACGTGCAGCACTAGAACTAATAAAAGAAACCACGAAGATCCAAGGCTAAACAGGCTGCACGCAAGCCGATGTGCTCTAGTAGTCAAAGCCGTGTGAGTTTTGAGTCACCTGGCTCAAATGGGGTTTTCAGCTGTTTTGTTTTGCTCGTCAAATTGAGACGATGAAATTACTAGGAAAACTAGTATTCGTTAATCCACTAAGGGTGATAACAATGACGATGCGTGCAGCACGTTACTACGATCAAAATGATATTCGTATCGAAGATATTGAAAGCCCTACCGCAGGACCCGGTGAAGTCCTCATTGATATCGCTTGGTGCGGCATTTGTGGTACTGACCTGCACGAGTACCTCGATGGGCCCATTTTTATTCCCGGTAAGGGCCATCCTCACCCCATCACAGGCGAGGAAGCTCCCGTTACCTTGGGCCACGAATTTTCTGGCACGGTAGCCGCGCTAGGCGAGGGCGTTGATGACCTCGAGGTTGGCCAGCATGTCGTTGTTGAACCATATGTGATCCGCGAAGAATATTGGGGTAAAGAAAATTACCATCTGAGCCCGGACCAGAACTTCATCGGCTTGGCTGGTAATGGGGGCGGACTGGCTGAGCAGATCTCCGTATACCGGCACTGGGTCCATCCCATTCCGGATAATATTGCGCTCGATGAGGCTGCCCTGATCGAACCATTGGCCGTTGCCTATCACGCCTTTGAACGTTCTGGTGCCAAAGAAGGCGATGTCGCTCTAATCGGTGGAGCCGGCCCAATTGGCCTGCTGACTGCGGCGGTAGCCAAAGCTAAAGGCGTCACCACTGTTATCTCTGAACTGTCCGAGATTCGTCGTAAAACAGCCACCGACACCGGTGTCGCGGACTACGTATTTACTCCAGCAGAAGTTGACGTCGTCGAGGAAGTCCAGAAACTTACCGACGGCGCTGGTGCCGATGTCGCCTTTGAAGCTGCCGCAGTCGATGCAGTGCTCAATACGTTGATCCCAGCCGTCAAAAAGGCCGGCGTGATCGTCAATGTTTCGATTTGGGGGCATCGCCCCGAGGTTACCCTCGTAGAATTGGTGACTAAGGAACAGGATCTGCGCGGTACTATCGGCTATTACTTTAGCCACGAACCTACCATCGAACTGGTAGCTTCCGGAAAGGTCGATCTAAAGCCATTTATTACCCATAAGATTGCCTTGGACCATCTGGTCGATGAGGGTTTCGATACTTTAATTCATCACAACGACACGGCCGTGAAAATCCTGGTCTCACCGACCGGTAAGGGCCTAGAAGACGCCTAAAGCTCGCAAACTGGCGCGACGACGAATCGAGCTCCATGACGCCGCCGCGATCCCGATACTGGGTAATCTACCCGTTAGTGCTGCTGTGGCTAAGTGTCACAGCAGCACTGTATATTCGACCGGCTGCCAGCACCCTTATTGGTGCTGTGATGATAATCGCGGTGGCTAGCAGCCGCAGCTTCATGCGGCGCGATCCTTGGACCTTAGCCGACCACATCACCATCACCCGGTTAGGGCTCATTATCATTTTTTGTGCAACCGCCCTGACAGCACCCGGTTTTAATTGGCCGGCCACCGCAGTGGGGGCCGTGGCACTGGCCTTAGACGGCATCGACGGTGTTGCCGCTCGTCATATTGGAACCACCGCTGCCGGTGCGGTGTTTGACGAATCTGTGGATGCCTTATTCATTTTGTTATTAGGGCTGGGGCTTATACCACTATGGGGCCTGTGGACCATATTGCCCGGTGCGCTGTACTACCTTTACCGTGCAATAGCACTCTTACGCCCAGCCTGGCGGCGCCAACTACCACCCTCAGGATTCCGTAAAGTTGTTGCTGCAGCCCAAGGGATCCTGTTGCTATCTGCTGGTAGCCCCGTGGCCCAAGAGTACTGGTGGTTTGGGATTGGCTGCGTGGGGTTTGCTCTAGCCGCCCTCACCCTTTCATTTGGCCGAGATGTGCTGTGGCTGGAACAAAAACAACGCCAGAGCTTAAGTCGGTAGCGGCGCCTGGTCACTTCCAAGTTATGCTACGTACACTTGATCCATGGATGCACCGTATACCGATGAAACAGCCGCCGACTTCACTGCCGGACCACAAAGCGCACTGCCAACGGATTATGGCGTGTTCACTATCCGGTCGTATACACACCAGGGCATCACGCACGTGTCCATGGCGCTGGGTGATCCGCAACTTTCTGAGGCCCCGCTGGTACGGGTACATAGTGAGTGCCTAACCGGCGACGCATTGGGGTCGCATCGCTGTGATTGTGGTGACCAGCTAACGGCTGCCCTAGCAGCAATTGAATCGGCCGGTACGGGCATGCTGGTTTATTTGCGTGGCCAGGAAGGCCGCGGAATCGGGTTGGAAAATAAACTGCAGGCCTACGCGCTACAGGATAAGGCAGGGATGGATACGGTTGAAGCCAACGTGGCCCTGGGATTGCCCGACGACGCCAGATCCTATGATGCCGCCGCCGCGATTCTTAGGTATGAAGGCTGCTCACGGATTCGGCTGTTGTCCTCGAACCCTGCAAAATCCACCGCGTTGCAATCATACGGCATCACCGTGACCGAACGGTTACACCTGCAGTTGCCAGATCGGCCCGAAAATTCCGCGTACCTGGAGAGCAAACGCCGTCGAATGAATCATGACATCCCCAATGGTCACCCCGATTTGGAGGAGGGCGACGAACTGGAGGTGTACCGAACCATTGCCGGGTTTGATGAGGTTGTAGCCCAGCTGGCTCAAAGTGAGGACGGCTTTATTGCCACTCGTACCGGTGACGCCGAGTTTGTTTCAGGACGGTTGGATCGTCGTCACCTACACCAGATCCGCGCTATGTGTGGTGCGGTGATGGTAGGTGCTGGCACGGTGATCGCCGATGACCCACAACTGACGGTACGTGCGGTAAAAGGCGATAACCCAGTACGAGTGCTGCTGGATCCACGCGGCAGAATTCCGGTGGACTCTGCGGTCTTGCAATATCCTGATGCCCCTACCCTGTGGCTGATCGGAGAAGATACCGAGATCAGCTGCCAGATCGGCACTCATGTCCAAGTGGTTCGGTTGCCCCAGGCTGCCGGTGCATCAATGGATCCACACATGATTATTTCGGTGATTCGTGAGCATGTTTCCGGCTCAATTTTAATTGAAGGCGGCGGACAAACCGTATCCGAATTTTTGACCGCGGGGGCCCTAGACCGGCTCTTTTTGACTCGGGCACCAGTACTTTTGGGTGAAGGTGTGCCGGGTATTCGATTCTTTGGTCCGGCCGTGATGTCGGATGCGCTGCGACCGTCTTTTCGTCGGTACAGTTTTGGTGAAGATATTTGCACCGAATATGTGCTTAGCGCTGCTGCCCGGCATCATTCTGCACAGACTCCGGCCCGGTTGCCCGGCGGCGCACAGTAGCCTGGACCACCAGGGTGACCAGTCCCGGCAATACGGAAATAATGGCTAATAAACCATAACCGGTTGCGGTACTAACCGCTGCATCTACCGAGATGGCGGCACCGGCTGCTACGATGCTGACACTTATTTCGCGTATCCCCCAACCACCTACACCAATCGGTATGCTCATCGATGCCAACCCTGCGATGGCAACCACCGGGACAACCGGACTGTCCAAGGCCAACATGGCCACGATGTATAACAAGAACAACGCGCCAACACTGGTCACCGAGGTCAGCCATACGATCAGTGCGGCGTTGAGCCCCATTTTGCGCATCCCATACAGTGACAACACCCAAGCGGTCAGCGCAATACCACCGGTTAGTAGAGCCAATGGGGTGGAGATCCCCGCCAGCGTGATGGTTGCAATTGTAAATAGCATGGCCGTAACACTTAGACGTTCGGCCCCCACCACTAATAGAGGCGACCACCACTTGTGTTCGCCGGTATTACGGTAGACGGCGACACGCGCCAAATCCCCGCTCAATCCACCCGGTAGTACTATGTTCAAAAAACTGGAGGAGTAACAATCCGCTATGGCCTGCAGCCAGCCTAACCGGGTTCCTCGGCTGTTCAGTAACAGTTTCCACCGCATCGCTTGAGCCGCGGTGGTTAGCAGCCCACATCCCAGGGCGGCCAGAATGGTCCACCATTTCAAAACGGTGGTGCCTGCCAGTAGCGCTTGGGTTCCGACGAGATGCGCGGTCAGTGCTAACAATCCGACGCTTATAATAATCATCAGTGCGCTTTTGAGCCACCGCATGTGCCCCCTACCCTGCGTCTTTGGCTGACTGTCGGGCATCCACGGCGACGTCCAAGTGATCGACTGCTACCGTCAGGCTTTCGGCACAGTGTTGCAAGCGGCGGTATAACCACCGGGTGGCTATCGTATCCAGCTGTGGCTGGTGTTCGACTGCCGCCGCGCTACGTTCAGTTAAGAATCGTTTGATGAAATCTTGGTCTTGGGGTGCGGTCAGCTGCCATGCAGCCGGGGTGGTTGTCACTTCGGCGTCGGCTTCCAGCGCCAGCTGAGATAACACCTCCGGTGCGATGGGACCGAGTTTGCCCTCCCGGCGTTGATGCCCACAAAACGCATCATTGATCTTCTCATCGTCGCAATCGGCGGGAGTGAGCTGCCATTGGCCGGTAATACTGAGTAAAAACAAGCCCAGCCCTCTATGTTGTACCAGGGTATCTACGATTGCTTGAAGATCGTGGGACGTCAGCACATCCAGGACGGCACTGCCAGTAATCAGTAACCGACCGGGTGCTGAGGCCAGTAGGTCATTGGCAATACTGGGAAGCTGGCTAATATTTGCGGTGACAGTTTCGACGCCGGGCAGCGTTGCCACAGCAGTATCTAGTGCGGCCTGGTCAGTATCAACGAGCACCCATCGCAATGGTTGGCCGGGTAGCAGGACGGGCAGGTGCTGACGGAACCAGCGCGCAGAGTTTCCGGTACCAGCTCCAATATCGATGACGGTTACCGCTTGGGACTCGCCTGGTGTTCGGCTGCGCAATGCTGAGGCAAGCTGATTGAGTAACGATAATGAATGCCGCCTGGCAGCATCATCGAAGGGTACCCGCAAATCAAGCCAGTCATGCGCTGCTGTCATAACACCTCTTTCAGTACCTGCAGGATACGCTGTGCGGTGGGTTCCCAGCCATACTGCAGCTGCTCACGAGCCTGATGGGCCTGACGACGTAAAGCCGCACGGTATGGTCTATCGGTGATCCACCGATATAAAGCGGCCGTCCACACTAGTTCATCTAGCGGCAGCGCCTCGCCAGCGCCTAGAGCCTCTTCGGCACCGGTACCGGCGGTAACGAAGGCGGGGATGCCAGCAGCTGAGGCCTCATCGATCACCAGTCCATAGGTTTCGGCCAGTGAAGGTAACACCAACAGATCAGCCCGATAATATAGTTCAGCAAGATCAGGTGCGGAAAGTTCCCCGGCAAGTGTGGCCTGCGGTATGGGATCCAGTGCCCGGCGTACTTGTTGTGCATATGCCGGATCGGTCAGCGGCCCGGCAAATGCGCACTGCCATGCAGTATCGTCTCGCTGGGATAACCGGTCTAACACATTAGCCAAAAACAACTGGTTCTTATTGTGCTCGATGGCGCCCACACATATCATGCTGCCGCCGTCACCTCCGATAGCCAATGGTCGTGGCTCAACTCCGGGTGTGGCAGTAACGGCACGAAGCCCATGGCGCTGATAAAGCTGATCTGCCGCAAATTGGCTTGTGGTAACCACCGCCGAGGCGGCATGCAGGTTGAGGGCTTCACGCCGTTGGGCCTCCGGCCCCTCCGCCAGGGCATGCACCAACTGCACAATGGGCACCGACGCTTGCACCGGTGACGGCAGGGAACACCCAATAAGACCATCAAGTAAAATCGGCGCATCCAGGCCTTCAACCGTTTGCTGTAGAACGGCTACATCATGAGCAGTTGGGTCTGGCCATGACCCGGGCAGTTGTTGGATCGACAGGGTGTTCCCTGCAGCTGCTGCCACGGCATGGTTGTATCGTAATCCACCGCTCACCCGCCCTAAGGCCGGTTCGATCAGCCTAAACATTAGCCGCGGTCTGGCACTGTATAACTGACGTGTGCTCGCGGGTTCTCACCGATCGTTACGGTTATACCGATTTGGGGCATCTCGGCCAGGTCGGCTGCCAGCCTTTGTCCGATATAT
>Ga0079225_10001882_pt1 | contig 11943 bp, 12 predicted proteins | sample Poulit2012_FD_76344 | JGI IMG/M metagenome (GOLD analysis project Ga0079225, IMG submission 76344) | Agricultural soil microbial communities from Georgia to study Nitrogen management - Poultry litter 2012 | ecosystem: Environmental > Terrestrial > Soil > Agricultural land | place: USA: Georgia...
ACCGTGTCTCAATCTCGTCCCCAGTCTCGTATCACCTATGTTATAACTGACGCATCAACATAGGAGACGAGCATGGTTGTCCTCAAAATCCGCAAGGTCGGAAACTCTCTCGGGGCCACGATTCCGCAGGAGGTTGCTGCTCGCCTCAACGTGGCCGAGGGCGACAGCCTCTTCCTCACCGAATCTCCGAGCGGTTATCTCCTCACTCCCTATGACCCAGAGTTCGAGCGCCAGATGGATGCGGCTCAGTCGATCATGAAGCGCCGGCGCAATGCCCTGCGCGAGCTTGCGAAGTAGTGCGCCCTGTCTGGCTCCTGAAGGCCGTCGTGCTTGCTATCCATGCGGAACAGTTGGCTGAGCATGGTGGACTTCCCGGTATCCGCGATGAAGCACGCCTTGATGCTGCTCTCGACCGACCGGAGAACCTGATGGCCTACAGTGAGCCTGACGTCTTCGATCTCGCCGCCGCCTATGCGTTCGGCATCGCCAAGGGTCATCCCTTTGCCGACGGCAACAAGCGGACGTCATTTATCGCTGCTGAACTCTTCGTGGAACTCAACGGCTATGACCTCCCAGCTGACGACGCGGAATGCGTTGTGACGTGGTTGGCGCTGGCAGATGGCTCGCTGTCCGAGCATGAACTGGGCGAGTGGCTCCGCAAGAGGGGTTGCCTGCAAGAATGATTGACCATCTTCTCTCCGGAGAAGAGCAAGACCCCCACTCGCCTCTTGCGGGTGACACCTCTACATAAATCGCGGGCGGCTGCCCCAGAAGCGCATAGAGCGCCCGTTCATCCTATAGCTCTTCGAGCTCATCGTTGGTGGGCGCGGCGATGGCTCCTTATCCGTCGAGCTCCTATAACAGCCCACCCATGGCACAGTATGGGAGCTATACTAACGAGCAACCGCATCATACACGCCGTCACAGATCCTAACTTTTACGCGCCAAATCACGGACCGGCACGCACGGTCCCTCGCTCCGTTACCGACCCGAACTACTATGCCGAGCGCAGGGAGAGATCGACATCACGCGCCTGGGCATCCAGCTGATCATCATCGCCATCCTCCACGGGCATCGGCCTCAAGATATTGGCGCGGGATTAGGGTCGTCACCGCGGCCACTTAGTCAGATCGAGAGCAGCGCTTCCCGGATGATCCGTGCGTGCCGGGGCGGCAAGGTCTGAATCCCCTCATCCAACATCGCCAGGGCGCGCTCGCACAGGGACCTTGAGAGGGCGCCGCGATGACGCGCCGTGTCGATCTCGTCTGCACCGAATCGGGTCAGCCTGGACAGGTCGAGAAAGCACTCCCGGGTCAGCGCCTTATGGTCATGCTCATCGCAGCGCAGCTGGCCCTGCCCATGATGCTGTGGCTTCGTATTGAACCAGATGAAAAAACCATCACTCACGGAGACGCAGACCGTGATCTTGTCCTTGGGCAGGGGCTTGGTCAGGCTGGTTCGAATGATGTAGACGTGGCCGACCTCAAGCGACGCCATACTGCGCGAACTCTTCGGCTTCCTCGATCACCTGCTCGCGCTGCGGCCCCTCGATCATCAGCCGCGGGTCCATTTCACAATTTAGAGGTGTATTGAGCCAAGCCTGGTCGCGATGGGTACTGGCGGACAGCCAATTGAAGGCCTTGCCCCGGCAGAAGGCCAGCGCCGAACGCAAAGCCTCTAAATCCGAAGCGGACAAATATTCCAGATCCGGTTCTCGCCTGGCGGTAACTGTTGTCTGCCGACCGTTACGGTTAAACTCCAGCGCATCTGTGACTGCACCCGGATCCTCCGTCAGCTCAAAATTCCCCTTGAACCAGTCGTACAAGGCGGACGGAACCGGCCCATCGCGCATGGCAATGTAGCGATCCCCAACCACTGGCCGGCCGAACTGATTCAGGTGCTGCTTTTCGGCGAGGAAGAAGACTTTGGAGGCATAAAACGGCGAGATCCCTGGCCACTCGCTAGCCACCAAGACCAGCGCCTCCAAGGCCTTCTTCTCATCGAACAGGAAGCGTATCACCAGGGGCCTCCTCTCAAAGTACCTTCCTAAACATCCCCTAAGATGGCGGCATGCAACAGAAATGACAACCACAGGAGCGGGTGCGGAGTGGTGCGCCACGCTGTATCTGGGGCTCGGCGACAGCCCCTAACCCTTCGCAGGATGCGAAGCGGATCGCTCTAAAGGATTTCTGAAAGCTGTTTACCGCGGCGCCCTCAGAGGGTACCGCGGTAGGCGCCGCCATCCAGCACGATGTTCTGGCCTGTCACGAAGCCCGACTGCGCACTGCACAGCCAGGCACAGGCCTGGCCGAACTCGGCTGGATCGCCGAAGCGCTTGGCTGGATTCTCAAGACGGCGCGCTTCAGCCACTTCCGCGACGCTGCGGCCGCTTTTCTCGGCGGCTGACTGGATATTGGAGCGCAGGCGGTCGGTTTCGAAAGGGCCTGGCAGCAGGTTGTTGATGGTGACGTTGTGCGCAACCGTCTGGCGCGCGAGCCCGGCCACGAAGCCGGTGAGACCGGCTCGGGCGCCGTTGGAGAGGCCGAGTGCATCGATCGGCTGCTTCACGGCGGCGGAGGTGATGTTGACGATCCGGCCGAACTTGCGCTCGATCATGCCGTCCACCGTCGCCTTGATGAGCTCGATGGGGGTCAGCATGTTGGCGTCGAGGGCCTTGATCCAGTCGTCGCGCGACCACTCCCGGAAATTGCCGGGCGGAGGCCCGCCGGCGTTGTTGACCAGGATGTCCGGCTCCGGACAGGCGTCCAGGACGGCCTTGCGCCCCTCCGGCGTCGTGATGTCGCAGGCGACCGCCGTGACCTCTACAGCGTAGGCCGAACGCAGGGCCTCAGCTGCTTCCTGCAGCGGGCCCTCTGTGCGCGCCGCAATGACCAGCTCCACCCCATCGGCAGCCAGCGCCTCGGCGCAAGCATAGCCCAGTCCCCTGCTCGCGGCGCAGACCAGCGCGCGACGGCCGGCGATTCCCAGATCCATTCTTCTCTCCCTTCACGACCAGCTGCATTCCTTGCCGCCCATCATCCGGTGCCCGCACGTCGATCTCAAGGACAGCCCGTCCGGGGCAGCCAAATCAGCTTTTCGGGCGCTCACTCTTCGGGTCGTACAGCGGCTTCAGGCTGGCTTCTGCCTCGAAGCGCTCGCCCGCTACCTCGATACTGTAGCTGGCCGACAGCACCTCCTCTGCGCTCGCACCTTCCACGCAGCTTACATAGCCCATGCCGATGGCGCCGCCGAGGAAGTGGCCATAGTTGCCGGAGGTGATGCGGCCGACGATCTCTCCGTCACGCCAAATCGGCTCGTCGTGGTAGAGTAGCGGTTCTGGATCGCGCAGCTTGAATTGCAGCAGCCGTCGGCTCAGGCCCTCGTCGCGCTTGCGGAGCACGGCGTCGCGACCGATGAAGTCGCCGAAGGTCGAGCGCGGTTTCTTCGTCTTCACCGCAAAGCCCAGGCCGGCCTCCAGCACATGATCCTCGTCGGTGACATCATGGCCGAAGTGGCGGAAGGCCTTCTCGATGCGGCAGGAATCGAGGGCGTGCAGGCCGCAGAGTCTCAAGCCATGGCTTTCACCGGCCGAGAGGATCGCATCGAAGGCGGCACGCGCCATCTCGCTCGGCAGGTAGATCTCCCAGCCGAGCTCCCCCACGTAGGTGATGCGGTGGGCGCGCGCCAGGACCGGCCCGAGTTCGATTTCCTTCGCCGTGGCGAAGGGGAAGGCCTCGTTCGAGAGGTCCGCGCGCGTGATCGACTGCAGCAGGGCGCGCGAGCGCGGCCCCATCACGCTCATGACCGCCTCGCCGCTTGTGACATCGGCGACAGCACAGCGCGCCTCCTCGGGGATGTTGCGCTTCAGCCAGGCGAGATCCCGCACGCCCGAGGCCGCTGCGGTGACGACCAGAAAGGAGGTTTCCTCCAGGCGCGTAACGGTCAGATCCGCTTCGATGCCGCCACGCTCGTTGAGCCACTGGGTATAGACGACCCGTCCCGGCTCCACGGCCACGTCATTCGCACAGATCCGCTGCAGGACTGCCTCGGCGTCGGGGCCTTCCACCCGGAACTTCGCGAAGGAGCTCATGTCGAAGAGGCCCACTGCCTCGCGGACGGCCTGGTGTTCCGCGGCGCTGTAGTCGAACCAGTTCTGGCGCTTCCAGCTGTAACGATAGGTCGGCTCCACGCCGGCCGGCGCGAACCAGTTGGCGCGCTCCCAACCGGCGGTCTCGCCGAAGCAGGCGCCGCGCTCCGCCAGCCGCTCGTGCAGCGGTGATGTCCGCAGCCCTCGGGCGGTCGCAAACTGCCGGTAGGGGAAGTGGTCGGCGTAGAGCAGACCCAGGGTTTCGCTCACCCGTTCCTGCAGGAAAAAGGCGTTGTTCTGCACCGGATACAGCCGGCGGATGTCGACATCCCAGAGGTCGAAGGGCGGATGCCCTTCCTCCATCCACTCGGCCAGGGCCTTGCCTGCACCCCCGGCCGACTGGATGCCGATCGAGTTGAAGCCGCAGGCGAGGAAGAAGTTCTTCAGATAGGGCGCCTCACCCAGAAGGTAGCGGCCATCGGGGGTAAAGCTTTCCGGCCCGTTGAAGAAGGTCCTGATCCCGGCCTCGGCGAGAACCGGCATGCGCTCGATGGCACGCTCGAGAATGGGCTCGAAGTGGGCAATATCCTCGGGAAGTTCATCAAAGCAGAAGTCCTCGGGGATGCCATCGGCCCCCCACGGCTTCGCCTGGGGCTCGAAGCAGCCGAGGACGAGCTTGCCGGCGTCCTCCTTGTAATAGGCGCACTCGTCCGGTACCCGCAGGGACGGCAGGTCACTCGCCAGCCCGGGGATGGGGTCCGTGACGATGTAGAAGTGCTCGCAGGCGTGGAGCGGCACGTCCACCCCCGCCATGTGGCCGATCTCCCGGCCCCACATGCCGCCGCAGTTGACCACGAAGTCGGCGGCAATGCTGCCCCGGTCGGTGGAGACGCCGACGACTCGCCCATCGCGGGTCTCGATGCCGGTCACCTTCGTGTGCTCGAAGATCTTCACCCCCTTGTTGCGAGCACCCTTGGCCAGGGCCAGGGCGATGTTCGCAGGGTCCGCCTGGCCGTCCTTGGGCAGGAACACGCCGCCCTTCACGTCGTCGCAGGTCAGCAGCGGATAGGCCGTCTGCACCTCCGAGGGTGTCAGTACCTCGACTTCCAGACCGAAGGTCTTCGCCATGGAGGCGCCGCGTTTGAGCTCCTCCAGGCGCTCGGCGGTCAGTGCGACCCCCAGCGAGCCGCTTTGCCGAAAACCCGTCTCCTGCCCCGTTTCCGCGCTCAGGTTGGTGTAGAGCTCGGCGGAATACTTGGCGAGACGCGTCAGGTTCAGGCTCGAGCGAAGCTGCCCCACCAGCCCTGCCGCATGCCAGGTGGTGCCACTCGTCAGCTGCTTGCGTTCCAGCAACACGACATCCGCCCAACCGAGCTTCGCGAGATGATAGGCGACCGAACAGCCGACGATCCCGCCGCCGATGATGACGGCGCGGGCATGCGATGGAACTTCGCTCACTTGTCACTCCTCAAAGCTTGCCTCAATAGATGGGCGGGGCGATCACCCAGACGACGGTGGCTCTTTCCGCTCCGGGATTGTGCCAGCGAAAGCTCTCGCCCTTCAGGCGGAAACTGTCGCCCGCGGCAAGATCGAAGCAGGCCTTCCCGATCCAGAGCCGCAGGCGGCCCGAAACCAGATAGCCTACTTCCTGGGTCGGCCGCCGCTGGGATGCCGAAGGCCCGGCTCCGGGCTCGAAAGTACTCAGAATGACTTCGAAGGGATCGCCCAGATCCGGCGACAGCAGTTCCTCTGTCAGGCCCCCCTCGACGCCGCCGAGGGTGCGACGGTTGGCAGCACGCACGACCCGTCCGCGCTCCTCCTCGGGAACATCCTCATGGGCGAAGAACCAGCTCAGGGGCACCTCCAGCGCCTCTGCCAGCCGTCGCAGATCTTCAATGGAAAGTGTCGAAAGGCCGCGTTCCATCTGGCTGACGTAGCCGATGGAACGACCGGTGGCAGAGGCAAGGTCGTGAAGCGTCAGACCCTTCGCCTTGCGCAGTTGGCGGATTTCGCTCCCGATCTGCCCACACGCGGGCGTCTTCGCGCCCAGGGACTCGCCAGCCACACGGCACCTCCTTGATGAAGGCACCAGCCTAGCGCACGCGTGAAATATTGCAATATATTTTCACGTGTCCGCTATTTTTCCGGGAATATTTTAAAGCGAAAAGGAAGTTCCGCAGCCGCAGGAAGAACTTGCGTTGGGATTCTCGATGGAGAAATAGGCCCCCATCAGATCATCGATGAAGTTCACGACGGATCCACCCAGCAGATCCAGGGACACCTCGTCGATCACGACCTTGGCTCCATCCCGTTCGAAGACCCGGTCGTCGTCATTCACGGCTGCATCAAAGCTGAAGTCGTAGCGAAAGCCAGAGCAGCCGCCACCCGAGACCGTGATCCGCAGCATGGTATTCGGATCTTCTTCCTGGGCCGCCAGAAAGGCGATGCGCTCAGCCGCGCTCTCGCTCAAGGTCAACGCCGGGCTCTCAATAACACTGCTCATCCTCATCTCCCACCAGGTTCCACCGCGAAGGCGATCACCGCCCATCCAATGTAGGCCTTGGAGCCCGCCGGTGAAAGGGTCGCTGCTTCTGATCCACTCGGTTTCACTGCACTGGAGGCGTCACGAGGCCAAGTGCTAGAGTTCGCCCCCCTTGCCCCTGCTGACGGATTTTCAATGAAGATTGCCTCCTGGAACGTGAACTCGATCAAGGTGCGCCTTCCGAACCTCTTGCGCTGGCTGAGCGAGTTCTTGCCGGACATCGTGATGCTGCAGGAGACCAAGTGTCTCGAGGAGGCCTTCCCCCGGATGGAGCTGGAAGCCGCCGGCTATCACTGCACGGTTGTGGGCCAGAAAGCCTACAATGGGGTCGCCCTGCTATCACGTCAGCCGCTGGAAGACGTGGAAACCTTTCTTCCAGGCGATGACCAGGATACCCAGGCACGCTATGTGGAAGCCAGCACCAGCGGCTTGCGCGTGGCCTCGATCTATCTGCCGAACGGCAATCCGGTGCCCGGAGAAAAGTTCGATTACAAGCTCGCCTGGATGGAGCGGATGGAAGCGCGAGCCCGGGAGCTGCTGGAATCGGAGCAGACAGTCGTCCTCGGCGGCGACTGGAACGTCATCCCGGAGCCTGTGGACTGCCATGACCCGGAAGCCTGGGAGGGTGACGCGCTCTTCCGCCCGGAGAGCCGGGCGGCCTTTCGACGGATCCTTTACCTCGGCTACACCGACGCCTTCCGCGCCCTCCATCCCGAAGCGACCCACGCCTACACCTTCTGGGATTATCAGGCCGGGGCCTGGCAACGTGACAACGGCATCCGCATCGACCATCTGTTGCTCTCACCACAGGCAGCGGATCGTCTGGAGGAGGCGGGCATCGATCGCGAACCCCGCGGCAGAGAAAGAGCGTCGGATCATACGCCGGTGTGGTGCCGGCTGCGGCCCGGCTGATCCTGCTGTGCGCAGGCTGCAGCGCTCTTGGGCAAGATCGGCAAGAGGCTGCCGGCCCCGGACTCACTGCGCGGCCCCCTCGAACCGCGGCAGGCGTTAGCCCATGGCCTTCATTCCCCTCTTCGATCGAAACCCTCGGGTCTTTCTTACCTACCCCTGGGTTACCTGGGGCCTGATCGTCGCCTGCACCTACATCTTCATCCAGCAGGCAGGTATCAGTCCGGAGCGGTGGCTGGCGTCGGCCTATGGCTACGGGATCGTCCCCGCGCTTCTCAGCGGAGAGGCGGTGCTGCCGCCAGGCTGGACAGCACCCACCTCGATCGTGACCTTGATCACCTACCAATTCCTGCACGGCAGCTGGATGCACCTCTTTGGCAACATGCTCTTCCTCTTCGTCTTCGGAGACAATGTGGAAGACGCCATGGGGCACCTGAAATTCCTCGCCTTCTATCTGATCTGCGGTATTGCCGCGGCGCTCATCCACGTGGCGGCCTTCCCAGGCTCGCCGGTGCCAGTGGTCGGCGCGAGCGGCGCTGTTTCCGGGGTACTCGGCGCCTACCTGATGCTCCACCCGCGCGCACCGGTACTGGTGCCGATCATCATCTTTCCCTTCTTCTTTCCAGCGTGGGTGCTGCTGATATTCTGGTTTGCCTTCCAGCTCGTGGGCGCCAGCGGTGGCGAAGGGGCGGAAGGCATCGCCTGGTGGGCCCATATTGGCGGCTTCTTGACCGGCGTGGTTCTGATCATCTTTTTCCGCAGGCGCACCGTTCCCCTTTTTGGCTCAGGGCAGCCTCCCAAGGGAATCCGTCTGCGCGATCCGTCACAATGGCGCCGTCCAACCGCTAAACCGCGCAGAAGCGGCGACGGCAGCCCCAGGAACCGGAGACGTGGTCCTTGGGGATGAGGCTGCGTCCGTGCCTTCAGCGACCTTAACCTGTTTTCCTGGGGGTTCGGCGCACGCCGGGGCGCAGATTGTGATAGGTGAGGCGACTGTAATCGACAGGATTGGGACCGGGAGCTGCAGCAACGATGACGCGCTCGGCAATCGGCTGGAAGTGGGCCCGGAAGTGAACCGTTGACTTGACGGCAACGATCGGACGTTCGGTGGGCTCCACCCCCAGGTGGCGGAACATCTCCATGTCTGCCGCCTGCACCTTCTGTGAGGCCACGGCCACTTCCACGCCGTTCAGTTCCAGCAGCGCCATCGCTCCCAGCTGCATTCGCGCGCCCTTGTAGAAGGGACCGGTGCAGGTAAAGCGTCCGTCTCCCAGTCGTACCACCTTGTAGTCCGCGATCAGGGGCTTCTGCCCCGGCTGGCCGCTCTTGCCGCCCAATTCGAGCTGCAGGGTGGCACCCTCCCCTGCAGCTTGCGCCTTCGCCGCGCTCTCCGGATCGATCAGAAGCCCCAGCACGGCACCTCGAGCCCCCTGCTCGACGAGGGCTTGGAGTAGCCCAGTAGTATCGCCCTCGCCGCCGGCACCGGGATTGTCCTGGGTATCCGCCAGTACGACGGGCCGGCGCGCACCGCGTTCCGCGATCGTAATCGCCTCTCGCACCGCCTCGTGAGCAGGGAGTATGTCGCCGGCAAAGGCACTTTCCTGCTCGAGCACCATATCCTGAAAGACATCGGCAGCCTTCTCGGTTGCCGCCGGATCCTCACCGTAAGCGACGAGCGACGGGCCACAGTGGTAGATGTCCGCGGGCGCGAAGCCGCCGGCGAAGGAAAGGCTCGCCAGCTGGTGCTCCTTCTCCAGATGCGGCAGTGCTGCATAGAGGGAGCGCGCCGGATCGACCAGGGTACAGCCGCTGGTGAGCGGCATGAGGAAGGGAATCTGCCGGAAGGCCTTCGCAAGCCGCCGGCCTTTGTACAGGCGTGACAAGAGGGCAAAGGCGCGCTCGCCGGTCTCGGCCATGTCGACGTGGGGATAGGTCCGGTAGATCACCAAAGCGTCCGCAAACGCCACCATTTCCAGTGTCACGTTGGCGTGAAGATCGAGGCTCGCGACCAGCGGCATGTCCGATCCCAGCACTTCCCGCACGCGACGCAGGATTTCGCCCTCACCGTCCTGGTAGTGCTCCGTCACCATGGCCCCGTGCAGATCGAGATAGACGGCATCGATGCCGCGCGCCGCCCGAAGGTCTTCGAGAATCTGCCCGCAAATCCGCTCGAAGGCACTTTCCGTGACATGAGCGGAGGGCGAAGCTGCTGCCCAGCTCAAGGGAACAAGCTGATGGCCTGCGGCTCGCGCCGCCTCGGTGAAGCCGGCGATCGGCAGGTTGATGCCATCGGTCGCGCTGAAAAGCGCTTCCCCGCGCGAGATCGACGGCCAGCCGCCACCGGCGACAAAGGCTGCATAGTCTGCCTTGGTTGGCGCGAAGGTGTTCGTCTCATGCTGAAAGCCAGCGACTGCGATCTTCACTCGCTTAATCCCGCTCGAAAGAAAGATGATAAAAAGCAGGCGGCAGGAGCGCCTGCCCTGGCGCTTCCTGCCGCCTCGTGAAATGCCACCCGAGAGCGACTAGATGTCAGCGTAACAATGGGTCTCCGCGGCGCCACCGGGATGGGTGACCGCACCCTTCTCGGCCGATCCCACCGTCTGCTCGTAACGCCAGAGCGCACCGGACTGGAAGTCGTGCTTGCGGGGCTTCCACTCCTTGCGGCGGGTTTCCAGCTCCTCTTCCGAAAGCTCGACATCGAGCACACCCTGCTCTGCATCGATGACGATGATGTCGCCGTTGCGCAGCAGTCCGATGGGCCCGCCGACTGCCGCCTCGGGACCTACATGCCCGATACAGAAGCCGCGGGTGGCACCGGAAAAGCGCCCGTCGGTGATCAGCGCCACCTTGTCTCCCATGCCCTGCCCGTAGATCGCTGCGGTGGTCGCCAGCATCTCGCGCATACCAGGGCCGCCTTTCGGCCCTTCGTAGCGGATGACGAAGACGTCGCCTTCCTTGTAGCGGCGCTCCTGAACCGCCTCGAAAGCCTCCTCTTCACTGTCGAAGACCAGGGCCGTGCCCCGGAACTTCAGGTTGGTCATGCCGGCAACCTTCACGATCGCTCCCTCCGGCGCGAGACTGCCGCGAAGACCCACGACCCCGCCGGTTGGTGTGATGGGATTGCTGGTGGGGCGCACGATATCCTGATCCCCGGGCAGCTCGATGTCCTTCAGATCCTCTGCGACCGTCTTGCCGGTGACCGTCAGGCAGTCGCCATGCAGATAACCACCCTCCAGCAGCGCCTTCATGATCACCTGGACCCCGCCGATCTCGAAAAGATCCTTGGCGACGTAGCGGCCACCTGGCTTGAGGTCGGCAATGTAAGGGGTCTTCTTGAAGATCTCGGCCACCGCGTGGAGATCGAAATCGATTCCGGCCTCATGCGCGATCGCCGGCAGATGAAGACCTGCGTTGGTCGAGCCGCCGGAAGCCGCAACTACCATTGCCGCGTTCTCAAGGGACTTGCGCGTGACGATGTCGCGCGGGCGCAGACCAAGCTGCAGCAATTGCATGACCGCCTGTCCCGACGCTTCTGCATAGGCGTCCCGGCTTTCATAGGGGGCCGGGGCTCCGGCCGAGCCCGGGAGGGCAAGCCCGATGGCTTCCGACACGCAAGCCATGGTGTTGGCTGTGAACTGGCCGCCACAGGATCCGGCCGAGGGGCAGGCCACGCACTCCAACTGGTGCAGCTCCTCGTCCTCGAGGTTGCCGGCCTGATGGGCCCCTACCGCCTCGAAGACGTCCTGAACCGTGACGTCCTTGCCCTTGAACTTGCCCGGCAGGATCGAACCGCCATACATGAAGATGCTTGGCACGTTGAGGCGCACCATCGCCATCATCATTCCCGGCAGGGACTTGTCGCAGCCGGCGAGACCGACCAGGGCGTCATAGCAGTGGCCCCGCATGGTGAGCTCGACGGAATCGGCAATCAGGTCGCGGCTGACCAGGGAAGACTTCATGCCTTGGTGGCCCATGGCAATGCCATCGGTCACCGTAATGGTGGTGAACTCCCGCGGCGTACCGTGAGCGGCCTTCACCCCCCGCTTCACTACCTGGGCCTGGCGTCCCAGGGCGATGTTGCAGGGTGCGGCCTCATTCCAGCAGGTGGCCACTCCCACGAAGGGTTGCGCAATCTCCTCCTCCGTCATGCCCATGGCATAGTAGTAGGAGCGATGCGGCGCCTTTCCGGGACCGACCGAAACGTGGCGGCTGGGCAAGCGCGATTTGTCGAAAGCGACATCTCGGGCGTCGAGCGGCATGGACCTTTCCTCTCGTCCTGGTCTGGGTTTCTTGTGCTGCTCGAGCCTAGCCAAGCAGAGCCACGCTCACAAACCGCATTTTGCCACAGAGCAGGGCAAAGTTGCCCTCGATATCAGTAAAGTACAGCGCGGCGATCCGACCTAGA
>Ga0079225_10001883_pt1 | contig 11943 bp, 9 predicted proteins | sample Poulit2012_FD_76344 | JGI IMG/M metagenome (GOLD analysis project Ga0079225, IMG submission 76344) | Agricultural soil microbial communities from Georgia to study Nitrogen management - Poultry litter 2012 | ecosystem: Environmental > Terrestrial > Soil > Agricultural land | place: USA: Georgia...
CCTTGCTTGCAATCAGTCCTTCTGTCTTTCGTTCGATGTCACGGATCACGCGCCCAAGGTACGTCCTGAGCTTCTTCACCGCCTTCCGGGCACGTTTGAACTGCCGGGCGTGAGCGTAACGGGACTGCTGGTGCAGTACTTGTTTGCCAACCCGGACGTAGGACTGCCTGAGCTTGATACCCTCGGTTTTCGCCAGGTTGACGAGTCGCTCCCGGGCACGACTGAGTGAGCGGGCGTCAGTCGGGTAGCGGATGTTTTTCTCCTGCACGGTCGTATCCACGTTCACTCTGGCCAGTTGGGTCGGTTTGATCAGTTTCAACCTGAGACCAGCAGCAATCGTTTTTCCTTTTAGAATACAGGCGCATGTAGTATTGGCAGTCAAGGCTTTACCAATTCATTATAAGTCTCGGACAGTTCCGGACCAAGGGCAATCACGAGTTGGCTTTAAAGCATACTGCAGGCACTGCATTCAGCGAATCGGGTCGATGTTAGGTGCTTGCAGTATGCGAACTCGTGCTTGAGCCAGTAAACCAGTGGTCTTTTCATCCAGCAACCTCCAGGGACATTTGCACCTTGCGCAAAACTACAATTTGTGACGCTGCCTAGACTACCATAGTTAAGCATCGATTCGCTTTTGTTTTCTAGTTGTACTTAACGGTATTTGTGCGTGCCACGGTGTTTTCTGCTGGCAATAAGTGTACCGGCAGGCCTCAGGGCGGTGTCGGTACACCAGAATCCGAACGGTGGTCGACGAATCAATCCAGCTCGCCGAACTTGAGCTACCTCACTAGATTTGAGCTGCGAGACCACCAAGTACGACGGCAATGTAGACGCATTTCCCGCCATTGATGTTTGACGGCAACTTGTACTGACGAAGGGCATGCTCACCGAGATTGAATCTAGGGACCCGGGTACAATCGGCCTGATGACGCACCCAACAGCACGGATTGATCTTCGGTCGGACACTGTTACCAAACCTACGCCTGAAATGTGGAAAGCCATGAACCGGGCAGATGTAGGCGACGACGTCTATGGTGAAGACCGTACAGTCAATCGGCTGCAGGCGGAGATGGCCGAACGCTGTGGTTTCGAGGCGGGCCTGATATTCCCGAGCGGAACCATGAGCAACCTGGCGGCAATCGCTACTCATGCGAACCGAGGTACGAATCTGATCGTTCCTGAAGGTTCGCACATTTACGAGCACGAAATGGCCGGAGTTTCAACGTTCACGGGCGTCGTGCCCGTTATCGTTCCTGCTCCACGCGGTGCACCGGAGGTTTCGGAGATTTCTGCCGCACTGAGCCGCTCCGGTAATCTTCCGCGGAGCGGAGTCATCGCCCTTGAGAACACACACAACCGAGCCGGCGGCACGGTTTTACCAATCGAGCGTCAGCAGGCGTTGATATCAGTGGCCCGTGAACACAATGTCTCCGTACACTTGGACGGTGCGCGCGCGTTTAACGCTGCAGTTGCGCTAAAAACGTCAATTGAAAACGTTTGCCAGGGATTTGACTCTGTCAGCATCTGCCTCAGCAAAGGACTCGGTGCACCAATTGGCACGGTCCTGCTGGGTAGTAAGCAATTCATTGAAAAGGCACATTGGTATAGAAGAATGGCCGGCGGTGGGATGCGTCAGGCAGGGGTGTTCGCAGCGGCTGGCCTCGTTGCGATTAACCAGATGGTGGACCGACTTGTACTTGACCATGAGCGGGCGCGAATACTAGCTGAGGGAATCGCACCACTGCCTGGAGTCGAGATTGACTTGAGCTCTGTGGAGACGAACCTGATTTATTTCAGCGTCCCTGACGCCCTTGCCCTTCGCGCTGAGCTTGAGTTACAAGGAATTGCATGTAAAGCAACGTCAGCAGACAGGATCAGGATGGTGGTGCATCATCACATTACTGATGAAGCGGTTGGGGAGACAGTGCGGGCGGTATCACGGGCACTCAAGCTTTTCCCCGCGAGGCGCTAGCCTAGGTTTCTGATGTACTCTATTGCCTCCGCAACCGGCAGCACGTCGGCATATTTGGCATTAAGGTCAAAGAGGCTCATGGCATGACTGGCCTCGAACCGGTCGAAGCAAGTTTCCTCAGGGACAATCACGCGGAAATTGTATGAATACGCATCTACTGCCGTGGCACGCACGCAGCCTGACGTGGCTCCACCGGCAATAATCAAAGTATCAATGTCCAGATGATTCAACTGACTCATGAAGGTCGTCCCGAAGAATGCAGAGGGCTTCTGCTTCTGAATCCTGAAATCTTGGTGCCGCGGTGCCAGCTCAGCAACGGTGCGTGTAGAGTCACCCTCGACAACTGTTTTTTCCATTGAACGGTGGCTCTTGCCAAGTTGAATTCCGCTATCCTGCAGATCATTGCGCCGAGAGCTCTCTGTGTAGAAGATTGGTACACCCCGTTCACGACATGCGTGCAGAAGTGGTACCAACTGGTGCACGGCTTCCCAACCACGCGGGCCGCAATAAGTTCTGTACTTCTTTATCCCTTGGAAAATATCGACTGGCTCTTCGCCACAGAAGTTGTACTGCATGTCAATTATGAAAAGTGCGGGCCGGGTTCCGAACCCAACGCGCTTGCCGTAGCCAGCGGCTTCATAAACCGCCTGATCATCGGGTCCCAGAAAATCAGTCCAGATTCGCTTACTCATGAAATCTCCTTGTTCTTCCATTCCGCGATTGCATTCTTCAGGGCCAGTGGGAGCACGCCGCCCTCTTTCAACCACTTCCGTTCGACTTCCCCGAACACTTGGGGAGTGAGCTTGAAAGGAATTTTTGTGCCGTTACTCATAGTGGCGATAACTTCCAGATCTTCCAGAGTCCTGACTGCTTGGCCAAAAGCCGGAATGTCGAATCGGGCGTCACCTTTAAGGCCCAGCTCTTCCCATCCTTCACCATCCGCAAACTTCAGAGGCAGAATTCCCATCGCAACAAGATTTGACCTATGGATTCGCTCAAAGGACTTTGCAACGACAGCCCGTACGCCCAGAAGTGCTGTTCCTTTGGCAGCCCAATCGCGGCTGCTGCCCGTACCGTACTCCGTGCCACCAAACACCAGCAACGGTGTCCCCTCTTTCTCATAAGCCTGTGCTGCAGTGAAAATCGTTTCGATGGTTTCCTCCGGGTATTTGCGGGTGAAACCGCCTTCCAGACCCGGTGTGAGCAGGTTGCGTATCCGGATGTTTGCAAACGTGCCACGAACCATTACGTGGTGATTGCCCCGTCGTCCTACATATGTGTTGAAGTTCTCAGGCTTGATGCCATGTTCTTGGAGGTACTTTCCGGCATCTGTCTCCGGAGGAATCTCTCCGCTCGGCGAGATGTGATCGGTAGTCAGACCGTCCCCATAAACTCCAAGGGCGCGTGCGCCCGTCAAGGCCTGAGGGAAGTGCCGTTCCTTCACGAGGGAGGATTCCAGCATGTAGGTTGATTCTGGATCCCATTCAAAGGCAGGCCCGGTCGGCGCTTTGAGGTGGCGCCAAAGTTCGGTACCCTCCAGCATCCTGTCGATTGGCTCCATAACTAAGGGAGTGTCCTTCAGCTCCTTAACAAGCATCTCTAGCTCCGACTCATCGGGCCACAAATCGGTTAGGAAGACAGGATTCCCCTTACTGTCTAAGCCGACAGGTTCAGTTGTAAGGTCGACATCTATCCGTCCAGCAATAGCATAAGCAATGACCAGCGGCGGGGAGGCGAGGTAGCTTGCCCTTACATACCGGTGAATCCGACCTGGGAAATTGCGATTACCTGACAGCACGGCAGTTGCCACAATGTCACTGTCCTGAAGCTCGTTCAGGGCTTCTGGCAGGAGTGGGCCGGATTTTCCGCCACATGTTGCGCAACCATAGCCAGCCACACCAAAACCAAGGGCTTCCAGCGGTTCCATCAAGTCAAAATGCTCAAGATACCGTGTCACATTCCTTGATCCGGGCGTCATGGACGTTTTCACCAACGGATGTGGTGTAAGCCCGTACTCCACAGCTTTGCGCGCCAGCAGTCCCGCTGCCAGCATCACTTTGGGGTTTGATGTGTTCGTGCAGGATGCGATTGCGGCTACGACAATCGAACCATCAGTCAGTTCACTCTCAGCATCCTTCCCGCCATTTCTTTCGTTTCTCTGCCATTCGCTTGCGAGCCGCCGGCGGAAATCTTCACCTACGACATCCAGCGTATGTCGTTGTTGCGGCTTCGACGGCCCCGAGATATACGGTGACAGAGTCGACAGGTCAATAACAATGACAGCGTCGTACTCTGGATCGGAAGCATCAGAGGTGCTGAATAGTCCGGCAGCCCGACAATAATTCTCAACGACCGTTACGTGCTCGGTGCTTCGGCCTGTTGCTAGCAGATAGTCCAGCGTGGCCTGATCTATCGGGAAATAGGTAGCCGTTGCTCCGGATTCAGGAGACATATTTGACACGGTGGCCCGGTCCTGAACGCTCAACTGAGGGAGCGACGGCCCGAAGAATTCGACAAAGTTGCCTACGACACCATGTTCCCGAAGTACAGCAGTCGCCGCCAAAACCAGGTCTGTGGAAGTAGCCCCGGGTGCCCAGTTTCCAATTAACTTGACGCCAATAACCTTAGGCAAGGACAGCATATACGGCTGGCCCAGCAGGACACTGATGATTTCGAGGCCACCAACCCCCCAACCTAATACGCCTAGGCCGTTTATCATCGGGGTGTGCGAATCTGCGCCGAGCATGAATTCTGGGTAGGTGCCAGTAGGTCCCGAGTGCACCACCTCGCTGAGGTACTCCAGGTTGATCTGGTGCACGATTCCTGACCCGGGGGGAAACACCCGCACTCCGCCGAACGCCTGCGTAGCCCACCTGAGGAAACGATAGCGTTCAGAGTTGCGTCGAAACTCATGTAGCTGATTGACCTCAAAGGCATCGGACGTGCCTGATTCATCAACTTGCAGCGAGTGATCGACAATCACATCCATTGGTAAGAGCGGCTGCAACGCCTCTGGTGCTATGCCGCGCCTCACGACTTCGCTCCGCAAAGATGCCAGATCGAGCAGGGCGGGAATGCCACTGGAGTCCGGCATGACTATACGTCCCGGGTAAATGGGAACTACCGCACCTGTATGTTGGGCCCACTGTACGGCTTTCGTGAGCGCATCCTGTGAAACATCGCTGCGAGCCCGATTACGTACGAGGTTCTCCAGAACGATACGCATCACATAAGGTATGCGCTCCAAGGTTGTCCCGCCTGCGGCAGCTACTGCCTCAAGGGTGGCTCTGTCTACGATTCTGGTGTCGAGGTCAGTGAGCATTTACTCCGCCTTCCTTAAGCTTCAGCAAGTTAGTACACACACTTCTGACATGGGCACGCATCGCGGCTTCAGCTTGGTCCGGTTGGCGCTGAAGTAACGCCTCAATGATTACGCGATGCTCCTCGTTGCTGGCCAGGCGGCGGCGCTCTCCTCGGGTCGACACATAGCGTAAGGTAGCGAGCTGGCCCCGCAATCGGCTCATTGTCGTTACCAACTGCCTATTCTTGCTGCCTTCCAGAATAAGATCATGCAGGTCTGTCGCAGGCGGCACGTCCTCACCTGCTGACAGCTGCGCCAGCTGCTCTTCCAGAGCCGAGCTTGCACTGTACATTTTCGACTTCGACATCCTGGTAGAAGCCAGCCTGGCAGCCATGCCTTCAAGTGCCTCCCGGGTCTCGAAAATGTCCTTGATTTCCTGAACCCCGAGTTTGACGACGAACGCACCACGATAATGCTGCACCCGAACGAGGCCTTCCCTTTCAAGCTGGCGGATGGCTTCGCGTACAGGAGTTCGGCTCACGCCAAGGCGATCACTGATTTCCTGCTCATTAATCTTCTCGCCTGGAAATAGATCGCCTCTGATTATGCCGTTCCTGAGAGAGTCATATACATGTTGGACTCTCTGCTCGTTCTGCGCATTCATGTGTGCGATAATATATCAAGTTTACCTTGTTGATAGCCGATGGTACCGGCTGCTCTCAGGGACAACACTATCCGTTGGTTGACTTTGCATACAGAGTGGTATATCTTTGCCCCCATCTAAAACTCTCACCGAGAGAAAGAGGAGGCAAGCAGCTATGCCGACCAAGGCATCTACCTTCAAACATCTGCTGCACTCGCCTGACATACTTGTGATGCCGGGGGTTTACGACGGATTCAGTCTGCGTATAGCAGAAAGCATGGGTGCAAAATCAGCCCTGATAACTGGCTCAGGCCTTTCGGAGTCACGCCTGGGCTGGCCTGATGTCGGTTTGATGGGGCTGGAGACGAACGTTGAAGCCGCAAGGCACCTGGTTGCCAGAAGTCATATCCCGCTTGTTGCAGATGCCGACACAGGATATGGAAACGCAATCAACGTCTATTACACAGTTAAGGCCTTTGAGTCCGCCGGCGTCGCGGGACTGACAATCGAAGATCAGGTGTCCCCCAAACGATGTGGCCACCTGAAAGGCAAAGACGTTATCAGCGCAGAGGAAATGGTTGAGAAGGTCCATGCGGCAGTTGACGCCAGAGTCGATCCGGATTTCACAATCAAGGCCCGAACTGACGCCGCCGCTACGCTGGGCATTGATGAAGCGATTCGCCGCCTGAACATGTACGCAGATGCCGGTGCGGATCACCTCTTTGCCGATGCACTGCTTTCGGAAGAAGACATAGCACTGGTCGCACGCTCGGTCTCCAAGCCAATCTCAGTAAACATGGGCTTTGGAATACGTAAACGTCCCACCACTCCCTTGATTGCGAAGCAGCGCCTGCAGGACTTGGGGGTTGCAGCCGTAACCTACCCTCGCTTGCTGACTGCAGCTGCCGTCAAGGGTATGACAGCAGCTTTACAGGCGCTTTTCGACTCACACGAGGCAAATGAAGTAGCAGATAGACCAGATCTTGTGGTCTCTTTCGCCGAACTTAGTACGTTAATGGGCCTTGATTTCTTTGAAGAACTGGAGAACCGGTACGCAACTCCCTGACATCGAAACAAGTAAATCTTTCAGAGCCAGAAAGTAGGGATTCGGATGAACAGAAGCAAATACACTTCCTCCAAACGTCACACTCTGCTCGCCAGCTTGGTAGCTGCGTTCGCCTTATCACTCGGCGCGGCCCCAATACAGGCCCAAACCTCAATCATTGTTGCTCAGGCAAGCGATATCAGATCCTTCGACCCGCAGCGTGTCGGCAATACGATCTCAGAGGCCATCGCAATCAATATCTATGACTACCTCATCATGCGTGACGGTAACGGCGTCCCCCAGCCTTCCCTGGCAACAGCCTGGGAGCCGGCTGGTGATACCGCTTGGCGCCTGTGGCTCCGGGATGACGTGTTGTGGCATGACGGCGAGCGTTTTACTGCCGAAGATGTCAAGTTTACCCTTGAACGCGCGGCCCGGGATCCCGAGTCCGTCTATTTGTCTACGTTCGAAATTATCAATGAGGTTGAAATCGTTAATGATTTTGAGGTCATCATTCACACCGATGAGCCCGATCCGATTCTCTTGAGTCGTATAAATCGCACGGGCGCTGGCATCATGCCAGCACACCATGCAGATCGACTCCCTGAGCTGGCCGTCAGCCCAATTGGAACCGGCCCGTACCGTTTTGTTGAATGGAGCCGCGATGAGTATGTCCACCTTGAAGCGTTCCCCGATCATTGGCGCGGCGCACCGCATTACGACGAACTGACATTCCGGGTAATACCCGAGGCGTCCACGCGTGTCAACGAACTCATTACCGGCGGTGTCCATATCGCGACCAATGTGCCCCCTGCCGATGCCCCAAACATAAACAACAGTGGCGTGGCTGTGGTCTTACCCCACGCTACCGGTCGCGCAATGGTACTTCAGGTCAACACTGCTGCTGACTCAGTAACCGGCGACCCGCGCGTTCGCGAGGCCATCGACCTTTCCATCGACAACCAACTGCTGATCGACGTTCTCCATGACGGGTACGGCACCCCTACCCGACTCCGCATCTCACAGGGTGTCGTTGCTCCAGAAGAACTCTACGGTCAGTACCTCTATGACCCGGAACGGGCAGCGGAACTGCTGTTGGAGGCTGGTTACTCATTCGGCGAAGCCAGAATCACACTTCAGGGAACAGTTTCCCGGTATCCACAAGACTCCCAGACGGCAGAACTGCTGGCTGTGATGCTTGAAAGTGTTGGCTTCACAGTCGAGCTCGAGCTGCTCGAGTGGGGTGTGTTTCAGGACCGCGTCCGCTTCAAGAACGTCGAGAATCTGGCGTTGGATGGACTGGGCAATTCCATGCTAGACGCATGGTTCGCCCTGAGGGGATACATCTGTGAAGGGGAGTACATCACCGCAACCAGCTGGTGTAACGAGGAGTTCACGGAACTCACCAACGCCGGTGCGGTCGAAATTAATCAGGAACTGCGGACTGAACAGCTGAACCGGGCCTTCCTGATTATGGCTGAGGAACGGCCAGAAATTGGCCTCATTGACCTGATGAACCTCGCAGGCGTCAGCACCGAAATCGACTGGACCCCACGCCCCGACGAACTTCTCTGGATTTTCGACGCAACTCCGGCAAACTAGCACCAGAGGCGCCTCATTCGCGCGGCAAAGCATCCACCAGGTGTGAGCGTCTTCCACGAAAGGACTCACACCTGAGCTCAAATCAAGGCGAACGGCTGTAAATGCACGTATTCATTCTTCAACGACTTCTACAGATGATTCCTGCCTTGTTAGGAATCACCCTCATCGTGTTCGTCCTGCTTAGATCCTCAGGTGACCCGGTAAGCCTGATGTTGCCAGACGATGCAACCCAAGCCCAGGTAGCTCAGTTAAGAGAGCATCTGGGTCTGAACGAGCCGATATTTGTCCAGTATGGAAAGTTTCTGGGCAACATTTTGCGCGGTGATTTCGGCGAGTCAATCCGCTACAACGCTCAGCCTGCCTTGCAGATTGTGCTTGAGAGGCTTCCGGCTACCCTGAACCTAGCAACTTACGCTGCCCTGCTCGCCTTGGCTGTATCACTTCCGCTGGGCATCCTCGCTGCCATATACAAAGATCGTCTCTTAGGTCACGTCATCACAACCATGTCCGTTTTCGGACAAGCAATACCCAACTTCTGGCTCGGCATTATGTTGATATTAGTATTTTCTGTGATGCTCGGCTGGCTGCCAGTATCTGGGAGAGGATCGGCACTCCACATGATCCTTCCTGCGGTTACCCTAGCGGCCCCCTTGATGGCTGTCCTTACTCGACTGGTCCGTTCCGGACTCCTGGAGGTTCTGAATCAGGACTACATCCGGACGGCGCGCGCCAAGGGTGTGGCAGCTGTGACCGTACTCACCAAGCATGCGCTCAGGAACGCGCTTATTGCGTATGTAACTGTGTTCGGCTTGCAAGTAGCGAACCTGCTGTCAGGTGCAGTAGTTACCGAACAGGTATTTGCCTATCCCGGTATCGGCCTGCTTTCGGTGCAAGCTATTAACGCCCGCGATATGCCCCTAGTTCAGACCATCGTAATCGTCGCTTCCGTCATTATCATGCTAGTGAATCTCCTCGTAGACATTGCATATGTTCTAGTTGACCCGAGGATTAAGTACCAATGAGAAGAAATCACAAACTCAGGCCAAACGGCCCGGCCCTCGTCGGCATCCTGTTGTTGTTGGCATTCATTGTATTTGCTATCGGGGGAACTGCCGTAGCGCCCGTCAACCCACTTCAGCCTGACCTAGCAAATCGCCTACTGCCGCCCGCCTGGGTAGATGGCGGGACCACCAAATATCTCCTCGGCACCGATCAGTTGGGCCGAGACATACTTAGTCGACTGTTTGTTGGTAGTCGAATTGCGATACTGGTCGGCCTGTTGGGGGTAGGGCTTGCGCTGACAATCGGGGTCGTCCTCGGCGTAATTTCTGGCTATTTCGGCGGCTGGATCGACAGTCTGATCATGCGAATCACGGACACGCTCGTTGCCATTCCAAATGTAATCCTGTATCTAACTGTGCTGGGTGTTTTCGGTCCCAGCCTAGGTCTTCTGGTCGCGGTGGTAGGGTTCATTAACTGGACCACCTTTGCCCGTGTCGTCCGTGGCGAAGTACTAGCCGTGCGTGAACTTGAGCACGTTGAAGCCGCACGCGCCAACGGACAGAGAACAGCTGCAATCATCGTCAAACAAGTCGCGCCTTTGATCGTGGCCCCTATCGTAGTGGTGGCGACACTGAACGTAGCTGCTGTCGTCATTCTGGAGGCATCCTTGAGTTTCCTTGGGTTAGGCGTGCAACCGCCAACCGTAACCTGGGGACGCATGTTGGCTGATGGACGACAATTGCTTGCGACAGCGTGGTGGGTCGCATCGTTCCCCGGGGTATTCATCACATTGCTCAGCCTCTCATTGATCCTGATAGGAGACTGGCTTCGCGATGTACTGGACCCAAGATCGTCGTGAACTCCTGACATGCGATTCGCCTCTTGATGCGGAGAGTGTAGCGACGTGCCACAGAAGGCAGGGCGGCAACTACTTGCAATCAATATTGCATTATTAGCATTTACGTCTGCATCGTCACTGGCGAATCTGCTTGTACCATTGGTCGGATTCCAACTCCAAGGCTCCATTGCGGTAGCTGGTGCCGTCATTTCCATTGGCGCACTTACTCCCCTACTGTTTACCTTTCACATTGGCAGCTTGGTTGGCAGCTTCGGAAGTCGCACTGTGATGATCGGTGCGGCTGTACTTCTGTGTCTGGCACCGCTGCCTTTGCTACTAAGCATTTCCATACCTGCCCTGGCAGTGACCGCGGTATTGATCAACATGGCACACACTCTTTTTGCAGTGGCCGCTCAACAGGCCGTGGCAAACCTTGGTGCTGGCACAGGCAGCGAACGCCGGTTCGGGTGGTACTCGTCATTCCTGGCGGGAGGGCACATGCTCGGCCCATTTCTCGGTGGATTCGCAATCGCCGCCGTTGGCCTCGAACCGAGCTTCGCACTCGTACCTCTCATCGGTACTGCGACCGTAATTCTATGTACCAGACTGGCGCCAGCGGCCAAGACGTCATCCCCAGCGACTCCGTTACCGCGCACACCCATCATCCAACGACTGAACTCGTTCCTGAAACTTCCGGGCCTGCGAATTTCCCTCGTCGTCACAGCGGGAGTCGTGGCCGCTCAGGCAGTCAGGCAAACCTTCCTGCCCATCCACATGGAGACCCACAATCTGGACGCCCGCCTCATCGGCATCGTGTTGGGAGCAAGGGCTTTCACTTCGATGGTCATCCGCCCAGCGTTACCGCTGTTCAGTAAAGTTATCGGTACTCGCAGCCGAGTCTTCTTCGCCATGATGATTGTGATGGCTGCGGGTCTCGCAATGACAGCATTCGCCGTTACGCTAGTTCCGCTACTCATGGCTGCTGTCTTGGTAGGCATCAGCTCCGGCGTAACTCAACCCTTGACGATGGTTGCAATCACCGACCACGTCAGTAAAGAACGCATTGGAACTGCGCTTAGCCTGAGGTTGAGTATAAATCGAGTGGCACAGGCTTCAGCACCACTGCTGTTCGGAATCATCGGGGATACTTTGGGCATGGAAGCCGCCTTCATCGGCGCCGCGGCACTCTTGCTACTTGCCTTACTGCCAGTGGCCCGCACGGCCAAGACATTTGAGGCAGCCGAGCAGAAGCTTTCGTGAGGTTGTGCGCATCGTGGGCTGGCACTCGACAGTTGGAGGTGCCTTTCAGAGGGATTACCCGTGACTGACAGCATAACTCGCTGATTCTGGGTGTATGGGTACTGTGCCTATGCCGTTTACCTGGGTTCGATGCTGAGTATTCGGGGTGGCGGTACAACTGGCGTTCGACAGTTGCTAGTAACAATTGAAGGATAGTTTCAGCGTGGTGCACGCGCTTTCTGAGGCTGCAGGCTGAGGCGCGTGTGTGCCTATGCTTTTTTCTTGGTTTTCGGGATGGGAA
>Ga0079225_10001886_pt1 | contig 11934 bp, 5 predicted proteins | sample Poulit2012_FD_76344 | JGI IMG/M metagenome (GOLD analysis project Ga0079225, IMG submission 76344) | Agricultural soil microbial communities from Georgia to study Nitrogen management - Poultry litter 2012 | ecosystem: Environmental > Terrestrial > Soil > Agricultural land | place: USA: Georgia...
CGGCACGCCGCCGACGCGGTCGTAGAAGCGCGGCACCACGGTGTTCTCCAGCAGGTCATACAGGGCAGCGGCTTCGAGATCGTCGCGACGGTCCGGATCGTCCACGCCGTCGGCGGTGGGGATAGCCCAGCCGTTGCGGCCATCGTGCATCTCGTCCCACCAGCCGTCCAGGATGGATAGGTTCAACGACCCGTTCAAGGCAGCCTTCATCCCGGAGGTGCCGCAAGCCTCCAGCGGCCGCAGGGGGTTGTTCAACCACACGTCGGTGCCCGGGTAGAGCCGCTGGGCCATCTCGATGTCATAGTTGGGCAGGAAAACGATCCGGTCGCGGACATCCTCGGCGTCGGCGAATTGAACCAGCGTCTGGATCAGCCCGATACCTGCCTCGTCGTCCGGGTGTGACTTGCCGGCCACCACGATCTGCACCGGACGCTCGGGGTCGGTGAGCAGGGCCTTGAGTCGCTGCGGGTCGCGCAGCATCAACGTCAGGCGCTTATAGGTAGGCACCCGCCGCGCGAACCCAATGGTCAGCGCGTCCGGGTCCAGTACCGAGTCCGTCCACCCCAGTTCGGCCGGCGTGGCTCCCCGTTTTGCCCAGGATCGGCGCACCCGGTCCCGGGCGTCGGCGACCAAATGGGCCCGTAGCTGGCGGCGCAGCTCCCACAGGGTTTCGTTGTCGATACCGCCTTCGGTGCGGAGCCAGCCGGTGCCGTCAGCGATCTCTTCGGGGCTGAAGTACTCGGCCTGGGCCGCGGCGAACAGCGGGTCGGTCCAGGTGGGGCCGTGCACCCCGTTGGTGATCGACGTAATCGGCACTTCACCGGTGTCGAAGCCGGGCCACAGGGCTGCGAACATGCCGCGGGAGACTTCCCCGTGCAAGGCCGAGACCCCATTGGCCACCTTGGCCATCCGCAGTCCCATGACCGCCATGTTGAAGACGGTGGGGTCCCCGCCGGGGTAATCCTCCCGGCCCAGGGCCAGCACCTGCTCGAGGTCGATGCCCGGGATCTGGTTGGCGCCACCGAAGTAGGTAGCGATCAGATCCGCGCTAAACCGGTCGATCCCGGCAGGGACCGGGGTGTGGGTGGTGAAGACGGTCCCGGCGCGCACCACTTCGATCGCAGCCGGCAGCGGGAGCGACTGCTCCTCGATGAGCTCCCGGGCACGCTCGACACCAAGAAACCCGGCGTGTCCCTCATTGCAGTGGTAGACCTCCGGTGCCGGGCTACCGGTCAGCCGGGCATACAGGCGTAACGCCTTGACCCCGCCCATCCCCAGCAGCAGTTCCTGTTGCAGGCGGTGTTCGCTGGTGCCCCCGTAGAGCCGGTCGGTGACCTTGCGGGCCTGATCGTCGTTGTCCAGGACGTTGGAGTCCAGTAACAGCAGCGGGACCCGCCCGACGTCGGCGCGCCACACCTGGGCATGCAGCGCTCGGCCGCCGGGCAGCGGCAGGCTCACCCGGGCCGGGGCGCCGTCGTCCTCGCGCAGCAGGGTGAGCGGTAGGTTGTCCGGATCGAGCACCGGGTAGGTCTCGTATTGCCACCCGTCGCGGGTCAGGGACTGGCGGAAGTAGCCGGCCCCGTACAGCAGGCCGACACCGATGATCGGTACGCCCAGATCCGAGGCACTCTTCAGGTGGTCCCCGGCCAGAATGCCCAACCCACCGGAGTACTGCGGCAACGCGGTGGTGATGCCGAATTCGGCAGAGAAGTAGGCGATCGCAGCCGGCAGATCGCTGGCACCGGCAGCTTGCCGGCGGTGCTGTTCCTGCTGGTACCACCGCGAGGTGCTCAGGTACTGCCGCAGGTCGCCGGCAAGGTCGTGGACCCGGGCCACGAAATCAGCGTCGTGGGCCAGGTCAGCGAGCCGCTCCGAGGAGATCGAGCCGAGCAATCGCACCGGGTCGCCGTGGACTTCCTGCCAGCGCTGGGGGTCGATGGCGGCGAAAATCTCCTGGGTGGGCTGGTGCCAGGACCAGCGCAGGTTGAGCGCGAGGTCGTCGAGGTCTGCGATCGGTCCGGGCAGCACAGTGCGGACGGTGAATCGGCGGATAGCTCTCACGACACTGAGCATAAGTCAGCCGACCGGGTGCTCAGCCCCACCGCCGGCCGCGCTGCGGGCACGCAATGGCGATGCTCCGGGCCAGCTGTAGGGCCCGGTGGCCGATAGTCGCTGCCCGGTCGACCTGCCGAGATCGCTTCCTTCTCGGTAGGTTCGACCTGTGAGTACTCCGCAGCCGACTCCGCGTGCCCCCATCGGCCGGATCCCGGTGCTGAATCTGGACCCGGTCGCCGGCGGCGGGCGCTGGCCGACCAAGGCCACCGCCGGCGAAGCGATCCCGATCCGGGCCACCGTGTTCCGCGAGGGCCATGACGCCGTGGCCGCCACCGCCGTGCTGTGCCGCCCCGACGGCACTGAGCACTCCCGCGTCACGATGGCCGAGGTCTCCGCAGGCAATGACCGCTTCGAAGGCTGGGTGGTGCCCGATGCCGAGGGAGTGTGGACCTTCTGGGTGGAGGGCTGGTCAGACCCCTATGGCACCTGGCACCACGATGCGGTGCTCAAGGTGAGCGCCGACGTGGACACCGAGCTGATGCTGGAAGAGGGGGCCCGGGTGCTGGAACGAGCCCTGCACGTTCCCGGCCGTCCCGCCGTGGAGGAGCAGATGCTCACCGAGGCGATCGACGCCCTCCGGGACACCAGCCGGCCGCCCCGGGCTCGACTGGCGGTGGGCACCGCCCCCGAGCTGGCTGCAGCGCTGGGCGCCCGTCCGCTGCGCGAGTTCGTCTCTTCCTCGGCGCCCTACCCACTCCAGGTAGACCGCCAACTGGCCCTGTTCGGGTCCTGGTATGAGATGTTCCCCAGGTCCGAGGGCGCCTGGCAAGACCCAGCCACCGGGGCCTGGAACAGTGGCACGCTTCGCAGTGCCGCCGAGCGGTTGCCGGCCCTGGCGCAGATGGGCTTCGACGTCGTCTATCTCACCCCCATCCATCCGATCGGCAGCACCAACCGCAAGGGCCCCAACAACACCCTCACCGCCCAGCCCTCTGACCCCGGCTCGCCCTACGGCATCGGGTCATCGGCCGGTGGCCATGAGGCAATCCACCCCGACCTCGGTGACGTCGCCGACTTCGACGCGTTCGTCGCCCGGGCCCGGGACCTGGGTCTGGAGGTCGCCCTGGACATCGCCTTACAGGCCTCCCCGGACCACCCGTGGGTGGCCGAGCACCCGGAGTGGTTCACCACCCGGGCCGATGGGACGATCGCCTATGCGGAGAACCCCCCGAAGAAGTACCAGGACATCTATCCGCTGAATTTCGACAATGACTACCCGGGCATCTATGCCGCGGTCCGGGACATGCTGCAGGTCTGGATCGATCGCGGCGTGACCGCTTTCCGGGTGGACAACCCGCACACCAAACCCGTCCGGTTCTGGGAGGAGCTGCTCGCCGACCTGCGCAGCACCCACCCGGAAGTGATCTTCCTGTCCGAGGCGTTCACCAAACCGGCGATGCTGCAGACGCTAGGAATGGTCGGTTTCCACCAGTCCTACACCTACTTCACCTGGCGCCACTCCAAGACCGAACTCGGTGAGTACTTCACGGAGGTCTCCCACCAGACCAGCCACGTGATGCGCCCCAGTTTCTGGCCCACCACCCACGACATCCTCACCCCCTACATGCAGCAGGGGGGTGCAGCAGCCTTCGCGCTGCGTGCGGTGCTGGCCGCGACCGGTTCACCGACCTGGGGCATCTACTCCGGCTACGAACTGGCCGAGAACATAGCCCGGCCCGGCGCCCAGGAGCAGATCGACAACGAGAAGTACGAGTACAAGCCCCGGGACTGGCAGGCGGCTCGCAACACACTGCCCCTGACCGATCTGCTCACCGCGCTGAACCAGATCCGCCGCCGACACCCGGCCCTGCAGCAACTGCGCAATCTACAGGTGCATCCGACCACCGATGAGGCCACCTTCTGCTTCTCCAAGCACTTACCGGCCCACCTGTCCCCCACCGGCACGCGGGACACGGTCATCGTGGTGGTCAACCTCGACCCCTATGCCACCCGGGCCGGACACATCGAACTGGACCTGAGCGCGCTGGGCCTGGCCGAGACCGACCGATTCACTGCACATGATGAGTTGACCGGGGAGACCTACGCCTGGGACGCACGCCCGTTCGTGCAACTCGAGCCATTGCACCGCTGCGCCCACATCATCGACGTGAGACGGCTATGACCCGCGCACCGCGTGGACACCCCGCCTTGGAGCCGGCCTTACCCTGATCGAGGAGGACTCTGTGACCACTCCGAAACCGGCGCCTGTCGAGGCACGCGCCCTCGCGCATGTGGCTCGGGGGGAGCACTACTCCCCCCACGACGTTCTCGGGGCCCACCTCAGCGACGGGGTGGTGACCTTCCGGGCACTCGCCCCGTTAGCGGACCAGGTGGAGATCGTCACCGCGCAGGCCCGTATCAGAGCCGACCATGAAGATCAGGGGATCTGGGTGGCCGCGATCGACGCCGGCGCAGTACCCGACTACCGCATCGCGCTGACCTACGACGAGAACACCGAAGTCATCGATGATCCTTACCGGTTCCTGCCCACCCTGGGAGAGATCGACCAGCACCTGATCGCCGAGGGTCGTCATGAACGGCTCTGGGAAGCGCTCGGGGCCCATGTGCGCCATTACCCCTCCGAACTGGGTGAGGTCACCGGCGTGTCCTTCTCGGTGTGGGCTCCGCACGCCCGGGCGGTGCGGGTGGTTGGTGACTTCAACGGCTGGCACGGGGTCCGCCACGCGATGCGCGCGATCGGCTCTACCGGGGTATGGGAACTGTTCGTCCCCGGGATCGGGCCGGGGGCCACCTACAAGTTCGAGATCTGCACCCCGGCCGGCTCCTGGCACACCAAGGCCGACCCGATGGCCCGCGCCACCGAACATCCTCCGGCCACGGCCTCGGTGGTCACCGAGAGCCAGTACACCTGGTCCGACGGGCAGTGGATGGCCCGGCGTGCCCACACCGATCCCCATACCGGCCCGATGAGTATCTATGAGGTCCATCTGGGCTCCTGGCGCCCGGGCCTGAGCTACACCGAGCTGGCCGAGCAGTTGGTGCAGTACGTGCAGTGGCTGGGCTTCACCCACGTGGAACTGATGCCGGTGGCCGAACACCCCTTCGGCGGCTCCTGGGGCTACCAAGTCACCTCCTACTACGCTCCCTCCGCCCGATTCGGCAACCCCGACGAGTTCCGTCACCTCGTCGATGCCTTACACCAGGGCGGCATCGGGGTCCTGGTGGACTGGGTGCCGGCGCATTTTCCCAAGGATGAGTGGGCCCTGGCCCAGTTCGATGGCACCCCGCTGTATGAAGACCCCGACCCGATGCGCGCAGAGCAGCACGACTGGGGAACCTACGTGTTCAACTTCGGCCGCCACGAGGTGCGCAACTTCCTGGTTGCCAATGCCCTGTACTGGCTCAGCGAGTTCCATATCGATGGCCTGCGTGTCGATGCGGTGGCATCGATGCTGTACCTGGACTACTCCAAGAAGACCGGACAGTGGCGTCCGAACATCTATGGCGGGCGGGAGAACCTCGAGGCGATCCAGCTCCTGCAGGAGACGAACGCCACCGCCTACCGGACCAACCCCGGGATCGTGATGGTCGCCGAAGAATCCACCGCCTGGCCCGGGGTCACCACACCGACCGGGGAGGGCGGCCTGGGGTTCGGGCTGAAGTGGAACATGGGCTGGATGAACGACACTCTGCGGTACCTCGCTGAGGAACCGATCAATCGGCGCTACCACCACGGTGAGCTGACCTTCTCCCTGGTGTATGCGTTCTCGGAGCAGTTCGTGCTGCCGCTCAGTCACGATGAGGTGGTGCACGGCAAGGGGTCGCTGCTACGCAAGATGCCCGGCGACCGGTGGCAACAACTGGCCGGAGTGCGGGCCCTGCTGGCTTACCAATGGTCCCACCCGGGTAAGAACCTGCTCTTCATGGGCTCCGAATTTGCCCAGGAGTCCGAGTGGTCCGAGGCCGGCGGCCTGGACTGGGCCCAGGGCGAGGCACCCGGGCACGCCGGTGTGCGCCTGGCGGTGCGCCGGCTGAATGAGATCTACACCAGCCACCCCGCCCTGTGGGCCGAGGACTTCAGCCCGGATGGCTTCGAATGGCTGACCGCTCACGACGGCGATCACAACGTGCTGGCTTACCTACGCACCGACGGTGAGCAGATGCTCGCGGTGCTGGTGAACTTCGCCGGCGTGCCGCACGAATCCTACCGTCTGCCCCTGCCCCGCGGCGGAGTCTGGGAGGAGGTCTTCAACTCCGACGCCCTGGAGTACGGCGGTTCGGGGGTCGGCAACCTCGGGCAGGTGGTCGCCGAGGACATGCCCTGGCACGGCCGGCACCACTCGGCGCTGCTCCGGGTGCCGCCGATGGGCGCGTTATACCTGCGGCCCACAGCGACTGGATCCGGTGAGAATCAGTAGAGCGCAGTCGCCAGGTCGCGCCTGGCCTTGATCAACTCCGGTGCATCCTCGGGCACGATCCGGAACAGTTCCAGGAGGCGCTTGCGGACCAACTCCCGGTCCTCTCCGGCGGTGACCCGGACCACGTTGACCAGCCGTTCGAAGGCGCTGGCCACCTGTCCGCTGGCGGCCTCGACGTCGGCCACGGCCAGGTGGGCCTGGACATCGCCCGGAGCTGCTTGTGCTGCGGTGGTGAGCACCTGGGAGTAGTCCACACCCTGTAGGCGACGACCAAGCTCCACCTGGGCCAGACCAGCCTTGGCCTCGCCGTCGGCGGGGTTCTCGCTGAGGGCTTGCTCGAACGCCTGGGCCGCACCGTCCAGATCATCGGCCTCGATCGCGTCGTAGGCGGCCTGGATATGAGCAGGTAGCGGCTCCTCGGCCACTTCCTCCTCCTGGTCCTGGTCCTCCTCGGCCGGTCCCACATCGACGGTGCCGGTGACATCGTTCTCGGCGGCCACACGCAGTACTTCATCCAGTACCGCCCGGATCTGGTCCACCGGCTGGGGGCCCTGGAACAACGGCAGCGGCTGACCCTTGAGCACCGCGCACACCGTCGGAGCGCCCTGGGCCTGGAATGCCTGGGCGATCTGTGGGTGGGCGTCCACATCTACCCGGGCGAGCAGGAATCGTCCGCCGTACTCGGCCGCCAGGGTCTGCAGGGTGGCACTCAGTTCAGTACTGGCCGGGGACCGCGGGGAGCGGAGGTCGACGATGACCGGTACTTGGGTTGAGCGTTGCACCAGGTCGTTGAACGTCGCCGCGGTGACATCCTGCACGGCTCCGGAGGCTGGGGCATCGCCACCGGTGCCGGCCTGATCGGCGGGGGCGCCGAGACTGGAGAGATCCACGGCGCCGCGAAGGTTGAGGGATGGTTGGCTCATCGGTGCTTCCTAGCTCCTCATCAAGGCTGTGTGGCCGTCAGGCCGGATGACTCAGGATTCTTCCACTCCGCTCAGTACCCGTTCCACCCCGAGCACGGTGGTCTGGGCATCGTCGGCGAAGGCCGGGACGTAGAAGCCGACCATCAGATCGTACGTCGCCGTCAAGGTTTCGTTCACCTCACCGTCTTCCTCCGACAGCGCGGCGATATGCCCGCCGAGGTTGACCTCTCCCTCGGCCTCGGTCTTGGTGAACTCCTGGCTAGTGGTCATCGATCCCAGGACGATTACCCCGCCGTCGGCGGTGGCCATCGCCACGGTGTCCTCGGGCTCGGCGACGGTGGAGTGATCGAAATCACCGGCGTCGTCGATGTTCTCCGCCAGGGCGTCCACCTCCTGCTCGAAGCCCTCCCGGAAGACGTCCTCGGCGAAGGCATCGGCGTAGTCACTGTCGCCGCCTTCGGTGAGCAGATCGGCGTACTGGGAGACCGCCTGTTCGGGGCTGACCAGGAAGTCCTCGGAGTCGGCGGCCACCTCCGGGCTGCCGGATTCGGGGATGTCGGTGTCCGGCATCGTCACCCCCGGCAACAACCGCACCCAACTGAACATCCGATAGGGACTCTGCGGATCCTGCTGACGCAAGCCGATCAGCAGCGGCACATTGGCCTCATCGGGGATCTCGGTGACGACCATCGCGGTGCGTGGCCATTCGTCGCTGGCGGCCACGATCGCCACTTGGTCGTCAGTGGTCAGCGGCTGGATCGTGTAGGGGTCCTCCTCATCGGCCGTGGCGGCGCGCAGGGTGTACTCCGCGCCGCGCACGGTCAACGCGGGGTCCTGCATCCGGGTGGCCAGGACGTCGGTGTCGTCTTCCTCATCGGCTTCGGCGATCACCGCGTCGATATCGTCCAACACCCGCTCCAGCCGCGGTTCGTCCAGTACCGGCATGGTCTCGCTCGGTTCCGGATCGGGATCAACCTCGGGGAGGTCCGGAGTGCAGGCGGCGACCAGAGCGATCAGCCCGGCACCGGCGACCAAGGCGCGGATCCGCTGACGTGCACTCATCGGCTACTCCCCTCAGTGCTCTCCTGCGGGCCCTCGTCGCTGTCCGGTGGGCCCTGGTCCTCGCCGGCCACAGCGGAGCCAGGGGCTGCTGACCCGCCCCCCGAGGCCGGCTCGATCCCCCAGGTGCGACGCCACAATGCCCCGGAGGCGTGCGGATCGGCGGTCTGGGCCACCGAGCTCGGGTCCTGTTCGGAGTCCTCCCGGCCCTTGGTCTCTACCGGCGGTTTACGGCGCCAGGACCGGCGCTGGCCCGGGGCATCGGCACCTGGGCCCTGCGTCCGCCGACGTTGCCACGGCCGCCACCACGGGGCGGGGGCCGCACTCTCCTGGTCAGCACTGTCCTGGTCAGCACTCTCCTGGGCCGCACTGTCCTGGTCAGCACTGTCCTGGTCCGCGGGCGTCAGCGGGGAGCCGGCCCCGCCGGGTAGCCCTGCACCGGGATGCTCGCTGTGATAGGTCTGGATCGGCGCCGCTTGCTTCCCGCTGCGCCCACTGGCCACCCACTGGGACAACTCCGGCGAGCTGGAGTCTGCTGCTTCGCTCCTCGGAGCATCGGTGCCCTCGGCTGCGCCGGTCGGTAGGTCATGGCCGCCGGGCGCGCTTTCGTCGCTACTGTCACTGGCTGCGGTATCGGACTCGCCGTCGGACTGCTCAGCAGTCTTCTGCTCGGCCTTGGGTTTGCGGGACCACCGGCGCTTCTTCCGTGCCTGGCGTTCTTCGGCAAGGCGGGCGGCTTCGGCCTCCCGGATCTGCCGGCGGGTCAACGGCGTCCCGTCGGGGGCGGTCGGTGTGGCGCTGGCTCCGGAGGTTGTTCCCTCGGCCGCGGGGGCCGCTGCGTTCGGGTCCTGCGGCCGGGGTGGTTCGGTATCGGAGCCGGACTCTGCCTGCGGCCATCCCAGTCGTTGGGCGTAACTCAGAGACTCGTCATCGGCGGTAGCGCCGGCCCCGGCGCCGGTCAGCAGGTCATCGACCGGTGTCTCAGCCTCCGCGCCGCGGTGCCGGCCCGCCGCTCGCTCCGGCGCCTGAGCCACCACCGAGCGCTCCTCGGCACGGGCCCGGCGCGCCCGGGTCTGCTCTCGGTCCCGCAGTGCCACCAGCACCAAGCCCGCCACCCCGGCCAGGAACACGACTCCGCCGATGATCAATCCCGGCACCAGCAACGGTGTGGCCACCTGCCGGGTCCAGGTCATCTCCACCTGCGGGGCCGGTTCGGTGCCGTCGGTGGCGGCCACCATCATCCAGCGGCCCGGAACCGCGTTCCAGGTGTACGTCAGCTCTCCGGTGTCGGTGAGTTCCTCGACCCACAGATCCGATCCGGCCGGGTCGGGCAGCGTCTCGGCCTCGGTCTCCGTTTCCTCGGCGGCGTCTTCGTCCTCCGTCTCCTCGGCGGCGTCCTCGTCCTCGGTCGCGCCTTCGGCGTCCTCGTCCTCAGTGGCATCGTCGGTGGCGCCCTCGCCGGTCGCCTCTTCCTCTGGCTCGGCGGCCTCCTGGCTGACCTCGAGTTCCTCCCAAGAACTCAAGCCGGTGATCTCCAGGTACGGTGCGGTGCCCAGCCACGCGCGCAGATCCGGTTCGCGGGCCATCGCCAGCACCAGCGGTGTCTCCTGGTCAGCACCGACCAAGCGCACCTGGACCTCGTCGTCGACCATGTTCAGCACGCCCGGTGCGCTCACCACGACCGCTTCCTGCGGGTCGGCCGGTAGCGTCGCCGTCACCTGCTCGTCCGGACGCCAGATCGTCGCCGAGCCGACCGCGGCGGCCATGACGGCGAGGCCGAGCACGATCGCAGCGATTGCGATGAGACGTCGAAGCACGGGCGGGCGATCCTCCTCCAGGGCAGCGCGGACCGACTCGTCCGGCGACCTTCTAGGGTACGTGACCAACCCGTGATCTAGCACCATGGTGTGCGAAGGCACACACCCGGCCAGCTCTGCGAGCCCCGGTTCGCGGGCCACTCGGGCCCGGCCTGCTACCGCTGAACCGATCTGTTCACCGCGTGCCGATGCCCTTACCCTGGGGGGTGTCCGCCGGTCGGTAACACCCTCGCGGACCAGTCCTCCCCACTTGAACAGGAGTACCTTCGTGGCAGAAGCTCATCCGACCTTCCCTGTGGTCATGCGTGGCTACGACCGGGCGCAGGTCGACCATCACCTGCACTCCCGGCAGCAGCAGCTAGATGAGATCCGGGCGCAGGTCGAATCCCTGGATGCGAGCAATATGCAGATGTCGGGGGAGCTTTCTGAGGCCCGCGCCCAGCTGCGCGAGGCGGAGAAGCCTTCCTACGCCGGGCTGGGATCGCGTATCGAGCAACTGCTGCGTTCGGCCGAGGAACAATCCAGTGACGTGCTCGGCCAAGCGAATGCGCAGGCCAAGGAGATCGTCGATCGCGCCCAGGCTCGCACCGAACAGTTCACCGAGCAGGCCGAGAACGAAGCCCGTGAGGTCCTGGCCAGCGCCCGCCGCGACGCCGCTGCCGAGCTCAGTTCCGCCGAATCGCAAGCGGAGGGCACCGTGTCCTCGGCCCAGCGTCGCGCAGAGGAACTGGTCAGTTCCGCCGAGCGGGAAGCGGCCCGGATTACCAGCGAGACCCGGGCGGAGCTGAGCGAGAAGCGAGCCAGTGTGGACCGCGAGCTGGGCACGTTGCGAGCGACCACCGAGAAGGACACCACCCAGGTCCGGGTGGAGAGTGAGCGTGCCGCCCGGGAGTTGAAAGCAACCAGTGAGGCGGAGGCCGAAGAGCTACGCAACCGGGCCCGGAGCGAGGTGGAAACCCTCCGTGAGGACGCCATTCGCGAGGCAGACGCAGTCCGCGCAGCGGCGCAGGAGGAAGCCACCGAGATCCTTCGAGCAGCGAACACCGAGGCCGATGGGATTCGCCAGGAAGTGGCCGAGCTCCGCGAAAACGCCGACCTGGAGATCGCCGAACGACGGCAGGCGGCGGAAGAGGCCGATGCGGCCACCCACGAACAGGCCCGCCAGGACACCGAGACGATGATCACCGAGGCGCAGGCGCACGCGCAGGACGCGGAGGCACGGGTCGCTGAGGCGCTCGCCCAGGCCGAGAAGGTGCGCGCCAGCGCCGAGGAACAGGCCAGTGAGATCCTCGCCGACGCCCACGAGAGCGCCGACCGGATCACCCGCGAAGCCCGAGAGAATGCCGACCGGCTGCGGGCCGACACCGACGCCGTCACCGACCGTGATCGCCGTACCGCGCAGCGACAGGTCGATGAGCTACACCGCCAGCGCGAGGCGATCAGCAGCTACCTCGATGAACTGCGCGGGCTGCTCGGCTCCGGTCAGATCACCCAGGCTGCCGCCTTCGCCGAGGGCCAGGAGGACTCCGGCGCCGATGCCCCGCCGCAGCAGGCAGCCGCGGCCGAACCGGCCCAACCCAGTGATGATGGCGACCCGACCGCGGAAATGCCTGAGATAGAGACGGACGCAGAAGCTGCCCC
>Ga0079225_10001887_pt1 | contig 11931 bp, 10 predicted proteins | sample Poulit2012_FD_76344 | JGI IMG/M metagenome (GOLD analysis project Ga0079225, IMG submission 76344) | Agricultural soil microbial communities from Georgia to study Nitrogen management - Poultry litter 2012 | ecosystem: Environmental > Terrestrial > Soil > Agricultural land | place: USA: Georgia...
ACGACCGTCGTGTATCCCGGTCTGGACGGTGTGCTTCCCGGATTCGGACGGCAGCGCCCGAACGACTGGGGCCTCGGCATGGAGCTGCGCGACCACAAGGACCCGCACTGGACGGGCGCCTCGAGCTCGCCGGAGACCTTCGGCCACTTCGGACAGTCGGGCACCTTCCTGTGGGTCGACCCGCGTGCGGGCGCCGCGTGTGTCGTCCTGACCGATCGCGCGTTCGGCGAGTGGGCGGCCGAAGCGTGGCCGAGGCTGACGGAGTCGATCCTCGCGGAGCTATGAGGCCGACACCGCTGCCCCGGCCCGCAACTCCCCCCATCGCTCCCGCGTCATCTCGTACTCGACCTCACCCTCATCGGTTCCGGGGATCGGATCGTCCCACGTCGGGTGGAAGGTACGCACGTACCGCATGCCGATGCGTTCCATGACGGCACGCGAGCCCGCGTTGACACTCATCGTCTGTGCGATGACGCGTACCTGACCGACGGTCTCGAACGCGTGACGCAGAAGGGCGCTCGAGGCTTCGCTGGCGTAGCCGCGGCGCCAGTGCCGACGCAGGATCCGATAACCGAGCTCGGCAACCGACGGGTCATCCGGCTGGTCGGGGCCATGGGCCGGCGGCAGCATCATCAGCCCGACGAACTCACCTTCGCCCTCCGCTGTCGGCGGCGCCGTACTCGCGGCGCCAGCCTGCGCGCAGTACGCGACCCAGAAGCCGAGACCGTCGACCATACGTCCGTGTGCCATCCGTTCCGCATGCGACGCGGCCACCTCGTCGCGTGTACGGGCTCGCCCGAAGATGAAGCGCAGCACCTCGGGATCGGAGTCGAGCTCGACCTCGAAGTCGAAGTGACGGCGTTCCAGGGGCACGAGGAGGAGACGTTCGGTCGTCAGGTTCGGCTGCGGCATCCCCACAGCATGGTCGATGCTCGCTCTTCGCGCATCACCGTTTCAGACTCCGCCCGTCAACGTCATGCCGCCGTCGAGGACGATGTGTTGCCCGGTCACCCACGAAGACTCGTCGCAGAGCAGGAATGCGACCGCGGACGCGATGTCTGCCGGAACGCCCAGCCGTCCCATCGGGTAGCCCTCGACGACGTCGGACTCTTTACCCTCGTACAACAGCTTGGCGAAGTCGGTCTTGACGACGGCCGGCGCGACCGAGTTGACCCGTACGCCCGGGGCGAGTTCCAGGCCGAGTTCCTCGGTCACGTGCATCAGGGCGCGTTTCGACGCACCGTACGCCCCCATGCCCGGCGCCGGCCTGAGGCCAGCGGCTGACGCGACATTGACGACGGACCCGCCGTGCTCCTCCATCCACGCCCGGTACGCGTGTTGCGTCCAGCCGAGGGCCGCCAGCACATTGACCTGGAAGATCTTCGCCGCGGCACCGAGCTCGACGTCGATCAGGCGGCCGTACGCCGGGTTGATCCCGCTGTTGTTGACGACATGGTCGAGACGCCCGTACGTCGCCATGATGCGCTCGACGGTGTCACGCTGGTGTTCGACGTCGTCGGCCTTGCCGGCCACACCCATCGCGTGTGCGGCACCGCCGAGACCTTCGACCGCCTCGGCGAGCGGCTCCGGTTTGCGCGCGGTGATGCACACCTGCGCGCCTTCGTCGACCAGGCGCCGCGCGATGGCGAGACCGATGCCACGGCTTGCGCCCGTCACCAGCGCGACCGCGCCGTCGAAACGGCGCCGGTCGGATCCGGTGGTCTCGCTCACGACAGCCGCTCCAGCACCATCGCCATGCCCTGTCCGCCTCCGACACACATCGTCTCCAGACCGATCTGCTTGTCGTGGTGCGTCAGGGAGTTGATCAGGGTGCTGGTGATCCGCGCGCCGGTCATGCCGAACGGGTGCCCGACGGCGATCGCGCCGCCGTTGACGTTGAGCTTGTCCGTGTCGACGCCGAGGCCACGCGCGGACGGGATGACCTGCGCGGCGAAAGCCTCGTTGATCTCGACCAGATCGATGTCGTCGATCGACATGCCCGCACGGGCGAGCGCCTGCTTGGACGCCTCAACCGGCCCGAGGCCCATGATCTCCGGCGACAGCGCCGTCACACCCGTGGAGACGATCCGGGCGAGCGGTGTCAGCCCGAGTTCGGCCGCGCGCGTGTCGCTCATGACGACCACGGCGGCGGCCCCGTCGTTGAGCGGACAACAGTTGCCCGCCGTGACCGTACCGTCGGGACGGAAGACCGGCGCGAGCTCGGAGACCTTCTCCACTGTCACTCCCGCTCGCGGGCCGTCGTCTGCGGCGACGACGGTACCGTCGGGCAGTGTGACCGGCGTGATGTCACGCTCCCAGAAGCCGTCGGCGATCGCCTTTTCGGCGAGGTTTTGGCTGCGTACGCCGAACTCGTCCTGCTCCTCGCGAGTGATGCCCTGCGACTGCGCGACGTTCTCGGCGGTCTGGCCCATCGCGATGTACGCGTCGGGCAATGCGTCGTTCTCCCGCGGGTCTGTCCAGGTCTGACCGCCATCGGCGAACCGCTCCGTACGCTCCAGCGCGCCGGCGAACAGCGGGTTCTTCAGCTGCTGCTCGGGGATGTAGTCGCTGTTGCCCTTGACGAAGCGGCTCACGGCCTCGACACCCGCGGAGATGAACACGTCGCCCTCGCCGGCCTTGATCGCGTGGAACGCCATCCGGGTCGTCTGCAGGCTGGACGAGCAGTAGCGCGTGATCGTCGTCCCGGGCACATCGTCGAGGCCGAGTAGCACGGCGACGATGCGGCCCATGTTGAAACCCTGCTCGCCGCCCGGCAGACCGCACCCCAGCATCAGATCGTCGACGTCATGGGGGTCGAGCTGGGGGATCCTGGCCAGAGCGGCCCGGATCATCTCCGCGGTGAGGTCGTCGGGTCGCATGTCCTTGAGCGATCCCTTGTACGCGCGCCCGATCGGCGAACGCGCCGTGGAAACGATGACGGCTTCAGGCATGGAAAGGCATCCCTTCGGGTCGTAGTGGCGGCTCAGAAGCCGAGTTCGCGGCCGATGAGCTCTTTCATGATCTCGTTGGAGCCGGCCCAGATCTTCGTGACGCGTGCGTCCCTCCACGCCCGTGCCACGCGGTACTCGTTCATGAACCCGTACCCGCCGTGGAGTTGCACGCAGTTGTCGAGTACGTCGTTTTGGATCTCGGCGGACCACCACTTCGCCTTCGCGGCATCGGTGGCAGTGAGCTCCCCGCGCCGGTGCGCGTCGACGCCCTGATCGACGAACGCCCGCGCGGACTCGACCTTGGTGACGAGCTCGGCGAGGAGGAACTTGTTGTGCTGGAACGCACCGATCGGTTGACCGAACGCCGTGCGCTCGGTCGCGTACTCGATCGTCTCCTCGAGGATCTGTGCGGCGTGGGCGATGTTCGACACAGCCGCCCCGAGTCGCTCCTGCGGGAGACGCTCCATCATGGAGATGAAGCCGTGGTCGACCTCGCCGATGACGTGCTCGTCGCCGACACGTACGTCGTCGAAGAAGAGCTCGGCCGTGTCGGACTCGGTCTGGCCGACCTTGTCGAGCTTGCGCCCGCGCGAGAAGCCGCGCGTTCCCGTTGATCGCGCTCGGTCGTCCGCTCCCTCCGCGGGGGCCACTCGTCCCTCGCGACCACCACTGCGTTCGCTGCCTTCCTCGCCGCTCGTTCCTGTTGATCGCGCTCGGTCGTCCGCTCCCTCCGCGGGGGCCACTCGTCCCTCGCGACCACCACTGCGTTCGCTGCCTTCCTCGCCGCTCGTTCCGGCCTCGATCGCGAACAACGTGATGCCCTTCGCTTTCTTCTCCGGGCTCGTACGCGCCGCGACGATCACCAGGTCGGCGGAGTAGCCGTTGGTGATGAACGTCTTCGAGCCGTTGATGACCCACTCGTCGCCGTCGCGTACGGCGGTCGTCTTGAGCGCGGCGAGGTCGGAGCCGCCCGAGGGCTCGGTCATCGCGATCGCGGTCAGCAGCTCGCCCGAGCAGAAGCGCGGGAGCCAGCGCTGCTTCTGCTCTTCGGTGCACAGGTCGACGAGGTACGGCGCGACGATGTCGGCGTGGATGCCGACACAGGAGGAGAGCGCGGCGTTGACCTTGCTGAGCTCCTCGGCCCACACGGCATTGAAGCGGTAGTCGTTCGCGCCGAGGCCGCCGTACTCCTCGGGAACCTCGAGCCCGAGGAAGCCTTGTTTTCCAGCCTCGAGCCAGAACTCCCGCGGGATGGACCTGGCCTCGAGATGCTCGCCTACGTACGGACGCGCGTGCCGATCGAGGAACTCTCGACAGGACGCGCGGAACGCCTCGTGATCGTCGTCGTAGATGTATCGCCGCATGGTCCGCCTTCGGCTCGGAGACTATTGACTAAGCGCTTGCTTAGCATCTAACGTCCGAGCAGGACGTGTCAATGGCCGACGAGGTCGCGCGGATGGGGCATGACGATGGCGAAGACCACCTCACGGGCCACCTCGCGCGATCGACTCGTCGACGCCGCCGTCGAAGCGTTCGCCGAGCGCGGGTTCCATGCGACCACGACGCGCGACATCGCAGCACGTGCCGGCATGAGCCCGGCGGCGCTGTACGTGCATCACGCGTCGAAGGAGGACGTCCTCTACGAGGTCAGCCGGATCGGCCACGCCGGAACGCTCGACGTCGTGCGCGACGCCGTCGAGGCGGAGGACTCCCCTGTCGACAAGCTCGCCGCGTACGTACGCTCGTTCACGCTGTGGCACGCGGAGAACCACACGCGGGCTCGCATCGTGCAGTACGAGCTGGACGCGCTGGCGCCCGAGCACTACGCGGAGGTCGCAGCGATGCGACGCGAGATCGAAGCCGTGCTCCGCGACGTGCTGTTCGACGGCGTACGCGACGGGTCGTTCGACCTCGCAGAAGACGATGTCCCAGGGACGGCAGTCGCCCTGCTGTCCCTGGGAATCGACGTGTCGCGCTGGTATCGCGACGGTGGACAGCGTTCGGCTCCCGACATCGCCGAGCGCTACGCCGAGCTCGCCATTCGGATGGCCGGTGCGCGGCGGGTCAGGCCTCGAGAACGGCCTGGACGTTGAGCTGGATGGCGACCTTGTCGCCGATCATCACCTTGTCGCCGGAGACCGGGATGTTGAAGTCGATGCCGAACTCCTTTCGGCTGATCTCGGTCGTCGCCTCGAGACCCATGCGCGTGCCGCCCCACGGATCGCCACCCTCGCCGAGCACGTCGACTTCGAGCTCGACCGGCTTGGTCACGCCACGGATGGTCAGATCGCCGAGTGCTACATAGCAGTCGCCCTTGTCCCGGACGCCGGTCGACCGAAACGTCATGACCGGAGTTTCCTCGACCGAGAAGAAGTCGCTCGAGCGGAGGTGATTGTCGCGATCCTCCGTGCCGGTGTTGACCGAGGACAGCTGGATCGTCGCGGACGCGATCGAGCCGAGCCCGCTCTCGTCGGTCACGATCTCGCCCTCGAACTCCTCGAACTTACCGCGCACCTTGCTCATGAGGTGACGTACGGAAAAGCCGATCTCGGAGTGGGTCGGATCGATCTTCCAGGTACCGGCGGTGAACTGTGCCATCAGGGCTCCTCGTCGTGGTTAATTTACGCTTCAACAAAAGAAGCGTAGCGCAAACTAGTTGAGACATCAACTAGCGGTACGATGGAGAGATGACACAGGAAGTCGACGCACCGCAGACCCAGTGGCTTGACTCCGACCAGCAACGCATCTGGCGTGCATTCCTCGGGGGTACGTCCGCGCTGTTCGACCGGCTCGATCGTGACCTACGCGAACATCACAACCTGTCGATGCCTGAGTACGAGATACTCGTACGCCTGTCCGAAGCACCGGACCGTACGCTGCGCATGGCCGAGCTCGCCGACGCCGTCTCCCAGTCGCGCAGCCGAACGACGCACACGATCGCCCGGTTGGAGAACGCCGGTATCGTCGCTCGATCCGCAAGCCCCGACGACGGCCGCGGCGTTCTGGCTCACCTCACCAGTGCGGGCTTCGACCGGCTACGCACGGCTGCGCACACCCACGTCAACGGCGTACGCGAGTACCTCGTCGATGCCATCGGACCCGACGACCTCGACGTGGTGGGCCGCGCTTTCGAGGTCGTTCGCCGCAACCTGCACGGCAAACCCTTCTGAAAGCTGAGACGCGGGAAATTTCGGGCTGACACGCGACTAATGCACAGGTCTAGCGCATGCTTTCCGCGTGTCAGCCCGAAATTTCCCGCGTCTCAGTGTCAGGGGCGGGTGAGGCGGCGGTGTGTCACCCGGTGGGGACGTGCAGCTTCGACGCCGAGGCGCTCGACCTTGTTCTGTTCGTAGTCGGCGAAGTTGCCCTCGTACCAGAACCACTGAGCGGGGTCCTCGTCGGTGCCCTCCCACGCGAGGATGTGGGTCGCGACGCGGTCGAGGAACCACCGGTCGTGCGAGACCACGACGGCGCAGCCGGGGAACTCGAGGAGCGCGTCCTCCAGTGACTGCAACGTCTCGACATCGAGGTCGTTGGTCGGCTCGTCGAGAAGCAGCAGGTTGCCGCCCATCTTCAGCGTGAGCGCGAGGTTCAGCCGGTTACGTTCACCGCCCGACAGCACCCCCGCGGGCTTCTGCTGGTCCGACCCTTTGAAGCCGAACGACGCGACGTACGCGCGGCTCGGCACCTCGTAGTTGGCGACCTTGATGAAGTCGAGCTCCTCGGAGACAACCTGCCAGACGTTGCGATCGGGCTCGATGCCACCGCGGCTCTGGTCGACGTAGGAGACCTTGACGGTCTTGCCGACGTCCAGGCTCCCCGAGTCCGGCTTCTCTTCGCCGACGATCATCCGAAACAGGGTCGACTTGCCGACGCCGTTCGGACCGACGACGCCGACGATGCCGGCACGCGGCAGGCTGAACGACAACCCGTTGAACAGCTCCCGCTCGCCGAAGCTCTTGTGCAGGTCCGACGCCTCGAGGACGACGTCACCCAGGCGCGGACCCGCGGGGATGTTGATCTCCTCGAAGTCGAGCTTGCGACTGCGCTCGGCCTCGGCCGCGAGCTCCTCGTAACGCCTGAGGCGTGCTTGGTTCTTGGACTGGCGGGCCTTCGGATTGGAACGCACCCACTCGAGCTCCTGCTCGAGGATCCGGGAACGCTTCGCATCCTTCTTGCCCTCGACGACGAGACGCTCCTTCTTCTTCTCGAGGTACGTCGAGTAGTTGCCCTCGTACGGGTGCGTCTTACCGCGGTCGAGCTCGAGGATCCACTCGGCGACGTTGTCGAGGAAGTACCGGTCGTGGGTGATGGCCAGGACCGCTCCGGGGTAATTCGCGAGGTGCTGCTCCAACCACTGCACGCTCTCCGCGTCGAGATGGTTGGTGGGCTCGTCGAGCAGCAGGAGGTCGGGCTGCTCGAGCAGCAGCTTGCACAACGCCACCCGGCGGCGCTCACCACCGGAGAGGTGGTCGACCATCTCGTCGGGCGGCGGACAGCGCAGCGCATCCATCGCCTGGTCGAGCCGGGAGTCGAGGTCCCACGCTCCGGCGTGGTCGAGGTCGGTCTGCAGGTTGCCCATCTCGGCGAGCAGGCTGTCGTAGTCGGCATCGGGGTCGGCCAACTCGGCACTGATCGCGTTGAACCGATCGAGCTTTCGCTTGATGTCGACGACGGCTTCCTCGACGTTCTCCAGAACCGTCTTGCCCTCCGTCAGCGGCGGCTCCTGCAGCAGAATGCCGACCGACGCCTCCGGATCGCGGATCGCGTCGCCGTTGTTGGGCTGCTCGAGGCCGGCCATGACCTTGAGCAGTGTGGACTTACCGGTGCCATTCGGCCCGACGACGCCGATCTTGGCTCCATGCAGGAACGACAGCGTGACATTGTCGAGAACGACCTTGTCGCCGTGGGCCTTGCGGACATTGCGCAATGTGAAGATGAAGTCGGCCATGATGCACCCAGGGTAGGACATGACCGATGCTCACTACACAGCAGCGGGTATGCGCTCGTCGCCCTGGTCGGCGGGATTCGTACCCGACACCTCCGTGCCCTGCGTGTACGCCGGCGCCTCCGGTGTCGAATCGGCGCGTTCGGGCGTGCGATCGTTGCGCTGGAACGCCGACGTGCCGCGGCTGAGGTCGTGTGCGACCATCGTCGCCTCGAGCACGTCGCGACGTCGCTCGTGACCGTCATCGCCGTCCCATCGCTCGGTACGTAGCCTGCCGATCACGACGACGGGTTCACCGCGCCGGATCGACGACGCGGCGTTCTGGGCGAGCGTCCGCCACGCCTTGACCGTCATCCAGACGGTCTCCTGCTCGCGCCAGACTCCCTGACGCCGGTCGAGAAAGCGGGGCGTCGTGGCGAGCCGGAACATCGCGCGGTCCGCCCCGTTCGTACCGCCCGGCCGGAACTCGACATTGGTGCCGACATACCCGCTGATGGTGACTTGTGCATCGTGCTGCATGGCACGAACCTCCTGTGCTCGCGATGCCCGTTGTGGGCCGTCGGTCACACAGTGCCGCTCTTTGCGAGAACGTGACAGCAGCGATGCGCTCGGGTGTGGAAACTTCCCCTACACCTGATCCACCTGTGTACGAAGCCTGGCGCGAGTACGCCCGCGATGACACTCAGCCGCGTCTACTGGTCGCCCGTCAGCGCGGCGCGAAGCCCCGCTCGCGTCTCGTCGTACGCCCTCAGCTCGGCGTCGAGCGGCGCGAGGATCTGCTCGTCGGCGACGGACCCGATCGCCTCGCGAAGTATGCCATCGGCTTCGCGAGCCTTGCGTTTGGCGGCAACATGCACCGCGACGCGTGAGGCGATGCCGAGCACGATCCCGGCCACGAGCGCCGCGATGCCGGCGATCAGCGGAACGGACACTCCGCCGAGCTCGGGATCCGGCAAACCCGTACCGCCGGACACCGACACCACGATGCCCCAAACGATACCGACGACCGCGACGACGAGCAGCAGCCACTGCACGATGCCGATAGTGCGCATCCACGGCGCGGGGCGCTCTAGGCCCAGGTCGGCCGACCTCACCGCGTCGTCCACCGCCTCGACGATCTCGCCGCTGCGACCCGTCGTGGCCGAACGTACCGACCGAACCCAGGGCTGGGTCAGATCACTGGCCGAGTGCTCCGCGAGGTCGCGTACCGCAGAGTCGACGTGCCCGCGCTGCGCGCGTAACTCAGGCATCGACGCATGCAGGACTGCAGCGGACGACACCTCGCTCTCCGCGCCTATCCGATGGCCCGGATCCTTACGGGGGCGTGTGATCAACCGCATGATCGGCCAGCTCGTCATCCGGGCACCGCGTTCGACCACCACCGACCGCACCAACTCGACCACGGTGGGAATGCCGACGCTGTCGGCCAACGAGTCGCGGAACGTCTGTCGCTCGGTCTCGGAGACGACCGGTGTCTCGGCCGTTCCGCTCACCTCCGCGAGACGCTCGGCGACCGGGCGTACGTCTGCTCCGATGCGTTCGCGTGCGGTCTGCTTGTCGCGGATGCGTTTGACCAACATGCGACGCAGATCGTCGAGCCCGTCGCCGGTCACCGTCGACGTCGTGAGAACGATCGGATCGGGTACCCCGTCGTTCACCAGCAGCCGACGTACGTCGGCGACCGCGGCCTCGCGCTGGTCGGCCGGAATCAGGTCGATCTGATTCAACACCACGATCATCACGTCGCTGTGGGTCGCGTACGGCTTCAGATAACGCTCGTGGATCGCGGCGTCGGCGTACTTCTGCGGATCGAGGACCCACACCAGAAGGTCGGCGTACTCGACCAGCCGGTCGACCTCGAGGTGGTGCGCAACCTCGGTCGAGTCGTGGTCGGGCAGGTCGAGCAGTACGAGGCCACGCAAGTTGGTGTCGTCGTTCGAGGTGTCGAGCATGCTCATTCGCGACACCTGCTGGCGCGCGGGAATGCCGATCCAGTCGAGGATGTCGGAGGCGCCCTCCGGCCCCCACGCGCATGCGAGCGCCCACGACGTCGTCGGACGCTTCACGCCCACCCCGGCGATCTCCAGGTCGGTCAGCGTGTTGAACAGCGACGACTTGCCCGAACCGGTCGCGCCGGCAAGCGCGATGATCGTGTGCTCGCTCGACAGCCGTAACCGCTCGTTGGCGTGCTCGACGACCGAACTCGCCGGATCGAGCAGCTCGTCGTCGAGCCTGCCACGACTCGCTTCGACTGCTCGCGACAACCCCGAGACCCGTACGGCGACGTCGGTGCGTTCATTGGCGAGAACCTCACCCGCGCTCAAAGGCGTTCCTTTCCTAACGGATTGATCCGGGCATCGTCGACACCACGCGCGGCTTCGCGCAAGCCGTCGTACGCTCCCTGCCGTGGAGCGTTGGCGGCGACCACGTCCAGATGCCGTCGTTGCTCATCGGCGAACAGCGTACGCACTCGCCGATACAACTCCGAACCGGCCGTCTTCGTGAGCGTCGTCACGGTCTGCTCGCCGAGGATCGCATCGAGCAACTGGCGCGCTGCCGACGTAGCCGGATCGGTCGTCTCCGCCTGCTGGGTGAACACCACCATCGCAAGTGCCGCCGAGACACCGTCGACCCCCAGGGCGAGGAAACCGCCGCTGAGGCGCTTCTCGGCCGCCTCGGCGCGGACCAGCGACCGTGTCCATTCCTGCCACTCGCGTACCGCCCACGCCGAACGGTTGCGGAACTCCGGAGAAGCACGATCCAGCGGAACGCTCGCGTCGTCGAGCAACGCCTGACCGGCCGCCGACTGCGCCCACGCGCGATCGACGCGCTCGGCGGCGCGTTCGGCGTACTGGACCAGCACGGTCGACAGGCCCTGTTCGACCGCCTCGCTCACATCGCTCGCTGCGCTGCGCTTGCCACGAAACGAGTTGACCATCCGCTCGCGGATACGTCCGACCTTCTCCTCCAGCGATCGCATGAACTCGCCAGTGCCGACGAACGACTGCCAACGGGCTCCTACCTCACCGGTCAGCAGCGAGCCGTTGGAGATCGCCTGCATCGCCTCGGCTTCGACGTTGCGGTAGCCGGACTCGACCTGCGACCGCAGCTCGCCCGCCACGTCGGCCTGCGCCGCAACCGCGTCGGCGACCTCGTGTGAGCTGAAGACGGTCTGGCGGATCGCGCCCTCGAGAGTCTGCGAGATGACCGACGAGCGCGCCGTGCTGTCGGACGCGAGGTCGTGCAGCCACTGGCGTACCTCGCCGATGACCGGGCCGCCCAAGAGCCCATCGGCATCGACCGGCGACTCCGGGACGATGAACAACGGTGAGTCGCGCAGCCCCCGTGCGCTCATCATCCGGGCGAGGTGGCCGCGTACCTCGAGAGCGGCCTCGGGAAGCGTGCGGTCGAGGACCACGGCGACGGAGGCCCCACGATGGGCGGCACCCTGCAAGAACTCCCATGGGACCTGGTCGGCGTAGCGGGCGGCAGACGTGATGAACAGCCACAGGTCGGCCGCCGCCAGTAGCTGGCCCGCGAGCGCACGATTCTCGTAGTCGACCGAGTCGACGTCGGGGGCATCGAGTATCGCGATGCCGCGCGGTAGCAGCTCCGTCGCGACGAGGTGCAGGGCGGTGGGCCCGGCCGAGGGGCTCGACGTGCGTTCGAGGTCGGGAAGTATCCGCTCGGGAGCGAACCACTCCGCGTCGGACGGGTGGTGTACGAGGACGGGCGACTTGGTTGTCGGACGCAGTACGCCGACCGCGGACACCGCCTCACCGACAACCGAGTTGACCAGCGTCGACTTGCCGGCACCGGTGGAGCCGCCGACAACGGTCAATAGGGGCGCATCGAGCTGGACGAGCCGAGGCAGGATGTAGTCCTCGAGCTGGTCGACCGTCGTCGAGCGGAGATCGCGCGCGGCCGCCACCTCCGGGGCGTCGAGGCGCAACGATGCGACGCCGATCGCCTCGCGCAACTTGACCAGGGCAGCGAGCAGCTCAGGCGACGACCGCACGGCTACCTCGCTCC
>Ga0079225_10001888_pt1 | contig 11928 bp, 6 predicted proteins | sample Poulit2012_FD_76344 | JGI IMG/M metagenome (GOLD analysis project Ga0079225, IMG submission 76344) | Agricultural soil microbial communities from Georgia to study Nitrogen management - Poultry litter 2012 | ecosystem: Environmental > Terrestrial > Soil > Agricultural land | place: USA: Georgia...
GTGCGAATAGGCGCCGACCCCGGGGCGGTTCACGTGCAGCATGCCCGCCTGGAAGTCCTGCAGCGACTGGAACATCAGCGCTGGGCTCTGCGTGAAGATCGTCCCGGACATCCCGTACTTCACCGAGTTCGAGATCCGCATGGCATCGTCGTAGCCGTCGCACGCGATCACCGACAGCACCGGTCCGAACACTTCCTCCTGCGCCAGCTCGGAGTCCCACGCCACATCAGCCAGCAACGTCGGCCGCACGAAGTAGCCGGGCTGCTCGAGGTCCCCGGCGCCGCCACCGGCCACGACCGTCGCCCCGGAGTCGACCGCCCCGTCGATCGCGTCCAGGCACGCACGGTGCCGCTCCTCGTTGACGACCGGCCCGATATCGGCATCGGGCTGGCCACCCGGACCGATGACCATCGACTCCACCCGCGGCTGGAGTCGTGCGAGCAGCTCATCGTGCACCGCACGGTCCACGATCACCCGGCTGGTTGCCGAGCATCGTTGGCCGGACTGGCCGTAGGCGCCGTGGATGATGGCCTCCACAGCTGCGTCGAGGTCCGCGTCCGCGAGCACGATGAGCGCGTTCTTGCCGCCAAGCTCCAGCTGGGTGCGCATCAACCGGCCTGCTCCCGCCTCGTTGATCGCAGTGCCGACGGGCAACGAGCCGGTGAAGGAGACTCCCGCGACCCGCCGATCCGCGACCAGGCTCTCTCCTGCTTCCCGGTCCCCTTGCACGAGGTTGAGCACCCCGGTCGGCACCCCGGCATCAGCGAAGGCCTGCACGAGCAGCGCTGCGGTCAGCGGGGTCAACGGTGAAGGTTTGAGCACAGCGGTGCACCCGGACAGGAGTGCGGGTGCCACCTTCCAGATCGGGATGGTCAGCGGAAAGTTCCACGGCGTGATCAGCCCGACCACCCCGATCGGACGGCGGAACGTCAGCACCATGGTCCGAGGCTCCTCGGCAGCAGTCGTCTCCCCGTTCATCCGACGCGCCTCGCCGATGTGGAACTCCAGGATCGCCAGCCCCCGCTTCACCTCACCGCGCGCTTCGGAGAGCCGCTTGCCCTGTTCACGGGTGATGGCCCGGGCGAAGGTCTCGGCCCGGTCCTCGATGATCCGTGCAGCTCGGGTCAGCACCTTGGCTCGTTCGATAGCGCCGAGGGCATCCCACCCGGCCTGGGCGTGCTCGGCCGCATCCACTGCCGCGTGCACATCCGCTGCCGAGGACTCGGTGAACTCCCCGACCACGTCGCGGGTGTCCGCCGGGTTGATGTTGGCCCGGGTCTGCCCGGAGCGCCCGGGCGTCCACTGACCGGCCACGAAGTTGAGCAGGTGGTCCGCCTCAACATCGAACTTCAGGTCGTCCATCACGTCCAGCTCGGTCACAACAGTCTCCTTGCAGCAGCTCAGTTCATCGTCACGGCGACACGAGGGGCGGTCCCGGTGTTCGCGGCCGCCACGGCCTGCTCGATCTCCGCCAGGTCGTAGGGCGCCGACACCAGCTCCGCCAAGGCGTGCTGTGCTGGTGTGCGGCTGAGGAAGTCGACAGCCTCCACCAGGTCGTCAACCCGGTAGTTGTGGCTGCCGACGACCGTCGTCAGGTTCTTCACGAAGCGGCTCGGCTCGAACGAGACCTCCGGGGCCGGGGAGACAGAGCCGACGAGCGCGATCCGCCCACCCAGGTCCACCACCTCGAGGGCGGACTGCACCGCGCGGCTGCTTCCGGAGAGCTCGAAGAGCACATCGGCGCCAGAAGCCTGGGTGGCGGTAGCAAGTCCTTCGGGCCCGACGGTCTCGGTGGCACCGAAGCGGCGGGCCAGCTCTCTGCGGGCAGCGTCGACGTCTGAGGCGATCACGGCAGTACAGCCGGCATCCCTGGCATAGGCGACAGCCGTCAGACCCAGCATCCCGCAGCCGAGCACCACCACGGCATCGTCCGACGTGAGGCCGGTACGACGGGCGGCGCACGTCACCGTAGCGGTGGCGCAGTTCGCAGGCGTGGCCACGGCCGCGGGCAGAACCTCGGGCAGGTGCACCATTCCGGTGCCGGCGCTCAGGTGCACGAATCCTGCGAAGCCACCGTTGAACGTCCAGTGGTCGTCGATCGCCTCGTGGCCGTACTTGCGCACGGTCTGGCACTTCTGCGGGATGCCTCGGCGGCACCGGCTGCACTGGCCGCACGAGGTGCCGATCGTCCACGTGATGCGATCGCCCACCGTCACCGGGTGACCGTCGGCGGCCTGCACCCGTCCCCCGGTCGCCACCACATGGCCGATCGCTTCGTGCCCCAGGACGGTCGGCAGCGGAGTCGACCGGTCGCCGTTGATGGTGTGCAGGTCGCTACCGCAGATGGTCGCCATCTCGGTCCGCACGAGCACCTCGCCGTCCCGCAGGTCGGGAAGCCTGGGTGTCTCGATCGTGAACCGGGCGCTGGTACCCGACCAGATCGCGGCCGTTCCCACCCGGGTCACATCGAGGGTTGGGGCGTGCACGGGGTCGCTCATAGTCGTCCTCCAGATCGATCAGCGGCGGATCAGGGAAGCCATCAGCGCACTGGCGACACATGCGCCGGCGACGATCGGGAACACCAGGCTGGTGTTGCCAGTGTGGTCCATCACCGATCCGATCACCGGTTCACCGATGCCGGCGAACAGGTAGGCGAAGAAGTTGACGACGCCGGTGGCCGTCCCAGCCAGCCGCTTCCCGGCCAGGTCTGGACACAGGGCCCAGAACGAGGACTGCGGACCGTAGACGAAGAATCCGGTCAGGAACAGTACCGCGATCCCGGCCACGACACCGAGCGGAGCGAGGAACATCGTCATCGCACACACGGCTCCGAGAGCCATGAAGATCATGATCGGCCGGTCCCGCCGCGAACCGAACACCCGGTCGGACAGCTGTCCGTTGACCAGCGCACCGACGGCCATCCCGACCGGCAGTGCCACGGAGATCCAGATCGGGTTGACAGCAGCCTGGCTACCCGCTTCCTCCCAGTTGGTGCCGAGGTAGTAGACCGGCACCCAGATCAGCAGGCCATACCGGGCGGAGTTCTGGAATCCGATCGCAAGACCGGTGATGACGATCTTCGGGTTGCGCAGCACCGCCTTGTAGCGCTCGATCCAGCGGCCATCCTTGACCGCCGGGGCAGGGGCCTCCTGCTTCTCCGCCTTCTCCGCGTGAGAGGCGGGCACCCGGATCCGTGCCGACCGCGGGTTGTCCCGCGCCAGGAGGTAGAAGGCGATACCACCCAGGAGCATCAGCAGCACCGGCAGACGGAAGATCCAGCGCCAGCCCAGGTCCAGGATCTCCACGATCACTGTCGAGCTGATGAAGGCGAGCACGGAGGCCATCCCAGCGGCGAGGGTGTAGAAGCCGAACGCGCGGCCCCGTTCGTGCGAGCCCCACCAGTTGGAGATGACCCGGCCGCCGGAGGGCCACCCCATCGCCTGCACGTAACCGTTCAGGCCCCAGAACAGCCCGAGCGACTTGATGCCGATCGCGAGGCTCGTCGCCCAGTTCAGCACCGTGGACAGGATCGCACCGAGCGTCATCAGCTTCCGGCCACCGAACTTGTCGGCAAGGTTGCCGTTGATGGCCTGACCGGCGGCATAGCACCACAGCATCCCTGCGCTCACACCACCGAGCGCAGCCTTGCTGACGCCGAACTCCTCCTCGATGCCTGGGATGGCGAACCCGAACGTCTGCCGACCGGTGTAGAAGAAGAGGTAGCAGAACATGGCACCGATGAGCACGCGCCACTTCCACCTGGCATAGCCTCGTTCACCGACATCCTGCAGTTCGAGGGCAGGGCGTCGCGTAGTACTCGACATCGTTGTCACCTGTCTTCATCGGGGCCCGGTGCCTTGGCACCGGACCGGCGGGTCACACGGCGGAAACAGCCGCGTGCTGCGTGAGCAGAGAGGTCGCGACCCAGAACGCGTCATAGTTGTGCACGTAGGCCGGCTGCCCGTACTCCTCGATCAGCTGCTCCGGCCGTGGCAGCCGACGGTTGATGATGAACGGGATCTGCAGCTCTCCCAGGCCACCGTGGGAGCGCAGGGGGGCGTCGAGTCCGGACAGATCGTGCCAGGCTGCGTATCGCCCGACGGCGGTCCCTTCAGTACCGAGGACCACCACATCACCGATGCGGTCAGCTGGGAGCGAGAAGCTCCGAGCGGCGGCCTCACGGGACATCACGCTCTCGACGCCAGGAACCTCGCGCAGCGCACTGATGACGCTCTCGCGATCTGCGCCCTGCGGCAGATACACACTGGCGAACGAGCCGAGCGCACCGTGGTGCGCGGTGTAGGGGTCGGTGATCGGCAGAATGACGCGCAGTCCATCGGTCCCCGGTTCGGTACTTGTGCTGCCGAGGATGCGGCGGACCTCGTCCTCGACGTAGAGCACGTTCGGTGCCCCCGACTCGTCCGTCTTGGCGCTCATCCCGTGATCGGCAGTAAGCACGACGACCGCCCCCAGGGCGTCCAGCTCTGCGGCATAGCGATCGATCTCGGCGTAGAGGTCGTTGGCTGCTGGGGTGCCCGGGGCGTGCTTGTGCTGGATGTAGTCCGTCAAGGACAGGTACATCAGGTCTGCGCCGCGGGTCCGAAGGATCTCCGCGCCGGCGGCGAGCGCGAACACACTCAGGTCAGCGGAGTAGACGCTCGGCAGTGGGCGCCCGACCATCTCCAGGACGTCCTCGATGCCGTTCTCGGCTACGGTCGCCTGGTCCGCCTTCTCAGCAGAGAAGCAGATGCCGGTGCGGCTGGGCGGGACGAGCTCGCCGGTCCCGTCCAGGCTCGGTCCGGGCTCGACGACACCGGCACCGAGCAGGCGACGCAGCTTGTCCTTGGCCGTCACCACGACCACGTCCAGTCCTGCCTCGTTCGCAGCACCAAAGATGGTCGGCACGCGCAGGAAGCGCTTGTCGTTCATCAGCACTTCTTCGCCCGTCTCGGTGTCGAAGATGTAGTTGCCGCTGATGCCGTGCACTGCCGGCGGGTGGCCGGTAGCGATGGACAGGTTGTTCGGGTTGGTCAGCGCCGGCATCGCACAGTGGGCCGCCCAGGACGACCCTGAGCTCTCCAGCATCTTCGCGAGCCATGGCATCCGGCCGGCCCTGATCGCTTCCCGGTGGTAGTCCGGTTCGCTCCCGTCAATGCAGATCACCACGACCGGCGCCTCGGGCACGGTGTAGGTCCGCTCATTCACGGTAAAGGTCCTGCGGCTCACGGGCGGGTCTCCTCGCATCGAAGCGGTGGGGAACTGTGCTTGACACTGTGCTGGCATCCCACCCATCGGGGAACCCCTGATCTGGCTATAGCGTTGATAGCCGCAGGCGACCCACGCGCACTCGTCACACCTCCCGGCCAAGATACGAAGACCAGGTGGACGGTGCTGTGCTCTCGAACCCACACGGTCAGGGCACAGCCGCCGGCCCTGGTGACCGCACCTGCCAGTCTCATACGCGAGCGTTCGACATCCGCGTGGCGTGGGTGAGCAGATCCAGCTCGCCGGGCGGAGCCGGCGCTGACCGGACCATCCGCCGCCCCAGGACAGTGCCGAAGGTGCTGGTCACCTCGGCTGAGAGCGGTGCAGGTCGGGATCGGCCTGCTGCCAGCTGGACGGCGGCGTGAGTGCGAGGGCCAGCTGGTGGAAGTAGTGGTGCTTCGCCCACGCGGCACGGTCCCCGATCACGTACAGGCGGCGTTGGGCGCGACTGGCCGCAACGTTCACCAGGTTCACGGACGAGGCAGCCCAGGCATGAGCTCCTGGACGCGCCGGATCACCACCGAGCACGAGGAACACCACAGGTGCCTGCTTTCCTTGTGCAGTATGGATCGTCCCGGCGTTCAGGCCAGCGTAGGTCCAGCACAGCGCCTGGAGCCGGTCGGCCATGTCCCGGAACGGTGAGACGGCGATGACGTCCGCGGCGTCGACGCCATGATCAGCGAGGTAGCGAAGTGCTCGCTCGAACCGGGCGATCTGGTTCTCCTGGAGATGGGTCCCGCGGGTACGCGCCGGTTCATCCGCCCAGTGGCTCGGGGCGATCAGCGGACCGGAACGCTCGTGGAAGGGATCGTCATCTGCTGGCCCGTCGGCGTCCCGGTGCACACCGTTGACCATGATGCCGTTGTAGGCGATCTGGTTGCACAGCGAGAACATCGGTTCGTCGCACCGGCGGTGCACCGTCAGCGGTGCGCCCACCCAGGTGCGTTCCTCGCCCTGGTCCAGCAGGGTGCCGAACGCAGAGACCCGGTCAGCGAGCGTCTGCACCGAGGCCAGCGGCGGGATCCAGGTGGAGGCGAGCCGGTACGCGCGGGCGATGTCCCGTTGCGCCTTCTGCGGGATGGTGACCACCGGCTGGAGCTGGAGCGGATCACCGACCGCCACCACGCGCTGCGCACGCCAGATGGCTCCCGCCGCGTACTGAGGTGCAGCCTGACCGGCCTCGTCGATGAGCAGCCAGCCGAGGGACTCCTGACCCAGGCCGGTGAACATGCGAGCGAAGGAGGCGAAGGTGGTCGAGACCAAGGGGACGACGAGGAAGAACAGCTGCCAGGCCGCCTGCCGTTTCTCCGGCTCCAGTCGGTGCGGGCAGCTTCCGGCGAGGACCTCCAGGGCCGCACGCAGGCCGTGGGTCATGTCACCGGCGGTGTTGGCGAGGAAGTCTTGGTGCAGCTGGAGTGCGGCCAGGAACAGCTGCGAGCGGGCAGCATCGATCTCGGCGTCGAGCCATGGAGCGTGCAGCTGCCGCCGTTCTCCGCTCCAGGTGCTGTCCGGGTAGCCCGGCGCGTACCGCTGCTCGTCCTCGGCGCACTGGGTACGCAGGCCGGCCAGCCGGCGTTCGGTGCTGGCGAGCTCGGCCTCGACGGTCTCGAGCTGGCTGGTGAGCAGCCGGCGGCGATCGTCGAGCCGACGGCGGCGGGCTGCTGCTTCCTGGCACTGGCGCTCAGCGCTCCGGAGCTCTTCGGCGATCGGCGCCAGCGCAGTGCGCCACTCACGCACCACCCGCCCGAGGGAGAGCAGGGGTTCCAGCACACCCGGACGCACCGCCCGGTGCCGGTCGTACCGGGCACGTGCACCATCGCGATCCTCGACCAGCTGCCGCTCGGTCCGCGCCTGCTCGCTCAGATGCTCCTCGACCTCCTGCAGCTGTACGCGATCGTGGTCGCGCTGCGCCTGCAGGTGCTGCACCTCACCGACCGTCTCAGCGTGCTCGTGCAGCCGTTCCTGCGCCTGTCGTCGAGCCTCGATGAGCGCCTCGACGTCGTGTTCCGCGTTCCGGAAGTCCGCGCAGGCCTGCTGCCAGGACCTGTGCGGGGCGGCACCGCCGCGCCACTGCGCCAGGCGCGTCTGCAGTCGGGGGACGGCGGCGTGCTTCTGCCCTGCCTGTGGGTGCTTCTTGTCGAACCAGAGCGCCGAGTGGAACGCTCCGCGGTTGTACCGGTTGCCGAGCCTCGCTGCGACCAGGCCCCACGCGGGCTCGACCTGGTCTGCTGAGCGGTCGTCGGAGTCTGCCTCGGTGCGCACGGCCGTCGCGATGTCGGCGAAGTAGTCTGCCGTCGCACGCCAACGACTGTCGATCGCGGAGCGTGCGGGGATCTCATCGGTCACATTCTCGACGGCGGCGTTGTTCGCCGAGGCCACCACCATCTCGAACCCGGTCAGCTCGGGCCGGAGCTGACGCACACTGCGCTGATGACCGTTCTGCCCCGTCCAGCGGTGGGTGGTGTCCGTGAACGCGTCCTCGGGGCGGGTCAGCTGTGCCAGCCGGCGCGCCCGCTCGACGACGTTGCCGGCAAGGATGTCGCGGAGCATGGTCGTCTTGCCGGTCCCTGGTGGCCCGTTCACCCCGATCAGACCCCGGCTCGGCGCCAGATCGTCCAGGGCGCGGTTGACGGCGAACTGCTGGCTGGATGCCAGGCCGTGGTCGGGGTTCGTGGGCCACCGTCCCTTGGGCAACCGGTCGATCACCAGCCCGGCGTCCACCACCTCGGGGGTGGCCACGACATCGACGCGCTGGTCGATGTCGATGTCGCTGTCCGCGGTAAGGTAGGCGGACAGGGCCGGGCCTACCCGGCCGCTGGCCCGGACAGCGGTGCGGACGGCGTGCAGGTCGTCGAGGTAGAAGCTGTTCAGGAAGTCCATCTCTGCGGCGGAGTCCGCGTTGCGGCGGGGAATGCGGGCGACCGACTGGATGACCACCTTGTCGGTGGCCAGATCAGAGATCCCGGCTGCCCCGGACGCCCCGTGCGCCAGGTGCAGCAGGTGGTGCAGTGATCGTTCGTCTTCGGGCGCAGGCGGCTTGTCGCCGGTCGCCGGACGGCGCTTGCCCTGGTGCTTCTCGACGGCCTCGGCGAAGGCCTGTGCCGCCTCTGGGAATCCGTCCGCCCAGCTCCGACGCCCGGGACCGGCATGCTCGATCCGCGCAACAGCCCACAACGCCGAGGACAGCACGGCGGAGTCCGGGACGATCACACCGTGCTCGTCGACACGCAGACCGGCACAGGCGCTGATCCCAGCGGGCCGCTGGTCGTAGGCGTCAGCGTCCGTACCGAACTTTCGCTGCAGCCGTTCGCCGACCGACTCCAGGTCGTAGACGCCGAGGTAGACCGTGTGCTGCCATACCCTTCTGCTCCCGTCGCGAGCCTCGGGTGGGGACAGCACCTGCCATGGCAGGGGCTGCGATGGTTGCCACTCGACCACCTGACGATCCCCAGGGCGTCGGGAAGGCCGCGTCGGCCTGGGCACCCGCTGTGGGCTGAACAGCTCCAGCATCCACCAGTAGCGCAGCACCCGCTGCTGGTGCTCCTTCCCCCGGGACGATCTCATCCCCTCATCTTGCCTGGAAGGCAGCCGGGACGTGGTTGACACGGCGGTGGGTCGGCCATACGTTGTTATCGCTAACACGGCTTGGGGACGGGGAGCAGCGAGGGTCTCGTACCTTGCGGTGCCGCACGGCCGGGCCGGGGCAACACCGGGCGCAGACGCGCGGTGCACTCCAACCGAGAGGAAGACGATGACGTCAGCTCAGAACAACTGCACCAGTGCTGGGATCAGCCGCAGGACTCTGCTCGGCGGTGCGGTGCTCGGCGCGTCGCTCGCAGCGGTGGGCGGTCCCGCCGCCCGGGCGGCAGCGCAGACGCCCGCCGTCGTGCCGCTCGCTGTGACGACCGCACTGCAGGACTCGACCTATGCGCACCCAGGTCTCCTGCACACGGCGTCCGACCTGTCCGACATCGCCGCGCGGGTCGCGGCCCAGACACAGCCGTGGCAGGACGGGTTCTCCCGGCTCGTCGCCAACGGTCGCTCGCACTCGGACTGGACCCCGCGCCCCCTCGAGACGGTCATCCGCGGCGGCACCGGGCAGAACTACATGCAGATGGTCTACGACATCCATGCGGCCTATCAGAACGCGCTGCGCTGGCACGTGTCCGGCGACGAGGCACACGGCGCCGCCGCGGTGCGTATCCTCAACGCCTGGTCGGCCACCCTCACGGCGATCGGAGGGAACGCCGACCGGTTCCTCGCCGCCGGGATCTACGGCTACCAGTTCGCCAACGCCGCCGAGCTGGTCCGCGATCGCAGCGACTTCGACCTGGCCGCGCTGCGCACCATGCTGCTCGATGTGTTCCAGCCGATGAACGAACACTTCCTCACCCATCACAACGACGCGGTGATCACCAACTACTGGGCGAACTGGGACCTGTGCACCATGGCCTCGATCCTCGCGATCGGGATCCTCGCCGACCGCGACGATCTCGTGAACCGGGCAGTGGACTACTTCTACGACGGAGCGGGCAACGGGTCGCTCCCGAACGCCGTGCCGTTCGTGTACGAGGACGAGGGGCTCGCCCAGTGGCAGGAGAGCGGCCGCGACCAGGGGCACACGATCATGGGCATCGGACTCATGGGCACCATCTGCGAGATGGCCTGGAACCAAGGCATCGACCTCTGGGGTGCCGACGACTCCCGGTTCCTCAAGGCCGCCGAGTACGTGGCCAAGTACAACCTCGGTCACGACGTGCCGTTCACCGAGTACTCCTGGCAGTCCGGCCCGAACACCACTCCCCCGCACGTCGGGTGGCACACGCACACGGTGATCAGCAACGCTGCCCGCGGACAGGAGCGCCCGGTGTGGGAACGGATCCTGGGTCACTACCAGGGCCGCCGCGGGCTCGCCGCGCCGTGGGTCGCGCAGATGGTCGATGTCGTGCGCGCCGAGGGTGGCGGAGGCGACTACGGGCAGACGTCCGGCGGATACGACCACCTCGGCTTCGGAACCCTGACCGCCGCCGCTCCCGCCGTCGAGTGAGCGCAGCTCCCGGCTGCAGGCGCTCACTCACGCCGACCACTACCCGGCCACGTCCGGGAGCACCGTGTCGCTCGCCGCGTCACCGGAGCTGGACCTCTCCCGCTTCCGCCTGGTCGCCGGCCCTCGCAAGCGCCAGCGAGGGCCGGGTCTCGTTCGAGTCCGTGGACCAGCCGGGGACGTTCCTGCGGCACAGTGCGTTCCGGCTCGTGCTCGCGCCGAACGACGGTTCCTCGATCTTCGCCGACAATGCCACTTTCGTGCCCGTCGAGGGCCTGGGCAACTCCCTGCTGACCTCGTTCGAGTCGCACAACTATCCCGACCGGTATCTATCCCGACCGGTATCTGCGCCACCACGACTTCGAGGTGTGGTTCGACCCGATCGACACCGATCAGGATCGCTTGGACGCGACCTTCCGGCTCGTGGACAGATACTCCGGGGCTCGCCCAGCCGCGCGGACGGCGCGAGGCAAGACTCCACGGGGCTGGCGGCCATGCTTCCCCCCTGTACGCTTCGGGTGTCGTGCGGGGTCACACGGCGAAGCGGACCCCGACGAGGAGTCCAGATGCTTGCCAGAGCCGCTGGCCGTGAGAGGTGCTGACCATCGGCGGCCAGAAGTCGACCTTCGCAGGACTGCTCCCGCTACCTGCTGCATCTGCAGGCCGCTGCCGCCTTCACCGGGGCCATGGTCGTGACCGCGATGACCGACCTGATCAGCGGCAACGGGGCACCGACATCCACACTGACCGACAACGGCCTGGTCTCCACCGCTCGCCTGGCCGGCCGCAAAGGAGGCCGTAACGGCTTCGAGAAACTCCTGCACGCCCACTGCATCAAGCAGAAGAACGGCAGCCCCGGCCACCCCCAGACCCAGGGCAAGATCGAACGCTTCCACCAGACCCTCAAACGCTGGCTCGCCGCCCGCCCACGACCAGCCACGCTCACCGAGCTGCAATCCCTGCTTGATCGCTTCCAGCACTGGTACAACAACGACCGCCCACACCGCGCCGTCGGCCGCCGCACCCCAGCACAGGCCTACACCGCCCTGCCCAAGGCCACCCCGAACACCGACACCGAGCCCGAGTGGCGCACCCGCACCGACCGCGTCGATGCCAACGGCAAAGTCACCCTGCGCTACGCCGGACGCCTACGCCACCTCGGCATCGGCCGCGCCCACGCCGGCACCCCGATCCTGATGCTCATCCACGACGCCCACGTCATCACCCCCAACGCCGACACCGGACACGTCATCGCCGAACACCACATCGACCCCGACCGCGGCTACCAACCACCCCGACGCCGAACCCACAGCCCAGCACCCTCACCGAACCCACGCAACGAACCCCCACAAACGACTTGAGTCGCGACCCCGTCTGTCAACGGTGTCGCGACTCAAGACACAGGGTGGAGCTAGGGGGATTCGAACCCCCGACCTCTTCCATGCCATGGAAGCGCGCTACCAACTGCGCCATAGCCCCGGGTCGGGTTGCCCTCACGGGCCGGATACAGGTTAGCGGATGCCGGGCCCACGTGTGAAATCAGGACCCTCGAGGCCGACGTTGTGCGCGGCCATCCGCCAGGCCGGCTGCGACCCGTCGTTCGGGCGCAGCACCGACCA
>Ga0079225_10001889_pt1 | contig 11928 bp, 10 predicted proteins | sample Poulit2012_FD_76344 | JGI IMG/M metagenome (GOLD analysis project Ga0079225, IMG submission 76344) | Agricultural soil microbial communities from Georgia to study Nitrogen management - Poultry litter 2012 | ecosystem: Environmental > Terrestrial > Soil > Agricultural land | place: USA: Georgia...
GAGATCTTCGAGCGTTCGATCGCCCCGCTGCACTCCTACGTGGGTGAGCGCATGCAGCATGGCCGGCTGTTCCTCGCCGGGGACGCGGCGCACATCGTTCCGCCCACCGGCGCGAAGGGAATGAACCTGGCCATTCGCGATGTGCGCCTCCTCGCGACCGCATTGACGGCGCAGCTCACCAAGGGCGATGAGTCGGCCTTGCGTCGCTACACCGACGACGCGCTGCGCACGGTGTGGCAGGCCGAGTACTTCTCGTGGTGGATGACGACGATGCTGCACACGTTTGACGACGACCTCTTCGACAAGCGCGTGCGATTGGCGCAGCTTCGCCGCGTGGCCGCCTCTACCGCGCAGGCCACGGCGCTGGCCGAGCTCTACGTCGGGTAGCTCACACGCCCAGCGCGGCAGCCGTCGCCGTCAACGCCTCATCGACGAGTTCGAGCGCGCCCGCAGCGTCCTCCCCGGAGGTATTGCAGGGCGGTGCGATCGTCAGTCGACCGTCGTTGGAGCCGGTCAGCACGCCACGGCGGCGCAGTTCTGCCACGAGCAATTGCATGTCCGCCCCATCGAGCGGTTCCCGGGTGTCGCGGTCGCGCACGACCTCCAGCGTCCAGTAGGCGCCCAAGCCCCGGCATTCGCCCACGAGGCGGTGGCGGTCGGCGAGTTCCCGCAGGCGGGGCCCAAGGACTTGCTCACCCAACCAGGTCGCGTGGTCGAGGATGCCTTCCTCCTCGAGGATCCTGATGTTGGCCGCGCCCGCGGCGGTGGCCAACAGGTGCCCCGAGAAGGAGCCGACGGTGGGGTAGGCACGGCCGCCCGCCAGCGCCTCGACGACGTGGTCGGCCAGCACGACGGCGCCAAGCGGCGCGTACCCGGAGGAAAAGCCCTTCCCGAGGATCATGAGATCCGGGACGACCCCCCAGTGTTCGAGCCCGAACCAGGTACCCACCCGGCCGAAGGCGACAACGACCTCGTCGAGAACGAGCAAGATGCCGAACCGGTCGCACAATTGCCGGACACCCTCGAGGTACCCGTCGGGTGGGATGAGCACGCCGGCGGAGCCCCCGATGGTCTCGAGCACGATCGCCGCGATGGTCTCGGGGCCCTCGAGCGTGATGACCTGCTCGAGGTGGCGCAACGCGCGCTCGCATTCCTCTTCATCACTGGTGGCGTCGAACGCGGAACGGTAGCGGTAAGGGCCGAGGAACCTGACGAATCCCTGCGTTGCGGTGTCCCCCGGCCAGCGCCTGGCATCCCCCGACAACGCCACCGCATTGGCGGTTGAGCCGTGAAAGGACCGGTATGCCGCGAGCACCTTGTGGCGCTTCGTCGCGAGCCGGGCCATCTTGATGGCGTGCTCCGTCGCTTCGGATCCGCTCGAGGTGAAGAACACGTGGTTGAGACCGGCCGGGGCGCGGTCGGCCACGAGCTTGGCCGTGGTCGCCCGCGTGGCGTTGCCGTAGGAGGGCGCGATGTTGGCCAAGGTGCCCAGCTGCTCCTGTAGCGCCTCGATCATCTTGGGGTGCTGGTGGCCGATGTTGGCGAACACCCATTGGGAGAGGAAGTCGACATACCGGTTCCCGTCGTAGTCCCACAGGTAGCTGCCGGCACCTCGTTCCATGAAGAGGGGCGCGCCGACGTCGTGCGCCCGTCGCGGGCGAAAGACGTGGGCTGCGTCGCGGGCAGCCAGGTCCTCACTCGACAACCGTGTCTGCGTCGTCATCGGTTTACCGCTCCTCGAACGTCGTTGTCCCTCCGGGCAGTATGCCGCGTCCCCCATCGCGGGCCCCACGGTCTCCCGACTGCCGGAATGCCCGCTTCGGGCGTGCGCTGGCCTAACCGCCGACCGGCGACGGCGGTAGCTCAAGCGGCGGGAGGCCGGCGGCCTCGAGCGTGAGGCCCACCTGCATCGCTTCGAGGTCTGCCCCGAGGCGCCCCACGATCGACACCCCCACCGGCAGGCCGGTCTTATCGCCGACATGTGTGGGGATGGAGGCCACGGGGAACCCGGTGGCGTTCCAGGTGGCGGTAAAGGCGGTGAACGGGTCGGTTCCGCCGATCGCCCGGCCCGCCTCGTACCCCCGGCCACGCTCGGGTGCGACGGCGGCCGAGGACGGCTCGAGGAGCACGTCGACGGCGTTGTCGACGAACCACTGTTGCCAGGTCGTCGTCGCCTCGATGCGCCGTTGCTGAGCGGTGATGTAATCCCATGCGAGCTCGCCCTCGGCCTCGAGGTTCAGGAACTCCCTCGTGCTCGGCCGGTAGCGCTCGGCCTGGGAGGCGTACCTGCGGTGATAGCCGCGCATCTCGCTGAGCAGAATGGTGTCGTAATCAGCACGGGACGGCCCCTCGGGGGCCGTGAGCTCGACGATGGTCGCACCCAAGTCCCGGCACACTTCCCTGGCCCTCCTCAGCCCTTCGGCGATGTCGGGGCCCAGGTCGATGTCGTGTGCCCGGTTCGTCAACGCCACCCGGATGCCGGTCAGTGGCCGTGGCCCGTCCAGCGGGCGGACGACGGGGAGCGCCACGGGTGGGTGCGGGATCAGCGGGTTGGTCGGTTGGCTGGCGCGGGTGAGGCTTGCCAGGACGACGGCGCAATCCTGCAGGCTGCGGGCGAGGGGGCCCACATGGTCCAGCGAGGGCGCGAGGGGGATCACTCCCTCCAGCGGCACCCTGCCGTAGGAGGGCTTGAATCCGCTCACCCCGCACAGTGCGGCCGGAATTCGCACCGATCCGGCGGTGTCGGTGCCAACCGCGGCGGCGACCATGCTTGCGGCCAAAGCGGCTCCGGCCCCGCCGCTCGATCCGCCCGGGGAGTGGGCGAGATTCCACGGGTTGCCCACCTGGTCGGTACTGCCGCCCGCGGCGAACTCGTGGGTGTGAGTGTGGCCGACGAGGACGGCCCCGTCGGCGGCAAGCCGCGCCCACACGGCCGAGTCCTGCGCGGCGAGGTTGCCCTCCAGGATGCGGCTGGAGGCCGTGAGTGGTCGGCCGCCCACCGCGAAGAGGTCCTTGAGAGCGATGGGGATGCCGCACAGGAGCGGCGCCGAGTCGGCGTCTCGCTGCAGCCGCGCGTCCGCCCAACGCGCGGCCTCCCGAGCCTCCTCGGCGTAGATTCGCACCCAGGCGTTGACGGCCCCGGGGTCTCCCTCGAAGCTGGGCTCTCCCCCGTTGTGCTCAGCGATCCGGTCGAGATAGGCCTCGAGAAGGTCGATCGCCCGAAGCGAGCCGCTACGCAGGCGGGAGGCGGCCGCCAGGATGCTGAGTTGGACAACCTCGCCGTTGCGCTCGTGAGTGGTCATCCCACGAGTATGGCAGCGCCGCTGTGGCTAGTTGAATGAATCAGCGACGTCGTAACCCGCCCCGTTGTAGCGCTGCACCACAACCTCTGACACGGCCGGTTGGCCATCCTGTGTGGTGTTGACCGAGGTTCCTTCGAGCATGAGCGGAGCCTGCAGGTCCTGGATGTCGAGCAGGGCCGTCATGAAGCTTTCTCGGGTCGGCTCGGTCATCTTGCTGAACGCTTCTTCGAGCGTCGCCCCGATCATGTAGCTCCACATGCAGTGGGGGAAGTCGGGAGTGGTGGTGTACGTGCCCGAGTACTCCTCAAGGTTGGCCAGGAACGTCTGCACGTCCTCATCGTCGGCGAACTCAGGGCTCTGCGGGGCCTTGGCGAAGGCGACCGTGTAGAAGCCGTGATCGGCGTCGGCGCCGGCGGGCTCGAGGATGGCGACCGGGCTGGAGGTGTTGGACGGCAGGAACCAGCTCGGCTCCCAAGCGAGCTCTCGAGCCTTCTGGATCGTCGAGATCACCAGCGGCGTAATCGACATCGCGTTGACGAACACGTCGGCATCGGTGGCGGCCAGCTCGGTGAGCTGGGCGTCGACCGCGGTGTCGGTGGCCTCGTAGGTGAACTCGGCGACGATCTCGATGTGATCGGCATCCGCCACCGCCTCCTTGAAGCCCTCGACGTACCCCTCGCCGTAGTCGTCGTTCTGCGCCAGGATCCCCACGGTGAGTTCCTCGTCGGAGGCAGCAAGAAGATCGCCGAACGCGGCGCCTTCGTTCTGATAGATCGGAACGAAGCCGAGCTGCCATGGGCTCTCGTCGCGGTCACTGAAGATGGGGTCGCCGGTTTGGATGAGCACCTGGGGGACCTCGTTGTCGATCGCTGCCTCTCGATAAGCCCGGTTGGTCGGCGTCCCCAACCCGGAGGTGAAGGCAAACAGGCTGCTGGAGTTTTGCTGGAAGGCAGACAACGACTTCTGCGGATCGTAGGTGTCGTCGAAGGCCTCGATGATGACCTCGCGGGTCATTCCGTCGCCGAACTCGACGCCTCCGGCCTCATTCGCGGCCCCCATGTAGGCGACGAGTCCGGCGACCGTGCAGTTTCCCGGTCCGGCCGTGGGCCCGCTCAGCGGCGTGATGACCCCCAGGCTGATGCTGTCGTCGGTGATTCCCGGGCTGGCCGCGGCGCCTTCGCCGTCGCCATCCCCGCCGCCGGTGTTCCCACGCCCGCCACAGGCGGCGAGCACGAGCGCCACGGAGGCAACGGCGGCGGTAACGCCGATAGATCTCACTCGAGTGTTCATTTCGGACTTCTTTCCGTGTCAAAGCCACGGCACCCACCACATGCTCCGGCTACCAGCTTCGTCGCTGGCCCCCTCGGGTGGTGACAACGGTGTCGGCACCCCTCATGCGAGGCACGCGCCCCATCGTAGCCACACAACACGAACGATGACCATCTACCAACACGGCAATGCCCGGGCAGGGTATCCCTGCCCGGGCATTGCCGGTCGTACCTAGTCGTGGCTAGGTCACATCGCTAGAAGGAGTCGACCGTTTCGTAGCCGGTGCCGTTGTAGCGCTGCACCACGAGCTGGGACACGGCGGGGTTGCCGTCCTGGGTCGTGTCCACCGCGGTGCCGTCAAGCATGAGCGGAGCCTGGAAGTCGCTGATGTTGAACAGCGCGTCCATGAAGCTCTCCCGGGTGGGCTCTTCCATGTTCATGAAGGCCTGCTCGAGCGTGGCGCCGATCATGTAGCTCCACATGCAGTGGGGGAAGTCCGGCGACGTGGTGTAGGCGGAGGCGTGGGCCTCGAGGTTGTCGAGGAACGCGGTGACATCCTCGTCGTCGGCGAACTCGGGGCTCTGCGGGGCCTTGGAGAAGGCCACGGTGTAGAAGCCGTCGTCCACGTTGGCGCCCGCGGGCTCGAGGATGCCCGCCGGGCTGGAGGTGTTGGAGGGCAGCATCCAGGCGGGCTCCCACTGGAGCTCGCGTGCCTTCTCGATCGTGGAGATTGCCAGCGGGGTGATCGACATGGCGTTGAGGAAGACATCCGCGTCCGTTGCCGCCAGCTCGGTCAGCTGTGCGTCCACTGCGGTGTCGGTCGCCTCGTAGGTGTACTCGCCGACGATCTCGATGTTGTCGGCCCCTTCGATGGCCTCCTTGAAGCCCTCGACGTAGCCCTCACCGAAGTCGTCGTTCTGCGACAGGATGCCGACCGTGAGGTCTTCGCCCGAGTCCGCGAGCATCTCACCGAAGGCGGCGCCTTCGTTCTGGTAGACGGGGATGAATCCCAACTGCCAGGGGCTCTCCTCGCGGTCGTTGAAGATCGGGTCGCCCGTCTGGATGAGAACCTGCGGGACCTCACCGTCGATCGCGGCCTCGCGGAACGCGCGGTTGGTCGGCGTTCCGAGCCCGGAGGTGAAGGCGAAGATGTCGCTGGAGTTCTGCTGGAACGCCGACAGGGACTGCTGCGGGTCGTACTGGTCGTCGAGGGCCTCGATGACGATCTCTCGGGTGACGCCGTCGCCGAACTCGATTCCGCCGTCCTCGTTTGCCGCACCCATGTAGGCGGCGAGGCCGGCGACCGTGCAGTTGCCCGGTCCCGCGGTCGTGCCGCTCAGCGGTGTGATGACGCCGAGGGTCAGGCTGTCGTCCGTGATGCCCGGGCTGCCTTCGCTGTCGCCGCCGCGGCCACCGCAGGCGGCGAGCACGAGGGCCACCGCCGTGCTCAGGGCGACGACGCCCGTCGTCTTGCGCATGCTCATGTATTACCTCTCATTGTTGGAAATCAGGCGCCCGAGGAGTCCGTCAGGGGTGTCCCCTGCGGAGCGGGTGCCGTTTCGTTTTCCCCCGACGTTGCCCTGTTCCGGAGACCGCCGAACTTGCGCCGCAAGACGCGGGGCAAGCTGGCGATACCGCCGGGAAGGACGAACAGGATCGCCAAGAGGATCGCGCCTTGGATCAACGCCGTGAGCGTCGGGGCGACCTCGTTGGTGAAGTTTGGAACCAGCACATAGTAGATGCCGCCGATGAACGAGCCGATGATGCTGCCGGCTCCTCCGACGACCATGGCCGCAAGCAGGTTGATCGAGTGGGCGAACGCCATCGTCTCCGGTGAGGTGTACTGCACCACCACCATGTACAGGAAGCCGCTCACTCCCCCGACCAGAGACGCGATGGTGAACGCCAGCACCTTGTAGCGGTACGGAGATACTCCCATCGAGCCGGCCACGGCTTCGTTCTCCTTGACGATCTGGAACGCCCGGCCGTACTTACCGCGCACGAGGTTGTAGATCAGCAGGAAGGTGAGGGCGCCGATGACCAGCACGACGAAGTACTGCCATTGGTCATTCGCCAACCCCGACCACTCCGGGGCGGAGGAGAACCGTGCCGAGGTGCCCTGCGATCCCCCGGTGAGGGTGCTCAGCCGCTTGGCCAGCGGCACGCCGATGATCGGTAATGCGACCGTCACCATGGCGATCGCTAATCCGCCGAGGCGGGCGGCCGCCAACGCGACGATGAAGCCGGCGATCCCGGTGAGTACGACGGCGGCGACGAAGATGAGAACGATGTTCCAATCCGCGTTGACGCCGTAGGCCGTGACGTAGGCCCCCATGCCGAGGAAGAAGATCTGGCCCAGTGACACCTGGCCGGTGTAGCCCATGATGACGTTGAGGCCGAGGACGGCAACCGCGAACACTCCCATACGGGCGAGTGATTGGTTGACGTTGATGGGCAGGAAGAACGGTGCTGCCACGAGGATGATGGCGATGACCGCGCCCACGGCGAACTTGAACCAGGTTTGCTGGGTCAGCTCTGCGAGGCGCCCGCCCTGTGCAGTGTTGGCCATCGAAGCTCCGGACGTTGTCGAAGTTGTGGACTTGTCGTTGGTCGCCATCACACACGCACCACTGTTTTCTTGCCGAAGAGCCCTTCGGGACGCAGCAGCAACACGATGAACAGCAGGATGAAGGGGACGGCGATCTTGAGGTCGTGGCCGATGAAGGGCACGTAGACCGCTCCGAGGTTCTCCAGCACCCCGATGAGCCACGCCGCGACGACGACGCCCACGGGGCTCGAGGCGCCGCCGAGAATGACCGCTGCCAGGGCGTAGACGAGGGCGGTGTCGAGCATGCCCGGGGTAAGGGTGAGGCGGGGCGCGATGAGTGCACCGGCGACCGCGCCCAGGCCCGCCGCCAGGCCCCACCCAGCCATGAGGAGCCGGCCGACCGGCAGGCCCGCGAAGGAGGAGGACTGCGGGTTGTCGGCCACGGCGCGCAGTGCCAGGCCCAGCTTCGTCTTCTGGAAGAGCACCTGCAGCAGCACCATGACGCCGGCGATGACGATGAACGTGCCGAAGGACCGCCAGCTCACGGCAGCACCGAAGATCCGGAACGCGCTGGAGGGGAAGAGCGAGGGGAACTGCAGGTTGTTGTAGGACCACAGCCATCCCGCGATTCCCGTGCACAGGAGCAACAGGCCAACGGTGACGACCACGCCGGTGTCGGGGTCCCCGCCCTCGAAGCGCCGAATGAGGAAGCGCTCGATCACGGCACCCATGACGATCGAGACCGCCACGGCGGCGATAATCGCGCCGATGAGGGGCATTCCGGTGCCGAGGAACGCGTAGGCGAAGTATCCCGATAGGACCGCCATGCCGCCCTGGGCGAAGTTGATCATGCCCGTGGACTGGTTGACGATGACGATCGCGAGGGCGAGCGCCGCATAAACCGACCCCATGGAGAGGCCGTCAACTACCAACTGGATGAAAGTTGCCATCCTCAGCCTCCCAGGTATGCCTTGCGGATTTCGTCGCGGCCCTTGAGTTCCTCGGCCGGACCGGTAAGGACGCTTTGGCCGGTTTCCAGCACCGTGGCTGAATCGACGAGGGTGAACGCGAGGTTGGCGTTCTGCTCGACGACGACCATGGAGACGCCGGATTCCACACGCAAGCGGCGGATCGCGTCGTACACGAGCCGAGCGGTTGACGGCGCGAGGCCGAGCGAGGCCTCGTCCAGCAACATGAGCCGCGGCTTGGCCATCATGCCCCGCCCGACGGCCAGCATTTGCTGCTCCCCACCCGACAACGCCGAGGCGTTGGACCTGAGGCGGGCCTTGAGGTTGGGGAAGAGATCGAGCAGGTAATCGATGTCTTCCTGGATTTTCTTGCGGTCCTTGCGCAGGTAGGCCCCAACGAGGAGGTTCTCCCGCACGGTGAGGTTACCGAGCGTTCCGCGTCCCTCCGGCACGTGGGCGATGCCCAACGCTGCGACCTGATCGGGCCCCAGGGAGCGGATGTCTCGGCCATCGAAGCGAATCGAGCCGCCGGCGCGTACCGTGCCACTGATCGCCCGAAGCGTCGTCGTCTTGCCTGCACCATTGGCGCCGAGGATCCCGACCGCGCCCCCATCGGGCACGCTGAGGCTCACGCCGTGCAGCACCTGGACGGGACCGTAAAAGGCGGTCACGTCCGTCAACTCAAGCAGCGTCATCTGCGGCTTCCTTTCCGAGGTAAGCCTCGATCACCCGTGGATCGGACTGGGCTTCGGCCGCAGAGCCCTCCATGAGCTTGCGGCCGTGATCGAGCACGACCACGTGGTCCGTCACGGCAGCGATGAGCCCCATGTTGTGCTCCACCACGATGATCGTGAGGTCGCCGGTGTCGCGCAGGGTGCGGATGGTTTGAATGAGGGTTTCCACCTCGGCGTGCGGCAGCCCTGCTGCCGGTTCGTCGAGCAGCAACAGGCCCGGCTTGGACAGGAGGGCCCGGCACATCTCGATGCTCTTGTGCAGTCCGTGGGAGAGCTCGTCGGCTGCCAAGTGAGTGGCCCAGCCCAGGCCGACGCTGTCGAGCAGCGCTTCGGCCTCTTCGCGCTGCTCACGCTCGTGGCGCGCGGTGAACGGCAGGCGCAGCGACCACGACACTGGCCCACCCGGCAGGCGCGTATGGGCGCCGAGGAGGACGTTCTCCAACACGGTCGCATTCAGCTGCAGCGCGGGGTGCTGGAAGGTGCGGGCGAGCCCGTGGCGTGGTAGCTGCGACGGCGGCATGCCACTGACTTCGACGTCACCGATGCGGATCGAACCCGACGTCGGCTTGTAATGGCCACTGATGCAGTTGAACAGCGACGTCTTGCCAGCTCCGTTGGGGCCTACGAGCCCAAGGATGCTCCCGGGTTCGACGCTGAAACTCACGTCTTTGAGCACGGTGACCCCGCCGAAGCGCAGGTTGACCTCGTGCAAGGTCAGCTGGGAGGGCATTGCTCTCCACTCTCTCGTAAGGGCTGGCGCGAACGTCGTCTCTCAAGCGAGCTAGTTCACGCTCTGGGGTTTGGCCGACGAACTGCCCGCCGGCAGTACGGATCTACTGGAAGACCGTCAGCGATTCCGGCCGGCTCACACAGCCTCACTCCCGTCGTCAACGTTCCGGTCATCCGAACAGCGTTTCGGCCGAGCCTCGAAGCTCAGCCGGTGTTCGGGTCACAATATCGAACGAATCGACGACATGAGAAAACCCCGCCCTCAGGTGTGACCGACACCTCTTCCGGCCAGATCGACGCTGATCCGCGCCGGTGTAGGGGTCACGTAACGCTGAGGTCGGCCTCGTTGCCGCGTAACGAGCGGTATTTTCGCGGGTTGCGCGGAGTCAGCTCCCCAGGTGGGGGTCCAGCTCCTTGAGGAGTGCACCCTTGGAGCGGGCCCCGGAAATGGTGTGCAAGATCTCCCCGTCCTTGAACAGCTTCATCGTGGGGATGGAGATGACCTGGTAGCGCAGCGCCAGATCCTGGTTCTCGTCGACGTTGACCTTGACGACTTCGAGGTCCTCGCCTCGCTCCTCGGAGATCTGGTCCAGGATGGGGCCGAGTGCGCGGCACGGGCCGCACCATTCGGCCCAGAAGTCCACGAGGACGGGCTTGGAGCTCTCGAGCACCTCGGTGTCGAAGCTTGCTTGGTCCACTGGCCGTGCAGTCATTGCGTACTCCCCTCATCCACACGCCTTGGGCATGACCCGCGCTCGGCGGGCGACTACATCAAGGTCTACCACCCGGAAGTATCACGCCGACACGCGGATTCCACGTGGTGAAAGGTCGGGGCCTATGCAGAGGTGGTTTCTCCCGCTGGGTCGGCGCCCGGGTAGAGCCGGTCCAAGAGCCGCAGTCCCCTACTAGCCCAGCTGATCTCCTGCTGCGCGCGCAGCGTCAGGCCTTCGTAGGCGAATCGTTTGAATGCCTGGACCTGGTGTCGTTTATCGGGGTCGGCCCCGGCGAGCCGCTTGTTCAGCATGATGCTGCTGCGTTCGTCGATCTCGTGCAGTTGCTGCTCGAACTGCGAGAGGAGCCGGCTGTGGTGTTCGATGTGGGCGGTGAAATGTCGTCGGGCGGCCTCGGGCGTGGCATATTCCAGATAGGCGGCCTTGAGGTAGGCAGGATCTCGCACCCGGGCATATTCGGCTGGCTCGTTCATCCACTGCTCGAGCGCGGAACGCCCGTCGTCGGTGATGTGGTAGAGCCGCTTCTTACCGCGCGACCCCCAGGGCACCTCCTCCCCCTCGAGCAGCCCGTCGCGCTCCATCTTGCGCAGCTCGGGATAGATCTGGGAGTCGGGTGCGTGCCAGACGTTACCGACCGAGGTGCCGAACTGCTTTTGCAGGTCGTAACCCGTCATCGGCTCGACAGCGAGCAGCGCGAGCACCGCGTACCTAAGGCTCACCGGACCGCCCCTCCTCTCCTAGCCCGCAGGTAAGCAAGCGGCGGGCCGATTCCTCGGCCCGCCGCTTGGTCACGCTAATCAACCAGTGTGGCTACTTCTTGTAACCGGTGCGCCAGCCGCCCTGGTACTCGGCACGGGCAACCGTGGAGTAGGGGATCGGGCTGACGACCGCGCGAGCCTCGAACTGCTCGTGGCGCTCGACGGTGGTCTTGCTGGTTCCGCCGTCTTCCTCGCCCCACACGACCTTGAGCTCGGTGCCCTCGGGAACGTCGTGGTCGACCGTTGCCAGCGACAGGCCGCGGCGCTCGTTGTAGCTGTAGCCGGTGAACATCGACAGGCCGACCGTGGTGCCGTCGGCGTCCACAACGCGGTCGTAGTTCGACGAGCCGTAGTTCGCCAGCGGCAGGTCGAAGTACTTGTACTGCGGGCCGTCCACGTTGAACAGCGAGCCCATGATGGTTGCCATGTCCTCGGGGTCCCACGCCAGGGTGACCTTCTTGCGCTGGACGGCCGGGTCGAGCTTCTCCAGGGCCTCGCGGCCGATGAAGTCGTGGTCGAACTTCACGAAAGAGCCGTAGCCAAGCTCCCACGGGTTGAGGTAGTAGTCCTCGATGTTGTCCGACACGAAGCTACCGGCCAGGGCGTTGGTGGCCTCGTAGGAGTCCACGCCGAGCCACTCGCGGTAGCTGCGCAGTTCCTCACCGGTGTAGATGGCCGGGAGCGGCGAGGGCACCCAGCCCGACTCGAGGGTGTTGGACGGGTAGGCACGCGAGCCGACCGGCACGATGCCGAACTCGGCACCCTGCTTGAGGATTTCGTCGCGGACCTTGTCATAGGAGGCGTAGTCGCCCCAGATCTCCAGGCCGGGAGCACCAGCCATACCGTGACGCAGCGTGAACACCTGCTCACCCGCGATACGCATCTCACC
>Ga0079225_10001891_pt1 | contig 11920 bp, 16 predicted proteins | sample Poulit2012_FD_76344 | JGI IMG/M metagenome (GOLD analysis project Ga0079225, IMG submission 76344) | Agricultural soil microbial communities from Georgia to study Nitrogen management - Poultry litter 2012 | ecosystem: Environmental > Terrestrial > Soil > Agricultural land | place: USA: Georgia...
CATTCCGGCGAGCACGTGGTGGGCAGATTCGGGCGACGTTCATGCGGGCCGAGGCGGACCTGCTCATCTCCCTGGTCCGGCAGCTCTTCGAGTTGACTCGCGCCGATCAGCCCTCCGACGAAGACGAGGACGGCAGCGAGGATCCGCTGACCTCGGTGGTCGGGATGCGCCAGGACCAACCGCGCCCGACCGATCCGGTTCTTCTCCGGCTGTTCCCCGACGGCTACGCCGACGACGACGCGGCGGCCGGGGACTTCCGTCGGTACACCGAGCACGGGCTGCGCGAGGCCAAGACGGCCAACGCCACCACCGTGCTGGCCAGCCTGACCTTCGCCGACGACACGGCCGACCGCGTGGAAGTCACGCTCGACCCGGCCCAGACGGGAGCGTGGTTGCGGACGCTGACCGACCTACGGCTGGCGTTGGGCACGCGGCTGGGTGTCACCGAGGGCGACGAGGAGGTCTGGGACCAGCTCGAGGCTGACGACCCGCGTCGACACGTGCACGACGTGTACGACTGGCTGGGCTGGGTGCAGGAGACACTGGTGCGGGCCGCGAGCGCCGGCCTCGGACGACGCTGACCAGGTACCAGGCGTGCTGGAGCTCGGCCGCGATCTGCTCGACGAGGTTCTGGCGCATGCGCGCGGGCAATATCCGAACGAGGGTTGTGGCGTGCTGGTCGGCCCGGAAGGGTTCGGCCGGGCCGAGCGGTTCGTGGCGCTGCGTAACGCCGCGCCGTCGCCGTCGTCGTCGTACGAACTGGACCCCATGGACCAGCTGGAGCTGTACCGGGGCCTGGAGTCTCGAGGTGAGGAGGTGGTCGTCATCTACCACTCGCATCCGCATACCGAGGCGTATCCGTCGGCGACCGATGTGTTCTTGGCTGCAGACCCGGACCCGCACTACCTGCTGGTGTCCACCCGGGACGGTCGCGAAGAGGTGCGCTCGTTCGTCATTCGCGGCGGTGTGGTCGGCGAGGAACAGCTCCGCGTGCTGGAGCCCTAGCGTTTCGCGAGACCGTGCGTGCTTGTGCACGCCATGGCAAGCGCAAACACGCACACTCGCGGCTGCTCATGGCTGGAGCGTGCAACTCGGTCCGCATCGCTTGGGTCGGCCACTCCAGCCCCGGCCCGTCAGTACGCTCACGAGCTGCTGGGCGACGTCGCACGAGGCACCGAAGACGTCGGCGTGACCGTAACGCAACGTCACATCGCCGGAGACGGCGCCCGCGTTGTCCCGGTGCCGATCGCGGTGTCGCCCCTCCTCGGAATGCCCCAGCCGGCCGTCGAGCTCTACCCGGGTGCGCTGCCCCTCATAGCGTGCATCTATCCAGATCGCTCGGGATCCCACGACGCGGACCTGTCGCTGGGCGGTAGGGAGGCCGTGTGCCCGTTCGACTCGGTTCAGGTACTCCCGTTCCAGGGCGGACTGGATGCCGTGGGCAACCTCCTGGAGCGCGGCGGACACCATGGCTCGCCACTGTAGGTTCGGTCGTTCGACGAGCTGCTGCGCCAATCGGCGGGGGTGTGTTCGGCGTCGATTGCAGGCACGGTACAGCCAGGAGAGGGCATCCTCGGCACTCCGAGCGGCGTCGACCAGGTCGAAGACCGTGCATTCGACCGTGGTCAGTGGGACGCCGTGACGGGTGTGGGCGCCGCCGAGGCGTGCACGTCGGCGGGAACGATGCACGTGCACGCCAGCAGATCTCGGGCCAAGGTCCGCGCGAACGTAGTTGGCGGCCGGGATGGTGACATGGATGACGTCGCCGGGCACGTCGCACACGCCGTGCAGGAAAGCAGCGGTCTCGTGACTGACGACGGCACCCGGGCCGGCCGCCAGGAGTGCTGCCCACAGTCGCGACCAGAATGGTAGCGGGCCGAGGAAGGTGGCGTAGACGCCACGATGCACCCGCTGCCATCTGCGTGCAGCGAGGTGAGCCGTCACACGTGAGCGGGTCTGACCGTGGTCTCGTGCCTGGGCCGTCGTGACCACTCCGGCCTGGTTGGTGATCACGTTGATCCAGGTTGCTCGTTCGGCGGCTCGGGTGAGCTTGGGCATCCGTGGACGATGGCCCCGGGAGCGACCTCCAGCGAAGGGCCCGGAAGGATCTGTGCACAACCCAGCCTTGCGTGTGGCGCCTGTGGATGACCATCTCTGGCAGGCCGTGCCCGGTTGCACACGCCATGGCGTGCACAGACGGGCACGGCCTCGAGGGTGTGGTGGACGTCTCGGCCGCTGACGGTGTCCACGCTCGGCCAGGCGGCGTACGCTCTGCCGCACGATGACAGATGCTCCGATCGGGATCTTCGACAGCGGCGTCGGCGGACTCACGGTCGCTCGAGCCGTACTCGACCAACTCCCGCACGAGTCGCTGCACTACGTCGGCGACACGGCGCACGGGCCGTACGGTCCGCAGCCCATCGCCGCGGTGCGCGCTCATGCCCTTCGCGTGATGGACAGTCTGGTCGAGCAGGGTGTCAAGATGCTCGTCATCGCGTGCAACTCGGCCAGCTCGGCGGTGCTGCGCGATGCTCGCGAACGCTACCGACTACCCGTCGTCGAGGTCATCCAGCCGGCTGTGCGCCGGGCCGTCGGGGTGTCCCGAGGATACATCGGCGTCATCGGCACGGAGGCCACCGTCACCTCACGTGCCTACGAGGACTCGCTGGCGGCGGCACCACATCTGCGGATCACCACGCGCGCGTGCCCACGGTTCGTGGAGTTCGTCGAACGCGGTGTCACGCACGGCGACGAGCTGGAGGCGATCGCGCACGACTACCTGGACCCGATACGTGCGGCCGGGGTGGACACCCTGGTCCTCGGGTGCACGCACTACCCACTGCTCACCGGTGTGATCGCCTCGGTCATGGGCCCGCAGGTGACCTTGGTCAGTAGTGCGGAAGAGACGGCGCAGGACGTCTTTCGGGTGCTGAACCAGGGGGATCTGCTGCGCACTGACCACCTACCACCACCGCGGCATCAGTTCCAGGCGACGGGAGAGCCCCATCCGTTCGTCGAGCTCGGCCGGCGATTCCTCGGGCTGGAAGTCGCCAAGGTTGAGGACACCGGGGAGTTTCCCATCGTCTCGGCAGAGGCCGGAGGGAACGGGTGATCCGGTGAGTTTGCGGTTGACGGTGATCGGCTGCTCGGGCTCGCTTCCCGGGCCGCGCTCGGCGGCGTCGTGCTACCTGGTGCAGTCGCCCACCACCTCGGTGGTGCTCGACCTCGGCAACGGGGCCCTTGGACCACTGCAGCAGTACCTGGGACCGCATGATCTCGACGCCGTCCTGATCAGCCATCTGCACCCCGATCACTTCGTGGACCTGTGCGGTCTGTACGTCGCACTCCGCTACGGCCCGCAGGCGGGCCAGGGCCACGCACGGCTGCCGGTCTGGGGGCCGGCGTCCATCCGAGAGCACGTCACTCGTGCCTACGGCGTACCGGCCGAGCACGGAATGAACAATGTGATGGACTTCTACCTCTACCCCGAGGATCCCGTTGCGGAAACGGGGATGTTCACGGTTGGTGACCTCGGTTTCCGGATCGTGCGAGTCGAGCACCCGGTTCCCGCGTACGCCGTGCGCGTGGAGCACGGCGGACGCTCACTCGTCTACTCCGGGGACACCGCGCCGAGTGCGGCGCTCGTCGACCTTGCCGCCGGGGCCGACACGTTGCTGTGTGAGGCCGCGTTCCGCGACGGTGCGGACAACCCGTGCGGGATCCACCTGACCGGCTCGCAGGCGGGAGAGCACGCCCAACAAGCCGGTGTCGGCCGACTGGTGGTCACCCACGTCCCACCCTGGAGCGACCCGCAGGAGGCCGCCTCCGCAGCCTCGACGACCTTCACCGGGCCGATCGAGGTGGCCGCGCAGGGGCTCACCCTCGACATCTGAGCGAGCCCCCGCCGATAGCCTGCTGCCCATGTCTCGTAGCGACGGCCGCCAGGCCGACCAGATCCGCCCGATCACGATCACTCGCCACTGGCTGGATCACGCCGAGGGCTCGGTCCTGATCGAGTTCGGCGCCACCCGTGTCCTGTGTGCCGCCTCCGTCACCGAGGGGGTACCGCGCTGGCGGCGCGGCTCCGGTCAGGGCTGGGTCACCGCTGAGTACGCTATGCTGCCCCGGTCCACCAACACCCGCTCTGACCGGGAGTCGGTCCGCGGCAAGATCGGCGGCCGTACGCACGAGATCTCCCGGCTGGTCGGGCGCTCGCTGCGCGGCGTGGTCGACGTCAGCGCGCTGGGGGAGAACACCATCGTGCTCGACTGTGACGTATTGCAGGCCGACGGCGGTACGCGCACAGCAGCCATCACGGGCGCATACGTCGCACTGGCGGACGCGGTCAGCTGGCTGCGCGAGCGCAAATTGCTCGCCGGCCGCGAGCCGCTGGTGAACTCGGTCGCGGCGGTCTCGGTGGGTGTGGTCGAAGGCTCTCCCGTCCTCGACCTGTGTTACGACGAGGACGTCGCGGCCGGCACCGACATGAACGTCGTCATGACCGGGGACGGGCGCTTCATCGAGGTTCAGGGCACCGCCGAGGGAGCGCCGTTCGATCGAGCAGAGCTCGGTGCGCTCACGGATCTCGCGGAAGTGGGATGTGCCGAGCTCACCCGTCTCCAGCAGGCCGCACTCGAGGCCGCGACCACGCCATGAGCCCAGAACGGGTCGTACTGGCCACCGGCAACCGGCACAAGGTCGACGAGGTCGCTCGGATTCTCGTGGCCACCGGGGCTCGTGTCGAGCTGGTCGGCGCCGACGACGTCGGCGGTATGCCCGGGGTAGCCGAGACCGGGGCGACCTTTGCCGAGAACGCGCTGCTCAAGGCCCGGGCGGTGGCCGAGTTGAATGGTCTGCCCGCCCTTGCTGACGACTCCGGTTTGAGTGTCGACGCGCTGAACGGCATGCCCGGTGTGCTCTCGGCGCGATGGTCCGGCCTGCCGGGTGCCGATGCCGAGAACACAAAGCTGGTCCTCGCCCAACTCGTCGACACACCGGATGAGCGGCGGGGTGCTGCGTTCGTGTGCGCGGCAGTGCTGGTGCAACCGGACGGCACCGAGGCGGTGCAACGGCGTGAGGTTCGCGGCCGGCTGTTGCGTGAGCCCCGGGGTTCGGGCGGGTTCGGGTACGACCCGATCTTCGTGCCAGAGGGTGAGGAGCGCACCACCGCCGAGTTGGATCCGGCAGCGAAGGACGCGCTGAGCCATCGTGGTCGCGCCTTCCGCGCGCTGGCCGTCGAGTTGGGCTGGACCGACGAGACCTGACATCCACCGATCTTCGCGGCGTGGTCAGCCGAGCAGCGCCAGGCTGAGGAGCATCACGGCACAGCCGGCCAACAGGCCGACGACCGTCGCGTAGGCCCGCTGCTGGTAACGGCGGGCCGCGGGGATGAGCTCTTTGAGGCTCACCAGCACCATCATCCCGCCGATGAGGCCGAACGTGAAGGTGAACAGATGCTCGGGCAGGACCAGGGCGAGCAGCGCAAACCCCAACAGCGCTCCGAAGGGTTCGGCGACTCCGGAGGCAGTGGCCCACCAGAACGCCCGGCGACGACTTCCGGTGGCGGCATAGACGGGGGCGGCCACAGCGATCCCCTCCGGGACGTTGTGGATGGCAATGGCCACACCGAGGCTGATCCCCAATCGTGGGTCCTCCAGGGTGCTGACGAAGGTCGACAACCCCTCGGGAACGTTGTGCAGCGCCACGATGCCAGCGACCATGGCGCCACTGCGTAGCAGGCGAATGTTGTGTTGTTGGTCGGCCGCGCTCAACGTGTCCTCGCCGCCGGCGATCTCGGCCGGGTTCAGTGAGGTTGGCAGCACACGGTCGATCAACAGAACCAGCACCGCGCCGAGGGCGAACGCGCCGAGCGTGAGGACCAGACCTGCTCCGGCACCGACCGTCGCGCGCAGTTCGGTGAACCCGCGGGGCAGGATCTCGGCCACCGACACGGTCAGCATCGCGCCGGCGGCGAAGGCCAGCGCGACCGAGAGGACATCGCGCCGGTGGAGGACACGGTGCACGGCGAGCAGGCCACCGACCGAGGTCGCGAGGCCGGCCAGCAAGGACACGGCGAACGCCAGGACCACGGGTTCGTCGTCCCTGGCTCAGAGTTTGCGGGCGAGGATGTCGGTGATGGTGTGACCGGCGTCCAGACCGCGCTGCTCGAACTTGGTCACCGGACGCCAGCTCGGACGCGGGCTGGCGCCGTCGTGCTCGAGCTGCAGGGCGGGTTCGGCCCGTAGCACCGTGAGCACGTGCTCGGCGTAGTCCGCCCAGTCCGTCGCGATATGCAACAAACCGCCGGGGGCCAACCGGGAGGCGACGATCTGGGCGAAGGAGGCGTTGACCAACCGCCGCTTGTGGTGGGCGCGTTTGGGCCACGGATCCGGGAAGTACAGCCGGACCTGCTCCACACTGTGCGGAGCGAGCATGTCTCGAAGGAGCATGAAGCCGTCGCCGTCGGCGACGCGGACGTTGTGCAGTGCGCGATCGTCGATATGCCGCAGCAGGTTACCGATGCCGGGCCGGTGCACGTCGACCGCGATGAGGTCGCGCTGGGGCTCGGCGGCGGCCATGTGCGCGGTGGCCGTGCCCGTACCGAACCCGATCTCCACCACCAGCGGGGCTCGGCGACCAAAGAGCTCGGCGACGTCGAGGGGACGAGGCTCGACGGCGAAGCCGTACGTACTCCATAGGCTCATCGCCCGTCGTTGGCCGGTCGAGAGCCGTCCACGGCGGGAGGGAAAGCTCAGGACCCGGCCCTCGGCGCGCGCCACATCGCTCGGGCGCGTGGATCCGGGAACGCTCACGTGCGCGAGACAGGACTTGAACCTGCACGTCCGAAGACACCAGGACCTAAACCTGGCGCGTCTGCCATTTCCGCCACTCGCGCGGGCCCAGCCAGTGTAAGTCGTGGCCGAGCTGGCCACGTTAACGTGGCCAACTGCCGCTGAAGCAGGCTTGCACGCCTGGGTCAGCGGCAGAACGGCACGTTAACGTGGCGTTCTGCGGCATGTGGGTTCAGGCGTCCAGACCGAGGTCACGGCGGAGTTTGGCGACGTGTCCGGTCGCCTTGACGTTGTACATCGCCTTCTCGACACGCCCATCGGGGTCGATGACGAACGTGGAGCGCAGGACGCCCTCGGTGGTCTTGCCGTAGAGCTTCTTCTCCCCGTAGGCGCCATACTCCCGCAACACATTCTTGTCCGGGTCGGACAGCAACGGGAAGGTCAGCCCCTCCTCGTCCCGGAAGGCGGCCAGCTTCTCCGGTGGGTCCGGAGAAAGCCCGACGACGGAGTAGCCCGCGGCCTGCAGCGACGCCAGGTTGTCGCGAAAGTCGCAGGCCTGGGTCGTACATCCGGGGGTGGACGCGGCGGGGTAGACGTAGAGCACAACCCGGCCGCCCCGTAGCGATTCCGACGTCACGGTGACGCCGTCAGCATCGGGTAGGGCGAACTCGGGTGCAGGGTCTCCGGGTGCAAGGCGAGTGTTCGACACGGTGATCACGGTACGGTAAGCAGGACGGACCCGACCAAACGACCGGAGGTGCCCATCGTGGCGTCGTCGAACTCGGTACTCCCGGCTTCCCGCCAACCGATCGGTGAGGTCACTCGCCGGATTCCTCCGTCCCCAGTAGAGATCCAGCACGAGATGGAGATCACGGCAGCCCGCCTGCAGGAGAATCTGGGCACGCTGGCTGAGCGGGTCAAACCAGCCAACGTGGCATCCCGCACCGCCGACGAGGTGAAGCGACGCACGTTGACCGCAGACGGCAAGCCCAAACCCGAGGTCATCGGTGCCGCGGTGGCCGGGGCGGTGGGATTGGTGGGCCTGCTGGTCAGGCGTGCGCGCCGCTGAGACCAACCTGGCCAGCGACTACGCTGGGATGTCGTGACAACCGACCCGGACAAGCTGCCCATCCGGATGCTGCACGACCGCGTCCTGGTTTCCACCGACTCCGACCTCGGTGAACGACGCTCCAGTGCAGGCATCGTCATCCCTGCCACCGCGGCTATGGGCCGACGGCTGTCGTGGGCTCGCGTCGTGGCCATCGGCGCGAACGTGCGCACGGTCGAGGTCAACGACCGGGTGCTGTTCGACCCCGAGGACAAGGCCGAGGTCGAGGTCCGCGAAGCCGTGCACATTCTGCTGCGGGAACGTGACCTGCACGCGGTGGCCGCCGAACGGCTCGACGACGGAGGCACCGGGCTCTACCTCTGAACATGATCGGACGCAGGTCGTGATCGCGGCCTAACATCGTCGTGTGGTCCGAGACAGACAACGTCGTTCGAGCACATCCGATCGGATGCGCCGCAGCGAGGCCATGCTCGACGCCATGGCACAGCGGGGCAAAGCAGATCTCAGTGCCCGGCTGCGCCGTCTTCGGCTGACCGCATTACCGGTGCTCCAGAACGCGATCGGGGCCGGTCTGGCCTGGTGGATCGCCAACGACCTGATCGGGCACGAACGCCCGTTCTTCGCGCCGATCGCGGCGTTGATCAGCCTTGGTGTCGGGCTCGGGCAGCGGCTGCCGCGCGTGGTGGAACTGGTGATCGGCGTGGCCCTGGGCGTGCTGATCGGGGACCTGCTGATCGCCGTCATCGGCACGGGCACGCTGCAGATCGCGTTGGTGGTCGCGCTAGCTGTCGTGGCCGCCGTGCTCGCCGGCGGCGGCGCGCTGCTGGTCGGCCAGGCAGGATCGTCCGCGGTGCTCGTGGCCACGCTCATCCCGCCCACCGAGGATCAACTGCTGAATTTCGACCGGTTCATCGACGCTTCGATCGGCGGTGTGGTCGGGATCGTGGTCAGCGCGGTGCTGTTGCCCATCAACCCGGTGCGCACCGCGCGGGACGGGATCGACCCGTTGTTGCGCACCCTCGCCGATATGGTCTCGGACACCGCAGATGCGCTGGAGAACCGGGACCGGTCGGCGTGTGTCGCGGTGCTCGAGCGGTCCCGGGAGACGCAGGGCACGATCGACGAGCTCAACGACAACATCGAGGGCGCGCAGGAGGTCAGCCGGATCGCGCCGCTGCGCTGGCACAACCGTGGAGAACTCGAGTCCTATCTCGACGCGGCGGTCCCGATGGACCATGCGGCCCGCAATGTGCGGGTTCTGATCCGCCATGCCATCACCGTCATGCAGCGAGGCGAGCCGGTCCCGCGGGGCCTTCCCGACGCCGTGCGGCACATCGCTGCGGCGGTGCGCTCCCTGCAGGAGTCGCTACGGCTGGGCAAAGACCCGGTCGGTGCGCGCCGGGAGGCACTGGAGGCGGCTCGACTGGCCACCGAGGCGCTCGAGCAGACCGGTGGGTTCGCCGGGCAAGTGGTCGTCGCCCAGGTGCGGTCGCTGACCATCGACGTGCTGCGCGCCAGCGGGCTGAGCTCGGACGAGGTCGCCGAGATCATGCCGGATCTGCCCCAGGGCAGGGTGTCCTACGGCTGATGCTCCGGTAGCGCGTACTGGTCGTCGAACACATTCTGGAGTAGGTCGCCGTGCTCAGCCACCCGGTCGACGACGTCGGCGGTCCAGAAGCGCAGCGGGAGTCGCTGCTGGGCCGTGGACCGCGCGGCCGTTTCCACCTCCTCCCACGTCACCGGGCTGGCCACGGTCGGTTGGTCCCGGCCACGCAGGGAGTACGGCGCGATGGTGGTCTTGGCGGCGTTGTTCTGGCTCCAGTCGATGAGGACCTTGTTCTCGCGCAGCGCGCGTTTCATGTCCGAGACGACGTGTTTCGGTGCCTGCTTCTCGATCCCCGTGGCCACCTGATGGGCATAGGCGTTGACCTGGTTGGCGTCGGCGTCGCCATCCAGTCCGACGTAGAGTTGTAGGCCCTTGGACCCACTCGTGCTCGGATGGGCCCGCAGGCCGGCATCGGCGAGCACCTCGGCCAGCAGCAACCCGACCTGGGCGCACTGGATGATGCTCGTTCCCGGCCCGGGATCGAGGTCGAAGACCAACCGGTCCGGATACGCCCCGGAACGGTCCGGATCGATCCGCCACTGCGGGATGTGCAGCTCGAGCACCGCGAGGTTGCCGAGCCAGACCAGCGTTGGCAGGTCGTCCACCAGGACGTAGTGCACCGTCTCGCGGTTCTTGGTGCTGCCCGGTGCGGGCAGCTCGACGGTCGGGACCCAGGCCGGTGTGCCGCGCGGCGCGTTCTTCTCGAAGAAGGGATCCGTGCCCACACCGTTGGGCCACCGCTTGCGGGTGACCGGACGTCCCTGCAGGTGTGGAAGCAGGACCGGGGCGAGGGAGCGGTAGTGCTCGATCACGTCCGCTTTGGCGAAACCGGCGTCGGGGTAGAGCACCTTGTCCGGATTGCTCAGCCGCAGGCGTCGGCCTTCGACGTCGACCGTGGTGGCAGTTGGCATGGCCGTAGTCCAGCACGATCGCTGCCGTCAGCGACACGCTTGCTGGAGGATGCATTATCGCCGCAATGTGCGTTCACCGCCAAGAAATTGGCTCTATGGCGGATCTCATTGAATGAGGCGTATATTGATGATTATGGCGGTATCAGACGAGCACGGTGCAGAAGCGCAAGTGACTGCTAGCGTCGACGGGCGGGTCACGATTCCTGCCACCGTGCGGCGAGCCGCGGGTATCGAGCCAGGCCAGCGTCTGGTCGCCTATGTCGAGAACGGCCGGGTCGTGCTCGAGGAGTGGAACCACCTCCTACGCCGCGTCCAGCAGCGGGTAGCGGCGTCGACCACTGGACACGCTGGGAGCGTCGTCGATGACCTGATCGCCGACAGGCGTCACGAAGCCGCCCGTGATGAGGACAGCCCCAATGCCACCGTGCGCGACACCATCGGCCCCGGTGCGGCGTGACAGCGGTGCTCGATGCCAGTGCGGCGCTGGCGCTGTTGCGCATCGAACCAGGACATGACCAGGTGTCGCAGTTGCTTTCCGGCTCGGTGATCTCGGCACCGAACTACTCCGAGGTCATACAGAAGCTCAGGCAACTGGGCAGCGCTACGGCCGAGGAAGACACGGCGGTACTGACGGCGCTTGGCTCGAGAGTCGTTCCCTTTGATACCACCGTGGCAATCAACGCCGCACGCTTGTGGTCGGCGACCCGTACCACCGGTCTCTCCCTCGCAGATCGAGCCTGTCTCGCCGTGGCGGCCGGCTTGCGGGACGGGGTCGCGGTCACCGCTGATCGGGCCTGGGCAGATCTTGATGTCGGCGTGAGAGTCCGGCTCATCCGCTGACGTTCTGTCTGTCTGTGCCCTCACGTGAGGTCTCGAGCAGTGTGGTGGCGCGCTGAGCCGCCAGTGCGATCAGCTCGTCCAGCGTATCGGCCGTGAGACCCGCCGGTGTGTCGTCGCAGGCCGGACTGGGCTCTGCCCGCGCGTGTCGCTCCAACTCGACGACGACGTCGTCGGCGCCGCGACCGCGAAGCAGGAACACCAGCATCGGGTCCGTGTCCAGCAACCACCCGGCCTGGTAGCACAACGCCGCCGCGTGCGGGCAGGGAAAGCCCCAGTCGTCGCACGTGCAGGATGGCTCCAGCTCGCCGATGCCTGGCAGCAGCGGCGTTCCGGCGTCGTGGCTCGCGGCGATGAGTTCTGGTGGCAGCGCTCCGTCTACGAGCGCGGCGAGGTGGCCGGTGCTACGAGCCAGCTCGGCGAGCAGCGTCGCCCACCGCTCGGTGCTGAACCTCTCGACGACGACGCTGGCGTGCGCGACGTCGTCGTCGGCGGCGAGAACGGCGGCACCGAGCCGGCCGGGACTGACCGTGATCGAACCGACCGCGCCGGAGCGGGCCAGGGTACGCCCGCGAGCCAGCGCGTCGGAGTCCAGCGAACTGGTGGTCAGCGCCTCCAGCCACGCTCGGCCCCATCGCGTGCGACCGAACGGCGTGCGGGGCTTCACCCGAGGGAACGCGGGAAAGCCGCGGACGGGTTGGCGGGC
>Ga0079225_10001892_pt1 | contig 11918 bp, 11 predicted proteins | sample Poulit2012_FD_76344 | JGI IMG/M metagenome (GOLD analysis project Ga0079225, IMG submission 76344) | Agricultural soil microbial communities from Georgia to study Nitrogen management - Poultry litter 2012 | ecosystem: Environmental > Terrestrial > Soil > Agricultural land | place: USA: Georgia...
AAGCCTGGCGGCAACACGACTATGCCGCTCCACCAGCCACGTGGTTGCCACACCACCCAACATCGCTGGCAGTCCAAGAACTTGGAAGATCCCAGCCCGAGGCTTAACCCGTCTGCAACACGATCCGGCCCCGCACCTGATTCGCTTCCATCGCCAGGTGAGCGTCCCTCGCCTCGGATAGACCATCCACCTTGGTAATGTGCGGACGCAGCCAGCCATCACGTGTCCCCTGCGAGACAACACCGGCGGCCCGACGCATCTGCTCGGCACCGGCGCGAGAATGAACAAACCCCACCACGGACACGTCCCGGGTATATAACGCTCCCCACGGCACAGCAACCGAATCCCGACCGGCAGCCGTCACCATGATCTTCGACCCCACACCCATCAACCCCGCCAAGGTTTCATAGCTCATGTGCCCCGAGGTATCCCAGGCCAGATCAACCCCGCCCGGTGCCGCCTCCCGTACCTTCTGCGTCAGGTGTGGGTCTCGATAATCAAGGACGACGTGCCCGCCCTCCGCCTGCACCCGCTCCTGATCCTTACTCGAGCAGGTGGCGATCACCCGCGCTCCCAACCACTTAGCGATCGCTAAGCCAGCCGACCCCACACCACCCGCGGCCCCGCCAATAAACACACTCTGCCCAGCGCGCACGCCTCCATGCTCGATCAGCGATAGAGCCGCCGTTGTTCCTGGATGAGAATTTGCGACCAGATTCAATAAATCGACATTCTCTGGCACGTGATACAGCCGATCAACAGGCACCACTGCCTGCGTCGCGAAACTCCCCTGCCGGCCCTCATGACCAAGAGTGGAAGCCCACACTCGATCACCCGGCTCAAAACCACTGGTCTCGGGAGCCTCAATGACTTCACCCACCAGGTCGCGCCCCAAAATATGCGGAAGCACGACAGGAGTGTCCACAAAACCAGCACGAATATACGTATCGACTGGGTTAACAGCGACCGCCTGCACAGCAACCAGTACATCCGTTGGTCCCGGCCCAGAAATCGTTAGGGAACCAAACTCGATGTTCTCCGCCGCACCCAACTCAGGAATGAATGCCGCACTTACCGCTATCTCGTCATCCATAAAACCACTCTACGCCTGAAGCCAGACAGCAGCGTGCTGGGCAAAAATCAGAACTTAACCAGCCACACCGGCTGTCGCACCAGGTGGGCCCTGGTTATAACGCTTCAAACGCAGGCCGCCGCGTTCACCCGGTTCAAGAATTGACCAGTGGGCGTTCGACAGGCCCACAAAAGCACCCCACTGAGCCAGCGGCAGGCCCAGCAATTTCAATGTCGCGCCGCGCAACGCTGCACCGTGAGAAACAATCACGATCGTGCCAGCCAAACGCTCCGCCTGTTTTGCGATCGCTGTTGACACCCGCTCGGCAAGTTGTGGACGAGTTTCACCACCACCCACGGCAATGAAATCACCGCGCCTCCACGCGTGATAATCCTCTGGCCAGCCCTCTTCAATTTGCGGACGAGTCAGGCCTTCCCAGGCACCAGAGTCAATCTCACGCAGCCCCTCATCGACCTCAACATCCAGGCCCACACGCTTTGCTAAAGCGTCAGCAGTTTGGCGGGCCCGTGACAGGTCCGAGGAAATAATCGATGAAGGCTCCAGCATCGCCAAATGAGTGGCGGCCGCATCAGCCTGCTGCGCACCAACCTCGTCCAAGGGAATGTCAATCTGCCCTTGAAACCGGCCCTCTAAGTTATATGATGTGCGTCCGTGGCGCCACAAAACAATCCGGTCGGCGCTCACAGATCGCCCTCACTATCGCTTGACTCATCCGAGCCCTTCTCCGGCGCAGGCACCCCAGGAAGGTCAATGAAAGGGCAGTCCTTCCACAGTCGCTCCAGATCGTAAAACTCACGATCTTCCGCATGCTGAACGTGCACAACGATCTCATCGAAATCCAGCAGAACCCACCGCAAGTCTTGGTAGCCCTCGCGGCGTTTCAACTTCATGCGGTGTTCTTTGCGCAGCGTGTGCTCAATGCGGTCGGCGATGCCCCTCACCTGCCGCTCCGACGAGCCCGAGGCAATAAGGAATACGTCCGTTAAAGCCAGTCGGTCAGCCACATCAATAGCGATAATTTCTTCAGCGTTAACGTCCACTGCAGCCGCTGCCGCTGCACGCGCCAATTCAATGGCCTTTTCAGTTGCGGGCACTACTCTCCTAGAGTTTCTTCCGACTCCACCACGACGGTGGAACCACCAGCGCAGCCGCTGCCGCAGCGGAACCCGCGCTCGTGTTATCTATTAACAACCACACCAATGCCCCCAACACGAACGCGATAATCACCAGCACCAGCAGGCGCAACCAGGTGAACATCGGTTCATATTCTTCTTCCGGCTCCTCGTCGTCGTAGAGGTCGAACTCATCCTCTACTTCCTGCTCAGCCGCCCCCGGAAAAACCGAACGGGGCGCTGCCGCTGCCGGTTCGTCGTCCAACTCCGCGGGCATACTCGCTTGCGCTTGAGTGGTGCGCGCACCCCAAGCCGGTGCCCGAAACGGCGCTGACTGCGTAGCGTGCCCCTGCGGTGCTTGAGCCTGCTGCATACGAGTTTGCTCTGCATGAAAATCATCCTGAGCAGGGACGGCGCCCGGCGCACTAGGCCACACCGCCTCCCCCGGCGAAGTGCTCAAAACAGGAGAAATCTCCCCCGTGTTATCGACGGTTCGGATCACTCCTCTGCCACCGGGAGGATTCATCATCGATTGCCGCTGCATATGTGGCACATCGTTTTGTACCTGCGGCTGACCGTGATGGTCGTATGGCACCTGCCCCCCGGCCATGGGCTGCTGACCGGTTGGTGCTGGATAAAAGCCAGGACGCTGTCCGCCCTGCTGCATACCGCGCACCATCGGCGCGTCTTCAGTCTCCAGCGGCGGCGGAGCCGCCTGGCGTGCCTGGTGAGCTGACAGTCGACGCTCTGCCGCGGCCTGCTCAGCCGCGATGCGAGCCTCGTATTCAGCGCGTTGCCGCTCAGCTAGCGCCCGCGCCTGTGCTTCGCGTGCCGCCTGCTCCTCAGCCTGGCGCTGGGCTAAAACCTGCGCCTCCATCTGGCGGCGCGCTTCCTCTTGCGCCCTGATACGCATTTCTTCTTGCCGATGCTGTTCCGCTAAACGTTGCGCATCTGCTAAACGCCTCTGCTCATCAGCCGCGTGCTGCGCGGCTGCCCGCTCAGCAGCTTCTCGCTCAGCGGCCTCCCGCATCTGTCGGCGAGACATGGTCGGCCGGGGAACAGCAGGAGGGGCAGAGTAATTCGATGGAGCCGGGGCAGGGGGCGATGAGGGCTGGGCCGCCTGCGCTGCTGCGGCCTGGCGAGCCTGTTCCATTTCTCTGAGCTGCCTTCGCGTTAGCCGAGGGCGCTCGGGTTGCTCACTCATCACTCCCCCGATATAGATTGTGCTTCGCAATATGCTGGACAACCCCGTCCGGCACCAGGTACCACACGGGCCTGCCTGCTCTTACTCTAGTCCGGCAGTCTGTAGAAGAAATCGCCATAGCGGGGATTTCCACCAACGACACTCCATCGTCAGGCAGCCCCCGGTTAGACAATTCATGTCCTGGCCTGGTCACACCAACAAAGTGGGCCAGCGGCCATAAAGAGTCCGCGCTCTTCCACGTGAGAATCTGAGCCAGCGCATCAGCGCCAGTAATAAAGAACAACTGGCTATCTGGACGCTGGTTTTTCAGATCCTGCAGTGTATCTACGGTATACGTTATGCCCGGCCGGTCAATATCGACTCGAGAAACTGTGAACCTTGGGTTCGAAGCCGTTGCGACCACGCACATCAAGTACCTGTGTTCGGCAGGCGTCAGGTCGTGATGTTTCCCATAGGGCCGCCCCGTCGGAACGAAAATAACTTCGTCTAAGTCAAAGCGATTAGCGACCTCACTCCCAGCCACGAGGTGGCCGTGGTGAATGGGGTCGAAAGTACCGCCCATGACTCCTACGCGAGGGGGCTGATTCGTCATACCGTCAAAAACTCATTGCCGCGACGTTGCGATACCAAAATCCGATCAGTGGCGAGTTCCCACACTCTTGAAAGCAAGCGTGACCATGAGCCCGAACAATTGAACTCCGAGCGCAACCAGCCCATAAACGATGGGCGGGGCAGCTAAGTACGAAGTCGTCTCAGCAGCTTCGGCAATTACAGGCAGCATCTGAACCTCTCAAGGAAACAATCAGTAACATTCGACACTTTAGTGCCGCAACATCTCTAGTGTGACACGGCGCTCATTATTAATGCAGCCTCATCCCCTAAACGGGTGATAAGCCGCAACATGGTGCCAATACTAGCCCCTTACGTACCGGAGTGTTCTCGGCCTGTCGCATCAGGCGGATTAAGAGCGAGCGTGGTGATCGCCAGTAACAATCCACTTGGTGGTGGTCAGTTCTGCTAGACCCATCGGACCGCGGGCGTGCAGTTTTTGTGTCGAGATACCAATCTCAGCGCCCAGCCCGAATTCACCGCCATCAGTGAAACGAGTGGAAGTGTTAACCATCACGGCAGCGGAGTCGACCTCGGCAGTGAAACGTTCACTGGATTCCACATCCCGAGTGAAGATCGCGTCCGTGTGGCCAGAAGACCACATACGAATGTGTTCTAATGCAGCATCGAGGCTGGGTACGATCGCCATCGCCACGTCATTATCTAAGTATTCTGTGCCCCAGTCTTCCTCCGTTGCCGGCACAACCTTGCCACCTTCAGGAGTTAACTGCTGCACTTTTTCGTCCCCGTGGACGGTAAAGCCCAGTTCAGACAGGGATTCAACTAGGGCAGGAACGAAATTCTGGGCCGCGTCTTCATGAATCAAATAAGTTTCCGCCGCGTTGCACACGCTGGGACGATGCACCTTCGAATTCAATACCGCGGGCAACGATTGCTCCACCTGCGCCGTGGCGTCCACAAACACGTGCACGTTACCCACACCGGTTTCAATAACCGGAACCACGGATTCCCGCACCACGGTGGAAATCAACCCGGCACCACCGCGCGGCACCAAAACGTCCACCAGCCCGCGGGCACGCATCAACGCCACTGCACCTTCGCGACCAAACGCGTCAACGGACTGCACCAGGTTGCCCGGCAAGCCGCGAGATTCTAAGGCTTCCTGCAGGGTGGCAATAATAACTCTATTGCTTTCCTCTGCTGCGGAACCGCCCCGCAAAATCACGGCATTACCGCTCTTCAAAGCCAAACCGGCGGCGTCCACGGTCACATTCGGGCGCGCTTCATAAATCATCCCGACAACGCCCATGGGGACGCGGACCTGACGCAGCCGCAGACCGTTCGGCAGTGTGGAACCGCGCACAACCTCACCAACGGGATCTGGCAGAGCCGCCAAGTCGCGAAGAGCGCTGGCAATGCCGCCTATGCGATCTTCATTCAGATCCAGACGGTCAAGTAAGCCCTGGGTTAGGCCGTTTTCTTTTCCGCGCTGTAAATCTTTGTCATTCGCGGCAACAATGTCACCGGCTGCCTGCTCCAACGCATCCGCCATCGCGTGCAGTGCCCCATCTTTGGTGGCACGCGTCGCAGTGGCCAACACACGGGATGCAGTGCGGGCGTTGCGGCAAATGTCTTCTACTTGAGTTTGAACATCCATTTCGTTTAAAACTCCACTCGTCATATTCCTAAGGATACTGCCCGCCATGCCCGGCCGGACGCCGAATCAAAAGACAGCTAGATCATCACGATGCACAAGCTGTTTTCCGTACCCTTCACCCATCGATTCCACCAACTCGCCCGTCGGCTTACCCAGCATCTCGGGGATGTCATGGGATGAAAAAGCCACCAGGCCACGGCCAACCACGTTCCCTTCGGTATTCACCAGATCCACTGGTTGCTGGGATGAGAAAACCCCGCGCACTTCTGTAACACCGGCGGCAAGCAAAGACTTCCTGTGCTCAACTACGGCACGCACCGCGCCGTCGTCCAAAATGAGTTGCCCACGAGGGCGAGCCGCATAACGCAACCACAAAAGTCGCACGGACTGGCGCTTACCGGTGGGTGCAAACCACGTGCCCACGTCATCGCCGTCCAAAGCAGGACCAATTAACTCTGCCTTAGTGACAATTGAGGTGATTCCCGATGTGGCCGCAATGGTTGCCGCCTTCACCTTGGTGACCATTCCGCCCGTGCCCACCGTTGAACCACGACCGGTCACCAGCACACCTCGCAGGTCATCAGCGCTGCGCACCTCCGGGATTCTGCGTGCCCCGGCCTGCGATGGCGGTCCGTCATACAGCGAATCCACATCGGTCAACAAAAACAGCGCGTCAGCATGCACCATGTGCGAAACAAACGCCGCGACCCGATCGTTATCACCAAAACGAATCTCATGTGTGGCAACCGTGTCGTTTTCATTCACGATCGGAACCACGCCCAGTTGCAACAGTCGAGTCAAGGTTCGATGAGCGTTGCGATAACTCTTGCGCCGCACAATGTCATCAACAGTAAATAACGCCTGCGCAACGTTAATATTATGGCGCGCGAAAGCCTGGGAATAGCGTGCAATCAACAGTCCCTGCCCCACTGCTGCGGCCGCCTGAGACGTCGCTAAATCACTGGGACGCCGGTTTAACCCCAGCGGTTCAATACCAGCCGCGATCGCACCCGAAGACACAAGCACAACTTCGACACCCGAGCGGTGGGCGTTGGCCACCACATCGACTAAAGAATCGATCGCCTCACCGTTAAGGAGGCCATCATCACGCGTTAACGACGAAGAACCGATCTTAATAACGATCCGCGTCGCATGCGATAAGTCACTGCGCGTACGCAGCCGAGCCGAACTCATGCATCTTCCTCGTCACTCGGGTCAGTCCACACACCGGATAACCTCTCGTCTTCCAACTCAGCAAGCGTCGCTGCCCGCGCTGCACGACGCTCATTTTGACGCTGACGTCGCTGGGCCCGAGTCAGACGCTCGTTATCATCAAACCGGGCATCAGTACCGCGAGGACTTGCCAGCAATTCAGCGCCCGCCCTAAGGGTCGGCTCCCAGTCAAAGACAACGGAATTATCTTCCGGACCGATCCGCACTTCAGCACCCGGAGTGGCGCCAGCAGCGAACAGTGCTTTCTCCACGCCGAGCTTTGCTAAACGATCCGCTAAATAACCAACAGCTTCTTCATTGGAAAAGTCTGTTTGATTGATCCAACGCGTGGGTTTCCGGCCGTAGACCTCGAACCACACGTGTTCGCCCCCGCCCTTCTTCACGACCTCAAACTCGCGGACGTCGACCGGCTTGGGACGCAAGACCACCCGCGGCGCTTCGGGCTCGACGGTCTCTTCACGAACCCGGTCAACAATCTCACCCATCGCGAACATCAGCGCCTTCAAGCCTTCGTGACTAGCAGTGGAAACTCCGTAAACGGACAAGCCTCGGTCTTCCAGTTCCGGGCGCACAAATTCCGCCAGTTCCCGCGCTTCGGGCACATCCACTTTATTGAGGACGACGAGTCGCGGGCGGTCCATCAACGACACCTGGCCGCCACTAATACCCACATCGCCAGCATACGCCGCCAACTCCGCCTCAATAGCGTCTAAATCAGATATCGGATCGCGACCCGGCTCTAAGGTGGCGCAATCAATCACGTGCACAATCACCGCGCAGCGCTCAATATGGCGCAAAAACTCCAGACCCAGTCCCCTACCTTGGCTAGCACCAGGAATAAGACCGGGAACATCAGCAACTGTGTAGCGGCTCTCACCCGCCTGAACGACACCTAGATTAGGTACCAGCGTGGTGAAGGGATATTCAGCGACCTTCGGACGGGCGGCAGAAATGGTAGAGATCAAACTCGACTTGCCGGCACTGGGGAAACCAACGAGAGCCACATCAGCGATCGTTTTTAACTCTAAAACGATGTCGCCTTCATCTCCCGGCTCCCCCAAAAGCGCAAAACCGGGAGCTTTACGCTTCCGAGAAGCCAGCGCCGCGTTACCTAATCCCCCGCGGCCGCCCTCCGCCACCACGAAACGTTCACCCACATGCACCAGGTCCGCCAAAACCTCACCAGAGCGGGTTTTGACCACCGTTCCAGAAGGCACCGCGAGTTCAAGCGTTTCGCCACGCGCCCCGTGACGCAAATCTCCCTCCCCGGGCGCACCATTCTTGGCATCACGATGTGGCGAATGATGATATGACAGCAGCGTTGTAGTCGACGGGTCGACCACTAAAACCACGTCACCTCCGTGGCCACCATTGCCCCCATCCGGGCCACCCAGAGGTTTGAATTTTTCACGGTGCACCGAAACGCAGCCGTGCCCGCCATTGCCACCGCTCACACGCAGAGTGACGCGGTCAACAAAGTTCGACACGGTGAAGCCCTTTCATAAAACAATGCGTATCAAATAAAACAAGGGGCGGCCCGTCAACCGGACCGCCCCTTAAAGGTAAAACTTTAAAGTTCTCTCGTTTTCACGCCTCGACGATGTCGACGACCTTGCGGCCACGACGGGTGCCGAACTGCACTGATCCAGCCGAAAGCGCGAAAAGCGTGTCATCGCGGCCCTTGCCCACGTTCACGCCGGGGTGGAACTTCGTGCCGCGCTGGCGAACGAGAATTTCACCAGCGTTAACGGCCTGACCACCGAAACGCTTCACACCCAGGTACTGAGCATTCGAGTCGCGACCGTTGCGGGTTGAGCTCGCGCCCTTCTTGGTTGCCATGGCGGTTCCTACCTTCGTAACAAGTTAGTGAATGATCAAAGTTTTAGATGGCATGAGTCCGTTACGAACCCTCACCACATCACGCGATTGAAGTGACCTTCAAGCGCGTCAGTTTTTGACGGTGACCCTGCTCTTTATGGTAGCGGGTCTTGTTCTTGTACTTCAGGATCGAAACCTTCGGACCCTTTTCGTCGCGAACAATTTCTGCGGAAACCTTCACCTTTGCCAGTGCGTCCGCATCGCTAGTGACGTTGTCACCATCGACGAGCAGCACGGCCGGGAGCTCCACGCTCTCACCGTTCTCGCCTTGTAAGCGGTCGACGACGACGACGTCTCCCACTGAGACCTTCTCCTGCCGCCCACCGGCGCGGACGATCGCGTACACCACAGTGCTGCTCACTCTCTAGTCGTTAAAGTGCTCAAATTCGTGCGATGGGCCCACAGCAATAACCATTGCGCGAGCCACAGATCGGGGCACTAAATAATTTGGGACGCTCATAAGCGCACCAACGCTCTAGACTACGGCATGCACCCGGGTTGAAGTCAAACCGGGTGCCCGTAATTTAGACCTACCCCTCACTGGTGGAAGGCGAAGATTCCTTTCCATCAGTATGGTCTTCAATTTTAGCGTCGCTCTTCTTCTGCTGAGCGTCGGCACTGCCTTCATTCTTTTCATGGCTTTGCACCGCTGCTGCAGCAATTGCCGCTAACGCTGCACGGACCTCTTCCGGCGTCTCAGACGGTGCAGCATTCCCCTCAGCGCCTGCAGCGTGCACCTCAGAGGATTTCGCGTCATCCTGCTGTGTTTCACCGTCGCTTTCAAGGCCCCGGGATTTGCCGGGACCGTTTCCCTCTGAGGAATCGCCCCCGCTTTTTGACGCATCATCCTGAGAGCTTTCAGAGGATTTGGCCCCACCGGAGTGAGAGCCCTTACCGTTGCGGAAATTATCACGAGAGTTGTCGTGCGAGCCCGACTTCTTACGGCGGTTACGGCGCCCATTATTGTCACCGCGATTCTTATTGGAATCATCATCCGAATTGTTCTTATCGGACTTTGACTCCTGTTTCCCGCCCTTATCGGACCTATCACTCTTTTCCACGGGGTGGTCGTGAATCAAATAGCCTCGACCCGAGCAGTGCTCACACTTCTCACTAAAGGCCTCAACCAAGCCCTGGCCCACGCGCTTGCGCGTCATCTGCACCAAGCCGAGCGAAGTCACTTCGGCGACCTGATGCTTCGTGCGATCCCTACCTAAGCATTCCACCAGGCGGCGCATCACCAAGTCGCGGTTTTGCTCCAAAACCATGTCGATGAAGTCGATGACAATAATGCCGCCGATGTCGCGCAACCGTAGTTGCCGCACCACCTCTTCCGCGGCTTCTAAGTTATTCTTGGTCACCGTTTCTTCCAGCGTTCCACCCGTACCGGTGAAACGTCCGGTGTTGACGTCAACAACCGTCATCGCTTCGGTGCGGTCGATCACAAGTGAGCCGCCGGACGGCAAAAAGACCTTGCGATCCATGGCCTTCGCCAGCTGTTCGTCGATGCGATGAGCCGCAAAAATGTCGTCCTGCGACGTCCACTTCTCTAACTTCTTCATCAGGTCTGGTGCGACCTGTTCAACATAGTTAGAAATCTGGCTCCATGCTTGATCACCAGAGACCACGAGCCGCTCAAAATCTTCGTTGAAGATATCCCGAACCACCCGGATCGCCATATCGGCTTCAGAGTGAACCAGTTTCGGCCCAGCCGACTTCTTCATGCCTTTTTGCGCCGACTCGATGTCAGTCCAGCGTTTTTGCAGCCGGTCAATATCGCTGCGAAGCTCCTCTTCACTGGCCCCCTCTGCCGCAGTGCGCACGATCACACCACCGCCTTCGGGCACAATTTCCTTCAAGATCTTCTTCAAACGGTTGCGCTCGTTATCAGGTAATTTACGTGAAATACCCGTCATCGAGCCCGAAGGCACGAATACCAAGAACCGTCCCGCCAGAGAAATTTGGGCTGTTAATCGCGCACCCTTATGCCCGATGGGGTCCTTGGTGACCTGAACTAAAACATGGTCACCCGAATTCAGGGCCTGCTCTATGCGCCGCGGCTCGTCGCCCTCCAAACCAGCGGCATCCCAGTTGACTTCACCTGCGTACAGAACCGCGTTACGGCCCTTACCGATATCGACGAAGGCCGCTTCCATCGAAGGTAAAACATTCTGCACTTTCCCGACATACACGTTGCCCACAATCGAGGCATTGGTCTCTCGGGAGACATAGTGTTCAACTAATACATTGTCTTCTAATAAACCGATCTGCATGCGGCCATCGCGTTCGCGAACCATCATGTCCCGATTGACAGATTCGCGGCGAGCCAGGAACTCAGCTTCAGTGATGATCGGCTTCCGGCGGCCAGATTCACGCCCCTCACGGCGACGTTGACGCTTTGCTTCTAGCCGGGTAGAGCCTCTAGGTGCCGTGACACCATCACCAGAGTCGTCCGACGAGCCTGATGACGAGGACGACGATGACGAACCACCGCGACGACGGCGGCGACGGCGGCGGCTACTTCCTGAACTTTGCTGATCATTATTGGAACCGTCAGAGGAGTCAGACTTGGACTCGCTATCAGAGCGCTGCGAGGAGTCCGTGCCCTGATCGGCCTTCGAAGATTTGGAGTCTTTCCCGCTATGCGCAGAATCCTGCTTATTCTTTGAGCCGTTGCTCTTCGATGATGAACCAGACTCCCCAGCCGCAGCATCGCCGTCCTTGGTGGATGAAGAATCCTGCGAACGGCCACCGTTGACGTTCTTAGCATCGGACGAACCGTTATTACTCGAGCCGTTGCTATTACCGCCCCGCCCGCGGCGACCACGTCCCCCACGGCGGCGGCGACGGCGTTGGTTCTGCTCCGAGTCACCGCCGCTATCCCGACGATCGCTCTGGTGATCCGCATCCGAACTCTGACCGCCAGACGGGGCATCTTTATCTGCTGAGTCTTTTGAGCGCCCCACCTGCTTGGATGAGCCTTCGGTTTTCCGTGTCTCGTCGTCATGAATCCGAGGTGGACCGGCTGGCGCCGAGGCTCGGCGCGGTTTGCGATCCACAGAGCTCAGATCCGGTGGCTGAAATAACAGCGCGGTGGACGGCGCCTTATCTGCATCATCAGCCGCGGCTTTTTTATCTTTTTTATCTTGTTTGTCTTTTTTATCTTGCGCG
>Ga0079225_10001893_pt1 | contig 11918 bp, 11 predicted proteins | sample Poulit2012_FD_76344 | JGI IMG/M metagenome (GOLD analysis project Ga0079225, IMG submission 76344) | Agricultural soil microbial communities from Georgia to study Nitrogen management - Poultry litter 2012 | ecosystem: Environmental > Terrestrial > Soil > Agricultural land | place: USA: Georgia...
ATCGCCCGGCCCACCGCGGCCTCGTTGCCGTAGACCTTGGCGGTGTCGATCAACCGGCAGCCGTGCTCGAGGGCGGCCGAGACCGCGCGCTCGGTCTCGGCGTCCGACAACTCGGCTACCCCGATGCCCAGGGTCGGCATCATGGTGCCGTCGTTCAGGGTGACGGTGGGGATCGCAGTGCCCGGCGTCATCTCACCTACCTGTGTAATCGAATGTGCGTGGATCCGGTCCCATTCGGGCCCCGTCGTCGAGAGAGGATATCGCGGTCATCTCCGACGTGCTGAGTTCGAAGTCGAACACTTCGAAGTTGCTGACGATGCGCTCAGGGTTGACCGACTTCGGGATGACGATGTTACCGAGCTGGATATGCCACCGGATCAGCACCTGCGCCGGGGTCCGGCCGCAACGCGTCGCGACCTCGGTGACCGCCGGATGCTCCAGCAGCGAGCCCCGCCCCAGCGGCGCCCAGGCTTCGGTGGCGATGCCCAGCCGGGCGTGCACGTTGCGCAGCTCAGCCTGGCTGAACCGCGGGTGCAGTTCGACCTGGTTGACCGCCGGCACGATGCCGGTCCCGTCGATCAGCATCGCGAGGTGCTCGGGTTCGAAGTTGCTCACCCCGATCGAGCGGATCCGGCCCTGATCCCGCAGGTGGGCCAGCGCCCGGAAGGTGTCGAGGAACGTGCCGCGCGACGGAAGCGGCCAGTGGATCAGGTACAGATCCAGGAAATCGAGTCCGAGCCGGTTCATGCTCGCCTCGAACGCCGCCAGCGTCGAGTCGTAGCCCTGGTCGGCGTTCCACACCTTGGTGACGACGTACACCTCGTCGCGCGGCAGCCCCGACGCGGCGACGGCACGGCCCACCTCGCGTTCGTTGCCGTACAGCGCCGCGGTGTCGATGTGGCGGTAGCCGGCCTGCAACGCGGTGGTCACCGCCGGCTCGGTGTCGGCGGGCGAAATCTTGTAAACCCCGAAACCGACGCAGGGGATGGAATTACCGTCGTTGAGCGTGACCGAACGCAAATCGCTTCGAGCAGTCATGGCACGAAGTCTGCCAGGCGGGATGGGGCCGGAGTCGGCAGCGCGGTGGGGTGACCAACTGCAGAGCGCCGTGTTCAACGTCGGCATGAAGGTGACGCCGCTACTGCCGGTCGGCGTACAGCGGCTGATGACCGGCGGACGGTCGGTCACCATCGACGGCAACACCTTGGACCCCACGCTGCGGCTGACGCTGGCCGGGCTGCGTGCCCTGGGCGTCGACGGCATCGTCGCCGGCGACGACGCGGCCGCCTCGCGGGCCCGGTTGCGTGAGCTGACCGTGGGACTCGACGGCGCCGACCTGCACGGCTGCGACGTCCGCGACATCGCGCTGCCCGGCCCGGCCGGCGACATCGCCGCCCGGCACTACCGGCCGGCCGGCGGCGGCGACCACCCGCTGCTGGTCTTCTACCACGGTGGCGGCTTCGTGGTCGGCGACCTGGACACCCACGACGCGATCTGCCGGCTGACCTGCCGTGACGCCGACGTGGTGGTGCTGTCGATCGACTACCGGCTGGCCCCGGAACATCCCGCACCGGCCGGGCTCGACGACGCCTACGCGGCGTTCCGGTGGGCGCAGCGCAATGCCGCGGAGCTCGGCGGGATCCCCGGGCAGGTGGCGGTCGGCGGCGACAGTGCCGGCGGCAACCTGGCCGCGGCGGTAGCGCTGCTGGCACGCGACGACGCCGGGCCGGGGCCGATCCTGCAGTGGCTGCTCTACCCGGTGACCGACTGCACCGCGACGACCCGCTCGCGCACCCTCTACGGCGACGGATTCCTGCTCACCAAACACGACATCGACTGGTTCACGGCGCAGTACGTGGACCGCTCGCAACTGCCCCCGACCGACCCGCGGGTGTCGCCGCTGCTGGCGCCGGGGCTGTCCGGGCTGCCGCCCGCGCTGGTCGCGGTCGCCGGCTTCGATCCGCTGCACGACGAAGGCGAGGCGTTCGCCGCGGCGTTGCGCGACGCCGGGGTGATGGTCGACCTGCGGCGGATGCGGTCGTTGACGCACGGATTCATCAACCTGTTTCCGCTGGGCGGCGGCAGCGCCACCGCGACCACCGAGTTGATCTCGGCGCTGCGCGCCCACCTCAGCCGCGGCTGAGGCCGCCGGCACCCGCCGGTACGCTGAACCGCAAACCGACCACCGAACACGAGGACCGACCGACTGTGGCCAGCAAACCCAAACGTCCCGGCGTCTCCGGCTTGAAGGCCGGCGACAACAAGCGCAACCTCGCCATGCAGATCGGGCTCGTCGCCATCGTGGTGCTCTTCGCGGTCGGGCTCATCGGCTACATCGTGGTGTCCAACAGCCACAAGAAGGGCGCCGGGGCCGGTGAGGCAGTGCGGGTCACCTCGAGCAAGCTGATCACCAAGGACGGTACTGACCAGCCGAAGGCCGTGTTGTCGTTCTACGAGGACTTCCTGTGCCCGGCGTGCGGCAACCTCGAGCGTGTCCTGGGCCCGACGGTGTCCCGGCTGGTCGACAGCGGGGCCATCGCGGCCGACTACCACATGGTCGCGATCCTGGACCGCCCGCAGAACGACAACTATTCGTCGCGGGCCGGTGCCGCCGCCTACTGCGTCGCCGACGAGAGCATCGAGGCCTTCCGCCGGTTCCACACCGCGCTGTACACCGAGGAGTTGCAGCCCTCCGAGATCGGTACCCAGTTCCCCGACGACAAGCGCCTGATCGAGCTGGCCCGGCAGGCCGGCGCCGCCGGCAGCGTTCCGTCGTGCATCAACAGCGGCAAGTACCTCAAGATGGTGGGCGGCATGGCCTCCGCCGCGGGGATCCACGCCACCCCCACGTTGCGCATCAACGGCGAGGACTACCGCCCGTCGACCCCCGAGGCGCTGGTGGAGAAGATCCGGGAGATCGTCGGCGACGTGCCGGGGATGGACGCACCGACGGCCAAGGAGTCGTGACCATCGCGGCTCCGGCGGTCGAGTCGCCCGCACCGCCGGTGCCGGGGGGGAAGCCGGCGCCGCCGGCGGCCTGGGTGGTGCTGATCGGCGGGCTGATCGGGCTGGTCGCCTCGGTCACGCTGACCGTGGAGAAGATCCGGCTGCTCAGCGATTCGGCGTACGTGCCGTCGTGCAACCTCAACCCGGTGCTGTCCTGCGGCCCGGTGATGGCCACACCGCAGGCGTCGGTGCTGGGTTTCCCCAACCCGCTGCTGGGAATCGTGGCGTTCACCGTGGTGGCCGTCAGCGGGGTACTGGCGGTGACGAAAGCGCCGCTGCCACGGCGGTATTGGGTGGGCCTGGCGGTCGGCACGCTGGCCGGCGCCGGATTCGTGCACTGGCTGATCTTCCAGAGCCTGTACCGGATCGGCGCGTTGTGCCCGTACTGCATGGTGGTCTGGGCGGTCACGATGGTGCTGCTGGTGATCTTTGCAGCCTTCGCATTCCGGCCGGCCGGTGTACCCGAAAATTCGCAGCTGTTACACCGGTGGCGGTGGACACTTCTCGCGGTATGGTTTGTCGCGTTATTTCTGTTGATATTCCTGCGATTTCAGGACTACTGGTTGACGCTGATTTAAGGGGTGCCCTGTGATCTCCAAAGTGCTGGTCGCCAACCGCGGAGAGATCGCGATCCGCGCATTTCGCGCGGCTTATGAGCTCGGGATCGAAACGGTCGCGGTCTACGCCTACGAGGACCGTAATTCGGTGCATCGGCTCAAGGCCGACGAGTCCTACCAGATCGGCGAACCGGGCCACCCGGTGCGCGGCTACCTGTCGGTGGAGGACATCGTCGCCACCGCGCTGCGATGCGGCGCCGACGCGGTCTACCCCGGCTACGGCTTCCTTTCGGAGAACCCGCAGCTGGCGCAGGCCTGCGCTGATGCCGGCATCGCGTTCGTCGGCCCCAGTGCGGCCGTGCTGGCGCTGGCCGGCAACAAGTCCCATGCGGTGGCCGCCGCCCGCGAGGCCGGGCTGCCGGTGCCGGCGTCCTCGGAGCCGTCCCGCTCGGTCGACGAATTGGTCGCCGCCGCAGCCGAAATGTCGTTTCCGCTGTTCGTCAAGGCGGTCGCCGGCGGCGGCGGGCGCGGAATGCGCCGGGTCGCCGACATCGGCGGATTGGCCGAGGCCATCGAAGCCGCCAGCCGGGAAGCCGAATCGGCGTTCGGGGATGCCACGGTCTACCTCGAACAGGCGGTGATCAATCCCCGCCACATCGAGGTGCAGATTCTGGCCGACACCCACGGCAACGTCGTGCACCTCTACGAGCGGGACTGCAGTGTGCAACGCCGCCATCAGAAGGTCGTCGAGTTGGCGCCGGCGCCGAACCTCGACCCGGCGCTGCGGGAGCAGATCTGCGCCGACGCCGTGGCCTTCGCCCGGCACATCGGCTACAGCTGCGCGGGCACCGTGGAGTTCCTGCTCGACGAGCGCGGCCACTACGTCTTCATCGAGATGAATCCCCGAATCCAGGTGGAGCACACCGTCACCGAGGAGATCACGGACGTCGACCTGGTCTCCGCGCAGCTGCGGGTCGCCGCCGGGGACTCCCTCGACGAGCTGGGGCTGCGGCAGCACGACATCGTGCCGCACGGCGCGGCGCTGCAGTGCCGGATCACCACCGAGGACCCGGCGAACGGCTTCCGGCCCGACACCGGCCGGATCACCGCCTACCGCAGCCCGGGCGGCGCCGGGATCCGGCTGGACGGCGGCACCAACCTGGGCGCGGAGATCAGTCCGCACTTCGACTCGATGCTGGTCAAACTGACCTGCCGGGGCCGGGATTTCCCGACCGCGGTGAACCGGGCACGGCGGGCGATCGCCGAGTTCCGCATCCGTGGGGTGTCGACGAACATCCCGTTCCTGCAGGCGGTGCTCGACGACCCCGACTTCGGCGCCGGACACGTCACCACGTCGTTCATCGACGAACGACCGCACCTGCTGACCTCGCACTCGTCGGCCGACCGCGGCACCAAGATCCTCAATTACCTGGCCGACGTCACGGTCAACCAACCCCACGGGGCGCGGCCGTCGGCGGTCTACCCGCGCGACAAGCTGCCCGAGATCGATCTGTCCAGTGCGCCGCCACCGGGGTCCAAACAGCGGTTGATGGAACTCGGGCCGGAGGGCTTCGCCCGTTGGCTGCGGGAATCGCCGGCGGTCGGTGTGACCGAGACGACGTTCCGCGACGCCCATCAGTCGCTGCTGGCCACCCGGCTGCGCACCAAGGGGCTGCTCAACGTGGCGCCCTATGTCGCCCGGACCACTCCGCAGTTGCTGTCGATGGAGTGCTGGGGCGGGGCGACCTACGATGTGGCGCTGCGGTTTCTCAAAGAGGACCCGTGGGAGCGGCTGGCGGCGCTGCGCGAGGCGCTGCCCAACATCTGCCTGCAGATGCTGCTGCGGGGACGCAACACCGTCGGCTACACGCCGTATCCGGAGCTGGTGACGTCGGCGTTCGTGGCCGAGGCGAGCGAGACCGGCATCGATATCTTCCGGATCTTCGACGCGCTCAACAACGTCGACTCGATGCGGCCGGCGATCGATGCGGTACGCGAAACCGGCAGTGCGATAGCAGAAGTCGCGATGTGCTACACCGGTGACCTGACGAATCCGGGCGAGAACCTCTACACCCTGGACTACTACCTGGGGCTGGCCGAGCGGATCGTGGACGCGGGCGCGCACGTGCTGGCCATCAAGGACATGGCCGGGCTGCTGCGGCCCGCCGCGGCCACCACACTGGTCGGGGCGCTACGCAGCCGCTTCGATCTGCCGATCCACATCCACACCCACGACACCCCGGGCGGGCAGCTGGCCACCTACGAGGCCGCCTGGCACGCCGGTGCCGACGCCGTCGACGGGGCGGCCGCGCCGCTGGCCGGCACCACCAGCCAGCCCTCGCTGAGTTCGATCGTGGCGGCGGCCGCGCACACCGATTTCGACACCGGCTTGTCGCTGGCGGCGATCTGCGACCTGGAGCCGTACTGGGAAGGGGTGCGAAACGTCTACGCGCCGTTCGAATCCGGGCTGGCGGGGCCAACCGGGCGGGTGTATCGCCACGAGATTCCCGGCGGTCAGCTGTCCAACCTGCACCAGCAGGCCAAGGCGCTCGGGCTGGCCGACCGGTTCGAGGAGATCGAGGCGAACTACGCCGGGGCCGACGCGGTGCTGGGCCGGCTGATCAAGGTCACCCCGAGCTCGAAGGTCGTCGGCGACCTGGCGCTGGCGCTGGTCGGCGCCGGCATCACCGCCGAGGAGTTCGCCGCCGACCCCGCGCGGGTCGACATCCCCGATTCGGTGATCGGGTTCTTGCGCGGTGAGCTGGGGGAGCCGGCCGGCGGCTGGCCGGAACCGTTGCGCACCAAGGCGTTGGCCGGTCGGGGCCCGGCGCGTGAGGTCGAGCAGCTCTCCGCTGACGACGAGGCCGCGCTGGCGGCGGCCGGCCCGAAGCGCCAAGCCACGCTGAACCGGCTGCTGTTTCCCGGCCCCACAACGGAATTCGAGGAACATCGCGACCTTTACGGCGACACTTCGCAGCTGTCGGCCAACCAGTTCTTCTACGGGCTGCGCCAAGGCGAGGAGCACCGGGTCCGGCTGGAGCGCGGCGTGGAACTGCTGATCGGGCTGGAGGCCATCGCCGAGCCGGACGAACGCGGGATGCGCACCGTGATGTGCATCATCAACGGTCAGCTACGCCCGGTCGAGGTGCGGGACCGCAGCATCGCCAGCGAGGTGCCGGTGGCCGAAAAGGCCGACCGCACCAACCCCGGCCACGTGGCCGCGCCGTTCGCCGGTGTGGTCACCATCGGGGTCGCCGAGGGCGAACAGGTCACCGCCGGGCAGACCGTGGCCACCATCGAGGCGATGAAGATGGAGGCCGCCATCACCGCGCCGGCCGACGGCACCGTGCAGCGGGTGGCCGTCGCCGAGACCGCGCAGGTCGAAGGCGGTGACCTGCTGGTGGTGCTGAGCTGACCCGCATCGTTGCCGGCGCCGCGGGTGGGCGGCGCATCGCCGTACCGCCGCGGGGCACCCGCCCGACCACCGACCGGGTGCGCGAGGCACTGTTCAACGTGCTTGACGCCCGGCTGGAGCTGACCGGGATGGCGGTGCTGGACCTGTATGCCGGGTCGGGCGCGCTGGGCCTGGAGGCGCTGTCACGCGGTGCGGCGACGGCGCTGTTCGTCGAATCCGACCGCCGCGCCGCCGAGGTGCTGGCCCGCAACATCGCCGCGCTGGGGCTGCCCGGTGCGACGCTGCGCCGCGGCACGGTGGCCGCGGTGCTGGCCACCGGCACCGATCGGCCGGTGGATCTGGTGCTGGCCGATCCGCCCTACGAGGTGGCCGCCGCAGACGTCGACGCGCTGCCGGGGCTGCTGGCCGCCGGCGGTTGGGTGGCACCTGGCGCCGTGGTGGTGATCGAGCGGGCCGCGGCCGCGCCGGCGGTGGGCTGGCCGGACGGCTGGGAATCGTGGCCTGATCGCCGCTACGGCGACACCCGGCTGGAGCTGGCCGGGCTGGTGTGACGCGGCTGCTAGCGTCGACAGCTATGAGTGGCGCGCTATGCCCGGGTTCGTTCGACCCGGTGACCCTGGGGCACGTCGACATCCTGGAGCGCGCGGCCGCCCAGTTCGACGAGGTGGTGGCCGCGGTGCTGATCAACCCCGCCAAGCAGGGCATGTTCAGCCTGGACGAGCGCCTCGAGATGATCGCCGAAGCCACCGCGCACCTGCCCAACGTGCGCGCCGAATCCGGTCGCGGCCTGGTGGTCGACTTCGTGCGGGAGCGCGGGCTGACCGCGATCGTCAAGGGTCTGCGCACCGGCACCGACTTCGAATACGAGCTGCAGATGGCGCAGATGAACAAGCACATCGCCGGGGTGGACACCTTCTTCGTGGCCACTACACCGCGGTATTCGTTCGTGTCGTCGTCGCTGGCCAAGGAGGTCGCCTCGATGGGCGGGGACGTCTCGGATCTGCTGCCCGAGCCGGTGAACCGAAGGCTGGCGGCGAAGCTGCTCAGCGGCTGAGGCTCATGCGACCGTCTCGGCGGCGTTGGCGGCGAGGTTCGCGGCGGGCACAAAGCGTTCATCGGTTGCTATGTGGGGCGGTCCGATGTGCCGGCAGAAGTCGGCCCAGATCTTGTCGGGCTGTAAGAAGAGCAGCTGCAGCCATCGGTCGTCCTTGGTCTTGTAGCGATTCACCATCGGGTTCATCACAATGCCCGGTAGGAAGTAGGGGATCCAACCGATACCACTCTCGGAGAGCACAACTTTCAGATCAGGGAACTTGCGCAGCACCTTGGACAACACCAGGTAGGCGGCGGCTTGCACGATGTTCATCGGCTGTAGCGTGACCATGCACACCACCACCGATCCCTCGCTCCACGACCACCACACCGGGTCCCAATGGTCGGAGTGGATCGACGGCCGGCCCAGCTTCGAGGGGGATCACCGAACGTCAGTGCGTGGCAGTGTTTCTCGGTGACGTGGCGAATCTCGGCCGCATCACCTCCGGATCCCAGATCGCTGGCAGCGCACACGGAATGAACCGGCCCGGACGGCTGTCGCACCACTCGCCCTGGATCTCCTCACCAGGCCATAGCTGGCGGCGCGGTACCCGACAGGCACCTCGACGAATTGAGCTACTTTGACGAAGCTTTCGTCCCCTGGGGCTCCGGACCCTTGGCCAGCAGACATTGCTCGGCCCGGATGATGATCGCATCCAACGTTGCCAGGAAGCTTTCATCGGTGGTGGAGACGGGGAGGTGGCCGCGAAGCGCCAAGTTGTGCAGCAGCGGGGTGTGCTCAGCGCTGGGAATGCGCGAGATATCCCGGTCGGTTCCGGCCGTGTCCAAGCGCTCGAGCACTGCGACACCTCGGATGTGCAGGGACAGCGTCATATACAGGTCGAGCCCGTCCTCGGGGCTGAAGCCCGCCTCAACCAAGGTGCCGACCGCCGCTTCGAGGTTCTTCAGGCTCTCCTGCATCGTGTCGGCGTCGAGTTCACCGGTCCGCATGAGAATCAGGTCGCATAAGACCGGCTGGTCGCGAAACACTTGACGCATTTCGAGAAAGTGCTTCCGAAGGCCGTCTTGCCAGGTCTTGTCCTGATCGACGAACGGCATGTTGAAGTGGTATTCCTTGACGGCGCGATCCGTCATCGCATCCAGCAGATCCTCCTTCTTCCGAAAGTGCCAATAGATGCTGGTGATCGGAACATCGAGGTGCTTGGCGAGCATCGGCATGCTCAATTTACTCAAGGAGGCCTCGTCGGCGAGTTCGAAGGCGCCGTCGATGATGTCTTCGATGTCGAGGTAGCCGCGAGGCCGCCGTTGGCGCCGCGGCTGCTGGCGTGCCGACGCTGCGCTCGCCCTTGCCATCGTTCCTCCTCACCACGAATTCATGCGCTTGACCGGTCCGCTTTTGGGGTCCACATGCCGGACGATCCCGTTCGATTGACCACGCCCCAAAAGCCTACCGTGGTCAATGCGGTATACCGTTTGCGCCGCGCGCTGAGGCGTCGTGCAGGGTCCAGGCGGGCACCGCCTTTGACACCGTGAGCAACTTCATCATGTTGCCCTGCTGTCCTGCTTGCTGGATTCCGGTTGCTCGCTTGACTTTCTCGATGAGCATGCGGAGCGCCGCCGCACTGTCGAAAGACGCTGCGCCGGTTCGCCACGCCTGCGTCGAGTGCGCCATGATCTCCTCGAGCACGGCGAACAGGACCTCATCCTTGTTCGTGAAGTGCTGACAGAACGCGGGCAGCGATGTCTTGGACCGCTCGACCACTTCCTGAATGGTGAAATCGGTACGCCTGGTCTCGCCGATGATGGCGATCGTGTTCTAGATGTAGCGGTCGTGGCGGGACTGCGCCTTGGTGCACGCGGCGCTCAGTGAGCGTTCGACTGCCCGCTGCCGCCGCCGGACCGCTACAGCGACGCCAAACGGCACCTAATCCTCGGCGGCACAATAGGTCTGACGGTCCCAAGGGCAAGCCGTCATGGTGGTAGCCGAAGGAGAGCCAACTGGTAGAGGTGTTCATAGTCGCCGGTGGACGCCCGAGAGCGGCGCCGGAGGCGTGGCGAAGATCCGCTCTTCGGGATCGCCGGCCAGCACGTAGGTCTGCGCATCCTCGAGATGTTTGGTCGCGATTCTTCTGGCTCGTTCCACTTCGCCGGCCGCTATGAAATCGGTCATTCGATGGTGTGCGTTCAGGACCGCGCGACGAGCTTTGAGGGACGGATACTCGCCGCGTGCCATGGTCTCCTCCGCCCACCTCTGCTCGTGGCCGGTCCACAGTGCCTCAAGGGTTCCGATGACCGCGATCATGGTCTGGTTGCCGCAGCCGCGTACGATCTGATCATGGAACCGGCGTCCGGTCTTGGTGAAGGCGGCTCCGTCGGCCAGCTCCGCATCCATCGCCTGATTGATCTTCCGCAGCTCGGGTATCAGCGTTTTGGCCCGGTCCGGGCGGGCGGCCGCCAAACCCACGCAGGTCGGTTCGATTGCATACAGTGCCGCACCGAGGTCGGTCAGCCGTACGGAACCGCTCTGCAATACCAGGCCGAGCATGAACGCCGCGCTGGCCTTCGTTGGCGCGTGCACGACCGCACCGCCGCGGTTGCCGCGACGAACGGATATCAGCCCCTCCGTCTGCAGTATCCGCAGCGCCTCCCGCAGCGACACGAGGCTGACGTTGAATTGTTCTACCAGAACCTCTTGGCGGGGGAGCAGATCGCCGTCGGCGAGTTCGCCGTTGACGATTTGGCGCCGGAGTTCCGCCGCCACGATCTCGCCGATCCTGGGTGACGACACTCGCCGTCGGCCCTCATCTCCGATCACCACAAGAGCTCATTTCATCCCGGCGACATGAACACGGATCGGCGCGGCAGGCGGTGGATCCCCGGCAAGAATACAGATTCTGGGACTGTAATTGTAAGTTAGCTATCAATGCGAGGTTGCCCTGAAACAATTCGCCACGAGCACCACGCGATGGATGGCAGAACTCTGCCAGGGCTAACTTTCTAATGCGTTGTCAGAAGTGAGTTCGGGCGGCCGGAGTTGCGGTGTGTGACGGTTTGGCCCGGGCACATCGGTCGGCAATGGTTTCCGCTGTATGCCGGCAACGCGCCATCTCACATGAATGACGAACGGTCCACCTCGACAATGAAGTCGACCTCGTCGGGTGGCGGCAGTTTGATCGGAATCAGCGAAATGCATTGCGGCGGTTCACTGGTGCCACGTTAACGTATTCAGGACCGGATACCTTGCCGTCGGGCTTTCCGAGCTTCGACGTCCTGGTCCGCGATGGCCGGGGATCTGACGGTGCGGTCCGATGACCTGGTATCGATGAGCGACAGCCGAGGCGCGCCGCACGATTCGGCTTATCGCGAAGCCGACGTAGCGGTTGGCCGGCGTGGGTGTCCCGGCCGTCGCGGCGTTGAGCGCAACGGGCCGTCAGGCATGCGGATCGGCGGCGGTTTCAATGCGTTTGCGACGCCGGCATCCAGGGCGCGCTCGGTCCAGCTGCCCAACGGCTCCGGGGCGCCACGCGTTCGGTCCGCTGGGATGCGCCGATGAGGCACAGCGAACGGGCGCTCATTTCGCGGCGCCGACCATACACGGCAGCACCTTGATGCCGTGAAAGAACGAGGAACGCAAGCGATCAGGCTCACCGGTCACGGTGAGGTCCGGCACCCTCGGGTAGAGCTCTTCGAGCATGACCCGTAGTTCGAGGCGGGCCAGGTGAGCGCCGAGGCAGAAGTGCACGCCGCCGCCACCGAACGCCACATGGCCCGCGTCGGATCGGGTGACGTCGAACTCGTCGGCCCGCTCGAACACCTCCTCGTCACGGTTGGCCGACAGGTAGTGCATGAGCACCCAGTCCCCGGCCGGGATGTGTTGATCACCGAGC
>Ga0079225_10001894_pt1 | contig 11914 bp, 10 predicted proteins | sample Poulit2012_FD_76344 | JGI IMG/M metagenome (GOLD analysis project Ga0079225, IMG submission 76344) | Agricultural soil microbial communities from Georgia to study Nitrogen management - Poultry litter 2012 | ecosystem: Environmental > Terrestrial > Soil > Agricultural land | place: USA: Georgia...
CGGAACGTGCTGCTGACCGTGCTGTCCCGGATCGGGCAGAGCTCACGGGTGGTACTCACCCACGATGTCGCCCAGCGTGACAACCTGCGCGTGGGTCGCCACGATGGCATCGCGGCGGTGATCGAGTCGCTCAAAGGCCACCCCCTGTTCGGACACGTCACGTTGACCCGCTCGGAACGTTCGGCGGTGGCGGCGCTGGTCACCGAGCTGCTCGAGGGCCCAATCAACTAGCAGAAAATCCGTTCAGCGCATGAAGATCCTGTAAAACCGGGGTGTTCTGCGTCACAACACCTGGAAGTATCTCAGATCTGAGATATCGTTCCTGATTGTGACCACGACCGAAGACACTCAGACGTCCATGCACGAGATCGGTGCGCTGATCCGCGGTGCACGGCAGAACAAAGGCCTGACCCAGACCCAGCTCGCCGAACGGCTGAACACCAGCCAGAGCGCGATCGCCCGGATCGAGCACGGCAGCCAGAACCTTTCCGTGGATCTGCTCACCCGGATCAACGAGGCGCTGGAGGCAGACCTGCTGTCCTTCGGCGGGCCCAAGGCCTCCCACCTGCGCGTCACCGGCGGTCAGCAACTCTCCGGCACTATCAGCGTCAAGTCCTCCAAGAACGGGGCAGTGGCGCTGTTGTGTGCCTCGTTGCTGAACCGCGGCCGGACCACATTGCGCAGTGTGGCCCGGATCGTGGAGGTGGACCGGATCGTGGACGTGCTGCGCTCCATCGGGGTGCAGGCCACCTGGTCGGCGGACGGCAAGGACCTAGAGATCGTGCCGCCGGCCGAGCTCGACCTGAGCAACATCGACTCCGAGGCCGCCCGGCGCACCCGCAGCATCATCATGTTCCTGGGCCCGCTGCTGAACCGTGAGGCCTCCTTCGAGCTGCCCTACGCCGGGGGATGCGACCTGGGTACCCGGACCGTGGAGCCGCATATGACCGCGCTGCGGCCCTTCGGCCTGGATGTGGTGGCCACCGCCGGTGCCTATCACGCCACGGTGAACCCGAACCGGCCCGATGAGATCTCGTTAGTGCTCACCGAACGCGGGGACACCGTCACCGAGAACGCCATCATGGCCGCCGCCCGGCACCAGGGCGTGACCACTATCCGCAACGCCAGCCCGAACTACATGGTCCAGGACCTGTGCTTCTACCTGGAACTGCTCGGCGTGCGCATCGAGGGAGTCGGCACCACCACGTTGCGGGTGCACGGGTTGGCCGATATCGACGTCGATGTGGATTACGCCCCCGGGGAGGATCCGGTGGAGGCGATGAGCCTGCTCACCGCAGGCATCGTGACCAACTCCGAGCTGACCGTGGCGCGGGTACCGATCGAGTTCATGGAGATCGAACTGGCCCGGCTGGCCGAGATGGGGCTGCGCTACGTCATCTCCCCGGAATACCCGGCGGCGAACGGTCGCACCCGGCTGGTGGACATCACCGTGCAGCCCAGCGAACTGCGGGCCCCGGCCGACAAGATCCACCCGATGCCGTTCCCGGGGCTGAACATCGACAACCTGCCGTTCTTCGCGGTCATCGCCGCCACCGCCAGCGGCACCACGATGATCCACGACTGGGTCTACGACAACCGTGCGCTGCACCTGATGGATCTGACCCGTCTCGGGGCCGATGTGCGGTTGCTGGATCCGCACCGCCTGGACATCACCGGGCCCACCCGCTTCTCCGGAGCCGAGGTGACCTGCCCGCCCGCACTGCGCCCGGCGGTGGTGATCCTGCTGGCGATGCTGGCCGCGAAGGGCACCTCGGTGCTGCGCGGGGTGGACATCATCGCCCGCGGCTATGAGCACCTGCAGGAGCGCCTGATCGAGCTCGGCGCGCAGATCGAGACCTTCCGGGACTAAACCGGGGCTGGTTCACCGCAGCGGGTTGAACGGCGCCAGCATCTCGGGGGCCACCCCGGTGGTGATGTCCTCGGCCAGCAGGCGACCGGTCAACGGACCGAGGGTGACCCCCCACATCCCGTGCCCGCCGGCCATGATCACCCGGGGTGAGTTGGTCCGACCGACCAGCGGCAACCCGTCGGGGGTGCAGGGCCGTGAACCGACCCACTCATCGGCCCGGTCGGTGAAGTCGGCCCCCTGCAGCATCGGCTGGGTAGCCCCGATGATGGCCTGCACCCGCCGAGGGTCCAGAGCGTCGTCGGGGCGGCGAAACTCCATCATCCCCGCCACCCGTAGCCGGCCGTCCAGCGGGGTGCAGGCCACGCGTTGGGCGGGGAAGTACAGCGGCACCTCAGGGGCCGGATCCACCGGGATGGAGAAGGAGTAACCACGGCCGGCCTGCACCACTGAGCGGACCCCGAACTTCTTGGCCAGGTCGCCGATCCAGGCACCGCTGGCCAACACTACGGCATCGGCGGTGAGGATTTCCTGGGCCGAACCTGCCGGCGCCGGATCGGTCTCGCTGTGCTCTGACCGGCTGGTCTGCTGACCGGGTTGGATCGTGACCGATGCGGGCCGGCCGGGCGTTCCGCCGTCGACGTCGGTGACGGTGACTTTCTCGCGTACCTGGACCCCCTCGGCGATGGCGGCCTCGGCCAAAGAGGTCATGTACTCGGGCGGGTTGATGAACCGCACCCCGTCTAGCCGGATCGCCTCGACCACGTTCGCGGAGAGCGCCGGGGCGATTTGCCGGGCGGCATCGCCGTCGATCAGCTCGGCGGCCACCGGCTGGCCGGCGTCGCGGATCTGCTCGAACTCCTCCATCAGCATCCGGTTCTGACCGGCCTCGTTGAAGCAGGCCAGGAACGCCTTCGGCGTCTTCGTCGGAGCCTGGACACCGCCGTCGGCCAGTTCATCGAAGGCCTCCAGCGACTGCCGGTTCCACGGGATGTAGGAACCCATCGCCTTCTTCCAGGCCCCAGCGGTGGAGTGGCGCAGGAAACCGAGCATGAAGCGAATCATGGTGAAGTCCGGGCGCAGCGGCACATACAACGGTGAGTTCGGTGAGTACAGCGCCTTCAGCCCGGTGCGCAGGATCGCAGGTTCGGGTAACGGGGTGGTGATCGGCGGGGTGAGCCAACCGGCGTTGCCCCAGGAGGAACCGGCAGCCACCTTGTCCTGCTCGAGGACGGTCACCTCCAGGCCGGCCCGCCGAAGGTGCCAGGCGGTCGCCAGGCCGACGACGCCGGCCCCCACGACGATGGCGCTGCGGGGGGTGGGAATGGCCCGTCCGGGGACAGGGTGCTGACGCAGGTTCCGGCGATTGAGCATTGATCCATCCTGTCGCGGCTGGGTGTTCTCTGCCACCTTCTTGGCCGACGATTTTCACCGGAGATGTCCCACTGGGACGGTGGCCGCCGAGAAGGCCGCGGCCCAAAACTCTAGATGTCGCCGATCTGCTCCACGAGGCGGGCGGCGCCGTCAGCCAGGTCATACTCGAGACCGACCACAGCGCAGCGACCCTCACTGATCGCGGTGGCCAGACTCACCGAGTAGGTCTGCAGCATCTGGACGGTGGCGCGCACATGCTGGCGACGCAGGGCATCGTCGTCCGGGATGTGGATCTGGCGGCTGTCTTCTCCCATGAACTTCGTCAGTGACCAGTGCCGGGAGCCGTGCTGCGGTTCGGTCTGGGTGACCAGGCTGGGGATCACCCGGTCCACGATCGCCCGGACGAACCCGGTGGGCATCTCCCCGGAGGCGAGAGCGTCGGTGGCCGCCGACAAGGCTCCGCAGTGGTCATGTCCCAGGACCACCACTAGGGGGGCGCCGAGGATGTCCACCCCGTACTCGATCGAGCCGATCACCGTGGTGTCCACCACGTGCCCCGCGGTGCGCACCACGAACATATCCCCCAGGCCACGGTCGAAGATGATCTCCGCCGCCACCCGGGAGTCGGAGCACCCGAACAGCACAGCGAAGGGGCGCTGGGTGCGCGAGACCTCCTCGCGGCGGTCCACCCCTTGGCTGGGATGATCCATCTCACCCCGGACGAACCGGGCGTTGCCCTCCATCAGCGCTTGCCAGGCTTGCCTCGGGGTCAACGCCTCCGAAGAGGTGGGTGCGGTCATGGACTGCCCTCCTTGGTCCGGGCCGCGGCGCCAGGAAGGTCGTCGCGGCCGGGTGGATCGGCTCCCGGTCGGGAGACGGTGATGGCGGCGACCTGCGCGGCGTGCTGCATCGCGGTCCGCACTGTCTTGGCGCCGGTGCTGTGCAGGGCGGCCCGCTGTCCGGCACCGAGTAGCCCGGCGGCCCACAGCCCGTCCAGCAGCCCTGCCATGTAGGAATCCCCGGCGCCGACGGTGTCGGCGACCTGCACGTTCGGGCTGGGCACCTCGATGCGAAGTCCGCCGCTGGTCAGGCCTATCGCGCCTTGGCCGCCGCGGGTGAGGACCACCAGGGCCGGCCCGGACCCGGCCCACCGGCCGGCGATATCGACGACGTCTTGACCGGGGTGCAGCCAGGCGATGTCCTCATCGGAGACCTTGACGATGTCTGCGGCGCCAACCAGGGCCTCGATCACCACCCGGGCCTGCTCGGGGGTGCCCATGATCGAGGGCCGGGTGTTGGGGTCGTAGCTGATTGTGGCCTGCGGGCGGGCGGCATGGACCAGTGCCGCCACATCGGTGGCACCCGGGGGAAGGGTGGCCGCGATCGAACCCACATGCACTGCGGTGACATCGGCGGTCAGGTCGGTGTCGGGGACCTGCCAGTCCAGGTCGAAGGTATAGGTGGCCGCGCCCTGGTGATCCAGGTGGGCGACGGCGCTGGAGGTGCGCTCGGCAAGGTCTGACCCGGCCAGGAGCTGCACCCCCGAATCCTGCAGGTGACTGCGGACCAGATCCCCGGCCGGATCCTGGCCGAGCCAGGTGACCAGTGTTGTCGTGCGGCCCAAGCGGGCCAGGCCCAGGGCGACGTTGGCCGGTGACCCGCCGGGGTGCTCGGTGACCGTGCCATCGGCAGCGTGTACGACGTCGACCAGGGCCTCCCCGATCACCAGCGCTCGGGTCATGAGAGGTTCTCAGCGGGGGGCTCGGCGTGCTCATCCATCGCCGGGGCAGCGGTGTGGTCGCCGCGGGCGGTGGCCAGTTTCTCCTTGGCCTCATCCAGGCAGGACTGGCATCGGTCGGCCAGAGCCTCCCCGCGTTCCCACAGTGCGAGGGAGGTCTCCAGTGAGGCCGAGCCGTTCTCCAGGGCGGTGACGACCTCGATGAGTTCGTCGCGCGCCTGCTCATAGCTGAGGGTGGTCACGTCCGGGCGGTTGCTGACGTCAGTCACAGGGGTATCCAATCAGGTTGGTGCCGAGGTGGGTGAGGTCCTGGCTGCGGGCTCTTCGGCCACGGTCAGGTCCAGGGCGCCTTCGGCGAGCCGGGCGCGTAGGTGTTGGCCGGCGCGGATGTGCTCGGCGGAACGCACCAGTGTGCCGTCGGTCTCCCGCAGGACCGCGTAACCGCGGTTCAGGGTGGACTGGGGGGACAGGGCCCGCAGGCTGGCGCGTAAGGCGCCCAGCTCGGCACCGGCCCGGTCCAGGTGGCGTTCGATGGCGGCCCGGCCAGCCTGGCGGGCGCGGTCCAGACCTTCCATGCGGGAGGTGACGATCGTCGTCGGATCGGCGAGCACGGGTCGTTCGCGCAAGGTGGTGATCTTGTCGCGTTCGGCCTCGATCCGGGTGCTGAGGGCGCGGCGGATCCGTAGCCGGGACTCGGCGATCATGTCCAGTTCCTGGGGTACGTCGGGCACTACGCGTTTAGCGGCCGCGGTGGGCGTGGAGGCCCGGTAGTCGGCGATCAGGTCCAGCAGTGGCGTGTCAGTCTCGTGGCCGACAGCTGAGACCACCGGAGTGCGGGCAGCCCCCACGGCGCGGACCAGAGCCTCGTTGGAGAACGGGAGCAGGTCCTCCACCGAGCCCCCACCCCGGGCGATGATGATGACCTCCACCTCGGGGTCCTGATCCAGTTCGGCCACGGCGGCGGAGACCTCCGGTACGCAGTTGGGTCCCTGGACGGCTACTTCCCGGATCTCGAAGTGCACGTGTTCCCAACGACCCCGGGCGTTGACGATCACGTCGTGCTTGGCCTTAGCGTCGCGCCCGCAGACCAAGCCGATCCGTCCGGGCAGGAACGGCAGGGGGAGTTTACGGTCGGCGTCGAACAGTCCCTCGGCGGCCAGCACCTTCTTCAGGTGTTCGATCCGGGCGAGTAGCTCACCCACGCCGATCGCGCGGATGTCCCGGGCGCGTAGGCTCAGGCTGCCGCGCTTCAGCCAGAAATTCGGTTTGGCGTGGACGACGACGTGGGCGCCCTCGTCCACCGGTGCGCTGACCGCGGCGAGGCTGCGCTTGGCCATGGTGACGTTCAAGGACATGTCGGCATCGGTGTCCCGCAGCGTCAGGTAGGCAGTCTGGGAGGCGTTGTGCTTGTTCAATTGCACGATCTGGCCCTCGACCCAGACCGGGGCCATCTTGTCGACGTAGTCGGCGATCTTACGGGCCAGCAGCCGCACCGGCCAGGGGCGCTCGGCGCTGGTCTCCAGGGCGGTCGCCGGAAGATCGGTAGGGGAGGTGCTGGTCATTGTCCTAGAGTGCCTCATTCCACTGACGTCCGGTGTCCGCGGGCGGCCGGTGCTCTTGGTCACCCGCCGCCACGATTGCGATGGACGGCTTATGGTGGAGGAGTGGCTGTATCGACCAAACGCGTCCTGCTCGCGGCCCCGCGCGGCTACTGCGCGGGCGTCGATCGAGCCATCGACGCCGTGGAACGGTCCTTGGAGCACTACGGTGCCCCGGTCTATGTGCGCAAGGAGATCGTGCACAACAAGTTCGTGGTGGAGACGCTGAGCAAGCGCGGTGCGATCTTCGTCGAGGAGACCGATGAGGTGCCCGAGGGAGCCCGTGTGGTCTTCTCCGCCCACGGTGTCTCCCCGGCCGTGCATGCCCAGGCCGCCGAGCGGAACCTGGATACCATCGACGCCACTTGCCCCCTGGTGACCAAGGTGCACAAGGAGGCCGTCCGGTTTGCCAAGCAGGACGCTGAGATCCTGCTCATCGGCCATGACGGCCATGAGGAGGTCGAGGGCACCGCCGGTCATGCACCGGAGCACGTTCAGCTGGTGGATGGACCGGATGCTGTCGATGACGTCACCGTGCAGGACCCGGAGAATGTGGTCTGGCTGTCCCAGACCACACTGTCGGTGGACGAGACGATGGAAACGGTGCGCCGGCTGCGGGAGAAGTTCCCCGCTCTACAGGACCCGCCGAGCGATGACATCTGCTACGCCACCCAGAACCGTCAGGTCGCAGTGAAGAAGCTCGCGCCACAGGCTGATCTGCTGATCGTGGTGGGCTCGGCGAACTCCTCCAACTCAGTGCGGCTAGTCGAGGTCGCTCTGGAAGCTGGCGCCAAGGCCTCCTACCGGGTGGACCGTGCTAGTGAACTGGATGATTCCTGGTTCGAGGGTGTCCAGACAGTGGGGGTCACCTCTGGTGCTTCAGTGCCGGAGATTCTGGTGCGCGACGTCCTCGATCACCTGGAGGGCCTGGGCTACGGCGATGTCGAGGAGGTGCGCACCGCCACGGAGGATCTGATGTTCTCCTTGCCCAAGGAGCTGCGCTCCGACCTCAAGGCCGCTGGTAAGCCGGTCCCTAAGGCCGGTCATCGCCGCAGTCTGGACGTCACTCCGGTCTAGGGCCTCTCGCCGCGCTGTGGGCCTCGGCGTGCTGTGGGTGTCGGCGATGGCTGTGGGCGTCGGCGATGGCTGTGGGCGTCGGCGATGATTTTCAACCGAATCTCTCTTTTTGGTATAGCCCACGGCGTGGAAGTGGCGCGCGCTGATCGAGCGTAGATTCCGCTGGGCGGGCGGATTTCGCTGGGTGGGCATGGCGCTCGCTGGGTGGGCATGGCGCTCGCTGATAGGGCTTCGGTTTCGCTGAGTGGGCGCCACCTGCTGGGCGGAAGCAGTGTCCGCCGAGCGCGTGCGGGTTTCGCTGACTGGGCTATGGCGGAAAGAGGGTATTGGTTCGGTTTGCGTCGGTTCGGGGCGTGGCTGGCTGGTGGCCCAGCCCGATTTGCGTCGGCTCAGGGCGTGGCTGGCTGGTGGCCCAGCTCGGTTTGCGTCGGCTCAGGGCGCGGCTGACTGGCGGCCCAGTCCGGTTTTCGGCGGAGTGGCGCGGTGGATGTGCCGCGCGGTGGGGTGCGGTCGGTGTGCTGGCCGGTGGTGGCCGGTGTGGTGCGGCTTGGCGCACCGACCGTGCTTGCTGTGCGGTGAGGTCCGCGGCCCTGACCGCGGGTTCACGCGCTCTTGGACTCACCTTCCTGCTCGTCCTCCGCCTCATCGGCGTCGGGGCGCGATGCGGTGACCTGACGCGCAGTTTCATCCGCAGACTTCACCAGCGCCGTTGTCTCCGGATCGTCGTCGGTGGTGCCATCGGCATACAGGTCATCCTTGTGGGCGGCGACCGCCTGTACTTCCAGCGGCGGGGGAACATCGAGTCCAGGCTCGAACCCCTGTAAGGAGCTGAACTTGCGGGCCTGGGTGACGAGGCGGCTGTCCAGGGAGGTGTTGAGCTTATTGAACGCCTCCACAGTGGAGTTCAGCCGCCGGGACACTGTCTGCAGGTGCTCGCCGAAGGTCGCCAGCCGCTTGTGCAGCTCGCGCCCCACGGTGAAGACCTGCTGGGCCTCACCTGCCAGCCGCTCCTGACGCCAGGTGTAGCCCACAGTGCGCAGCAGTGCCACCAGCGTGGCCGGAGTGGCCACCACCACGTTCTTGCTGAAGGCGTGCTCCAAAAGGACGGGGTCCTGTTCCATCGCGGCGTTCAGGAATACCTCGGCCGGCACGAACATCACGGTGAACTCCGGAGCCCCATCGATGTGCTCCCAGTAGGCTTTGGCGCCCAGATCATCGATGTGTTTACGCAGATGACGCGCATGTGCACTGAGGCGCTTAGCGCGGGTCTCATCATCGCGGGCATCCATCGCCTCCAGGTAGCCGCTGAAAGCGACTTTGGAGTCGACCACGATCTGCTTATCGCCGGGCAGGTGCACCACCAGGTCCGGACGCAGGGCTCCGTCGTCGAGCCGAGTCTGCTCCTCGAAGTCCACGTGCTCGACCATGCCCGCAGCCTCCACCACCCGGCGCAGCTGCAGCTCACCCCACCGGCCGCGCACCTGCGGAGCGCGCAGTGCGGTAACCAGCTGACTGGTTTCGGTGCGTAGAGAGTCGGAGGATTCGCGCATCCCGCGTACCTGTTCCTGCAGTGCGGTGTGGGCCTGCAGACGTGCCTTCTCAGCTGTGGTCATCTCCTCCTTGACCTCACCTAAGGTGCGGTTTAACGGTTCGACGAGCTGCTTGATCGCCTCCTCACGCTTGGCTAGCTCGGCCGATCCAGACTCCTGAGAGCGCTTGAGCCGCTCAGCGGCCTGGTCCAGGAATGCCTTGGAGTTTGACTCCAGTGCCTTGCGGGACAGCGCCTCAAACTCATCGGAGAGGCGCTTCGTGTCATTGCGCATCTCATCCAGCCGCTCAGCGGCACTCGCGCGTTCGGCCTCCAGCCGTTCAGTCAGCTCCTGCTCGCGCGCCGCCAGCCGTTCGGCAGCAGAGCAGCGTTCAGCCTCCAGCCGTTCTCCTGCCGCCTGGTGCTGGGCTGCCAAGCGCTCATTCGCACTGGCCTGCTCAGCCTCCAGCCGTTGGGCATGACTACGTTCCAGCGTAGCGATGTGCTGCTGTGCACTCTGGCGTTCGGCATCCAGACGCTCGCGTAGCGGGCCCGCCCCGGCCCGGCCCAGGAGCCACCCGAGCAGGGCCCCGGCAGCGAGTGCGGCGAGTACGACAACGACAGTGAGGATGTCCATGTGCCCATGGCACCACGGACCACTGACATCGCCGTTCGCAACGCTCCGTGGCGATGGAACTCAGCGCCGACTTGCGTGCCCTTAGGGCCGCTGGTGAGCGCTGCGGCGCTTCTGCAGAAGCGTTCCGGCTAGCAGCGGTAGGGCAGGCCCACACCTGCTCCGGCGTGGACGGCGGTCCTTCGTTACATCTGCTGGGGCCGCTCGACCCGGTGGCTACTGCGCGTTCGCCGGCCCTGTTGGGCATAGTCGACGCACTGCACCACGGCCACCGCGGTGACGGAAATCGCAATCACCAGCAGCGCCGTACCGCTCGGGGTCAGATCCGGCTTCGGATCGCCTGTAGCCGGGCGAATGATGAGCAGCAGCGTACAAGATGCGGCAATAGCGGCGACGATCGCCGGGATAACGGCAGTGCGAAGCTTCGGGATCACCGAGACCCAGATCAGCACAATGGTGATGGCACCGAACAGCAGGCCCAACCGCGCGGGTTCGCCCGCTGGACGAGCAGCGATTTCCCACAGACTGCCGAAGTAGCCGGTGTAGTGGTCCCGTTGTATCGGCTCGAACACCTCGAAGAAGCTCAGCACGATCGCCGCGATGGTCAGCGGACCATACAAAACGGCATAACGCATAAGTCCCCCTCATTCCCCTGGTTTACACGTTGTTCCACCGAGGGTAGCGGCCCTCAGCCGCAGATCGGCGTCAGTGGCTGTACGTCGGTGGCCGTCAACGGGCGTAGCGGTGAGTAGAATCGGCCCACGTGGCTCTCACTATCGGCATCGCCGGACTGCCCAACGTCGGCAAGTCCACGCTCTTCAACGCACTGACCCGCGCCTCGGTCGTAGCGGCGAACTACCCGTTCGCCACTATCGAGCCGAACGTTGGTGTGGTCCCACTGCCCGATGCACGGCTGGGGGTGCTGGCGAAGATCTTCGGGTCGGAGAAGATCCTGCCGGCCACCGTGTCCTTCGTGGACATCGCCGGCATCGTCAAGGGCGCCAGTGAGGGGGAGGGCCTGGGAAACCAATTCCTGGCTAATATCCGCGAGGCGGACGCGATCTGCCAGGTCACCCGGGCCTTCGCCGATCCGGACGTGGTGCACGTCGACGGCAAGGTTTCCCCGGCAAGCGACATCGAGACCATCAACACCGAGCTGATCCTCGCCGACATCCAGACCCTGGAGAAGTCGATCCCGCGCCTGGAGAAGGAAGTCAAGGGCAAGAGGGTCGACGCGGCGGTGCTGGAGACTGCCGAGGGGGCGCTCGCGCTCCTGGAGTCGGGCACCACCATCTCCGCTGCCGGCGCTGCAGCCGGACTCGACCCGCAGATCGTCGCGGAGCTCGGCCTGATGACCGCCAAACCGTTCATCTACGTCTTCAACACCGACGACGACGGCCTGGCCGATGCTGCAATGCAGGCCGAGCTGCGCGAACTGGTTGCCCCGGCTGAGGCGATCTTCCTGGACGCCAAGTTCGAGGCCGAGCTGGTTGAGCTGGAACCGGATGAAGCAGCGGAGATGCTCGCCGAGTCTGGGCAGGATGAGGCCGGTTTGGACAAGCTGGCCCGGGTGGGCTTCGACACCCTCGGACTGCAGACCTACCTGACCGCCGGACCCAAGGAGGCACGGGCCTGGACCATCGGGAAGGGATGGGCCGCCCCGCAGGCAGCTGGGGTGATCCACACCGACTTCCAGAAGGGCTTCATCAAGGCCGAGGTCGTCTCCTTCGATGACCTCGTCGAGGCTGGTTCGATGGCCGAGGCCAAGGCTCGTGGGCGGGTGCGCATCGAGGGAAAGGACTACGTGATGGCCGACGGCGACGTGGTCGACTTCAAGTTCAACGTGTGAACCGCGACGGCCGTCCACGGGCTCGCCGTCGTCACGCGCAACGCCCAGGACTTCCAGCCTCTCGACGTCGCCGTCGTCAACCCCCGGGCGACGAGGCCAGCTCATCGACCGGTCGGGCGTGAGCCGGCCAGCAGGAGATCCACAGCTGCTGGGTCTGGTGCGGCGTGGTCGTGCCGGTCAGTACCGACGACCGCTGAGAGCTTCGGTCTCCGGTAAGGCTGCAGCTCAGACACGCGATCTGTGCTCCCG